>JAESGS010001118.1_pt1 | contig 9583 bp, 11 predicted proteins | sample 9269761 | NCBI WGS metagenome assembly JAESGS01 (sample SAMN15741799, study PRJNA653493) | algae metagenome | isolation source: Cyanosarcina radialis HA8281-LM2 and co-occurring heterotrophs from damp... | place: USA: Makauwahi cave, Hawaii | collected 2011-01-06 | reverse complement strand
GATCACCGGGCGGATGCTCAACGAGGCGATGGGCCGGTTCCACTTCTGGGTGACCTTCGTCGGCGCCTACGCGATCTTCTTCCCCATGCACTATGTCGGACTGGTCGGCGTGCCGCGCCGCTATCCCGAGCTCGGCGAGCCAGCCTTCATCACGACGCCAGTGGACGGGCTCAACGCCTTCATCAGCGTCGCCGCGCTGATCGTCGGGTTTGCACAGCTGGTGTGCCTGTTCAACCTGTTCTGGAGCCTGCGTCACGGCAAGGACGCGGGCGGAAATCCGTGGCGCGCGACGAGCCTCGAATGGCAGACGCCGACGACTCCGCCGCCGCATGGCAACTGGGGCAAGGAGGTGCCGGTCGTCTATCGCTGGGCCTATGACTACAGCGTGCCCGGCGCGCCGGAGGATTTCATCGCGCAGAACGATCCCTTGCAGCCGAAAGCGTCCGCGGGGCACGCATGAGCGTCATCCTGGTTTTCCTCCTCGTGATTGCCGGCATCTCGGGTTGGTGGCTCAGCCACCAGCGCATCATGTCCAAGCCCTGGCTCGAGCAAGGAGCGCACGGCGCCTTGTACGATACCGATGTGACCGGCATGCCGACCGCCAAGATTGGCCTCGGCGTGTTTCTGGCGGTGGTCGGTTGTCTGTTCGCGCTCTTCGCCAGCGCGTATTTCATGCGCATGGAACTGTCGGACTGGCAGGCGATGCCGGTGCCGAGCGTGCTGTGGTTCAACACCGGCGCTCTGGTGCTTAGTTCCGTGGCGTTGCATGTCGCGGTGGTGGCGGTTCGCGAGGACCAGATCGGCACGACAAGATTTGCGCTGGTCACCGGGGGCCTGACCGCTGTGGCCTTCCTGGCAGGGCAGCTCGTTGCGTGGGGCGAACTTGTCGCCAGCGGCTATCTGCTCGACGGAAACCCGGCGAACAGCTTCTTCTATCTGCTCACCGCCATGCACGGCCTGCACATCGTCGGCGGCCTGGTCGCGCTCGGTCGAACGGCTGCCAAGGCATGGCTCGGTGTTCCGCGCGAGCGGCTGCATCTCAGCATCGAACTGTGCGCCATGTACTGGCATTTCCTGCTGTTCATATGGCTTGCGATTTTCGTGCTGCTGGCCGGCTGGGCGACAGACGTCATCGACATCTGCCGCCAATTGCTGGCCTGAGGGAGGAAGCGAATGGCCGAGACGACCGCGACCCCCACCGGTGCCCTGAGGGCCCCAGGCTTGCGAGGCGTCGCCGCAGACTGGTCCTCCGATCAGCGGGCCTTCAAGAACGTCTCCTGGGGGAAGGCCATGATGTGGATCTTCCTCCTCAGCGACACCTTCATCTTCGGCTGCTTCCTTTTGTCCTACATGACGGCGCGCATGTCCACGCGGGTGCCCTGGCCCAATCCGAGCGAAGTGTTCGCCCTGCATATTGGCGGCCAGAACGTTCCGCTGATCCTGATCGCCATCATGACCTTTGTCCTGATCTCGTCCTCCGGCACCATGGCTATGGCTGTGAACTTCGGCTACCGCCGCGACCGCAGGAAGACGGCTGTGCTGATGCTGCTCACGGCAGTGCTGGGCGCGACGTTCGTCGGCATGCAGGCGTTCGAATGGACAAAGCTGATCAGCGAGGGCGTGCGGCCCTGGGGCAATCCGTGGGGCGCGGCGCAGTTCGGTTCGTCATTCTTCATGATCACCGGCTTCCACGGAACCCATGTGACGATCGGCGTGATCTTCCTCGTCATCGTGGCGCGAAAGGTCTGGCGCGGCGACTACGACGCGGGCGCGCGCGGCTTCTTCACCAGCCGGAGAGGCAATTACGAAAGCGTCGAAATCATGGGCCTCTACTGGCACTTCGTCGATCTCGTCTGGGTTTTCATTTTCGCATTCTTCTATCTGTGGTGAGGAAGGAAAATGGCTGAAGCAATCGCACAAGGGACTACCTCCCTGCACGGGCACGACGAGCCCGCCGTGGCCGTGGCTGATGCCGACACCCATCAGGAGCATCCGATCAAGCTCTATCTGGTCGTCTGGGGGTGGCTGTTCGTGCTTAGCGCCGGTTCCTACATGGTCGACTATCTGCACGTGCAGGGCGCGTTGAGATGGACGCTGATCCTGATCTTCATGGTGCTGAAGGCAGGCCTGATCGTTGCGGTTTTCATGCACATGGCCTGGGAGCGGCTGGCGATGGTTTATGCCATCCTGGTCCCGCCGGTCGCCGTGCTGGTGTTCGTCTGGATCATGGCCATCGAATCCGAATACACCCTCTTTACCCGGCTGACTTTCTTCGGTGCCAATCCCTGACGAGCGACTTGCTCATCGAGCGCGTTGCCTCGCGGGCTTGGGCGTCGCGTTTCGATCCGCAGGCGGGCGCGCTTCAGTCATCCCGCTCAATGAACGGGGCTTTCCGAACCAGCATGTGTGCCAGTTCGGAATCTCAACTCTCCATTCTTCGCAATTCCGGACGGAAAACCGCTCACTTTTCCTGGAATTGCTTTGGCGCCCTGTCAGGTCGAGGGCGCCGGCTCGATCACCTTCCTGTAAAGGTGCCAGGTCGCGTGTCCGAAGACAGGCAGCACGATCGCAAGGCCGGCAAACAGCGGTAGCGAGCCGATCATCAGTCCCACCGTCACCATCAGTCCCCAGACCGCGATCGGTATCGGGTTCGCCAGTGCCGCCCGCATCGAGGCATGGATAGCTTCATACGCGCCGACGTCACGATCGAGCAACAGCGGGAACGCGATCACGGTCGTGCACAGCACCACCACCGCGAACAGGAACCCGATGGCATGGCCGACGATGATCAGCGCCCAGCCGCGCTCGGTGGAATAGATCTCGCTCAGGAAGGCGCCCACGGATGCGGGAGGTATGCGGCCGAACAGGTTCTCGTAGAAGGCCTGCGCCGTCAAAAGCCAGGCAAGGAAAATGACGAACAGCATGCCGCCGACTGCAACGATCGAAGGCAAGGCCGGCGAGTGCCGCACGTCGAACGCATGCTGCCATGAGATGTCCATGCCGAGCTCCCGCCTGCGGCTGATCTCGTAGAGGCCGATCGCGGCGAGCGGACCGATCAGCGCAAAGCCGGATACCAGCGGAAACATCAGCGGCAACGCGTTGGCGCCCGATGTCCACGCCGCGAGAAAGACGCCGACAATGGGATAGATCAGGCAAAGGAACAGGATGTGGGACGGCTTCACCATGAAATCGTCGATGCCACGTCGCAGTGCATCGAACAGGTCGGAAACGCTTATCCTGCGAACACGGATATGCTCCTGCGTTTCATTGGCGCCTCCGATGACATGAAAACTTGCCATAACCGCTCCTCCGATGGCCATCTCCCGGCCCGGTCGCGGTTCACGGTGCTTCCGTTCTGCGTAGACGGCCACGCGAACACGCGACCAGCACCACGATCAGAATACTCCCCTGCGACAGATTTACCACTTGAGATTTGCGCCCGCTACGACCTTAGCCGACTGGCGCGCATCAGCGCCTTTGGATAAGCTTTGCCCGTCGGGAGGCTTGTCATGGACACACGGACACTTCTCATCCTCGGACTGGGCTGTGCGGCGCTGTTGCTGCTTGGATTCTGGATGTCTTGATGTTTGCAGGAGCATGCAGTCCCTGCCGCTACTGCCGGTGGAACTGGATTGTCCTGAAGTGGGAAAGTCGATGGCACGATGGTTGGCCCTTGCCTGTTCATGGAGGAGTTCTTGCATGAAAACTATGGCAGCATCCGCAGTCGTTTTCTTGAGCGTTCTGGTATCAACGGCGGCTCATGCCGAAGGTGATGCGGCCGCGGGAAAGAAGGTCTTCAACAAGTGCACGGCCTGTCATGACGCCAAGACCGATAAGAACAAGGTCGGACCGTCCCTTCTGGGCGTCGTCGGACGAACGGCAGGCACTCTGGAAAGCTTTTTGAGCAAGTACTCCGATAACATGAAGGAAGCCGGCGCGGCCGGCCTGGTGTGGGACGATGCCAACCTTGGCGCGTACCTGAAGGATCCGAAGGCCGTGATCCCCAAGGGCAAGATGACGTTTCCGGGCCTGAAGGAAGACACGGATATCGCCAATGTCATTGCCTATCTGAAGGCCGATCCGAAACCGTGACAAACCGCGCGGGCCGCAGCGTGGTTCCGAAAAGTTGCGGAGCTTTCGGAAAAGATCGTTCCAGAGCGTTTCACCGTTTCTTTGAAACGGCGAAACGCTCTATCTCTTTGTTTTTGCGCAATTCCGGACGGAAAACCGCTCACACTTTTCCTGGAATTGCTCTGGTCTTACTGCGTCATGCATAGAGCGGGATGGCGGGACGCCCAAGCCATCACGCTCAAACGAGGCAGAACCTCCGTCAGCTTGCTGCGATCGCGGTAGCACGCTCCACGATGATGTCGACAAGGAGCGCAGCAAAAAGCGCGAACAGATAGAGGATCGAGTAGGCGAAGAGCGCCTTGGCCGGGTTCTTGTCGTCACCGTGGCTGGCAAGCAGTTTCCAGGCGTGCCAGACGAACCCGGTGCCAAGGCCCGCCGATACGACACCGTAGAAGCCGCTTGCGAAGCCGAACGCCCATGGAAGCAGGCCGACTGGGGCAAGCAGAAGCGAATAGACGAAGATCTGTCTGCGTGTCGAAAGCTCGCCGGCGACATTCGGCATCATGGGAATGCCGGCCTTTCCATAGTCGCCGAACTTGAAGAGGGCGAGCGCCCAGAAATGCGGCGGCGTCCACAAGAAGATGATCAGGAAGAGGACAAGGCTCTCGATGCCGATCTGATTGGTTGCTGCTGCCCAGCCGACAACCGGCGGCAGCGCCCCGGCGCCGCCGCCTATGACGATGTTCTGCGGCGTCGAGCGCTTCAACCACATCGTGTAGACAACCACATAGAAGAAGATGGTAAGGGCGAGCAGCGCGGCGGCGAGCCAGTTTACCAGGGCGCCAAGCGTCGCGACGGAGAGAACGGAAAGCACCAATCCGACACTGGCTGCCTCGGCCGGCATGACCCGGCCGGACGGGATCGGCCTGCGAGATGTGCGTGACATCACCGCGTCGATATCCCTATCGTACCACATGTTGAGGGCTGCGGCTGCTCCAGCCCCGGCCGAGATCGCAACGAGCGCAACAATGACGGTTCCCGGATCAGTCACACCGGGTGCCGCCATCATGCCGACGAAAGCGGTGAAAACAGCCAGGGCCATGACCCGTGGTTTCAAGAGCGCGAAGAAATCGCCGAAGCGGCTGCTCTCGTTGACCTTGGGGCGACTTCTCTCGATGGACATTTTCAGCCGGCCGCTGGGAACAGGCAGCGTAGCCAGTCCATGTTCCCTTGGCAACGAAATGTCGGAATTCGTACATGTGCCTCAGTCGGCCTCAGCCGCGAGGATGCGCGTCAAGTATTCGGCAATCGCCAGGCTGGAGGTCAGGCCGGGACTTTCGATGCCGAACAGATTGACCAGGCCGATGCTTCCGTGAGTCGTCGCATCCTGGATAACGAAGTCACTGTTGGCTTCGCCCGGGCCGGAGAGTTTCGGCCGAATGCCGCTATAGGCCGGCTGCAGGCTGTCGTCGGCCAGGCCCGGCCAGTATTTGCGGATCGCATCGTAGAAGCGTTTCCCGCGCGCCGGATCGACGCGGTAGTCGAGCGTGTCCGTCCATTCGACGTCGGGCCCGAACCGAGCCGAGCCGCCGAGATCAAGCGTCAGGTGGACGCCCAGCCCGCCCGGTTCAGGCACCGGGTAGACCAGCCGCGAGAAGGGCGCCCGGCCCGCCACCGAGAAATAATTGCCTTTGGCGTAGCGAAGCGTCGGCAAATGCCGCCGGTCAAAACCTTCGAGCGAGCCGGCCAGCGCAACGGCGCCCAGGCCAGCCGCGTTGACAAGGCGCGACGTGGCGATCTCGAAACCTTCGCCGGTCGCCGTGTCCATTGTCTGGAGCACGATGCGGCCGGCATCGATGCGGCCCGAAACGATGCGCGTGTTGAGCGACAGCATCGCGCCGCTTTCCTCGGCGTCGCCAAGCAAGGCGAGCATGAGCGCGTGGCTGTCGATGATGCCGGTGGAGGATGAGAGAAGGGCTTTGGTGCAGTGCAGGGCCGGCTCCAGCGCGTTCGCTTCGGCAGCGGAAAGGCAGCGCAGGTCGTCGACACCGCAGGCAGCGGCGCCGGCCCGGATCGCCGAAAGCGCGCCTTCCTGGGCCTCGTCGGTCGCGACGATCAGCTTGCCTGAGCGGCGATGCGGGATCGCGCGTTCCTCGCAGTAGCGGTAGAGCATGTCGCGCCCAGCCACGCAGAGCCGGGCCTTCAGCGATCCTTGCGGATAATAGATGCCGGCATGGATCACCTCCGAATTGCGCGAGCTCGTCTCGGTGCCGATGGCATCTGCCGCCTCAAGGATCAGCGTGTCCAGGCCGCGTACGGCCAACTTGCGCGCAACTGCAAGACCGACAACGCCGGCTCCGGCGACGATGCAGTCGACCTGTTCCATTCTCAGCCCACTTTGGTCGTATCGGCGGCGCGCCTGCCGAGCAGCCGTTCGAGAATCATGTTTCCACCTTCGGTGATATCGGCGACGATCGCACGTTCGGCGGCATCGGCATCCTTCGGTTCGACCGCGGTGAGCGCCGCGTGATGATTGTCGATCATACCGCGGCCGCCTTCATGATAGGATTCCGCAATCAGCGGACCCATCTGCAGACATAACCGATTGAGGATACCGCGCAGCACCGGCCGCATACAAGGCGAGGCCAGCGCGCCGCAGGGCTTCGAACTCAGGTTAACGGGCTTTCGGGATTGTGGAATGGCTGATTCGATGTGTGCTTCGTTGATTCGGAGCGCTTGCTATGACCACCGCCGTCCTTGAAGGTTTCGAGAAGCCGCGCCTGAAGGCGCTTCTGGACCATTTTGCCGCCATCGAAGACCCGCGCGAGCCATGGCGGGTCGCCCATCCGTTGCCGGAGGTGCTGCTGTTGGTCGTGTGCGGCACCATCTGCGATTGCGACGATTATGATCTGATCGCCGACTGGGGCGCGGCTCATCTCGACTTCTTGCGCCGCTACCTTCCCTATGATCACGGCGTGCCGGGCGGGCGCTGGCTGACCATCCTGATGAACCGGATCGATCCGGCGCTGTTCTCGGATTGCTTTACGTCATGGGTGCGCGAGACTTGGCCCGACAAGCCGGACTTCGTCGCCATAGACGGTAAGACCTCGCGCCGCAGCCATGACCGCGCTGCCGGCCGCGCCCCGCTCCATCTTGTCTCGGCCTTCGCGACCACGTCACGCCTGGTGCTCGGCCAGGAGGCGGTTGCCGACAAAAGCAGCGAGACCACCGCCATTCCGGTGCTTCTGGAGCGTTTGGCAACCAATGACGGCCTCAAGGGCGCACTGGTCTCGATCGACGCCATCGCCACAAACGCGACGATCGCCACGGCGATCCGCGATGCCGGTGCCCACTATCTGCTCGCCGTCAAAGCCAACCAACCGACGCTGCGCAGCGAAGTCGAGCGCTACTTCGACGATGCTCCAGCCGCCAGCCTTGACAGCTTCTCAGACCTCGACAAGGCCCATGGCCGTATCGAGGAGCGGGTCGTCACTGTCAGCCGAGAAACCGACTGGCTGGCCGGCAACAGGCGCTTTCCCGGAGAGTTGCGGCTGCCCGATGCCACTACCATCATCCGCGTCAGATCGCGAACCGGCCTCAAGGACAGGAGCCGCTTCGACACCCGCTACTACATCTCTTCGGCAAACCTCAACGCCGAGCAAATGGCTCAGGCCGTGCGCGGCCATTGGCTGATCGAGAACGCACTGCACTGGACACTCGACGTCATCTTCAACGATGACCAGTCGAGACTGCGCAAGGGCCATGGTGCAAACAACATGGCAATCGTCCGCCACTTCGCCATCAATCTCGTCAGAGCCATCGACGACAAGCGATCCATCAAGCTTCGACGAAAGAGAGCAGGCTGGGACAAAAACTATCTCGCCCTAATCATCGGACAGATATCCCGTTAACCTGGATTCGAAGCCCTGCGGGCTCAGCCGGGCTCAGCGGCCGGCGCACCGTCCGGCGGGGCTCATTTCTGTTTCTGCTTCGGCTCCGGCGCGGCGGCATCCTGCTTGTCCTGGCTCAGGCCGAGCTTCACCTCGAAGACGTGCAGGAAGCCGAGCACGACCAGCACCAGGAAGGTCGCGAAAGCGGCGATCTGCCAGAGGCCGAGCCCACAGGCGAGCCCGATGGCGCCGGCGAGCCACATGCCCGCGCCGGTGGTCAGGCCGCGCACCTCGCCCTTGGCGAACAGGATGGTGCCCGCCGCGAGGAAAGCGATGCCGGCGGTGACGGCTTCCACGACCCTGATCGGATCGACCTTGACGGAATCCTTGGCGATGTCGGCAAAAAACATCGGGGCGTGCACGATCTCGACCGTGAGGATCGCGAAAGTCGCAGCCGCCAGGCACACCAGTATGTGGGTGCGCAGCCCCGCCGAGCGATTGCGCCATTCGCGCTCGAAGCCGATAGCCGCGCCGAAGATGGTGGCAAGCAGCAGGCGGGCGACGATGACGGGGAAGGAGATGAAGGTCGGATGACCGAATTCGTCGATGAGCTGTTCCATTCGGTTCTCCCTCAGCGCTCGTAAACGCCGCTCACCCCTTCGGGTTCCCTGCCGGCTCAGAGCATCTCGAAGACGAAGGTCTTGACCAGCGCGGTCGGCTCGCTGATGGCGAAGGCGCGGAACCAGTCGCTCTCCTCGCGTTGCACCCAAGCCCGGCGCTGCGTCAGCTCGTTCATGACCTCAGCGAAGCCGCCACTGTCCAGCACGATGTCGCGGATGGTGAAGATCGCATGGCCGCCTTTGCCGGTAATGCGGGCAAGCTCGAAAAGGCCTGAGGCTGGCGCATGCGCGATGGTGAAGACGCCGGTGGAGAAGAAAGCGCGGAAATGGCCGTCCGGCCAGGGCAGGGGGCCGCCCAGTTCGGCCTGCCTCAGATCATTGTAGCCGCCGCGGCTGCCGGCGATGGCAAGCATGTCCGACGACAGATCGAGCCCGGCGATGTCGTGATAGCCAAGCGCCTTCAGCGCAGGGCCGGAGAGCCCGGTGCCGCAGCCCGCATCGAGCAGTGGTCCCTCGCCGGCCGGCACGTAACGCGCCACCCAGGCGGTGATCTGGAAGGGCAGGTAGTAGCCCAGCGCCGCCGTCTCGCCATCATAGGTCGCTGCCCAACGAGCGTAGGCGATCGCCAGCTCATCGGGCGTGCCGGCGGCATAGACCATCTCCAGCGCGGCCTTGCCTTCACCAGGTTTCATCGCTCGCCCCCTGCTTGCACCTCAGGAGGCCAGTCGGCGACGCGGTCGTCAATGGTCTTCGTGCATGAGGACGAAACTGCTGTCGCAGGCGCTGGCCGCTCGAGAAGCTGATCGTCGACAGCGGCTCCTGCGGCTGTTCAGCCAGGTTAGTCAGTCCGGCGTGCTGGAACGATTGGCTTGCTGGCGGCGCAGCCGCGTTTCCAGCGCGCGTAGCGCCAGCGACAGGCCGATCGTCAACAGGAGATAGATGTAGGCGACGATCGAATAGGTCTCGAAGAAGCGGAAGGTGCCGGCCGAATAGACCTTGCCG
>JAESGS010001113.1_pt1 | contig 9604 bp, 7 predicted proteins | sample 9269761 | NCBI WGS metagenome assembly JAESGS01 (sample SAMN15741799, study PRJNA653493) | algae metagenome | isolation source: Cyanosarcina radialis HA8281-LM2 and co-occurring heterotrophs from damp... | place: USA: Makauwahi cave, Hawaii | collected 2011-01-06 | reverse complement strand
TGGGGTGTCGCTTCGTCGTCACCCCGGGCCCCCCCCCCTCGGTGTCCCACGCCGCTCGCGGCTCAATACCGCACGCTGAACAGGCAGGTCAGGACGCTGGCGTTCACCGCCGCGTTCGGGCCGGCCGTGTCCCGGAGGAACCCGCCGCCGAACAGGTGGGCGTAGCTGAACAGCAGGTCCGTCCGCTTCGACAGGTGGAAGTTCGTGATGAGGTCCACCTCGTGCCCCAGGAACGGGGACGCCCGGCCGGTCGGGTCGCGGCGGACGGCGTTGCCGGCCACGTTGTACAGCCCGTCCCGGACGTTATCCAGCCAGAAGTTGTGGTACTGCGTCCACACCGTCAGCCACTTCGTCGGGTACAGGTACAGGGCGCAGTTCACGTCGTGGACGTTCTGCCGGCCGATCAGGTCCGTCCACCCCATGTAGAAGTGGCCGAACGGGAAGAGTTGGTTGAACGTCGTGAAGTGGTCGCCGGCGTTCGGCGAGTCGTCCCCGCTGGCGTAGTCGTAGTACACCCAGAACGTCGGGTTCAGCGGGGCCTTCTTCCAGTTCACCCCCAGCCCGGTCGAGATCATCCCGGCGATCACGTCCTGCCGGCCCCGCTCGCCGAACTGGACGGCCGCCTCCGCGTCCCACAGCAGCTTGTGGCACTCGCCCGCGTCCCGGTCGCCGTAGTACCGGCCGCCGATCGTGTGGACGGTGGACGGGTTCCGGGCGATCCCTTGCTGCACCGTCCGGTTCGTGTTGTCCAGCAGGAAGTAGTACAGGTCCGCCGCCTGCCCCTTCTTCGGCCGGTACGTGGCGTACGCCCCGGCGAACAACTGGTTGTTGTCCCCGCTGTCCAGCCGGTTCGCGTTCGGGACGACCGGCTGGAGGACGAACGCGTCGAAGTCGAACTTCTCCCCGGTGCGGAGCAGCCGGAGGCCCTGGAACGTCCGCCGGGTGTTCCCCCAGTCGAGCGGGGAGACGAGCCGCTGCGACCCGAGGAGCAGTTCCTGCCGCCCGGCCCGGAGGTAGACCGGGGCGTTCCGGACCTCGCCGAGTTTCACGTCCACGAACAGGTTCTGGATGTCCGGCCCGGACTCGTCGATCGGCAGCGGCGGCAGGTCCTGGGACGCGACGTGCGTGGAGTTCAGCTCCGCGAACAGCCGGAACTGGTCCCGGTACCAGAGGTCGGTGAACACGCGGGCGCGGAACAGGTTGTACGTGTTGTCCCGCTGGGTGAGCCGGCTGTTGTACTCGCCGTGGTAGCGGTTCCAGACCTGCCCGCCGACGGCGAGCAGCCAGTCGTCCCCGAGGCGGACCCGCTTCAGCCGGTCGAGGGCGTCCTGCGGCGGCGTCTTCGGGTCGTCGAGGTAGCGGAAGTCGGCGTCGAAGAAGCTGAACTGCATGAGCGCGAACGGCGGGTAGCCGAACTTCGGCGGGCCGTCCGTCTCTTGCCCGCGGACGTGGGCGAGCAGGTTGTACGCCCCCTTGCCGCTCGGCGGGATGGCGAACATGCCCGTGCGGGTGAGCGGGCGGACCGGCGGGACCTTCTTGAAGTCGAACCCGCCGCCGCAGGAATCGCACCCGCCGCCGCCGGACGCGGCACACGCGGCCGCGTCCGGGACGGCCGGGGCCGCGGTCGGGATCGGGGCCTCGACGATCGCAGGCAGATCGTCGCGCTGGGCGGGCACGACCCGCTCGACCGGGGCCTGGGCCGCGGCCGACTGGACGCCGACGGCCGCGACGGCGGCGGCGAGCGTGCGGGGGAAGAAACGACGCAATCCGTGCATGACGACTCACTCCTTGAGTCCGGCCGGCCGTGGCACTGTTGAGAGGAATGCAGTGAATCCGGGTTCGGCGAAAGACCGGGTTCCTGCTGGACTTATCGGAGAACGGGGTCGGCGGGACGATTCCGGACATCGAAGTTCGATTATCCGAATTGTCGTGCGAACCGAACCGGCGTCATAACCGGCAAGACCGGCCCAACCGGTTGGACCGGCGAGAGGAAGTGGAAACAGAGTTAGCAAACATCAAAGGCACGGCTGCCCGATTCCGGGCACGCGCGTGCGTCACCGCCACGGGGGTACCCCCGTGGCGGTGGCGGCGGTGGCGGTGGAGCCTGCCGGAATGGCAGTGAACATGATTTCAGAGCAGGTGAGCGTGAAAGCGCGGCACGTCATGCCGTGCTCGTTGTCTTGGCGTGCTTCAAAATCAAGTTCGCGAGCTGCCCGCGGCAGGAGCCGCAGCCGGTGCCGGCCTTCGTGGTTTCGGCGAGCATCGGCAACGTCGTGCAGCCGTCCTTGATCGCGCCGACCAGCGCCGACTCGCAGACGTGGTGGCAGTTGCAGATTTCCGGGTCGGCGGCCGCGACCGACACGTCCCCGCTACAGAGGATGTCGAGGCGGTTCGGCGGGAGCGAGTCGCCGCGGTCGAACCACCGCGCGAGGCTGGGGGCCGCCTCGCCGTCGCCGACGCAGATCGCGCCGATCAGCCTCCCGTCGCGGACGATCATCTTCCGGTAGATGCCGCGGCGATCCTCCATCACTTGAAGGACCTCGTCCGAATCGCGCTCGGCGTCGATGACGCCCATGCTCGCGACATCGACGCCCGCCACTTTCAACTTCGTGTACAGCTTCGACCCGCGGTAGCGGGCCGTCGGGTTCGCGCCGGTGAGTACGTCGGCGAGCACCTCGCACTGCTCCCAGATCGGCGGGACGATGCCGTAGACGCACCCGTTGTGTTCCGCGACCTCGCCGACGGCGTACACGCCGGGGACGGCCGTGGCGAGCAGGTCGTTGACGACGACGCCGTGCTTGACCGGGATGCCGGACGCCTTCGCCAGCTCCGTCCGCGGGCGGATGCCGGCGGCGATGACGAGCATGTCCGCGGGTATCACTTCCCCGGTTTTCAGCACGACGCCGTGAACCCGGTCGTCGCCGACGACGCCGGTGGCGGTCTGCCCGGTGCGGACGAAGATGCCGAGGTTCTCGATCCCCCGCCGCAGGATTTCCCCGCCGAAGCGATCGACTTGCAAGTTCATGAGCCAATCGGCGCGGTGGACGACGGTAACGTGCAGCCCCATGTCCGAGAGCGCCTTCGCGGCTTCTAGGCCGAGCAGCCCGCCGCCGAGGACGACGACCGACGCCGGCGGTTTCGCGAACGCCCGCATCCGGTCGCAGTCGTCGATCGTGCGGAACAGGAACACGCCCGCCTTCGGCGTGTCGTCTTCTTTCCGCAGCCCGTCCATCGGCGGCACGAACGCGGCCGACCCGGTGGCGATCACGGCCACGTCGTACTTGTGGTCCGCGCCGTCGGTCGTCGTCAGCGTGCGGGCGACGCCGTCGAGCTTCGACACGAGTGTCCCCTCGTGGTACGTCACCCCGCGGTCGGCGTACCAGCCGGACGGCTTCAACATAATCTCGCTCGGCGACCCGCCGGCGAGGACGCGGCCGACGAGGATGCGGTTGTAGCAGCCGTGCTTCTCCTCGCCGAACACGCTCACGTCGAACTGCGTGCCGGCGGTGCGGCGGAACAACTCGTCGAGCAGCCGCCCCGCGGCCATGCCGTTGCCGATGATCGCGAGACGCTTCTTCATGGCACACTCTTGGAAACGTGGACGACGCGGACGGCCGCGAGCTTGAACTCCGGCATCCGGCTGGTCGGGTCGAGGAAGAACCCGATGAGGGCGTTCGCCCCCTCCTTGTCGGCCCAGTGGAACGGGGCGAACAGCGTGTCCGGGCGGATGTCGGCCGTCACGTCGGCGCGGAACTCGGCCCGCCCGCGGCGGCTCTCCAGGGTGACGAGGTTCCCGGCCGCGATCCCGTGTCGGCGGGCGAGCGTCGGGTGCAGTTGCACGAGCGGCCGCGGCTTCGCCTTCGTGAGTTCCGCGATCCGCCGGGTCTGGACGCCGGAGTTGTAGTGCTCCTTGTACCGCCCCGTGGTGAACAGGTACGGGTACGCCGCATCGACCGCGTCGCCGCCCGGCCGGTGCTCGACCGGGACGAACCGGGCCTTGCCGTCCGAATGGAAGAAGCGGTCGGCGAACAGCCGCGGCGTGCCGGGGTCGTCCTCCGAAACGCACGGCCAGAAGACACCGTCCTGGGCGTCGATCTTCTCGTAGGTGATGCCGATGTAATCGGCCGGGCCGCCGGCGGTGGCGCGGCGGAACTCGTCGAACACCTCGCGGGCGGAGTGAAAATCGAACTGGTGCAGACAGCCGAGCCGTTCGGCGAGGTCGCGGAGGATGTCGAGGTCGCCGCGGACGCCGGTGGGGGCGAGGGCCGTCCGCCGCCGGCGGAGGACGCGGCCTTCGAAGTTCGTCATCGTGCCGTCTTCCTCGGCCCACTGGTAGACGGGCAGCACCACGTCCGCGAGGTTCGAGGTTTCGTTCAGGAACGCATCGGAGACGGCGAGGAAGTCGGTCGCTTTCAGCCGCGCGACGGTGCGGTTCATGTCCGGGCAGGCGACGACGAGGTTCGACCCCATGACGAAGAGCGTGCGGACGGCCGAAAGCCCAGGCACGGCCGTGCCTGGGCTTTCGCCCAAAGCGTCGATCAGTTCCGCCGCACTCTTCCCCTTGCGCGGCAAACTATCCGCAGGCACGCCCCAGACCTTCGCGAGCGCCGCGCGGTGGGCCGGGTTCTCGATCAGCCGGTAGCCCGGCAGCTGGTCCGCCTTCTGCCCGTGCTCGCGGCCGCCCTGCCCGTTCCCCTGCCCGGTCAGCGTGCCGAAGCCGCTGTAGAGTTTTCCCGGCAGCCCGAGCGCGAGCGCCAGGTTGATCCACGCCGAGACGGTGTCCACGCCCTTGCTGTGCTGCTCCGCCCCGCGGCCGGTGAGGACCATGCACGACTTCGCCGCCGCCATCCACCGGACGGCCTGCCGCAGCAAGGACTCGCCGACGCCGGTGATCCGCTCGACGCGGGCCGGGTGGTCGTTCAGCACCGCCGCTCGGACCGCCTCGAACCCGGTCGTTCGCGACGCGATGTACTCGCGGTTCAACAAGCCCTCCTCGATGGCGAGGTAGAGCAGCCCGTTGGCGAGCGTCAGATCCGTGCCGGGCGTGGCGGCGAGGTGCAGGTCGGCGGCGCGGGCGGTCGCGGTCCGCCGCGGGTCGATGACGATGACCCGGCCACCGTTCGCCTTCTGCTTCTGAAACCACTGCATGATCGGCGGTAGGGTGTCCGCGCAGTTCGACCCGACGAGGACGATCACCTCCGCGTGCGCGATGTCCTGCACCGGGAACGGCATCCCGCGGTCCACGCCGAACGCCCGGTTGTTCCCGGCGGCCGCGGAGGACATGCAAAACCGGCCGTTGTAGTCGATGTTCGCCGTCCCGAGCGCGAGTCGGGCGAACTTGCCCAGCAGGTAGACTTTCTCGTTCGTCAGCGCGCCGGACCCGAACATCGCGTTCGCGTCCGGGCCGTACCGCTCGCGGGTCTTGCGAAAGGCGTCGGCGATTCGATCGAGCGCCTCGTCCCAGGACGCTTCGCGGAACGGGTCGGACCGGCGGTCGCGGACGAGCGGCGTCGTGAGCCGGTCCGGGTGGCGTAGCAGCCCGGCGGCGGACCACCCCTTGATGCACAGCTCGCCGTTGTTGACCGGGAAGTGCGGGTCGCCGGAGACGGATTCCGCCCCCTCGCCCATGCGGATGCCGCACTGGTAGGCGCAGTACGGGCAGTGCGTGCGGACCGCGAGTTCCATGCGCGGCCCTTCTACGAAACGCCCACGAAGACTTGGCCGTCCACGACCTCGACCGGGTACGTGGCGATGGCGCACACGCCGGGCTGGTCGCACTCGCCGGTGCCGCGGTTGAACTTGAACGCGTGGTACGGGCAGACGACCTGGTCGCCGGCGAGCATCCCGTCGGCGAGCGGCCCGCCCTTGTGCGGGCAGACGCCGTCCACGGCGAACACGGCCCCGGCCCGGCTGCGGAACACGGCGATCGGCTTGTCCCCGACCGCGAACCCGCGGCCGAGGCCGACCGGAATCTCGTCGATGGTGCAGAGCGGCAGGCGGGTCATCGTTTGGGTCATGGGGTCCTCACGCCATCGGCAGCGGAATCTTCTTCACGTCGTCGAACTGGCCGGCGTACACCGGCTTGTCCCGCTCCAGCCACGGGTCCACGTAGGCGGCCATCGTCTTCTCGACCTCCGCGTCCAGGCCCGCGTTGAGGCCGAGTGAGTCGTTGACGATGATCTCCCGCAGCTTCTCGATGCCGATCCGCGGCACGAAGTCGTAGGTCCGCTCGATCCACTTCGCGTTGTCCCGGTAGTAGATCAGGAACCGGCCGATGACCTGAATCGCTTCCTCTTGCGTCTTCACCCGGCAGAGCACGTCCGTCTTGCGGACGTGCGCCCCGGCCGCCCCGCCGACGAGGACCTCCCACTCGCCGCCCTCGGTGGCGACGACGCCCACGTCCTTCACCGTGCTCTCCGCGCAGTTCCGCGGGCAACCGCTGACGCCGAGCTTCACCTTCGCCGGGAACTCGAACCCCTGGTACTTCTTCTCCAGCGCGATGCCGAGGGCCGTGCTGTCGTTCGTCCCGTACCGGCAGAACTCGCTGCCCACGCACGTCTTCACCGTGCGGAGGGCCTTCGTGTACGCGTACCCGCTGGGCATCCCCAGGTCGGCCCACACCCTCGGCAGGTCGTCCTTCTTGATGCCCAAGAGGTCGATCCGCTGGCCGCCGGTGACCTTGACCATCCGCACGTTGTACTTCTTCGCGACCTCGCCGATCTTGATGAGGTCGTCGGCCGACGTGACGCCGCCGTACATCCGCGGGATGACGCTGAACGTGCCGTCGTTCTGGATGTTGGCGTGGACGCGGTCGTTGATGTACCGGGCGTCCCGCTCGTCGATGTACTCCTTGCCCCAGATGCTCGCGAGCATCGACGCGAGGCCGTTCTTGCTCTTTTCGTCCTCACCGGTGGCCAACTCCCGTAGCACGGCCGACACGCTCTTGAGTTCACGCCGCTTGACCTCGGCCACGAGCGTCGGCTTGTCCATGGGCACGGCCGGGACGTACCAGCTCTCGCTCGGGTCGGCCTTCACCTCGCCGTTGACCGCCTCGATCAGCGACTTGATCATCTTCTTGCAACTGCCGCAGCCGGTCCCGGCCCGCGTCGCCTTGCCGACCGCCGGAACCGTCGTCTTTCCATTCTTGATCGCCTGAACGATCGTGCCCTTGCAGACGCCGTTGCAATCGCAAATTTGCTTGTTGTCCGGCATGTCCGCGAGGCTGAACTCGGAGCCTTGCGTCTTCGTGCCGCTGCCGAAGAACAGCTCCAGCCGCCGGGCCGGGGCGGGTTTTTCCTGCATGAAGTATTCGACGAGTTGGTCGGCCGGTTCGAGGTCGCCGAGCAGGCACGCGGCGGACACCTTGCCGTCGCGGAGGATGGCCTTCCAGTAGACTTGGCGGCCGGGTTCGGCGAACGTCACGACCTCGTCCGTCGGCTTCAGGTCGCCGATGCGGCCCATGCTGGCGAGTTCGACGCCCATGACCTTGAGCTTCGTCGCGAGCTTCGAGCCCACGTAGCGGGCGTCCGGGGTCTTGCCGGTCAGGCGCTCGGCGAGGGCCTTCGTCTGTTCCCAGATCGGGGCGACGAGGCCGTAGACCATGCCGCGGTGCTGGACGCACTCGCCGACGCCGAAGACGCTCGGGTCGCTCGTTTGCATCGTGTCGTCAACGAGGATTGCTCGGTCGCACGCGAGACCGCACTCCGCGGCGAGCTCCTTGTTCGGCCGAATCCCGGCGGAGATCACGACCATGTCCGCGGGCACTTCCTTGCCGTCGGCGAACTTCACGCCGGTGACGTGCGTGTGGCCGAGCAACTCCTTCGTCCCGTGCGCGACGAGGGCGGTGATGCCCATCTTCGCGATCGTCTCTTGAAGGACTTTCCCGCCCGCCTCGTCGAGCTGCACGCTCATCAGCCACGGGGCCATCTCGACGACCGTGACCGAGACGTTGTGCGTCATCAGCCCTTTCGCCGCTTCGAGGCCGAGCAGCCCGCCGCCGATGACGACGGCGTTCTTGCACCCCTTCGCGTAGTCGGCGATGTTCCGGCAGTCGTCGATCGTGCGGAACACGAATACGCCATGCAGCGTCGTCCCCGGGATCGGTGGCACGAACGGCCGCGACCCGGTCGCGAAAATCAGAACGTCGTAGCTCTCCTCCACGCCGTCGGCGTAGACGACCTTCTTCTCGCGGTCGATCTTCGTGACCTTCTTGCCGGCGTGCAGCGTGACGTTGTTCTCCTCGTACCACGCGAGCGGGTTGAGGAAGATTTCCTTCGCGTCCTGGCTGCCGTTTAGCACGTTCGACAGCAGGATGCGGTTGTAGTTCCCATACGGCTCGTCGCCGAACATCACGATGTCGAAGTCGTGGTTCGGGTCGGCGGCGATGACGTCCTCGGCCATCCGCGCCCCGGCCATGCCGTTGCCGATGATGACGAGCTTCCGTCGGGTCACGGGCGTGTCGGGAATCGTGTTGAGTTGAATCATGGCTATCCCGGCGAACGGCACGGCGTAAGCGTGCCGGTATTCCACCTTGCCCCACACCGGCACGCTTACGCCGTGCCGTTCGCCCCTCAGACCCCGGCCGGTTGGGGGTGGTGCGCGTCTTCGAGGAACCCGACCAGCCGCTCGCGGAGGTCGTAGAACTCGTTGCTTTCCAGCAACTCACTTCGGTTCCGCGGCCGGGCGAACGGCACGGGGACGATGTCGCCGATCTTGGCCCGCGGGCCGTTCGTCATCATCACGACGCGGTCGGCCATGAAGATAGCCTCGTCGATGTCGTGCGTGACCATCACGGCCGTCATCCGCTCCTGCGTCCACAGGTCGAGCAACACCTGCTGGAGTTCGATCCGGGTGAGCGAGTCCAACATGCCGAACGGCTCGTCGAGGAGCAGCAGCTTCGGCGTGAGGGCGAACGCCCGCGCGATGCCGACCCGCTGCCGCATTCCCTGCGACAACTCCGCCGGCTTCTTGTGCGTGGCGTCCGCGAGGCCGACGAGCGTGAGGTACTTGACCGCGTGCTCGCGGCGTTTGTTCTTCGGCCAGTCCGGCTTCGACTGATCGACCGAGAGCATCACGTTCTCGAGCGCCGTCATCCACGGCAGCAGGCACGGCGACTGGAACACGATGCCCCGGTCGAGGCCCGGCCCGCTGAGCGTGTTGCCGCCGAGCGTGATGACCCCCTCAGTCTGCTTGTTCAGCCCGGCGAGGATCATGAGGACCGTGGACTTGCCGCACCCGGAGTGGCCGATGAGGGTGACGAACTCCCCCTCCTCGACTGCCAGGTCGAACCCGTCCACGACGACGACCGGCTGCCCCTTCCCGGTGGCGGGCGGGTACGTCTTGATGAGGCCGTCGATGTTCAGGAACGCATCCCTCACGCGCTCACCCCCGATCGCCGGAGGCGGTTCGAGGTTTTGGCCTTGTTCCCTCCCCCCTTGGGGGGGAGGGTTAGGGAGGGGGGTGAGCTTCCTCCCTCCGACGCGATCCTCACCGCGGGAGGGAAGTCGGGGGGGGGGGGGGGGGGGCCCCCCCCCCCCCCCGCCCCCCCCCGCCCCCCCCCCCCCCCCCGCCCCCCCCCCCCCCCCCCCCCCCCCCCCGCCCCCCC
>JAESGS010001108.1_pt1 | contig 9672 bp, 5 predicted proteins | sample 9269761 | NCBI WGS metagenome assembly JAESGS01 (sample SAMN15741799, study PRJNA653493) | algae metagenome | isolation source: Cyanosarcina radialis HA8281-LM2 and co-occurring heterotrophs from damp... | place: USA: Makauwahi cave, Hawaii | collected 2011-01-06 | reverse complement strand
AGATCTGTCCCGGAAGCTGACGTTGCAGCTTTATGCGGATCACTTCTCCAACGCCAGTCTCTGCCCCGAAAATGCCGGCGCGGAAGCTGCGGGCATTCGGTTCGGATACCGATTCTAGAGACCGCGTGTTCCCGAACCCAGGCCGACAAGGGCGTGGTGCGGCAGCCCGTACCGGGCGCCGTATAGCGAGATGTCGATCCACGGGCCCTGGCCAACGAGAGCGTGCTGCATCGTCGGTCGGGTCGTCTGACTAAGGCTGCCGGCTCCTGTTTCTGCGACCTCATTCGCGGAGCGCGCGACAAGGGCAGTGCATCCGTCTCCGTCGCTTTCTCGGACGCGTCCACCCGTAGCGATTGACCGGATCATCTACCGGCCCGCTGGCAGCGACTCATCCGGAGCCCAATCCGCCAAGTGGATGTTCACAAACATGCGCCAGGCAAGCTCGGCGCGCGTCCCGGACTGCTTTCGGCCGATTGCCTTATATTAGCACATAGCTAATATGTAGTGCTCAGGAGAGCCGATCGCTCAGGGAGGACAGTCAGGTTGTCCACGCGAATTGAGGGCACCTCGCAGGATAGCTTCTACCCTCCATTTTCCGGCACGTCCGGTGCCTTGCCCACCGGACTGGTCACCTTTTTCCTGAGCGACGTCGAGGGCTCGACCCGCCTGTGGGAGATGGACGAGGCGCTGATGGGCGCAGCCATCGCACGTCACTACGAACTCCTCGATGCCGCCATCACCCTGCATGGCGGGATGCGGCCCGTGGAGCAAGGTGAAGGCGACAGCGTCGTGGGCGTATTCACCCAGCCTTCGCATGCGGTGGCCGCTGCCTTGCACGCTCAGCGCGCGTTCGGCGAGGAACCCTGGCCCCCCGGTCATGTCCTGCGCATCCGGATCGCCCTGCACACCGGCGAGGCGCAGTTGCGGGGCAACGACTATTATGTCGGCCGCACGGTGATCCGCTGCGCCCGTCTGCGCTCGGCTGCCCATGGCGGCCAGACCGTTCTGTCCGGCGCGACGCGCGACCTGGTCGCGCAAAGCCTTCCCGGCCAAGCGCAGCTTCGGGACCTTGGCTTGCATCACCTCAAGGACCTCGGCGCCCCGGAGCGGGTCTGGCAGCTTCGCCATCCCGAGCTCGTCGATGAGTTCCCGCCGCTGCGCTCGCTGAACGCCTTCGCCAACAACCTGCCGACACAGCTGACGAGCCTGGTCGGCCGCGACACCGAGCTCGGCCAGCTTCGCACGATCCTGCAAGCCAACCGGCTCGTTACCCTCACCGGCACCGGTGGCTCGGGCAAGACGCGGCTGGCCGTTCATATCGCCGCCGATGTCGCCGACCAGCATCCGGATGGCGTGAGGTGGGTCGAGCTGGCGCCGGTCTCGTCGCCCGACGCCGTGCCTTACGCCGTCGTCCGCACCTTCGGCTTCGTCGAGGAGGCAGACCGGCCGCCGACCCAGACCTTGTGTGAGCAACTGGCCGCCTCCGACGCCCTGATCATGCTGGACAATGCCGAGCACGTCCTCGAACCTTGCGCCCGACTGGCGGAGGCGCTGCTGGGTGCTGCGCCGAAGCTCAGGATCCTCGTCACCAGCCGCGAGCCGTTGGGGGTTCCGGGCGAGCTGACATGGCGCGTGCCGCCCCTCGACGGGGACGAGGCCATCCGGCTGTTCATGGAGCGTGCCTTGCGGGTCCGTCCGGACTTCCAGGCCGAGGCTTCCGAAGGCGCGGCGGTCGCGCAGATCTGCCGCCGTGTTGACGGGCTGCCTCTGGCCATCGAGCTGGCCGCTGCCCGGGTCCGCATGATGTCCCCTTCCCGCATCGCCGCGGCCCTCGACGACCGCTTCCGGCTTCTCACCGGCGGCGGCCGCACCGTGCTGCCCCACCAGCAGACGCTGGAGACCTCCGTGGCCTGGAGCCATGACCTCCTCGACGAGGCCGAACGGGCGCTGTTGCGCCGCCTTTCGGTATTCGCCGGCGGGTTCACGCTCGACGCCGCCGAGCAGGTCTGCACCGGCGGCAGGGTGGAATCCCACGCGGTGCTCGACCTCCTCACCCGCCTCGTCGACAAGTCGCTCGTCCAGGCCAATGTCGATGACCCCGAGGGGCGCTACTGGCTGCTGGAGACCATCAGGTTCTTCGCCCGGGCCCGGCTGGCCGAATCCGGCGAGGCCGACCGGACCCGGGAGCGGCATCGCGACCACTTCCTGGCCCTGGCGGAGCATGCCGAGCCGGAACTGGTCAAGGCGGACGGCCTGGCCTGGCTCGACCGGCTCCAGCGCGAGTGGGACAATTTCAGCGCCGCGGCCGACTGCTGCGAGGCGACCGCTGCCCGCCAGCCCTTCCTGCGCCTGGTCACGGCCCTGACGCTGTTCTTCGAGCTGCGTTCCCACCTCGCTGCCGGCAGCCGCTGGTTCGCCCGCGCGCTGGCCCACGACGAGGGCCCTTCGGCCTTGCGGGCGCGCGCCTTGTGGGGTGCGGCTCACGTGGCGCTCTACGGCGGCGACTTCGAAGCGCTGGGCCGCTACGCCCCGGCGGCGCTGCAAATGGCGGAGGAAGTCGGAGACGAGGCCGCCAGGTGCCGGGCCCTCAACACCAGTGGCTTGGCCGCGATGTGGCTGGGCGGCGATGTCGAGCAGGGCCGTGCGGCCGTCGCGCAAAGCGCTGCGCTGGGACGGCAGCTCAATGACAACTGGGCGCTCTGCGACGGCCTCAAGGTCACCACCATCTCATGGATGATCCAGGACGATTACGCCGGGCTCGCCCCGGTGATGGCCGAGCTCAGGAAGGTGTCCGAAGCGCTCGGCAACCGGTTCTTCATGGCCTGGTATCACACCCTTGTCGGCTTGGTGGCGATGCGCCGGGGCGAGTTCGGCCTGGCGCAACGGGAGATGGAGCTGGCTCTGGCCGAGGACAAGGAGCTGGGCGGGGCAGCGACCGCCGGGCTCGTGGTCGCCCAGCTCGGCGACATCGAGGCTCAAACCGGCCGTTACGACGACGCCGTTTCCCGGCTGGTGCCATTCCTGGGGCGGGCGGCTGCCACCGGTGACTTCCTCGGCGCGCCCTGGGGGGTGCCGGCGCTTGCCCGCCTCCTGGTCGGCCGGGGAGCCGCAGCCGATGCCGTCGACATGATTGCGGGGTTCGTCGAGATGCTGCGCCCCCTCGGCATGCAGGTGAACGTCTCCGAAGGGCTGAACGTGCTCGGCGCCGCCCGCCTGGCGCTTGGCGACGAGACGGCGGCATCGGAAGCCCTCGTCGAAGCCAGGGCCCTCGCCGCATCGATCCGGAACCCATGGCTGGGATCTCAGGCCAACTATCTCCTGGGTGAGGTCGCCCGGCGCAGCGGCGCACTCTCCGAGGCCGGGCGGCTGCATCATCAGGCATTGACCATGCGGGCGGCGGCGGAGCTGCGGCCAGGCGTCGCCGAATCGCTCGAGGCGCTGGCCAGCCTGGCGGTCCTGCACGGTAGATGCGAGCAGGCGGCGCGCCTCATGGGCGCGGCGTCGGCCCTGCGCAGCCAGACCGGGTTGGCGCGCTGGCCGATCGAGGCGGCAAGGTACGACGGCGACACCGCCCATATCCGCAATGCTCTCAGCGAAGCCGCTTGCGCCGACGCCTGGAGAGCTGGTGCGCTGCTCTCGGTCGACGACGCCGTGGCATTCGCAGCCCCCGACCCGGCTTGAGCGGCATAGCCTGGGCAACGGCTCTTTTCGTCCACTGCGCAATAGGTATATTATCGACCGCTAATTTACTGCGAGGCGCTGGCCGCCATGTGCTCCTCGCATGAATGGGGGGCGGTCGTGGACCGTAAGCTCGCCGCAATTCTAGCCGCCGATGTCGTCGGCTACTCCGCGCTGATGGAGCAGGACGAACAGGGTACGTTCGAGCGCCTCAGGGCCGGCCGCAAGGAACTGTTCGAACCCGAAATCGCCCGCCATCATGGCCATGTGTTCAAGCTCATGGGCGATGGCCTGCTGGTCGAGTTTGCCAGCGTCATGAGCGCCGTCGAATGCGCCGTCGCCTTGCAGGAGGGCATCGCGCAACGCAACGCGGCCCTTCCCGAGCATCAGCGCTTTCGGATGCGCATCGGCATCAATCTCGGCGAGGTGATCGTCGAGGGCGACGATCGCTACGGCGAAGGCGTCAACATCGCCGCGCGCCTGGAGCAGATAGCGGAGCCCGGCGGCATCTACGTCTCCGGCAAGGTGGCCAAGGAGGTGGAGAAGAAGCTGACCTTCGCTTTCGAAGCGATCGGCGAGCAGCTCGTGAAGAATATCGTCGAGCGCGTGCCGGTCTACCGGGTCAATCTGCACGGCCAGCCGCTACGGCGCACACTCAAGGCTCGCAGCCCGCGCAGCAGATGGCTGATGCCGGCAGGGCTGGCTTTCGCCGTGTTGCTGGCCGCCGGCGCCTTCCTCGGCATCCAGGGCTGGAGGAAATCGTCGGGCGCGAGTTTCGATGAAGCGTCGATTGCCGTCCTGCCCTTCGAGCAGCTTGGCGACGACCCCAAATGGGAGAGGATCGCCGACGGGATAACGGCCGACATCATCACCGATCTCTCCCAGTCGGACCATGTGCTCGTCATCTCGCGCCAGTCGACCGAGCAGTACAAGGGCAAGTCCGTCGACGTCCGCCAGGTCGGCGCCGATCTCGGCGTGCGCTATGTTCTCGAGGGCAGCCTGCAGGCGGATGGCGGTCGCGTCCGCATCACGGCGCAGCTTGTCGATGCGACGACGGGCGCCGACCTGTGGTCCGAGCGCTACGATCGTTCGGATGAGGACATTTTCGCGGTGCAGAGCGACGTCACCGCGAAGATCGCCAATACGCTGGGGTCCGTCGGCGGCGTCATCCGCAAGTCGCAATTCACGCTCGCCCAGCACAAGCCGCCTGGAAGCCTGACGGCCTATGAGAACTACCTGATGGCCGACGAGACGGCCTTCCGCCCGCTTGGCGGCATCACCAAGGATGGGCTGATCGAAGGCGAGAGGCTGTTCCACAAGGCCATAGAGCTCGATCCGCATATGGCGCGGGCCTATGTCGGCCTGGCCCTCGTTTATAGCTACATGTTCGGCTACGGCCTCACGGAATCCCCTGGCGAGACGCTGGCGAAGCAGCTCGAGGCCGCGCGAAAGGCCGTGGAACTCGATCCGAACAGCAACAAGGCGCATGGCATTCTCGGCCAGGCCCTCCACTGGAATGGCAATTTCGAACAAGCGCTCGTCGAATTCGACAAGGCGGAAGCGCTTGCCCCCAACGACGCCGACACGCTCGTGCTGATCGCCATGAACCTCAATGGGCGCAGCGAGGAAGACACCGCGCGCGCGGTGCGTCTGGCGGAGCGGGCCGTGCTGCTCAATCCGCACTATCCCAACTGGTACAACATCACCCTCTACTGGGCATATTTCTTCGACGGGCAGTTCGACAAATCGCTGAAATACGTGAAGCTTTACCAGAACCCGTCGATCAACGAGCTGTCGTTCACCGCCATGCTTCATGGCTATCTCAACCAGCCGGACGAGGCGAAGAAGGTCGTCGACCAGGTGCTCAAGCAGGATCCCGACTGGACCGCGGAGAAGTTCGTCACCAAATGGTTCATCAGCGCCGGGCGCTATTCCGACATGATCGCCGAAGGCGCACGCAAGGCGGGCCTGCGCGCCTGCGCCACCGCGACGGAACTCAAGGACAGCCCCGGGCTGAACCACGTCCAGTCCTGCGACGCGGAGCGCAGCAAGGCCGCATCGGGCTGATCGATCCCGAATGCGCCGCGCCGGAGCAATCGGTCAGCCCCCCACGCGATAGACGTCCCAGGGCTCCGAGAACCCTTTCAGCTCGCGCTGTCCGAGGGCGGTGAAGCTGGCGCCGGAGCCGACCGCCAGGTCCTTCACCGTGCGCGAGGCGAGTATCGAGCCCGGTTCCGCTTCGGCCATGATCCGTGCTGTGAGGTGGACGGCCAGGCCGCTCAGGTCGTCGCCGCGGCGCTCGCACTCGCCGATGTGGATGCCGGTGCGCAGTTGCAGTCCGAGCGCGCCTATGTCCCTTGCCAGCACCTCGGCGCATTCGATGGCGGGGCTCGGCCCGGCATAGGTCAGGAGGTAGCCGTCTCCGGTGTGCTTGACCTTCTGTCCGCCAAGTGCCGCAACACGCCGGCTGACGGTTACTTCGAGATTTTCCAGTATGCTGCTCCAGCGATCGTCGCCGATCTCGCTGAGCGTCCTGGTCGAGGCGACGATGTCGAACATGAGCAGCGTCAGCAAGGCCCGCGACGGCTTCAGCGCCGTCCTCGTTCCGGTGATGAATTCCTGGATCGGGCCGATCAGTTCGTCCTGGTCGCCGTACCAGGCGATGTGGTCTTCGCCGGGCAGGATCTGCAGCCTGGCATTGGGGATGTTGTCGGCGTGATAGCGTGCCTCTTCCTGGCTGCTCCACCGGTCGCCGGCCCGATGCAGGACGAGGGTCGGCACATGGATGGAAGGCAGGATGCCGCGAATGTCGATCTCACGGTTCAGCCGGGTGATCAGCGCGGCCGCGCGCGGACTGGCCGCGTAGCGCATATAGGCTGCGAACCAATTGCGGATTTCCTGGTTGTCCGCCACGCTCGGCGCGGCCTCGTCGAGGGGGAACGGCCGCCCCCAATTGTCCAGCATCGACCTTATATACTCGTCGCTCTGCTCATCGCTTCGGCCCCACGGATAGTCGGGCGCCCATGTGCGGCGGGCAAAGGAACCGAACAGCACCATTGCATCGTCCCGCTGGCATCCGAGGCGGCAGTCATTCATGACGCTGCCAAGAAAGGCGATGTTGCTGCTATTGCGGCCGCCCTGGATTCAGATGCCAATGTCGATGAACCCGATACGTTTGCGACGCCCCTCTACTATGCGGTGAGCAGGCAGCATCTGGAGGCAGCCAAGCTGCTGGTGGCGCGTGGGGCAAACGTCAACGCGGGATCCAAGACAGGTTCACCCCTGATGGCTGCCGTTACAAAAAACAAGATAGAGTTCATTGCACTCCTGTTGGCGAATGGCGCCGATCCAAACTCAACCATCGGGGCAACGGCTCCCATTCATGTGGCCACGAAGGGTGGCTGTCTGGAATGTGTGAAGGCGCTGGTTGCGGCCGGAGCAGACGTCAACGCATTGACGACGGAGTCCCTTCCCCGGACACCGATCCATATTGCCAGATTCCACGACAATTCCGAGATAGCTGAATATCTGATGGCGAATGGCGTCGTGTTGCCGAAGCCTGCTCCGATCACCACAAAGATGGCTACGGCCAATGCGGAGAACGGCCAGAAAGTTTTCGATGGAAATTGTGACGGGTGCCACAGCTACGAACCGGGAAAGGCCGCAAAGCAAGGCCCTAACCTGTGGGGTGTCGTAGGCCGTGACAAGGCATCGCAACCTGACGCCAAGTACTCCAAGACGTTGCTGAGTTGGGAAGGCGTATGGAGCTACGAAGACCTCAATACCTATCTATACGGGCCTATACTCACCACACCAGGCGTGACCATGGAATCGCCCGGTATTCCAGACGACGCCGAGCGAGCGGATTTGATCGCCTACTTACGCACGCTCAGTGACCAGCCCATCCCACTGCCCTAGGGGCGCGCAACCGTTGATGTCAGGACTGATGCGCTGACAACCCAAGCAGCCAGTCACAGGCGGCCCTGGTCGAAATGTTGCAACCCGATCAATGCCAAGCCCCGGCGCGCCCATGCTCGCACGAGGCTCTTGCGCTCAGGGAAACGTGTCGTGATCGGGATGCTGACGGTTGCTGTGCCGGATCTGGGCGAAGCGTTCCGGAGTATCGCCCACCCCGTTGTCGCCTTCGCCGGTGACGGTGCCAGGCAATGACAGGATTTCGGCGAGCCAGGGTTCGCGCGATTCCAGCCCGTACTGAAACTCCGGCTTGATCTCCGAGTGGCGATCGAGCGAGCCGATCGAAACATCGATCCGCGGCTGCGACACGAAACGATAGACGAGCGGCGTGCCGCAGTCCCTGCAGAAACCACGTTCGGCTTCGCTCGAGCTGCTGAAATAGGCGAGCGTCCCGCGCGACAGCTCGAAGTGCTGGGCCGCAACCCCGGCAAACGCGCCGAAGAAATTGCCGAACTGCTTCTGGCACATCCGGCAATGGCAGATGCACGGGTTGTTCGGCCGCCGGAGCAGGCGGTAGCGCACCGCCCCGCATTGGCAACCGCCGGTCCATATTTCGTCCGTCATGTTCAGCTCTTCGGCTGGTGCCCGTCGGCGAAGGTTAGTGCATGACCGTCCTTGGCGCCAGCACGGGCGGCGAAACCGGCAGGGGTTGGCAACCGCTGCGGGGCGAGCTTCTGCCGCCCCTCTCCCGCGATCGCCATTGCAAGACGCCGCGATGAACTCAATATAGCGCGTTCATGGTTGCCTTCGTCCAGGAGGCGGCGGCGGGGGCTGGTCGACTGGTGTCAATGGTGGAACGGCGGCTTGCCGCGATCCTTGCAACCGACGTGGTCGGGTATTCGCGCCTCGTAGAGGCCGACGAGGCGGCAACGCTGCGCGACCTGAAGAAGGTGCGCCAGGAGGTGCTGGAGCCGCCGGTCGCGGCATATCGGGGCCGGGTGGTCAAGCTGACGGGTGACGGCGCGATCGTCGAGTTCGGCTCCGTCGTGGCGGCCGTCGGCTGCGCGGCCGAGATCCAGTCGCGCATGGCGCAGCAGGCCGGCATGGTGCTGCGCATCGGCGTGCATCTCGGCGACGTGACGGTCGAGGGCGACGACCTGCTGGGCGACGGCGTCAACATCGCCGCCAGGCTCGAGCAGGCCTGCCCGCCGGGCGGGGTGCTCATCTCCGGTTCGGCGCATGAGCAGCTCACCGGCAAGCTGCACCTCTCCTTCGCCGATGCCGGCGAGCAGCGCCTCAAGAACATCGCGCGGCCGATCCGCGCCTTCCTGCTGCAGCGCGACGGCGGCGTGCGCATGGCCCCGGCGGCCGAGCCCGCCCCGGCCGACAAGCCCGTGGTGGCCGTGCTGCCCTTCGAGAACCTGAGCGGCGACCGCGACCAGGTCTATTTCAGCGACGGCGTCACCGAGGATGTCATCACCGAGCTGTCGCGTTTCCGCGAGCTGCTGGTCATCGCCAAGAACTCGTCCTTCGCCTTCCGCGGCAAGAGCATGGACGTGCGCGAGATCGGCCGGGCGCTCGGCGCCAGCCACCTGGTCGAGGGCAATGTGCGGCGCTCCGGCGACAGGGTGCGCATCAGCGCGCAGCTCATCGACGCCGCGACCGGCACCAACCTGTGGACGGAACGTTTCGATCGCGCGCTGGTCGATGTCTTCGCCATCCAGGAAGAGATCGCGCAGAGCATCGTGACCAGGGTCGCCGAGCGGGTCATCGACCAGCGCGAGATGGCGACCCGAAGGCGGCTGCCGCAGGACCTCCAGGCCTACGACATCTTCCTGCGGGCGCTGCGGCTGGGCGGCGCTTCCTTCACGCCCGAGATTCTGGCTGAGCTGGAAGCGCTCTATCTGCAGATCATCACGATCGATCCGACCTTCGCCCGCGCCTATTCGGGGCTTGCCTTCATCCATCGCGACCGCTCGACCGACATCATCGCCGGAGCCCTGTCCGAGCCCGCCGCCGAGACGCTGCGGGCGGTCGAGCTCGCTGAGAAGGCGCTGGCGCTCGATCCGCATGATGCGC
>JAESGS010001106.1_pt1 | contig 9705 bp, 8 predicted proteins | sample 9269761 | NCBI WGS metagenome assembly JAESGS01 (sample SAMN15741799, study PRJNA653493) | algae metagenome | isolation source: Cyanosarcina radialis HA8281-LM2 and co-occurring heterotrophs from damp... | place: USA: Makauwahi cave, Hawaii | collected 2011-01-06 | reverse complement strand
GCAGCCGCCGCGAAGGAACGCGACGGCCTCGCCGGGCGCCTGAACCACCCGTCGGTCGTCGAGCGCGCCAAGCCCGAAGCGGTCGAAAAGGCGCGCGCCGACCACGCCGCCAAGGAAGCCGAAGCCGACCGTCTGACCGCCGCGCTGGCCCGCCTGGGGTGACCGACGGCGAGGCCCCCGTCACGCCGACGCCCGTTGCGGCGGCGGCGGATCCGGCCGCAAGCCCGGTTCCACCCCGCCAGACAGCGCGCGGCGGCGGGCGGATGGATCTGACGCAAGGACCGATCGCAAAAACGCTCATCCTGTTCGCGCTGCCGACGCTCGCGTCGAACATCCTCCAGACGCTCTCGGGCTCGGTGAACTCGATCTGGGTCGGCCAATTCCTCGGCGAAAGCGCGCTCGCCGCGACCGCCAATGCGAACATCATCATGTTCCTGATGTTCGGCGCCTTCTTCGGTTTCGGCATGGCGGCAACCGTGCTGATCGGCCAGTCGATGGGCCGCGGCGATATCGATGCCGCGCGCCGCGCCACGGGCGGGGTGATCGGCCTCGCGCTCATCTTCTCGGTCGTCATCGCGATCCTCGGCTGGTTCGCGTCGGATCGCATATTGCGCTGGCTCGAAACCCCGCCCGAAGCCTTTGCGATGGCGCACGATTACCTGCGCGTTACTTTCCTCGCCGTCCCTGCCTCCATGCTCAGCGTGACGCTTATGATGGCCTCGCGCGGCGCCGGCGACGCCGTGACGCCGCTCCGCTTCATGATCCTCGCGGTCGTCCTCGACATCGCCTTCAACCCCGTGCTGATCCTTGGCCTCGGCCCCTTCCCGCGCCTCGGCATTGCGGGTAGCGCCCTCGCGACCGCGGTCGCCGGAACGATCAGCCTCGCGGGCATGATCGGCTGGTTTTACGCGAAGAACCACGTCCTTCGCCTCCGCGGCCACGAATTGTCCTATCTTTATCCCAAATGGAGCGAGCTCCGTTTCATCATCGGCCGCGGCCTGCCGATGGGCGCACAGATGCTCGTCATCTCGGGCGCCGGGCTCGTCATGGTCGGGCTCGTCAACCGCGAGGGGCTCGTCACCGCCGCCGCCTATGGCGCAACGCTGCAACTGTGGAACTATATCCAGATGCCCGCGCTTGCGGTCGGCGCCGCGGTCAGCTCGATGGCGGCGCAGAATATCGGCGCGGGGCGCTGGGATCGCGTGTCGTCGGTGACGAACAGCGGGATCGCGATCAACCTTGCGATGACCGGCGTGCTCATCGCACTCCTCCTCGCGTTCGACCGCGCCGCACTCGCGCTGTTCCTCGGCAGCGAAAGCCAGGCGATCGACGTCGCACGCAATATCCAGCTCATCGCGACCTGGACCTTCCTGCCCTTCGGCACGACGATCGTCCTCATCAGCACGCTCCGCGCCAACGGTTCGGTCGTGCCGCCGCTGGTCATCCTCTTCCTGTCGATGTTCCCGATCCGCCTCGGCATCTATTATTTCGGCTATCCGTCGGTCGGCAGTGATATCCTCTGGTGGAGCTTCCCGCTCTCGTCGCTCGCCTCGCTGGCGATGGCATGGGCGATCTATCGGCGCGGAAACTGGCGCCGAACGCTGCCGCAACCGGCCGCCTGAGGCACGCTCCGCTTTCGACCAAGGCGCGCGCAGCTTCGACTGGCGGCCCGGCGGCCGCTAGCCATCGACCGCCATTTGCCGCTAAAGCATCGTCAATGAACATGACAAACCGCAAGGACGCGCTGCGTGACCAGCGCGCGAAAATGCTGGCGACGGACCCCGATTGGCGTGCCTCCGACGCGCGCGTCAACCCACGCGTCGCAATCGGCTCGATCATCGCCATGTGGGTGATCTATTTCCTGATCACCACGGTCCTTGCGATGCTGACCGGCGCGCCTGAACAATGGACCTCGTCCGGGCGCCGTGCCGTCGTGGTGATCGCGGGCATTCTCTGCACCTTCGTCCTGTACCAGTTGCTCCAGCGCGCCCAGCCGCAAAGCTTCGGCGCCCGCCTCGCCGCCGCGATGGGGGCGGCGGTACCGCTCGTCATCATCTATGCAACGGTCAATCTGCTCGTCTTCTACTACTGGTTTCCCGTGGCCGACAGCGCCAAGCTGATCGAGGAGATGCAGGGTAAATATCCGGGCGCATGGGAGATGATGCTGATCCTCGACAGCTCGATCCGCTGGTATTTCTTCTTTGCCGTCTGGGCGGCGCTCTATGTCGCCTTCGGCTATGCCAACGAAATGCGCGCGGTCGAGCGCCGCGCCAATCATTTCCGCATCGAAGCGCAAACCGCGCAGCTCCGCGCGCTCCATTACCAGGTCAACCCGCATTTCCTGTTCAACACGCTCAATTCGCTGTCGACGCTTGTTCTAAAGGGATCGAAGAGCGAGGCCGAGACGATGATCATGAACCTGTCGTCCTTCCTCCGTTCGAGCCTCGCGGTCGACCCCGAACAGCTCGTCAGCCTCGACGAGGAGATCGCGCTCCAACGGCTCTATCTCGACATCGAACAGACGCGTTTCCCTGACCGACTGCAGGTCGAGGTTTCGATGCCGAAGGAGCTGGAGAACGCCTGCGTTCCCGTGCTGATCCTGCAACCGATCATCGAAAATGCGATCAAATATGGCGTCGCGCCGAGCAAGGGAAAGATCGCGGTTCGCCTGACCGCCAGCGCCGAATATGGGCTCCTGGTGCTGCGTATCGAAAATGATATTGATCCAAAGGCGCCCGCCCCCGCATCGGGCACTGGCCTTGGACTCGGCAATGTTCGCGAACGCCTGCTGACCCGCTATGGTCCGACCGCCGGGTGCGAATGGGGCCCTTCGGACGGCGGCGGATTTGTCGTATCGCTTTGGCTACCGCTGGCACGGGAGGCTTGCTAATGATCCAGACGCTCCGCACCCTCATCGTCGACGACGAACCGCTCGCCATCGAACGACTGCAGATCCTGACCGGCCAGCAAGACGGTGTATCGCTCGTCGGCACCGCCAGCGATGGCGCTTCGGCGCTCCGCATGGTCGACGCGCTCGCGCCCGACCTCGTGCTTTGCGACATCGCGATGCCCGATCTCAACGGGCTGGAGGTCGCGGCGGCGATCGAGGGATTGGACAATCCGCCCGCGGTCGTCTTCGTCACTGCCTTCGATCGTTACGCCGTCGCGGCGTTCGACGTGGCGGCGGTCGACTATCTGCTCAAGCCGGTGTCGCCCGATCGCCTCGCGCGCGCGCTGTCGCGCGTGCGCGAATGGCGCGCGACCGAGCGCGCGCCGGCGCAAAAGAGCAAGTGGATCAACGAATTCTGGGTCCAGAACCGCGGCGAGATGCTGCGTATCGATGCGGGCCAGGTCGATCTCATCGAGGCCGAACGCGACTATATGCGCCTCCATGTCGGCGGCCGCAGTTGGCTGATCCACCAGACGATCAAATCGCTGGAAGCCCGCATGAACCCCGACCAGTTCATGCGCATTCACCGGTCAAAGATGATCCGCCGCGAAGGCATTGTCGGATTGAAACATCATGGCGACGGCGCATGGAGCGTCGACCTTGGCGAAGGCGGCGTCCACCGCATCGGCCGCACCTATCTCCACGATGTAAAGGCGATCATGCACGCCTGAACGAAAAAGCGGCCATGCCGCCGGGCATGACCGCCTTTTTGGGATCAACATACGGCGGGGTTGATCAGGGAGCGGCAGCGACGACGATCTGACCGCGATCGGCAAGGCGGGCACCTTCGCCGTTGAACAGGCCGGCCAGCTTCACATCGGCGTCAGCCATCGCACTGTCCTCGCAGCGCGTGGCCGCGGCGCGTTCACGAAGGGCCTGCCGGTAGTTCACGCGGGTACCGCACACCTTCTGGACGGCGTATTTGACCCGCAAGTTCAACCGCTCGCGGCCGTCGACGCTCGACAGGTCCAGGTCGTCATATCGCACGACGGCGGTATGCCGCTCACCATCGTCTTCGGCCGAAGCCAGAGCCGGAACCGAAAAGCCGGCCAGCGCCACCGGCGCAGCTAGCAGGAATGAAAATTTCGCCATGGGGGAGTCCTCTCTTCAAAAGGATGCGGGATACCGGCTGGCGGACCGGGGAGACCGTCTTCCGATATCCCGCAAGTTGGTGATATCCCCTAGACGTCATCAGAATCGCGTTTGGATCGATCGGGGCAAACAGCCGCTCGATTGACAGACGAAGGGCGTCGATCCGTCGACGAATGGCCGACCGGCGGATAAGATCATGACGCGAGACTTGCATCGGACGAACGGCCATGGCCAAATTAACCAATGGGGAAGAAATTATCTTTCGCTGCGAGTCGGCACAGAGGGATGCGACTCCTCCGCTGGTCGGTGCTGGCGCTGGCGGGGGTGACCGCCGGGGCAATGCTGGGCGAGATGGTCGCCGGGACGCGGCTCGGCGGCGAAACCGGCGGGCGGGCATCCTATTCGAACCTTAGCGCCAATCCCGACGCGCTGGTTGCGCAGGCCGACGGCGGAATCCTTCCTTGCCCGGGCTGCGCGGACAGCTACGGCGTCGCACTGCGGCTTCGTGCCGATCGCGACGTCAGGATGAGCGACGAATTCCGCGAACTCGGAGCCGTCGACGTCGATCCGCCTATCCGGGCAGATGCCCACGATGATTATCGCTACGGCGGACGCTTTCCCGACCCCGAACCGCACGCCGCTGCGACGAGCGAGGATTCGCACATGAACCGGCCGGCCGACGAGTCCCCGGCCCTCGGCATGATGCCCCCCATCCCCGCCGAATTTTGACGACTTAGTGCGGCGGCTTGGTCGGTGTGGCGCAGCGGGTCGTATCGCCGGCCTTGCACGCGGCGGCATTGGCCTCCCACGTCATCCGTTCTTCGGCCGACATCGCGGCGACGCGCGCCTTCTCCGCCTCATAGGCCGCGGTTTCCTCGGCGAATACGGTCTGGTCATGCGCAACCTGTTGCTGCGCAGCGGACACTTCCTGCGCATAGACCGTATTGTCGACCTTGGCGCGCGACGCCTGCTCGGCATTGAGCCGCGCCGTGTTCGCGCGCTCTTCGGGGGTGGTGCCATCCTTGGCAGGTTTCGCCGCCGTCGTCGCATCGTCGGGCGTCTGGAAGGCTGCGGCCTGACCGGAGGCGAGCAGCGCAAGCGCGGCGGTCGCCGCCATGATATTCCTGGTCATCGAAGCGTCTCCTTCAATCATCTGGTCTGCCGGTCCAACGCTTTGCCCGGTAGCGCGTTCCCGGCGGCGAATTGACCTCTCCAAACGCAAGCGCCATGCTGGACGCCCTCTTCATGTCCGATCGGCCGATCATTTGCCAGCATCACCGAAGCACCCGCTCAATCGCCCGGTATTCCTTACGCCGCTCGCGGTGCTGCTCGCCGCCGTCATCCTCAGCCTGTGGCAGGGCGCCGCCGTCGTCGCCGCCGAAACCGCGATCAACGACTGGATATTGCGCAATTTTTCGCCGCTCTTTGCCTGGGCTGGGATCGGCTTCCTGGCGCTTCTGGCGGGTATTGCGGTTTCTCCGCTCGGTGGGCGGATCATCGGTGGGCCGGACGCGAAGCCGATACTGACCCGCTGGCGCTGGTTCGCGGTCACGCTCTGTACGACGATCGCCACCGGCATCCTCTTTTGGGGCGCCGCCGAACCGCTCTTCCACCTCAACGACCCGCCCGCGATGCTGGGACTGGAACCGGGCAGCGATGCGGCGGCGACCTTCGCGATGTCGACGATGTTCCTGCATTGGACGTTGACGCCCTATGCCATCTACACAGTGGCCGGCCTGGCCTTTGCGCTCGTCTATTATAATCGCCGCGAACCGTTCAGCCTGTCGTCGCTGTTCGTCCCGTTGATCGGCCAGCGCGCGCACGGCCCCGTAGGGACAGGGATCGACATCATCTGCCTCTACGCGCTTGTCGCAGGCATGGCGGCGTCGCTCGGCGCCGGCCTGCTCGCGCTTGCGGGCGGCGTTGAGGGCATCGGCGGTTTCGACGGCGGCACGGCGCTGCGCTGGGGAATCGCGGCGGCGATCGTCGCCAGCTTCCTGATCTCGGCCGCAACCGGCCTGCAAAAAGGCATCGCGGGCCTGTCCGTGCTCAACACCTGGCTGTTCTTCGCGATCATCGCCTTTGTCCTGGTTGCGGGACCGACCGCCGAAATGCTCGGCCTGTCGCTGCGCGGCGCCGCCGACTATTTCCAGACCTTCATCCCCCGCAACCTCGGCCTCGACGTCGACACCGGCTGGCACCGGCAATGGACGATCTTCAACTGGGCCAACTGGTTCGCCTGGGCGCCGGTGACCGCGCTGTTTCTTGGCCGCCTCGCGGTCGGATACAGCGTCCGCGCCTTCATCCTCTATAATCTGATCCTGCCGTCGCTGTTCGGCGCGGTGTGGATGACCGCCATCGCCGGTGCGACGATCGCGTTCGACCAGCAGAGCGGCGCCAGCCTCTATGCCATCCTGACCGCGCAAGGCCCCGACCCGGTGCTGTTCCGGCTGTTCAGCGCGCTCGGCGGCGGGCCCGTCGTTGCCGGGGTCGTGCTGTTCGCGATCTTCCTCTCTTATGTCGCCGGCGCCGACGCCAATGTCTCGGCGATGAGCGCGCTGTCGACGCGCGGCATCTCGCCCGACGCGCCCGAAGCGCCGCTCTGGGTTCAGGCGGTGTGGGGCATCACCGTCGGTCTCGTCGCAATCGTGCTCGTCGCGGGCGGCGGCATCGACGGCATCCGCATGATGTCGGTGCTCGGTGGCTTCCCTGCGCTGTTCGTCATCGTCGGCGCCGCACTGTCGCTCGCAGTCATGGCGGTACGGGGACGGCACGAAGCCGCCCCCGCCCAATCCTGAGAAAGGGGCCTCAGGACTACCAGATCCGGGTGCGTTCCTCGGGCTTCAGATAATATTTGGCGCCCGCGGCGACGCTGAACGCCTTGTACCACGCATCGACGTTGCGCACAGGCCCGATGATGCGCCAGCGCGCGGGGCTATGCGGATCGCTCGCCACCTGCTGCTTGATTGCATCCTCGCGCTGCTTCGTCCGCCAAGCTTGCGCGAAAGCGAGGAAGAAGCGCTGGTCGCCGGTCAGCCCGTCGATCACCGGCGCGGGTTTTCCGCCAAGCGACCGCCGATAAGCGTCATAGGCGACCTCCAAGCCAGCGAGATCGGCGATATTCTCGCCCATCGTCAGGTCGGGGTTGATGAACGATCCGGGCGCCGCCTCATAGGTCGCATATTGCGCGCCGAACGCCTTCGCCTGCGCGTCGAAACGCGCCGCATCCTCGGGCGTCCACCAGTCGCGCACCGCGCCCTCGGCATCGATCTTGCGCCCCTGATCGTCGAAGCCGTGCGTGATCTCATGGCCGATCACGGCGCCGATCGCACCATAATTGACCGCATCGTCGACGCTCTCGCTGAAATAGGGCGCCTGCAATATGCCCGCCGGGAACACGATCTTGTTCTCGAGCCCGCCGTTATACGCATTCACTTCCTGTGGGTTCATCGACCATTTCTTGCGGTCGACGGGCTTATTGAGGTCCGACAGCGCATAGGCATATTCGAACGCCGCGCTGCGCTTCACATTGCCGTAAAGGTCAGCCGGGTCGATCTTCAGCCCCGAATAGTCGCGCCATTTGTCGGGGTAGCCGACCATCACGTCCATCTTCGCGAGTTTGGCCAGCGCGGCTTCCTTCGTGGCGGGCGCCATCCAGCTGTTGTTCCGGATCCGGTCGCCCATCGCGAGTTTCAGGTTGGTGACCAGCGCCTCCATTTTCGCCTTCGCGCTCGCGGGGAAATATTGCTTCGAATAGGTTTCGCCGACGAGTTCGCCGAGGCTGCCGTCGACCAGCGTCAAACCGCGTTTCCAGCGCGGGCGCAGTTCGCCCACGCCGCTCAGCGCCTTGGTATATTCGAAGCGGCTGTCGACGAACGCCTTCGACAGATAGGGCGCGGCATTGTCGGCGACGTGGAATTGCTGCCACAGCTTGATCGTATCGAGCGGCGTCTTGGCGTAAAGCGCCGCGATGTCGCGCACCGCGGTCTTCTCGTTGACGATGATGCGCTTTTGCGGCGCGATGCCCGAACCTTCAAACCATGCTTTCCAGTCGAGCCCGGGCGCATAAGCCGCCAGCTCCTCCGCCGACATCGGGTTGTTGATCTTGCCGATGTCGCGGCGGTCCGCGATCGCCCAGCTGACCTTCGCGATTTCGGTTTCGAACGCCATGATCGCATCGGCCGCCTTTTCGGCGTCCGCATTGCCAGCCATCTTCATGGTCCGCGCGATATAGGCGCGGTACGCGTCGCGCTGCGGCTTGAAGCTGTCGCTCAGATAATATTCGCGCTCGGGCAGCCCGATCCCCGCCTGCCCCAGCCACAGCACATTGACGGTCGGATCGGCGGTGTCGGCATAGGGTCCGCCGCTGACGATCGTCGAACCGAAAGTGCCCTGCGTGCCGCCCATGAAGCGCGCCATTTCGCTCTTGTCCTTGATCGCGGCGACCGCGGCGATATCGGCCATCAGCGGCTTGGCGGCGAGCGCCTCGACGCGCGCCTCGTCCATGAAGCTTTGATAGAGCCCGCCAACCTGGCTTGTCGCGGGCGCGCCGGCGACGACCGCGCGCAGTTGGCGCTGGGTCAGGTTATAGACGTCGTAATCGACGCCTGCCGAGGCCTGATCCGACGGAATTTCGGTGCGCGCGAACCAGCCGCCGTTTGCATATTTGTCGAAATCGTCCCCCGGCTTCACCGACGGATCGCGCGCGTCGAGATCGACGCCCCATTTGCCGAAGGACAGTGCTTTCAGCGATCCCGCTTCGGCGTCGCCCGCAGCTTCGTCGGCCGCCGCGGCAAGCGATACCGCCGGCACGGTCTGCGCCAGTACCGGCGTCGCCAAAGCCGCAGCGATGGCCAGCGAGGCCGCTCCCGTGAATCCCATCTTCATTCCCCGTCTCCTTGGTCCCCGCGCCGGCCTGAAACGCCGGCGAACATAGCCATGTTGTCCTCCCCGCCGGTCGGGCGGTCAACCGGGCTGCGGTGCATTGGTCGACCGAAAACCCGCGTTGGTAGATTAGTTGGAACCGCACCCCCGCTTCCCTCCGAAGATGTTGACGAGCCACAATTATATCGTAATGAAACGCCGGGCGGCGATGGCCGCATCGGGGGAAAAATCATCAAGCCGTTTTTGTTGGCGGCAGGGGCTGTCGCTGCATGTTGGACGCCCGCTGCAGGGGCACAGGAATCATCGGATCGCGTTGAAACGCCCGGCCAGGTCCAGTTATCGGCCGAACAGCTGTTTGCATTCGCCGCGGAGGCCCAGGCAGCGCGCGATTTTGCGGCGGCTGAAACCGCCTACCGCGCCCTGGCCACCAATCCAGACATCGAACTTCGCACCGAGGCGCGGTTCCGGCTTGCGTTGATGCTCGCCGACAATCTGGGCAAGTACCGCGAAGCTGCGGTCCTCTTTCGCGAGATCCTCGACGAAAAGCCGGGCGCCGCGCGCGTCCGCATCGAACTTGCGCGCATGCAGGCGATGCTTGGCAATCTCGGCGCGGCGGAGCGCGAATTGCGCTCGGCACAGGCGGCCGGCTTGCCGCCCGAGGTCGAGCAGCAGATCCGTTTCTATGCCGCGGCGCTCAGCGCGCAAAAGCCCTTTGGCGGGTCGGTCTCGATCGCCTTCGCCCCCGACAGCAATATCAACCGCGCGACCCGGTCGGACAC
>JAESGS010001105.1_pt1 | contig 9707 bp, 8 predicted proteins | sample 9269761 | NCBI WGS metagenome assembly JAESGS01 (sample SAMN15741799, study PRJNA653493) | algae metagenome | isolation source: Cyanosarcina radialis HA8281-LM2 and co-occurring heterotrophs from damp... | place: USA: Makauwahi cave, Hawaii | collected 2011-01-06 | reverse complement strand
GCCCCCTCGCGAACAATCAGATAGCCGAGACCAAGCGGATAAGGGCACCGGTTTGGCACTTCTTGCGGAGATGGCGAGCTACAGCAAGACAGAGCTGCTAGATCTGGTTGACTATCTCGGAATTCCAATTGAAGTTCGGAAAGCTGATGCGGTACGGGATATTCTCGGCAAAACGCTGAAATATATTCAGGAAAACCCTGATTTTAGAAGCCGAATAACCCATGAGATAGATGACAAGGGGCCTGCCACGCGCACGTCCTCGCTTGCCCGTGCTCTGGCGATATTAATGAGTCAGCCCTAAAGGTGGCAGATGCCGAGATCAACGCAAATGCTAAGGCGTTTCGCACAGGCCTTTCGCCAAAGCTGGATGCCAATCTCGGCACGATCACTGGGCACAGCGCTGCCAAATTGGACGATGCGTATGCACGACTGACCACATTGCAAGCATGGCGCGTATTTGTGTTGGAAGAGCGATTAACTCCTGAGGCAATTGGATTTTTTTCCGAAGCTCAGAACGATGGGTTAATGTCATCAGCGCTCATGTCCGTTGGCATGTGGCGGCCAGCCATGAAATCCCTTCGGAGTCTAATCGAGAATATTTTGCATTGCCTTTATTACAACGATCATCCTGTCGAGTACCGCCTATGGGAAGCGGGGAAACTCCGCCCGACCTTTAAGGATTTGTTCGATTACTTTCTTGCCCATCCAGACGTCTCTAACTTACCGGACAACTTGCAGGGCATTGGAGAACTTAAAAACCACTACAAGCACCTTTCCAATGTCGTCCATGCGTCGGCTAAAGAGTTCCGGATGACAAATGAGATCGAAACTCTCAAACTTTGGAATACTACAGCAGACGGGGCTGGCAAATGGGCTGCGACGCACAAAAATGTTCTGCGTGACGTAAACTTACTCATTCTCTCTCTCTTTGCCGCCTATCTGAAAGGCGCAGCACACAAAGGGTTACGAGAAGCCCTATCCTTGGGCATTCCCGCAGCGAGGGATGGAGCGATAAAGTCCTCACATGGAGTTACCGTGGTACGATGATCAGCGTGGCGATAACGGTCATTCCAACGCGGTGAAGGTAACCCGTCTTCACCCAACCTCCCGCCACTCCCCCAACGCCAAATCCCCAATCTCCCACCCCCCGATCCGCCACCGCACCAGCCGCAGCGTCGGATAGCCGACCGCGGCGGTCATGCGGCGGACTTGGCGGTTGCGGCCTTCGGTGATCGTCAGTTCGATCCAGCTATCGGGCACGCTCTTGCGGTAGCGCACCGGCGGGTCGCGGTCCCAGAGCGGGGGCGGGTCGATACGGCGGACGGTCGCGGGGCGCGTCGGGCCGTCGTTCAGCGTGACGCCGCGGGTGAGCGCCGCCATCGCGGCATCGTCGGGCTCGCCCTCGACCTGCGCCAGATAGGTTTTGGGCGTCTTGTGCTTCGGCGACGAAATCCGCGCCTGCAGCGCGCCGTCGTCGGTCAGGATCAGCAGGCCCTCGCTATCGCGATCGAGCCGCCCGGCCGGGTAAACGCCGGGCACGTCGATATAGTCGGACAGCGTCGCGCGCGGGCCGTCCGCGCCTGCGGTCATGCTCTTGTCGGTGAACTGGCTGAGCACGCCCCACGGCTTGTTGAACAGGATCGTCGTCATGGCATCACGCTCCGCGCGACGGCCTCGGCAACCTTGATGCCGTCGACCGCCGCCGACAAAATGCCCCCGGCATAGCCCGCGCCCTCGCCCGCCGGGAACAGCCCCGCGGTGTTCAGGCTCTGAAAATCCTCGCCGCGGGTAAAGCGCACGGGCGACGAGGTGCGCGTTTCGACCCCCGTCATCACCACGTCGGGATGGTCATATCCCGCGATCTGGCGCCCGAACACCGGGATCGCCTCGCGCATCGCCTCGACCGCGAACGCGGGCAGGCATTGCGACAGGTCGGTCGGGGTCACGCCAGGGCGATAGGAGGGGATGACGCTGCCGAGCTCGGTCGACGGACGCCCTTTCAGGAAATCGCCGACGCGCTGCGCGGGCGCGCGATAATTCGATCCGCCCGCGACGAAGGCGAGCGATTCCCAGTGCCGCTGGAAGGCGATGCCCGCGAGCGGGTCGCCGGGATAATCGCGCGCGGGGTCGATCGCGACGACGAAGCCCGAATTGGCGTTGCGCTCGTTGCGCGAATATTGGCTCATGCCGTTCGTGGCGACGCGGCCCTCCTCGGACGTCGCGGCGACGACGGTGCCGCCGGGGCACATGCAGAAACTATAGACGGTGCGCCCGTTCCTGCAGTGGTGCGAGATATGATATTCGGCGGCGCCGAGGATCGGATTGCCGGCATCGGCGCCGAAGCGCGAGGCGTCGATCCACGATTGCGGATGTTCGATGCGGACGCCGATCGAAAAGGGTTTCGCCTCGACATGCACCCCCGCCGCGAGGAGCATCGCAAAGGTGTCGCGCGCGCTGTGGCCGATCGCCATGACGACGCGGTCGGCCTCGATATACTCACCATTGCTCAGGTGCACGCCCTCGACGCGGCGTTCGCCCGCGCCGTCGGTCACGATATCGAGCCCGTCGACCCTGTGCTGCCAGCGATATTCGCCGCCCAGCCCCTCGATCGTCTCGCGCAGGCTTTCGACCATCGTCACCAGCCGGAAGGTGCCGATATGCGGATGCGCCTCGGTCAATATTTCGGGCGGGGCGCCGGCCTTGACGAACTCGGTCAGCACCTTGCGGTCGAGGTGCCGCGGGTCCTTGATCCGGCTGTAAAGCTTGCCGTCGGAGAAGGTGCCGGCGCCGCCCTCGCCGAACTGGACGTTCGATTCGGGGTGGAGCACGCTGCGCCGCCACAAATCCCACGTGTCCTTGGTGCGCTCGCGCACGACCTTGCCGCGGTCGAGGATGATCGGACGGAAGCCCATTTGCGCGAGGATCAGTCCGACGAACAGCCCGCACGGCCCCGCGCCGACGACGACCGGGCGCTTGATTCCTTTCGGCGCCTGCGTGATGAATTTATACGTGGTGTTCGGGGTCTGCTGGACGTTGCGGTCCTTGCGAAAGCGCGCGAGCACCGCGCCCTCATCCTTCACATTGACGTCGACCGAATAGATCAGCTTGATGTTCGTCTTGTCGCGCGCATCGTTCGCGCGGCGCGCGACGACATGGCGGATCAGCTCGCGCGGGGAAATGCGCAGCCGCTTGCAGATCGCGGCGGGCAGATCCTCCGGCGCATGGTGCAGCGGCAGCGTAAGTTCGGTCAGGCGAAGCATCGGACGCCTGTAATGCTGAAGGCGGCCGGGGGGAACGCCAATCGAAACGCGGTTCGAAAAGAAAAGGGGCGGCCATCGCTGGCCGCCCCCTCTTGATCCTTACGCCGCTTCCTTCTTGCGCGACGCCTTCTTGCGCTCGTGCGGATCGAGCAGCGCCTTGCGGATGCGGATATTCTTCGGGGTCACTTCGACCATCTCATCGTCGTCGATGTAAGCGATCGCCTGTTCCAGCGTCATGCGCTTCGGCGGGGTCAGGCGGATCGCGTCGTCCTTGCCCGTCGAACGGAAGTTCGTGAGCTGCTTCGACTTCATGGGGTTGACCTCGAGATCCTCGGGCTTGGCATTTTCGCCGATGATCATGCCCTCATACAGCGCCTCGCCGGGCGAGACGAAGAGGATCCCGCGCTCTTCGAGCGGGCCCAAGGCATATGCAACCGCTTCGCCATTGCCGTTCGAGATCAGGACGCCGTTCTTGCGGCCTTCGATCTGACCCTTGTGCGGGCCATATTTCTCGAACAGGCGGTTCATGATCCCGGTGCCGCGCGTGTCGGACAGGAATTCGCCATGATAGCCGATCAGGCCGCGCGACGGGCCCGAGAAGGTGATGCGCGTCTTGCCGCCACCCGACGGACGCATGTCGGTGAGGTCGGCCTTGCGGATCTGCATCTTCTCGACGACCGTGCCCGAATGTTCGTCGTCGACGTCGATGACGACGGTTTCATAAGGTTCGGTGCGCGCGCCGCTCTCGTCGGTGCCATAGAGGACTTTCGGGCGGCTGATGCCGAGTTCGAAGCCTTCGCGGCGCATCGTTTCGATGAGCACGCCGAGCTGGAGCTCGCCGCGGCCCGCGACGTCGAAGCTGTCCTTGTCGGCGCTTTCGGTGATGCGGATCGCGACATTGGTTTCGGCTTCGCGGAACAGACGGTCGCGGATCATGCGGCTCGTCACCTTGCTGCCTTCGCGGCCCGCCATCGGCGAATCGTTCACCGCAAAGCGCATCGACAACGTCGGCGGATCGATCGGCTGCGCGGCGATCGGTTCGCTGACGCTCGTGTCGGCGACGGTGTTCGCGACGGTCGCGTTGGTCAGGCCCGCGATCGCGACGATGTCGCCCGCTTTCGCTTCTTCGACCGGAACGCGGTCGAGCCCGCGGAACGCCAGCAGCTTCGATGCACGGCCGGTCTCGATCACCTTGCCGTCCATGTCGAGCGCGTGGATCGGCTGGTTGACCTTCACCGTCCCCGACTGGACGCGGCCGGTCAGGATGCGGCCGATGAAATTGTCGCGGTCGAGCAAAGTCGCGAGGAAGGTGAAGGGCGCGTCCTCGTCGAGACCCGGGGTCGGGACGTGCGACACGATCGTCTTGAACAGCGGTTCGAGCGTGCCTTCGCGCGCGTCGGGGCTTTCCGAAGCATAGCCGCCGCGGCCCGAAGCATAGAGGATCGGGAAGTCGAGCTGTTCGTCATTCGCTTCGAGCGCAAGGAAGAGTTCGAACACTTCGTCGAGCACTTCGGCGGCCCGCGCGTCGCTGCGGTCGATCTTGTTGACGACGACGATCGGCTTGAGGCCGAGCGCGAGCGCCTTGCCGGTCACGAACTTGGTCTGCGGCATCGGGCCTTCGGCCGCGTCGACGAGCAGGATGACGCCGTCGACCATCGAGAGGATGCGTTCGACTTCACCGCCAAAGTCGGCGTGACCCGGGGTGTCGACGATGTTGATGCGCGTCTGGTCGGCGCCTTCGCCCCACTCGACCGAGGTGCACTTTGCAAGGATGGTGATCCCGCGTTCCTTTTCGAGGTCGTTCGAATCCATCGCGCGTTCTTCGACGCGCTGGTTGTCGCGGAAGGTGCCCGACTGGCGGAACAGCTGGTCGACGAGGGTCGTCTTGCCATGATCGACGTGTGCGATAATCGCAATATTGCGCAAAGACATGCGGAAAGAGCCTTGATGGAAGGGGGCAGCGCCCGGAGCGCCGCGAAACGCCGCGCCCCTAACAGAAGTGGTGCTGCGGCGCAACATGATTGCCGAGGGCGCGCGCTAGCGCAGCGATTCCGCCAGGCGCTTCTTATCGTACAGCGAACGGCTCTCCGCTCGGCGCAGTCGTTTTGCGAGCCCCTTGTCGAATTCGCCTTTCCAGCGCACGAGCGCCGGGCCGATCCGCGCCGGGTCGCCATCGCCGATCGCCTGCAACGCGCGCGACGCCGCGAGCAGCGCTTGGCGCTCACGCGCCAACCCCGCTCCCGTATAGCGTTCGGCAATCAGTCCGAGTTGGTGGCGCATCGCCGCAATCGACAGCGCCGCGCCTTGCGGGTCGGCGCGATCGATCATCATTTGCGCCGCCGCGATCCCGTCGTCGATAGCCGCAAGTTGATCGCCTAGACGCCGCTCGACGCTCTGCCCCTCCGGGCAAGCGCGCACCGCGCGCACATAGTTGGCGAGCGCGTCGAGCATTGCGGGGGTCGGCTCGCGTCCGCCGAATTCCTCGACGATCAGGTTGCGGACAAAGGCTTCGAGCGCGCGCGTATCGGGATCGCGCGATACCTTTCCCGGCATGGCGAGATCGGGAATGACGACGGGGTCGAACCGGCCGTTGCCACGCGCCGCGCTGAAGAAACTGTTCGTGACATCGGCCGTCCCCGGCGCCTCCGACACGCCCGCCAGCAGGAAATGCGGATTATCGCGCCCGTTGACATGGCAGCTCGCGCAGCTCAGCCCCGCCTTCGCGGCCTGACCGCCAAGCAAGGTCGGCGCACCGAACAAGGCGCGACCGCTGCGGACGAGCGGCGCGTCGCTGGCAAGACAGGTCGCCGGCTGTTCCCACAAGAGCGCCCGGTCGGACCCCGGCGCGGTCCAGCGCAATTGCTCGAATGTGGGCGACGGATCGGCGCGCGTTGCAGCGACGCCAAAAAGCAGCGCCGCGAACGCGATCAGCTTACGGATGAGCGCCCCGCTGAGATCCAGCGCTTGAGTTCGTCGACTTCGTGGCAGCCAAAACCGCAAATTGCCTCGAGCTTTGCCAGATGCGCTTTCGCGCCCGCGACATCGCCGCGTTCGAGCTTCAGCTCGCCATAATATTCGAGCGCGCCGCGATGCGACGGCGCGATGGCGAGCGCCTCGCGATAATAGGTCTCGGCCGCATCATAGCGTTTCAATTTGCGGTTCGCGAAGCCCAGATAGGTGAGCACATCGGGATGCGGACCCGCCGCCCACAAGGCCTGATCGAGCTTGGCGATGGCGGCTTCATAACGATGCTCGTTGATCAGGCCGACCGCCGCGACATAAGTCGCATCCAGTGTTTCCGCTGCCGCGAGCCGCACCTCGGGCTCGACCGCGCTTTGCGCCTGCGGCCCCGCAGTGATCGCGGCCTCGACCTTGGCGATCGCGTCGGTGAGCTTTGCCGAATCGGCGCACGTCCCCGCGCACCCTTCCTGCATCGCCTTGAGCGCGCCGAGTTGTTCGTCGGCCTTTTCGGCCTTGCCCAGTTTCGCCTGCGTGATGCCGAGGTCGCGCCGCGCGTCGACCATTTTCTCGTCATAGCGCACCGCCGCTTCGAACGGCTTCACCGCGCGCGATAAATCGCCCTGCGCCATATAGCTCGCGCCGAGCAGATAATTGGCCTGCGGGTTTTTGGGCACCGCCGACACGACCTTTTTGAATGCCTTGGCCGCCTCGTCATATTTGCCCGAAGCAAAAGCGTCGGCGCCCTTCTGATAGTCGACGGTGGGGTCGTAGCTGCTCTGGCTCGGCGGAGCGCTGCCTCCACCGCCGCCGCCGCCCGCCGCGAAGGCGATCGGCGCCGCAAAAACCGCACAGGCGGCGAGTATGGCTAGTGAAGACCGGTACCGCATCGCGAGTCTCTCCCTCGGTCGTTAGGGCGTCAGCCTATCACAAGCGCGGGACGCGCGGAACGGTTAGATCATGGCGACCAGCCGCTCGACCTCTTGCCCCGCGACCCGCGCCGCGCGCACAAGATTGGCGTAAAAATCGCCTGCGCTGTCACCATTCGCCTCGTCGGTAACCGCCTTGATCGCGCCCCATGGCTTACCCAGCCGCGCCGCGACCTGCGCCACCGCGCCAACTTCCATGTCGACCAAAGTCGCGCCGAGACTGGCAAGGTCGGCGGCGGCATCGGGGCAGGCGACAAAGCTGTCGCCGCTCGCGATCCGCGCGTGCGGCAAGCCGAGCCCTGGGTCGGGCATCGCCGAAAAATGCGCCTCACCCGCCTCGCCGATCGGCCATTCGCCCGCGCGATAGCGGCGAAAGAGGCCGGGCTGGTTGGCGCCATAATCATGCTGCAACGCCTCAGCGAGCCAATAGACGCCCGGGGCCGCGCCGAGCGAACCGCAGGTGCCGGTCATCAGCAGCAAATCGGCCTCGCCCACCAACGTACCCGCACACAGCGCCGCATTGACCTTACCCAGCCCGCAGGTCGCGACAGTTAGGCTGTGGCCGCCAACCACCAACCGTCGTTCGGCAAAACGTCCGCCGATACGTTCGCCGGTGCCGGGGAACAGCGCATCGGCCTCTTCGGGCAGCGCGGCGAGGATCAGGATATGGGCCATGCCGCCTCTCTATCGTCTCGCGCGGTCTTGCCAAGCGCGCGTCGCGCCGCCATCGCTCCTATCAATGCTGTCCCGCATCTTTCCCGACCGTTTCGTCCCCATACTGTTCGCGACGATCCTCCTCGCGAGCCTGCTCCCGGTACGCGGCCCGGCGGTGCCGATTGCGCAGGGTGTATCTACCGCAGCGATCATCTTCCTCTTCTTCCTCAACGGCGTGCGCCTGCCGCGCGACGAAGTGCTGCACGGCATCCGCAACTGGAAATTGCAAGGAAGCGCGCTCGCTTTCTGTTTCGGCTTCATGGCGCTGCTCGGCCTCGCCGCGCAGGCCGCGACAGCGCCACTGCTCCCCCCGACGCTCGCGCTCGGCTTTCTCTTCCTCGGCATCCTGCCCTCGACCGTCCAGTCGGCGACCGCCGCGAGCGGCCTTGCGGGCGGCAATGTCGCGGCGAGCGTCGTCGCGGCGGCGCTGCTCAACCTCAGCGGCGTCGCGTTCTCACCTTTGCTCTTCGCGCTGCTCGCCGGCGCCGAGGGCGAAATCCATGGCGAAGCGGTGCTGCGCATCGTGTCGATCCTGCTCCTGCCTTTCGTTGCCGGACAGCTGGTCCAGCGCTGGCTGAGACCTTGGGTGCTCGCGCATCGCGGGCTTGCGACCTTCATGGATCGCACCGCGATCGCGATCGCGGTCTATGTCGCTTTTTCCGCCGCTGTCGTCGCGGGCATCTGGGGGCTGCTCGACGGGCGCGAGATCGCCATCGTGTTCGTCGCGGTCGCGGCGCTGCTCGCGCTCTCCTTCGGCGGTGCCTGGGCGCTGGGCAGGCTGCTCAAGCTCGCGCGTGCCGACCGCATCACCCTGCTCTTCTCGGGCGCGCAAAAAAGCATCGCGGTCGGCGCGCCGCTCGCCGCGACGCTTTTCCCGCCCGCCATCGCCGGCATGGTGCTCGTTCCGATCCTCGTCTATCATATGGCGCAATTGATCCTGTCCGCATGGATCGCGCCCGCGCTGCGATCGGGACAGGGTGTGGTGCTTGAATAACACAGATGCGCATGCCATATAGGCAGGCGGTATGGGGCTGGAAGGAAGACGAATGAGCGAACTGACTGCGACGGCGACCGCAACCGACGAGCTGAAGCTGACGCCGCCCGATCCCGTGCCCGTGGTCGCCCCCGAAAAGGCCGCCGGCCTAGTCCCGCTGTCGACGGAACAGAAATCGAAGTTGGAGGAACGCGTCGACGGGTTTATCGACGACCTCGTCGCGCAGGACGTCAATTCGCCTGCCTTTGGTCAGAAGGTCGACCAGATCACCAACATGGGCCGCAAGGAAATGCTGGAGGCGGCGAACCAGTCGAACCGCTTCCTCGACCGCCCGATCAAGGCGATGGACCGCGACACCGACATCGGCCAGAATCTGATCGAACTGCGCAACACCGTCGAACGGCTCGACCCCTCGGCGAACGGCAAATTGCTGTCGAAGCGCGGCTTTTTCGACAAGATTTTCGGCGGCAAGGTCGGCAATTATTTCGCGCAATATCGCAGCGCACAGACGCACATCGGCGGCATCCTGACCGCGCTCGCCAATGGCAAGGACGAGCTGTTGATGGACAATGCCGCCATCGACGTCGAACGCCGCAAGCTGTGGGAAGCGATGGGCAAGCTGGAACAGATGGTCCACATCGCCCAGACGCTCGACGCGAAGCTCGAAGCCAAGGCCACCGAACTCGACGGCGTTGACCCAGCAAAAGCCAAGGTCATCCGCGAAAATGCACTCTTCTACGCGCGCCAGCGCACGCAGGACCTGCTCACCCAGATGGCGGTGACGGTGCAGGGCTATCTCGCGCTCGATCTCGTCAAAAAGAATAATGTCGAGCTGGTAAAGGGCGTCGACCG
>JAESGS010001096.1_pt1 | contig 9786 bp, 6 predicted proteins | sample 9269761 | NCBI WGS metagenome assembly JAESGS01 (sample SAMN15741799, study PRJNA653493) | algae metagenome | isolation source: Cyanosarcina radialis HA8281-LM2 and co-occurring heterotrophs from damp... | place: USA: Makauwahi cave, Hawaii | collected 2011-01-06 | reverse complement strand
CGGCGGGCGGACCATCGGTCCGCCCGCCGCTCGCGCCGTTAGCGATGAGTCACTTCGCGGCCGCGGGGGCGGCCTTCAGCTTCTTCGCCAGCCGGGACTTGAGCCGGGCGGCCTTGTTCTTGTGGATGTACCCCTTCGCCGCGGCGCGGTCCAGGGCCTGCACCACGACCTTCGCCTCGGTCGTCTTCTTCGCGTCGTCCGTGCCCTTGAGCGCCTCGGTCAGCGTCTTCCGCTTCTCCTTGAGCGCCTTCGCGACGGTCCGGTTGCGGCGGCGGCGCTTCTCCGTCTGGCGGAGGCGCTTCCACGCGGATTCGGTATGCGGCATTGAGAACCTCAGTGTCAGTGTCAGTGAATAGTGTCAGGAATTAAACCGCCCCGACCTTGAAGCGGATGAATTTCAGCACCGTCAGCCCGGCCTTCGAGAGCGCCTGGCCGACCGTCGTGTTCGGGTACTTCGCGGCGTTCGCCATCGGCTGCTCGGTCAGCACCGACTCGGCCAGCCACGTCTTCATCTTGCCTTCCGCGATCTTCTCGACGATGTTCTGCGGCTTCCCCTGGTTCTTCGGCTCGGCCAGGATGTGCGCCATCGCCAGCTCCTTCTCCTTCGCCAGTAGGTCCGCGGGAACCTCGGCCGTCAGGGCGAACTGCGGGTTCAGCGCGGCGATGTGGGCCGAGGCGTCCCGCATCACTTCGTCGGCCGCCTTCTCGCCCTTGCAGACGAGCAGCACGCCGACGCTGCCGTCGTGGTGGATGTACTGGCCGTAGACGTTCCCCGTGTCGCGGGCGAACTTCTGGACGATCATCTTCTCGCGGATCACGCCGACGACCTCGTCCACCCGCTCCTTGACGGTCGCGGGGCCGTGCTTCGCGGCCATCAGCGCCGGCACGTCCGCCGGGTTCGCGGTGGCGACGGCCTTCGCCAGCTCGCCGACGAGTTCGATGACGCGGTCGTTCTTCGCCGTCGGGGCCGACTCGCACCGGAACTCGACGATCGCCGCCTGCTTCGCGGCGTTGTCCACGAATATGCCGATGCGGCCCTCGGCCGTCTCGTTCCCCTCCCGCTTGACCGTCGCCTTCGCGAACTGGCTGCGGAGGATTTCGATCGCCTTGTCCATGTCGCCGTTGGCTTCGGTCAGCGCCTTCTTGCAGTCCATCATCGGCAGGTCGGTCTTCTTCCGAAGCTCGTTCACCGCGGCGGCGGAAATCGTGCTCATTGGTCCCTCTGGCAGTGTCCGTATATAGCCGCCGGCTTGCCGGCGGGGGTCGTGTCGAAAACCGCCGGCAAGCCGGCGGCTATATACTCCCGGTTAACCGACAGGCTGGGCCGCCGGCGGGTTCGTCGCCGGGGCTTCCGCGGCCGGGGCCGGCGCGGGGGCTTCCGGCTTCGGGATGATCCGCGGCTTCTGCAACATCGCCTGCTGCTCCGGCGGCAGGGCGGCCCGGCCTTCCAGCACGGCGTTCGCCAACTTCTGGAGCACGACCTCGATCGACCGGATCGAGTCGTCGTTGCCGGGGATCGGCAGGTCCACCGGGTCCGGGTCGCTGTCCGTGTCGATGAGGGCGACCGTGGTGATGCCCATCCGCCGGGCTTCCTTCACCGCGATGTGCTCCTTCTTCGGGTCCACGATGACCAGCACTTCCGGGGCCCGCTTCATCTCGCGGACGCCGAGCAGGTTCCGCCGAATCTTGATGAGTTCGCGGCTGAGCGTCGAAATCATCTTCTTGCTGTACCGGCGGATCGGGGCCGTGTCCGGGGCCTTGTTCAGGTCCATCTTGCCGGCGTCGTTCATCATGCCGGCGATGTACGTCGTCATGTCGTGCCGCTTCGGGTTGTCCCCCTCCGGCAGCCACATGGCTTCGAGTTCTTCCAGGCGGTTGAGCCGCGAGCGGATGGTCTTGAAGTTCGTGAGCGCGCCGCCGAGCCACCGCTCGCTGACGTAGGGCATGCCGCACCGGGCGGCCTCGCGTTCGAGAATGTCCTTGCCCTGCCGCTTCGTGCCGACGAACAGCACGAGTTGGCCCTTCGCGACGACCTGCGACAGGTAGCGGTGGGACCGGAGTAGCCCGCGCACCGTCTCCCGGAGGTCGATGATGTGGATGAGGTTCCGCTTGCCGTAGATGTACGGCCGCATCTTGGGGTTCCAGCGGCTGGCCCGGTGGCCGTAATGCACGCCGGCGTCGAGCAGCTCTTTCACGTCGATTAACGCCACAAATCACCCTCCCAGGTCGATTCTTGTTCGACCTCAGTTGGAACGAAGAAACGCCCCCAACACGGTTTCTGGGGCGGAAGAGTGTGTTTATATGCCAAGAACGGGTGTTGTCCAACGATTTTCCCAGTCCCGGGCGCGTGAAAACGGGTCGGGGGTCGAACCCCGCGGCCCGACCCCCGACCCGTTTCTCGGACGTGGAAACTTACTTCACCTCGACGACCTCGACCTTCGCGACGTGGAGCGTGTTCCCCGCGCCGGTCGTCGTGTTCTCGACGACCAGATCGACCGGCGTGGCGGCCGGGGCGACGAAGTCGAGCGTCGCCGTCTTCCACTCGCCGCCGGTGCCGGGCAGGTCGGCCTGCACCAGCCGGCTGTACTTCTCCTTCGGCGTCCGCACGGCCATGACGCCGGCCGCGTCGTTGGCCGTCAGGTAGTCCACCTTCACCCGGTACTTCTTGCCGCCGGCAATTTTGTCCCCGGCCTTGTCGCCGACATCCACCTGCACCTGGGACGAGATCGCGTCGTTCAGGTTCGTCACCGCCATCGCCGCCCGGCCGTTGACGGTGACGCCGCGGAACTCGGCCTTCGACTCGGCCTTCCACGTCAGCCCCTTCACCCCGGCCGGGAGGACCTTCCACGTCTCCAGGCTCGGCTTCTTGTTCTCGATCGTGTACTCGAACGGCCCCTTCTCGGCGAAGTCCACGGCGTACACGGCCGGGCCGTCGCCCGCCGCGGGGGCCGGCGGCGCGGGCGGGGCCGCGGCCGTCGGTTCCTTCAGCGCGACGATCTCGATCTTGTGGACGTACAGCGTGTTCCCCTCGCCGACGGTCGGGGTGCCGACCTGCGCGTCCACCTCGACCCCGGCCGGCGGCCGGGTGAAGTCCACCGTGACGGTCTTCCACGCCCCGCCCGTTCCCGGCAACTCGGCGGACGCGATCGACTGGTAGTTCTCCTTCGGCCGGCGGACCGAGAGCCTCCCGGTCGCGTCGTTCTTCGTCAGGTACTCGACCTTCATCCGGTACGACTGACCGGCCGCCAGCGCGGTGAGGTCGTGCAGGTGGAGCTGGCTGCTGTTCGTGTCGTTGAGGTTCGTCATGCCGACGCCGACCTTGCCGGCGACCTCCTCGGCCCGGAACTCGGCGACCGACGCCTTGTTCCAACAGTTCATGCCCGCCCCGGCGGGGAGGTTCGCGCCGCCGTCGGAATCGGCCTTCCCGTCCATGAACGTGCTGCGGAACGGCTTGACGGCCCCGAACTCGAACGCCTGCACGGTCCCGGCCTCGACCAGGTTCTTGGCCGGCTTCGGCGGGGCCGGGGACGCGGCCCCCGGTTGCAGCACCTCGAAGTCGTACAGGTTGAACGCCTGGGACGGGTTCGGGAGGAAGCTGTGGAACTCGAAGAACCCTTCCGTCGCCCCGCGGAGGTCCACGACGGCCTCGTGGGAGACCGGCTTGCCGCCGGTGCCGGGGAGGCTGCCGAGCGTCGGGACTTCCCACGCGGTGGCGACCGGCTTGACCGGCTTGAACTTGACCTGGGCCTCGGACGCCCCGGCCCCGTCCGAGGAGTAGGTGAACCGGAGGGTCACCTTGCCGGCCGGGAGCGGCATGCGGGGGGTGAAGATCATGCCGGTCCCCCGACTCGGACTTTTGGCCGCCAGCCGGAGGTGGCGGACGCCCAACGTCATCCGGCCGTTCTTCTCGACCGCGAAGAACGCCGTCTCGGCGTCCGTGTCCCAGCCCGCGCCGCGCCAGCCGGCCGGCCAGTCGCCGGCCCCGTCCTTCGCGGCCTGCACGAACCGGATGTCTTCGGCCGGGTCGCCGGTCCGCTCGGCCCCGCCGCGGGCGTTGAACAGTTGCTGGCCGGACAGGTCGAGCTTGTACGCCGACGCCCACCCCGCCGGTGCGGCGGCCGTCGGGGCCTCCCCCGTACCGACCTCGATCAGCGAAACGTCGCGGACGTACAGCGTGTTCCCGTCGCCGGTCCCCTTCAGGTCGATGACCGCCCGGAGCGGCTGGTCCGTCTTCTTCGCCTCGTACTCGACCGTCTTCCAGCCGTCCGCCGGGGCCAGCTCTTGGACCTTCAACTGCCGCCACGTGCCGTACTCCTGGAAGTACGACACGCCCTCGGCCGTGCCGGTCGTCTTGTAGGTGAACTTCAACGAGTAGGTCTTCCCGACCTGGAGGGGCAGGCCGATCCCGGTGGGGGCCCGCTCGAACTCGAGCCCGAGCTGGGCGGACGGTACGTCGTTGCGGTGGGTGATGCCGAACGCCGGGACGCCGTCCACGTCCTCCCGGGCGACGACGGCCAGCGTCTCCCTCTTGTGGCCGTGCAGGTAGACGCCTTTCGGGAACGTGCCCGGCTGCCCCTCGATCGTCTGCGACCCCTGCTTGACGGCCCGGAACGCCGGGACGGCCGCCGGGTCGAGCCGGAACAAGACGACGGTGCCGGCCCCGCCGGCCGCCGGGAGGCGGTCGAGGGCGGACACGGTGAGCTTGCGGATGCGGAGCTCGCCGCCGACGCCGAGGTCGGTGATGTGGAACTCGAACCGGCCGGCCGCCGCCCCCTTGAGGTCGGCGTCGAACGTGACGGTCTTCCACGCCCCGCGGGTCGGGTCGAGCTTCTTCAGGTCGAACGCCTTGTCCCGCGCCGGGGCGACGGGTAGGAACCGGACGAGCGGCATCGCACTCGTCTTCCCGTCGGACCGGTACTCCAGTTCGACCCGGCACGCCCCCTTCAGCCCGGCGATTTCCGGGGTAAACAGCATCGCCGACCCCGCCCCCTTGGTGTTCCGCGACCCGATCTGCTGTTGGCCGTTGTTCGACTCGATGAAGAACTCGGCCTCCTCCCCTTCCCGCCACGGCCGGCCGTTCCAGTTCGCCGGCCACGCACCCGTCCCGGTCCGGTTCGTCACCATCCAGTCCTTCTGGCCGCCCGTGCCCATGACCAACCGGCCGCCCTCCAGGAACGGCTGCTGGCGGGACAGGTCGAGCTTGTACACCAATTTCGCGGCCACGGGGGCCGGCGTCGGGCCGTCCGTCACGTCGAGGAACTCGACCCGCCGGACGTAGAGGAACTTGCCGGGGGCCGTCGTGTCGGCCTTGAACGTCACCTGGACGGGCACGTCCGGGGCGGTGAACCGGTTGGTCGCCGTCTGCCAGGACGTTTCCGTCAGCTTCACGTGGCCGACGCTCTTCCAATCGCCGGTCGTCTGGACGGTGCTCGCCCCGCCCGCCCCCGCGTCCACCTTGTACTCGATCCGGGCCTCGTAGACGCGGCCGGCCGCGAACGGCTTCAGCCCGCCCTGCTCCGGGCGGAAGCAGAGCTGGGCCGAGGGTTCCCCCTCGACGCTCCCGACGGCGAACGCCTTGCGGCCGTCCACGTCCAGGGCGCGGAACTCGCCGACGGCCTCCTTCGCGTAGACCTGCAACTGCCACCCGGCCGGCAGGATCGGATACTCCCCCTCCCGGGGGCTTTGGCCGTTCTGGAACACGACGCGGGCCGGCGCGACCTCGGCCGCGTCGAACACGTGGACGACGCGGGCGGCCGGGGTCACGGTCGTGCTCACCCGGTTCGCCGGCGGGTTGGCCGGCGGGTTCGTCGGGGCCGGGTTGACCGGCGGGGCCGGGTTCGGGTTCGCGGGCGGCGGTTGAACCGGGTTGCCGCCGGTCGGGTTGCCGGCGAACGGCTTCTCCGGCTCCGCGGGGCTGCCGCCGAAGATCATCCAGCAGACGAGGACGACGGCCGCGGCCACGGCCGCCCCGACGCCGCCGTACAACTTCCACGGGACCTCGCCGGCCGTGCCCAGCCGCCTGCTCTTGCTGATCCGGGCCGTCCCGTTGTTCGCGATCTCACTGAGCGTCGCCTGCATCTCGACCGAGTTGGCCAGGTCCGTCCCGGACAGGCTGACGACCATCCGCTGCGCCCCGGCGTTCGGCAGCCACTCGGCCACGGCCGTGATGACCTCGCCCGGCGACTGGTACCGCTTCTCCGGCTTCTTGTGCAGCATCTTCGCCACGACCTTCGCCAGCTCCGGCGGGAACGTCTTGTCGATCGTCGTCAAGGACGGGGCGTCCTTCATCTGGTGCTGGACGAGCTTCTGCGTCGTGTTCCCGGCGAACGGCGGCGTCCCGGTGACGAGCGCGAAGAACGTCGCCCCGAGGCTGTAGATGTCCGTCCGGATGTCGATGTTCGGGGCGTTCATCGCCTGCTCCGGCGAGATGAAGTCGGCCGTCCCGACGATCGCCCCCTCGTCCATCCGCTCCGTCAGCTTGTCCGTCTCGTTCGTGGACGACCGGGCCAGCCCCATGTCCAGGAGCTTGACCGTGCCGTCCTTCGCGAGCATCAGGTTGGCCGGCTTGATGTCCCGGTGGATGAACCCCTTCTCGTGGGCGTGCTGCAGCCCGGCGGCGGCCTGCGCGACGTACTCGACGGCCCGCGACGGGGTGATCGGCCCGCCGGCCTGCAACAGGTCCTCGAGCGTCTGCCCCTCGACGTACTCCATCACGAGGAAGTGGACCTCGCCCTGTTGGCCCACGTCGTGGATGCGGACGATGTTCGGGTGGTCGAGCGCCGCCGCGGCGCGGGCCTCGCGGAGGAACCGCTCGACGGTGAGCTTCGCGTTCGGGTCGTTCTTCGCCGGCGGCAGCACCTTGAGCGCGACCCGCCGCTTGAGCGTCTCGTGCTCGGCCAGGTATACGGCCCCCATGCCGCCCTGCCCGATCTGCTCGCTGACTACGTAGGACCCGAGCCGGAACCCGCGGTACCGGCCGGTGAGCAGCAGCTTCGCCTGGAACTTCGTCAGCATCCCCTGCTTGACGAGCATGGCGGCCGTCTGCGTCGGGTCCACCGGCAGGTTCGGGAACGTGCGGAGCCGGTCGTCCAGTTGGGACGACGGGTGGATGCCGCTCTTCCGCACGAGGTCGAGTAGTTCGATGGTCGAGGTGGGGGCTCGCATAGGCGGGGTCACGATTGAGGAAGAAAGTGAACTCCGGCGGGGGTTCCGACCGCGTCGTTGCTTCACCCTATGTCACGCTTTTGATTGCCGCGCGCGAGAGCCGGGACAAACCGTCAAGATTGCGGTGCGGGTTTCGTCGGCGGGATGAAATCTCGACTGACGCGCGAGGCGGGCCATTTTGTCCGCATTCCTTGCGCGCGGAGCTACGATGTCGGCGCAAGGAATACGGACGGACTGCCGCGGGTCGATCATAAAGTGGGTGTTCCTCGCGGGGCCTGCGGATAGTAGTAGCCGTGCCGCGCGAGAGCGGAATTTTGCGAACAGGAGCCGACATGCCGCCCCGCCGCGAGAAGCCGTGGTTCCGCCAGTTCCGCGCCCCCGGCGAGCGGTCCACGGCCGCCGGCGAGCACGTCCCGGTGATGCTGACCGAGTGCCTGGAAGCGTTGAACGTTCAACCGGGGCACACGGTCGTGGACTGCACCCTCGGCTTCGGCGGGCACGCGGTGGAGCTGCTGAAGCGGGTCGACCCGACCGGGCGGTTGATCGCGCTCGACCTCGACGGCGAGAACCTGGCGAAGGTCGAGCCGAAGCTGGCCGCGGTCGGGAACCCGTTCGCGCTCCATCACGGGAACTTCGCCGGCGTCGCGTCGGTGGTCGAGGCGGCGGACGGGCTGCTCGCCGACCTCGGCTTTTCGAGCATGCAGGTCGATGACGCCGACCGCGGGTTCTCGTTCATGCGGGACGGGCCGCTCGACATGCGGATGGACCGCAGCCGCGGGAAGACGGCCGCCGACCTGCTGAACGCAATGCCGGTCGAGGAACTCGTCGCGGCGTTCGTCGAGTTGGGGGACACGCCGCCGGACGAGGCGGAGAAGATCGCCGCCGCGCTGCACACGGCGCGGGAGAAGTTGCCCTTCACCCGGACCCGCGAGGTGCGGGACATCATCCGGCACGCCGTGCCGGTGCGGTCGGTCCGCGGCCCCGGCCAGCCGCCGGAGCGGAAGCAGTTGCTCCTGCCGACGACGCGGGCGTTCCAGGCGCTGCGGATGCTGGTGAACCGCGAGTTGGCGAACCTGCAACAGTTGCTACGAGTTCTGCCGAGCGTGCTGAAGCCGGGCGGCGTGGCGGCGGTCATCTCGTTCCACAGCGGCGAGGACCGGCTGGTCAAGGCTTCCTTCCGCGACGGGGCGCGGGCCGGCGTCTACGACCGGGTGGCGGACGACCCGGTCCGGCCGACCGAGGCGGAGAAGGCGGCGAACCCGCGGGCGCGGTCGGCGAAGCTGCGGTGGGCGCGGCGGGCGCGGTGAAATCGGCCGGCGGGTTGCCGGCGGCGGCCGTTTCCGATTGACTGATGGTGCGCTCCGCCCCGAAACGGATGTCGAACCATGACCCCACTCCCGCCGCGTGCCGCCGACGTGCTCCCGAAACCCCGCGAATGGTCGCCGCGTCTGTGGGAAGGGGCCGACCTCTTCGCGTGGCTCCGCATCCTGCTCGCCAACCGCGCCGCCGTCCAGCCGCCGTACTGGTACATCGCCGGGTGCGTCGGCGTCATGAGCTTCACGCACACCGCCCTCCGCTGGATGCAGCACGGGCTGTACGGCCGTCGGATCGCGGACACGAAGGTGCAGCCGCCGGTGTTCGTCATCGGCCACTGGCGGACCGGCACGACGCTCTTGCACGAGCTGCTCATCCTCGACGACCGGCACGCCTTCCCGGATACGTTCGCCTGCTTCGTGCCGAACCACATCCTGCTGAGCGAGCGGGTCTTCAAGGACCACCTCTGGTTCCTGATGCCGGAGAAGCGGCCGATGGACAACATGGCCGCCGGGTGGGAGCGGCCGCAGGAAGACGAGTTCGCGCTCTGCCTGATGGGCCAGCCGAGCACCTACGCGGACCTGGCGTTCCCGAACCGGGAGACGATCTTCCCCGGCGCGCTCGACCTGTCCGGCCTGACGCCGCGGCAGCGGGAGGACTGGAAGAAGGCGTTCCTCCGGTTCGTGCAGACGCTGACGTACCGCGACCCGCGGCGGCTGGTGCTGAAGTCGCCGCCGCACACGGCCCGCATCCCGACGCTGCTGGAACTGTTCCCGGACGCGAAGTTCGTGTACATCCAGCGGGACCCGCACGTCCTGTTCCCCAGCACCGTGAACCTGTGGAAGTCGCTCGGCAAGAAGCACGGCCTCCAGACGCCGGCGAACGACGCGCTGGTCGAGGAGAAGGTGTTCCGCGAGTTCCGCGTCATCCACGAGCGATACCTGGAAGCGCGGAGCTTGATCCCGGCGGGGAACCTGGTGGAAGTGCGGTACGAGGAGCTGGTGACGGACCTGGTCGGCGGGATGGAGAAGGTGTACGCCGGCCTCGGCCTCGGCGGGTTCGACGCCGTGCGGCCGCGGGTGCAGGGGTACGCGGCGCGGAACAAGAACTACGAGACGAACAAGTACCCGATGCCGCCGGAGCTACGGGCGAAGGTCCGCGACCGCTGGGGCGATTTGATCGAGAAGTTGGGGTACGCGTAGCAATTCAAGGCGAGCGTCGGGGCGTAAGCCCGACGTGGCAACACGCCCGCGGTGGCCTGTTGTGAACGTAAAGCTCGTCGCCTGTAATGAAGCCACGTCGGGCTTA
>JAESGS010001094.1_pt1 | contig 9815 bp, 7 predicted proteins | sample 9269761 | NCBI WGS metagenome assembly JAESGS01 (sample SAMN15741799, study PRJNA653493) | algae metagenome | isolation source: Cyanosarcina radialis HA8281-LM2 and co-occurring heterotrophs from damp... | place: USA: Makauwahi cave, Hawaii | collected 2011-01-06 | reverse complement strand
GTTTTATCCTCTTCATCTGCGCCGAAGTCCGCGTCATCTGCGGGCCATTCTGACGGCTTTCACCCCCCCGGCGGCGGGCTGAGCGGGATTGCCTGCGCCACCTTCGGGGCGGCGGCCGGCTGCGTCTTCGCCAGGAACTTCGCCGCGATGTCTTCCTGCAACCGCAGGATGCCGCCGAGACTCTTGCCGTGCAGCCGGGCCGACTTCGACATCACCTGGTCGAGCTGCCGCATCATCTTGTCGATCCACTTCCCCTTCACATAGGTCTCCGGCAACTCCTTCACGATCTCCTCGTCCAACAGGAAGTCCGCGAGCCGGTCGCCTTCCTCGAAGTTCTTCATCGCCGGCATGTCCAGTTCCTTCGCCCCGCGGAGGATCTTCTTCAGCGCCGACCGGCCCTCGCGGAGGACGTGCATCAGCTCGATGAAGTCGTCCTGCCCGATCTGCTCCGCCCCGGAGATCATGTTCAGCGTGACGTGCGCCCGCCCCTGGTGCATCCGGGCGGACTTGTACATCCCCTGGACGGCCATGTGGAACCGGTAGCGGTTGATGAGGTCGTAGTACAGGTCGTTGTGGACCCGGTAGGCCATCTGCACGAACACCAGGTACACCCGGCGGTCGAGCGAGTGGAACCACTCGTCGCTCTTTTCGAGCTTCCCTTCGACCTCCTTGAGCAGCCGCTTCGCCTTCCGGCCGCGGGCCGGGCCGGTGTTCGCGATCAGCGCGTCGTACTCCTCCATCAGCTCCTTACGCGTCTCGGCCCGGTCGCCGAGTTCCGTGTAGAGCTTCGTGTACACCGTCGCCAATCGCTCGTCCGGCCACGGCTCGTTCTGGATGAGTTCGTTCAGCTCGTCGAGGTCGCCGGGGTCGATGATCCGGCCGTCGTAGCTCCCCTCGTACTTGGCGTCGTAGGTCGTCTCGGCGTGCTCCTCGTCGATGAACTTCTGCACCTTCCGCGGGTCGGCCAGCTCCGTCCCCTTCGGGATGCGGCCGTACATGCGGTAGAACTTGTACGTCATCTTCTCCCGCAGGTCGGCCGGGTCGTCGAACAAGAGCCACGGCGACCGCTCGTCCATCGTCGCGGCGACGAACTCGGCCTTCACGTTCTCCTCCCGGTCGTAGTTCGACGGGTGGTAGTCCCCCTCGTCCGCCGGGTCCTCTTCCTCGTCCGGGTCGAACACCTGAACCTTCTTGCCGGCCGTCGGGCCGTCGAGCTTCGGGGCGACGCCGAGCTTCGGCTTCTTCTGCTTCTTCCGGACGATGTCGGCGGCCGCGTGCTGGTGGAAGTAGATGTCGGCCGTGTACAGCTTGTGGTCGGCGGCCTTGCGGAGTTCGCCGAACGCGAAGTTCAGGAACTCGTTGCCGTGCTTGGTGCGGAACAGCCCGTGGACGATGGCGTCGCTCCCGGCGACGCTCGCGGCCACGAGGTCCGCGTGGAACTCCCGCTCGCGGGCGATGTTGAACCGCTGGAAGCTCATCAGCTTGAAGATGCCGAGGAGCACGGACCGGACGATCCAGAGGCCGCCGCCGATGGTGAACCCGATGGCCGTGCCGATCCCGCCGGAGGTCTTCAACCAATCGACGAACGCGTCGAACCAGTCCCGGCCGGCGACGAGGTCGAGGATGATGCGGTTGACGACGTTCGTGTACGCCCCGACGAACCCGCCCTGGTTGAAGTGGCCGAACTCGTGCGCGAGGACGGCCTTGAACTCGCTGAGGTTCAGGCAGTTGATGAGGCCGAGGCCGAGGATGAGGTCCTTCTTCGGCTGCACGAACAGGTTGACGAGGCTGGTGTGCATGATGACGCCGGCGTTCACGTCGGCGGACACGAACAGCTTGTTCGGCTCCTCCGCCCCGGTCTCGTCGCAGACCCGCTCGATGAACGCGAACAGCTTCGGGTGGTCCCGCGGCTTCAGCTCGATGTACAGCTCCTTCTCGTAGAACGCGCTCTTGAAGAACCCCTTCACCAGCACCGCGAAGCAGAGGGCGAAGAAGATCGCGCCGAAGATCGGCCAGACCGGGGCGCGGGGGATGGAGATGAGCATCCAGGCCGTCATGAACCCGGTGAACATGACGAGGCTGAAGTAGATGAGCAGGAAGACGAACGAGCAGCCGAGGAGCAGCCACTCCTGGGTGACGTACTTCGACGGGTAGTCGGTGAGGTCGTCCGGCACGTCGGCCGGGGCGGGCGGGTAGGGCAGTTTCTGTTTCTCGGCCATCCGACGGGCCTCCGCGGGGTGTCCCATCAGGATAAAAGTGCGCTACCCACCAAATCAAGGGGCAACCGGCGTTTCCACGGCCCGCCAGTAGATTAGCCCCATGCACACCCCCGACTGGGCCGCCGCCCGCGAGCAGGTTCTGCTCGACCCCACGGTCACGATGCTCAACACCGGGTCGTTCGGCCCGACGCCGACACCCGTCTTCGCCGCCGCCAACGAGGTCCGCCGCCTCATGGCGATGGGGCCGACGAACTTCTTCGTCCGCACCCTGCCGCCGCTACTGTGGGACGCCCGCGTCAAGACGGCGCACTTCCTCGGCACGCGGCCGGAGCGGTTCGTCTTCACGACAAACGTGTCGGCGGCGATCAACCTCGTGGCGGCCGGGATTGGCCTAAACGCGCCGGGCGAAGTCCTGATGACCGACCACGAATACGGGTCGATGGTCTGGTGCTGGGAACGCGCCGCGGCCCGGCAGGGGTTGGAGGTGAAGACGTTCCCGCTGCCGACGATGCCGCGCGACCCCGGCGAGGTCGTGGACGCCGCGGTGAATGCGTTGACACCGCGGACGAAGGTGCTGTTCTTTAGCCACGCCCTGTCGCCGACCGGAATGGTGCTGCCGGCGAAGGAACTCGTCGCCGAGGCGCGGAAGCGGGGCATCCTGACGGTCGTGGACGGGGCGCACGCCCCGGCGATGGTGGACCTGAACATCGACGACATCGGCGCGGACTATTACGCCGGGAACTGCCACAAGTGGCTGCTCGCGCCGGTGGGCTGCGGGTTCGTGGCCGTCCGCGACTGGGACCGGCACGTCGAGCCGCTGCACGTGAGTTGGGGGTACAAGCCGGACGCCTACCCCATCGGCGAACACGGGGCCGCGGCCGGGCCGGACGCGCCCGACGCCTTCGGCAGCACGCAACGGACGCGGTTCCTCGAATTTGAAGGAACGAAGGACGTGTGCCCGTGGCTGGCGGCCCCGGCCGCGATCGCGTTCCAGGAAGCGCTCGGCTGGCAGGCGATCCGCGACCGGCACGCGGAGTTGGCCGCGTACTCCCGCGGCGTCTTCGACCGACTCGGGTTGAAGCTGGCGACCCCGGCCGACCGCCGAATGAGCGGCGCGATGACGGCGTGCGATCTGCCCCGCGGCGTGAACGTCCCGGAACTGCGGGCGAAACTGTGGGAGCAGCGGATCGAGGTTCCGCTGAACGAGCGGCCGGACCGCGTGCTGTTGCGGATCAGCCACCACTTCTACACGACGGAAGCGGAGATCGACCGGCTGGCGGAAGTGTTGCCGGGGCTGTTGTAAGTTTTCAGGCCAACGGCCTGGGAGCGCTCAGCCCAGGGCAACGCCCTGGGCGCGGGGACGCGGAGGCGCGTGCGTGTCCGCGAGGGCCTTGTCGCAGGCTTTCAGCCTGCCGGGTGGTTGCGGTCCCTACCCAGGGCGGCGGGCCTGCGGCCCTTGCCCTGGGCTGAGCGCTCCCACCCCTTCGGGGTGAAAACCGTCAACGGCGGTCGCTACGGTCGTTTAGTCGTCCACCGAGAAGTACACCGCCGGGCCGCACACGCCGGGGAGCTTCCCGAGCGCCGCGGCCGCCGCCCGGAAGCGGCCCGTCTCCGCCACGTGCGTCATGATGACCAGCGGCACGATCTGCTCCGGATGATCTTCCAGCGCCTCGTGCTGGATCACGGACGCGATGCTGATCCGCTCGTTCGCCAGGCCGCGGCACACGTCCGCCAGTACGCCCGGCTCGTCCCGCACCAGCGCCCGCAGGTAGAACTTTGATCGCACCTTCTCCGATGGCGCGGTCGTAAACCCCTTGTCCCCGCTCCAGAGCTTCGCCGCCGCGAACGTCTTCTGCGCCCGGCCGACGCCGATGTCGATGACGTCGGCGACCACGGACGACGCCGTCGGCATCATCCCTGCCCCCGGCCCCTGGTAGAGCGTCTCGCCGACCACGTCGCCGGTCACGAGGACGGCGTTGAACGCCCCGCGGACCTGCGCCAGCGGGTCGGTGTGCCGCAGCAGCACCGGGGCGACGTGCAGCGCCACCGTGCTGCCGCTGACCCACGCCTCCGCGAGCAGCTTGATCGTGTACCCCAGCTCGTCCGCGAACCGGGTGTCCATCGCGTCGATGTTGGCGATCCCCTGCTTCTCGATGTCGCTCGGCTTCGCCGTCACGCCGAACGCGATCTGCGCGAGCACCGCGAGCTTGTGGGCGGCGTCCGACCCGTCCACGTCGAGCGTCGGGTCGGCCTCGGCGTAGCCGAGCCGCTGGGCTTCCTTGAGCGCGTCGGCGTAGCTGTCGCCGTGGTCGGCCATGCTGGACAGGATGAAGTTCGACGTGCCGTTGAGGATGCCCTGGATGCCGGTGACCTGGTTGGCCGCGAGGCTCTCGCCGAGGGCGCGGATGATCGGGATGCCGCCGGCGACGGCCGCCTCGAAGCAGACGACCCGCTCGGCCCGCCGGGCGGCATCGAACAGTTCCAGCCCGTGCTCGGCGAGCAGTGCCTTGTTCGCGGTGACGACGTGCTTGCCGCCCGCGAGCGCCGCGAGCACAACCTGCTTCGCGACCGTCGTGCCGCCGATCAACTCGACGACGACCTGCACGCCGGGGTCCGCGACGGCTGCCTGCCAGTCGGTCGTGACGGGGAGGGTGATGTCGCGGGCCTTCGCCGGGTCGCGGGCGACGATTCGCTTGATCTGAACGGGTCGGCCGCCGGTGCGGGCGGTGATCCGGTCGGCGTGATCCGTGAGGATTTTGGCGACGCCCGTACCGACCGTGCCGCAGCCGACGAGCGCGATGCCGAGCGGGTCCGCCATTGCCGTGTGCCCTCCTGGTGATGCGAGTCAGTTTTACGGCACGCGGCCGTTCGGTGAAGGGGTGAACGGGTGAGGGGGTGAACGGTTGAAAATGGCCAAGCCACGGGCGATGTTTTTTGTCACCCCTTCACCCGTTCACCCCTTCACCCGTTCATCTTCAAGTCATCTCCGCGCCCTTCCACGCGGCGTCGCGGGTCCGCCACAGGTACCACGACGCCACCGTCCGGTACGGCCGCCACGGTTCGGCGATCTCCTCCATCCGCGCCGCCGTCGGCAACTCGGCCAGCCCGTACAGGTCCCGGAACGCGAGCTTGATGCCGAGGTCGCCGACCGGCAGCACGTCGAGGCGGGCGAAGCCGAACATGAGCAGCATGTCCGCCGACCACGGGCCGAGGCCTTTGATCTGCGTCACCGCGGCGCGGAACGGCTCGTCTTCCAAGTCGGGCAGCGACTTGAGGAACGCGCGGTCGGCGGTGACGTGGTCGAGAATCGCGACGACGGCCCGGTACTTGCCGCCGGAGAACCCGCACGCCCGGAAGTCGGCCTCCGTCAGCTTCCGCAGCTTCGCGACGGTGAACGGCTCCTTCACCTTCGCCGCGAGCCGGTCGTAGATGGACGCGGCCGCCTTCGTCGAGATTTGCTGCGAGATGACGCACCGCACGAGCAGCCGCAGCGGGTCGTCCGGCTTCGGCTCGAGCAGGCACTTGCCGGCGCGTTGGATGACGGCCTTCAACACCGGGTCGCGCCGCGACAGGTGGCGGCGGGCCTTTTGGTAGGTTTCGTTCATAATGAATAAGTGTACACAAAATGCGATGCGATGGCAGTCATATAGCCGCCGGCTTGCCGGCGGGGTTCTGCGCGCTCAAAAGCCCCGCCGGCAAGCCGGCGGCTATATACGGGATTTCGCCCGTCGGCGGACGGCGCGGATTTGCAACGCGATAAGGCCGACGGCGATCGTGCCGAAGACGGCCGCGAACGCGATCAGGCTGGTCCGGCTCAGGCCGATGTCCTCGAGCGTCGCCTCCTTCTTCGGCTTCTCCGGCGAGAGCAGCGACTGTTCCTCGGGCGGGGCCGGCAGCGCGGCGACGGCCCGGCGGACGGCTTCCCGGTGGGCCATCAGCACCCGGCGGTTCGAGAACGACCGGCTCCACGCGCAGTCGTCGAACAGCACCTCGGCCTCCCGCAACCGCCCGTCGGCGGCGTACAGCTCCGCGAGCAGCCAGAGCAACTGCGTGTCGGTCGGCGACCAGAGTAACAGTTGCTGCACGACCGCGATGGCGTCCGCCGGCAGCTTCGCCTTCTCCGCGGCGGCCAGCTTGCCCGGCTCGTACTGCCCGGCGTCGTTGACGAACTTCGCGTCGAACAGCGGCAGCACGTCCTCGGCCTCCGGTGACACGCGGCGCTCGGCCTGTTGCTGGTGGGCCTTCAGCCATCGCGGGTAGAACTCCTTCTCGACCCGCTGCAGCCACTTCCGCTGGTCCGCGGACGCGCCGGGCAGGTCCGCGGGGAAGTCGGCGTCGAGCCACGCGGACGAGTGCTTGCGGACGGCGTCGGCCCAGTCGCCGCGCACGGCGTAGACGTGCGCGAGGTTCGCCAGCACGCGGAAGTCGAGCACCCGGTCGCGGGTCCGCGGCTCCAACAGGTTGAGCGCGTCGTCGAGTCTGCCGAGGCGAATCAGGTCGGCGGCGCGGTCGGCCGGCGGCTGTTGCGTCTGGAGGCGGGCGAGCACGGCATCGCGCTCCGAGCTCTTCTTGTCGCTGTTCAGGATGAGTTCGTACTTCGTGAGTTCCTGCTTGAACCGGCCGCTCTTGTCCGGGTTGAACGAGAGTTCCCCGACCGTGCCGTCGGGCTTCACGGCGAACGGGCACGGCTCGGCGGACGAGTAAACGCCGGCCGACGCAGGAACGGCGAGGAGTAGGAGCGCGAGGATCGACGGCCGCATGACGGGGTTCCGAGTGGGGCGGTCATTTTATCCGGTGAACTGCCGGGCGATGTCCACGCCGACGAGCGCCGACCACGCGGCGAGCAGCCGCCGGTACGCCGGGCCGGGCCAGGGGAACGTTCGCGTGCCGCGGCCGTCGGTCCACGCCCGCACCCCGGCGACGCCGAACCCGGTCCCGCAGAGCAGCAACTCGGCCGCGCCGTCGAACGCGCCTTCCCGCACGGGCATTCCCAACCCGGCCGCGAGTTCGCCCAGCACCTTCAAGCTGATGCTCTCCTGTACGAACCCGGCGGGCGGGAGGAGCAGCGCGCCGTCCGGCGCGACGGCGGCGACGCCGCCGACGGCCGTGTCCGGCACGCCGCCGTTCAGCACGACGGCCACGGTTCCCGACGGCACGCGGTTCTCGGCGACGTGCCAGTGCAGGCGGCTGCGGTGCTTCACCGCCGGCGGAAGGAGGTCGTCCGGCGCGACCGATTGCGTCCCGGCGACGGCGAGCGCGACGCCGTGCGTGAAGAACGGCCGGTACCGCTCGACGCGGATCGGGTAGGTGGTCATCGCGAGCGTCGGCGGCCCGCCCGGCGGCCCCGGCGTCGCGGCCGTGACGAGGTGCAGGTCGTGCGTCGCCCGGTTGTGCGCGAGCAGTTCCTCGGCGATCCGCGTCAGCTCGGCATCGTGGGGAACGAGCGGGACGAAGCACCGCCCGCAGTCGCGGCGGAGGCGGGCGAGGTGGTCCGGCCAGCGGAAGAGCTGGCCGCCGTAGGTGCGGGCGTTATCGACGACGGTGGCCCCGGCCGTGAACCCGGCGTCCGCGAGTGACAACATGGTGTCAGTCGCGGGCAGGAACCGGCCGTTGAGGTACGCGAGCGGGGGCATGGTCACGCTGCCGCGGCCGGGCGGTCCGGTTGGACGATGTGTGTCAGGATGCCGAGGATTTTATCCGTCTGGGAGATGAGGTACTCGTTCAAGTCGATGGTCAATTCGTTCCCGCTCAGCTTGAGGAATCGCCACAAGCTCCCGGTCGTCACGAGGCCGTAGAGGGGGTCGATCGGCTTGTTCGCGTGCGCGTTGAACCGCCGCATCCCGACCATGCCGGCGACGCACTGGCCCAGACCGCCGGGGATGCTGTCCCGCTTCGCCTCGACCAGGAATACGACGGGCGCGCGGAGTTGCGGCAGTTGGTTGGACCGGCCAATGATGAAGTCCACGTACCCGGACAGCCCCGCCTCCTCGTCCGCGGAAAACTCGATCCCGGCGAACAAACTAATCCGCCCGTTGTACCGGTTCCAAAAGTCCGCCAGGACCGGGCCGACCATCCAGGTCGAGCGGGACGCCTCGCTGTGGGCGGTCGTCGCCAAGCGGACGTTACCCGGCAAGCTCGCGGCTAGCGCGGCCGAGGGCGCGACCGGCGGGACGTCGGGAAACAGGTCGGCGACGGACCGCTCGATCAAGCCCAAGTCGTCGATCACGTCCGGGTACTTGAAATCGCTGAACGCCATGGTCCGCTCTCCGCACGGGTCGGCGGTATTGTATCACGCCGCCCGTTTCGCCCGCGCCCCTTCGCCGAGCAGCTCGTCGAGTAAGTCGAGCGTCCGCCCCGTCGCGCCCTGTTGCTCTCGGACGAGTTGCCGGGCGGCGGCCCCCATCGCCGTTCGCGCGGTTTCGTCGTCGAGCAGTCGCGTGAACGCCGGGACGAGATCGCCCGCGTCCTTGACCATGACCGCGCCGCCGGCCTCGACCAGCCGGCGGGCGGCGTCGCGGAAGTTCCAGACGTGCGGGCCGAACGCCGTCGGCACGCCGTACCCGGCCGGCTCGATCATGCTCTGCCCGCCCCGCTTCCCGTCCAACGTCCCGCCGACGTACCCAACGTCCGCCAGGCCCCAGGCCGCGCCGAGTTCGCCCACCGTGTCCAGCAGCACCACCGGCGGCGGGGGCATCAGCGGCTCCACGATCCGGCTCCGCCGCGCGAACGGCAGGCCGGACTGATCGAGGATCGCCGTCACTTCCGCGAACCGGTCCGGGTGGCGCGGCACGAGCAGCAGGTGCAGTTGCGGGAACCGGTCGCGGAGTTCGCGGAACGCGGCGAGGACGAGCGCCTCCTCCGGCGCGTGCGTGCTGCCGGCGACGAGTAGCCGCGGCACGTTTAGCAGCCGCTTCAACTCGCGGCCCTTCGGCGTGTCGCGGTTGCCGACCGCGCCGTCGTACTTCACGGACCCGGTCACGCGGACGGCCCCCACGCCGAGTTGCCGGAAGCGACTTGCGTAATCCTCGGACTGCACGCCGATGGCGCGGACGTGGCGGAACAGCAGCCGGCGCGCGGCCCCGGCGACGCGGCTGAAACGCGAGAAGCTGCGGGGACTCATCCGCGCGTTGATGACGGCCACCGGGACGGCGCGGTCGCTCGCGGCGGCGAGGAAGTTCGGCCAGAGTTCCGCCTCGGCGAGCACGATCAGATTCGGCCGGATCGTGTCGAGGGCGGTCGCGACGGCCCACGAGAAGTCGAACGGCCACGCGACCACGGTGCAGTCCGCGAACCGCGACCGTGCCTCGGCGAGGCCGGTGTCGGTCGTCGAAGAGACGACGCAGGTGGCGTGCGGGTGGCGTTTCCGGAACGCGGCGACGACGGTGGCGAGCAGGTGAATTTCGCCGACGCTGACGCCGTGGAACCAGACGACGGGGCCGGCCCGGTTTTGGTTTTGTTCCCTCCCCCCTTGGGGGGGAGGGTTAGGGAGGGGGGTGAGCGGAGCCGCGGGCTGGGCACTCCCCCCGGCGGTTGCACCCGCCCAGGGCCCCCCCCCCCCCCCCCCCCCCACGGGGGGGGGGGGGTCGGGGGCGCGCC
>JAESGS010001093.1_pt1 | contig 9835 bp, 11 predicted proteins | sample 9269761 | NCBI WGS metagenome assembly JAESGS01 (sample SAMN15741799, study PRJNA653493) | algae metagenome | isolation source: Cyanosarcina radialis HA8281-LM2 and co-occurring heterotrophs from damp... | place: USA: Makauwahi cave, Hawaii | collected 2011-01-06 | reverse complement strand
TGCCGCAGGTGTTCAGCCGCATGCCCAAAGCACCCTATGAAATCCGCCGCGTACCGCCCGAGATCGAGATCGGTGCCCCGGGCGGCTCGGCGCAGGCGGGAACGCCCGACGGCTCGCGCCCCGGCATCTTCTTCATCAACCTGCGCGATACCGCCGAATGGCCGCGCTACACGCTCCCCACCTTGGCGTATCACGAGGGCGCGCCAGGGCACTTGTTCGAGGGTGCGCTGAAGTTCGAGGACGCCGAGCTGCCGCTGTATCGCCAGGCGGCGTCGGTCACCGCCTATGGCGAAGGCTGGGGACTCTACGCCGAACAGGTCGCCGACGAGCTCGGAATGTATGAAGACGATCCGCTCGGCAAGATCGGCTACCTCGCCTCCTATGCGTTCCGCGCATCGCGGCTCGTGGTCGATACGGGTATCCATGCGATGGGTTGGAGCCGCGAGCAGGCGATCGATTATATGGTCGAGAATTCGTCGAATTCGCCGAGCGCATCGCGCACCGAAATCGACCGTTACATCGTCTATCCGGGGCAGGCCTGCGCGTACAAGGTCGGCCAGATTGCGATCAGCCGCGTGCGCGACGAAGTGTCGAAACGCCCGGGCTACGACATCAAGCGCTTCCACGATGTGGCGCTGGGTGCCGGACGCATCCCGCTCGCGGTGCTCGAACGCCGCGTCCGCGCGGCCTTTCCGGCCTAGAAACAGGTAAGCCCCGTCGCATTTCTGCGGCGGGGCTCCCTAGGTTCCGTCCGAAGACAGGAACCAGATTCTACCTTCTCTTTCGATCCGATAGACAGGTAAAACGCGGCGGGCTCCGGATGGTTCCCGCCGCGATCGATTTTTTTAGGTGATCTTCTTCGCGGCCGCCGACCCGAGGACGAGGAACAGCACAACGAGCGCAAGGCCAACGAAGAACAGGATCTTGGCGATACCCGCCGCAGCGCCCGCGACGCCGCCAAAACCCAGAACCGCGGCGAGCAGCGCGATCACGGCAAAGATCAAAGCCCATTTGAACATCCGACGTCTCCTTCGATTGCCAGAGCAGGACGCGCAGCACCCGCTTCGAAAGCCCCGGAAGCAGGCTTTCGAAAGACGAAGCGGCCGGTGGCCGCGCCTCAAGTCTCTGATTAATGTGTACGAAGGTGAAACGACGAATGCGAAGGAAGGTTCCTGCCGCCGCTTCACGTCCCGATCGATATGCTCTTGCCTATTCGGCCCGCGGTGCGTTTATGCGTGCAACGATCGAGGGAGTTTTCATGCGCATATCGTCTTTGAACCGGCTGCTTGCGGCGGCCGCATTTGCCTGTTGCATTCCGGCTTCGGCCATCGCCCAGCCGGGCGATGCGGCACCGACACAAGGCACTGCTTATCTCAACAAACAGATGGCTGCGCTCGCCGAGCGCGGCGGCGCCGACGGCTGGCGCGTGACGCCGAGCGGACTGCGTTGGCGCCGGATCGCGGGCGACGGCAGCGGCGCACACCCCGGTCCGGCCGATAATGTCACCGTCCATTATGTCGGCACCTTTGCCGACGGCCGCGAGTTCGACAGCTCGGTGCGCCGCGGCGAACCGACGAGCTTCCCGCTCAATCGTGTCATCGACGGCTGGCAGGAAGGCGTGCAGTTGATGGGCGTCGGCGACAAGGTCGAATTCGCGATTCCCTGGCAGCTCGCCTACGGCCCCGACGGCAAGGGCCCGATCCCCGGCGGCGCAACCTTGCTGTTCACGGTCGAGCTTCTGGGGGTCGAGCCCGCCGCGTAAGTCGGCACGGGCGCCTCAGGAGGCGGCCGCCTTTGCATGGGACTGGACGTGCAGGCGCGGGAAGACCGCCTCGAGCGGCTTGGTGTCGGGCAGCACATAAACATATCCGCCCTTCTTCTGGAAAAGGGGGCGGACGCTCTTGCTGTAAAAGAGCGACGGGACGTTGATGCAGCCAAAGGTGATGCGGTTGTCGTCGATGCCGGGCGACAGCATTCGCTGGCGGCGGCGTTCCTTCTGGTTGCCCGTCGGGATCGGGTGGAGTGCGACCGACGTCGCATAATCGACCCAGAGCACCCGCTGCTTTCCGGCCGCCATCCCGAATTTGGCGAGGAATCGTCCGGCGGGTGTCGTTCGCTCCGCGGGCCCGATCTCGGCGAGACTCTTCGAACCGATCCCCGGGGTCGCTTCGTCGCCAACCGCGACGCCGATCAAGACCGGAACCTGCCCGAGCGCTTTTCCCTTGGCGTCGAACAGCAGGAGCGAAGCCGCCTGCTTGTCGACGATGATATAGGGCAAGGCCGCATTGTCACCCGACACGGCAACCCAGTCGGCGACGCGCGCGGCGGCCTCCGATCGCATGACCGCGTCCTCGGCTTCGGGCGCGAGAGGAGGCTCCGCCGATCGAGCTGGCATCGAAGCGGTAAACACGAGCCCTGCAATCGCCAGAAAGACTTTGATCATAGGTCGATGCACTCGAATGAAGGGATCGCCGTCGCCCGGAAGCGACGGCGATAGGAATCACGGTTGATCAGCAATTGCCGTCAAGCGGCCTCAATTACGCGGCCGCTTCTGCTGCGCCTGCATCCGCTGTTCGATGCCGTCGACGCGGCTGTTGAGCTGATCGAGACGCTGGCCATTGTTCTGCGCTTGGCCCGATGCGGCCTGTGCTTCGCTGAGGGCCTGTTTCGCCGTCGCGTCAGTGGCCTGCAACTGCTGCTCGAGCGCATCGACGCGCTGGCTGACGACCGCGACCTGCTCGCGCACAAAGCCCTTGGTGGCACAGCCGCCCAAAGCCAGCGAGCCAGCCAAAATCACCACTGCAGGCGCCAGTTTCTTGAGAGACGGGGACATCGAAATTCTCCTATTCGCTAATGCCCCCCTCCCGACCGGCCCAAGCCGAGCGCCGCCGCGCGAACAATGCGATTCTGTCCGGCTGTGCATCGGTTCGGGTAGATGGATAACGCCGGCGGGCAGCGGCGAGTTCCGGGGCTCAGCGCGCGCTCGTGCGGCCAATCGAACTCGCCGGCTCGCGGGTTTATCGATGTCCGATTTTGGTGGAGCGGGTAGCGGGAATCGAACCCGCCTAGCTAGCTTGGAAGGCTAGAGCATTACCACTATGCTATACCCGCATCTCCAAGGTCGGCGGCGATTGCCATTTTGCCCGCCCGCCGTCAAGCGCCTCATTGAGAACATCTTGGCAACATGCTAAAGCCATGCCGTGCAGGACGGCGACGACCATAGCCCCGAGGACGCGGCGGACACTCCGGTCCGCAAGATCATCCATGTCGACATGGATGCCTTTTACGCGTCGGTCGAACAGCGCGACGACCCGGCGCTGCGCGGCAAGCCCGTCGCGGTCGGCGGTTCGTCGCGGCGCGGCGTCGTTGCTGCCGCAAGCTATGAAGCGCGCAAATTCGGCGTGCGGTCGGCGATGCCCAGCATCACCGCGAAGCGCCAATGTCCGGGCCTGATCTTCGTACCGCCGCGCTTCGAAGTGTATCGCGATATCTCGCACCAGATCCGCGCTATCTTTCGCGACTATGCCGATGAGGTTGAGCCGCTGTCGCTCGACGAAGCCTATCTCGACGTCAGCGCCGACAAGGCTGGACTTGGCAGCGCGACCGCAACCGCAAAGCTGATCCGCCGCCACATCCGCGAAGAAACCGGCCTCACTGCTTCCGCCGGCGTCTCGTACAATAAGTTCATCGCCAAGCTCGCGTCGGACCAGAACAAGCCCGACGGCCTGACCGTCATTCCGCCGGGGCGCGGCGCTGCCTTCGTGCAGACGCTGTCGATCCGCCGTTTCCACGGCATCGGCCCGGTGACTTCGGCGAAGATGGAAGGGCTCGGCGTCTTTTCGGGCGCCGATCTGGCGGACAAAGACCCGATGTGGCTTGCCGAGAATTTCGGCAACAGCGCCGAATGGCTCTATAATCTCGCACGCGGGATCGACCATCGCCGCGTCAAGTCGAACCGGCCACTGAAATCGCTGGGCGGCGAGCGCACCTTCTTCAACGACCTGATCACCGACACCGAAATCCGCGAGGCGCTCGCGCATGTCTGCACCGTCGTGTGGGACCGTGCCGCCAAGAAAGGCGCGCGCGGCCGGACGGTGACGCTCAAGCTGCGCTATGCCGATTTCCGCACGATCACGCGGGCGAAGTCGGTCGCCGCGCCGATCCTCGACGGCAATTCGCTGCTTGCTGCGGGCGAAGCGATCCTCGCCCCCCTGCTGCCCACCGAACAGGGCATCCGCCTGCTCGGGGTGACGCTCAGCAAGTTCGAGGGCGAGGAGGATGAGGAGGAAGACGGCGCCGCCGCGCCCGCCGACCTGCTCAGCCTTATTTGACGACGGCGGGCGCGAAGCGCTTCATCGCCGCCTTCATCTTCGGTGACAGCGAAGCCAGGCTGCAACGGATCAGCGTCTCGTCGGTCTCCTGAATTTCTTCACGGAACGGCGCGCCGACGCGGTAGAGCGCCCGGTCGGTTCCGGCGAGCTTGAGCCGCATATAGCCGGCGCCGTCATAGCCCCCGAACTGCATCTGGGTGAACCCGCCTGCGACGGCGCGCGCCTGCGTAATCGGCTCGAGCTCGGCCGCCGGTCCCATCGAACCGCCCGGCCCGTAATAATAGAGCGCGCCCCAGCGCTTTCCGTCGAACACATAGCCGTGATGGACGGTCGCGCATTTTTCGGTGTCGTTGGTCCAAAAGCCGGGCGCAATCGGCAGTTTGACCTGTCCTTGCGCCGCCACCGGCGCGCTGCTCGCAATCGCCACGAGCGCCAAAATCCATCCGCGCATCGATACCCCCACCTCTGCCGAAAGTGACGTCATGGTGGCGGAAATGAGCGGGGCGATCAACCCGCGTCGGCGAAAACGCGTTCCTTGGTCGCGGTGAAGCGGATCGCCGGGTGACGCTGGGTCACATAGCCGACTTCCCACGCGTCCTTCGCCATGAAGACCGGAGCGCCGTCGCGATCGGTCGCGCTGGCGCCGCGGTGGTCGGCCTGAAACGCCTTCAGCGCCGCGGCATCGTCGCTGGCGATCCAGCGCGCGGTGTCCCAGGGCGACTGCTCCAGCTTCGCCTCGACCTTATATTCGGCCTCGAGCCGGCTGATCAGTACTTCAAGCTGCAACTGGCCGACGACGCCGACGATCATGTTCGACCCGATTTCGGGGTAGAAGACCTGGATGATCCCCTCCTCGGCCATATCGTCGAGCGCCTTGCGGAGCTGCTTGGTCTTGGTCGGATCGACGAGCGCGACGCGGCGCAGGATTTCGGGCGCGAAATTCGGCAGGCCGGTGATCGTGATGTCGGTGCGTTCGGACAGGGTGTCGCCGACGCGGAGCGTGCCGTGGTTCGGGATGCCGATGATGTCGCCGGGGAAAGCCTCCTCGGCCATTTCGCGGTCCTGCGCGAGGAAGAGCATCGGGCGGCTGATCGCGATCGCCTTGCCCGTTCCGCCCTGCATCAACCGCATGCCGCGCTCGAACTTGCCCGAGCAGAGGCGCATGAAGGCGATGCGGTCGCGGTGCGCCGGGTTCATATTCGCCTGCACCTTGAACACGAAGCCGGTGACGGCATCGTCGCCGGGCTGCACCGGCGCGGGCTCGGCGGGCTGCGGCTGCGGCCCCGGCGCGTGGTTGGCGAGCGCCGAAAGCAGGTCGACGACGCCGAATTCCTTGAGCGCCGATCCGAAATAGACCGGCGTCAGGTCGCCATTGCGGTAAGCGTCGACGTCGAACGGCGCATAACAGGCCGAGGCCAGCTCGGTTTCTTCCTTGAGATGCGCGAGCCCGCCCGCGCTGAGCTCGGCCGCGAGCGCCGGATCGTCGAGCCCGGAAACCTTCGCACGGTGCCCCTCATACATGCGCGAGGCATCGCCGCCCGGACGCATGATCGCGGGATCGACGAGGTCGTAGATCCCCTCGAACTGCCCGCCCATGCCCGCGGGCCAGTTCATCGGGCAGACGTCGAGCGCGAGCCGGTCGGCAACCTCGTCGAGCAGCTCGAACGGCGGCAGGCCTTCGCGGTCGACCTTGTTGACGAAGGTGATGATCGGCACCGAACGGAGACGGCAGACCTCGAACAGCTTCAGCGTCTGCGGTTCGATGCCCTTCGCGGCGTCGATCACCATCACCGCGCTGTCGACCGCGGTCAGCGTGCGATAGGTATCCTCGCTGAAATCCTCGTGCCCCGGGGTGTCGAGCAGGTTGAAGACGAGCCCTGCATGTTCGAAGGTCATCACCGACGAGGTAACCGAAATGCCGCGCTGCTGCTCGATCTTCATCCAGTCGGAGCGCGCGCGCCGCGCGGCGCCGCGTGCCTTCACCTCGCCGGCGATATGGATCGCGCCGCCGGCAACGAGCAATTTCTCGGTCAGCGTCGTCTTGCCCGCGTCAGGGTGCGAGATGATGGCGAAGGTACGGCGGTCGGGATGCTTGGACATGGCGCGGGCGCCTAGCAGGTGGGGCGAGATGTGGAAAGGGGCTGGCGTCCACGCCGCCATCGCCGCATGATCGACCTATGCGAACCCTGCTCCTCGCCGCCGCGCTGATCGCCGTCCCCGCCGCCGCGCAGAACTCATCCTTCATCGGCGAGTATAGCCTTGCCGAAGGACCCGAAGTCGGTGGCGGCCTGTTGATCCGCAATGATGGCCGTTTCCAATATATGCTCGCGGTGGGCGCGCTCGATGAACGCGCCGAGGGCCGCTGGGAGATACGCGGCGAGACGATCTGCCTCACCACCGACCCCAAACCCGTGCCGCCGGCGATGGAGAAAGGCCCGCTGATCGAGGTCGAGGGCGCCGTCCCGACGCTGCTCGTTACTTGGCCGAACGGCGAAGCCATCCCCGGCGTCGATTTCACCATCGGCTTCGACAGCGGCGATCCGGCCGAGGGTTACACCCAATATTATGGTTGGACGATGCCAGAGGACGACCAACGCACCCCGCGCTGGGTCGAGGTGCGCGAGCCCATCTATGACATCACTGCACCGCGCTACGAATTGACCGACTCCGACGGCGGCAAGCTGCGCGTCACGATCATCCCCAACGACATTGGTGTCGTGAATTTCGACGGCGCCTGTGCCGAAAAGACCGAGCGCGGCGTCACCCTCCACCGTGCAGAGGGCGACATGCGATTCGTGCGGCTGGGCGGTGAATGACCCGCTAAAGCCCGGCTAGCAGCCGGTCACTGCTTTTTCCCGACGATTGCGCCGGAGCCGACGCCGCCTCCCCCCACGACCGAAAAGCTTCCCCCGATTTCCGCCGCGGCGGGGCCGTAAAAATGCCCCCCCACACCGATCCCATAGGTGCCGCCAGCACCGCTTGAGCCGGTGAATTGATTGCCATCTCGGATCGATCCGTCGATGTTATGCGTGCCAAGGCTCTTCCGCAGGCCATTGACCACATTCTGCGCCGTCAGGTCCATGGTGAGGGCGACCGTTCCCGCGCCGAAATTTGCCGAAAATGTGCTGGGACCGGAAAGCGCGTATACGCCTCCGGCGTCCGAAAACTGCCCATCGATCTTGGTACGATAATTGGACGTCCCGGTCCGCGGCATGTCGGCCGCGGCCGTCTGGACTCCGAAGGCAAAGAAAGCGGTGTCGACATCGACGCTCGCCCCCTTGTCGACGATCGTCTGCAGCGCGCCATAGCTCGCATAGGTCAACGCCAATTCGGTGTTCGCCGGACCGGGATTGAACAGGACGAGATTTTCGCTCTTGTTGCCACTGGCCTTCTCATAAACCGAAATGACCGGCGTGCTGTCGCCCGCCTGCCGGTTCGAGGCTGCAAATGTCGACTGAGGCAGGGTGAGCCCAACCACCGTATAGGATTTCGTGCTCGCATCATATCGCACGATGGCGCTCGAGCTTACAGCGGCAGCGCGCTGCGTTGCGCCGCCCGTCGATCGCAGGACATTATATTGCATGACCGTCGCGAAGCCAACCAGATCCTCGCTGAACTTCAGATCGGTGAGCGACGTATTGGACTGGGCGGCGGGGGGCGGCGGCGGCAGCGGGGTGGATGACAGGCTCCCGCCGCTGCCGCCGCAGGCCGACAAAGCGGCGCAAGCGAGGCCGACAAGCACAAACCGCTGGTAATTCATAAACTTCCCCCCCGAATATCCCGCTACCTTGCCGCGATCCGCTATCGCGTCAAGACCGATAAGGCGCTAATCTGGCAAGGTTAATTTCTTCGAAAGATTGAGTGTCTTCACGCCGCCCGCGCCTAGGGTCGTCGATCCGACCCTCCTGCCCAAACCTCTTGCACTCACCCGGCAAATGAGTCACACTTTACGTGAACGTAAAGGTAAAGCACCTGCGAGAGGATATTCCCCATGACCCTTCCGACCTTTGACACGATCAAGCTCGAAATCGCCGACGCTGTCGCGACGATCACGCTCAACCGCCCCGACCGGCTGAATTCGATGCCGCCTGCGATGGCCGATGATATTCGCGAAGCGCTCGATCATCTGCCGGGCCTCGGCGCGCGGGCGCTGCTGATCACCGGCGAAGGGCGCGGCTTTTGCTCGGGCGCCGACCTCGCGGGCGACCGCTCGGCGGGCGGTGCGGTCAGCGGTGGGGCGCGTAGCCGCAATGCGCTGCGCGGTCATTATAACCCGATGCTGCTCGCGCTCGCGAACCTCGACATTCCGGTGGTCACCGCGGTCAACGGGCCCGCGGCGGGCGTCGGGTGCAGTTTCGCGCTGTCAGGCGATTTCACCATCGCGGGCAAGAGCGCCTATTTCCTCCAGGCCTTCGTCAACATCGGCCTTGTTCCTGACGGTGGTTCGTCGTGGCTGCTGCCGCGTCTGATCGGCGTTCCGCGCGCCTTGCAGATGATGATGCTGGGCGAGAAGATTTCGGCCGATCAGGCGGCCGACTGGGGCATGATCTACAAGAGCGTCGAAGACGCCGATCTGATGGCCGAAGCCAAGGCATTGGCAACGCGGCTTGCGAACGGGCCCACGATCTCACTCGGCACGATGCGCAAGATATTGCGCGACGGGCTGACGCAGGATTTCGCGACGACGCTCGACGCCGAAGCGAAGGGCCAGTTCATCGCCGGCGGCACCGCCGATGCGATGGAAGGCATCATGGCGTTCCAGCAGAAGCGCAAGACCGAGTTCAAGGGCAAGTAAGCCCGGAAATGGAAACCCCGGCGAAAGCCGGGGTTCTTTTACTCCGCCGCTTCCTCGACCATCACCTTTTTGTAGATGCTGGTGCGCGGATAGGAGCAGAGGCGCATCACCATCGGTTCGAAGAATTCGAGCGGCTCGCTGTCATAGTCGGGATCGAACGCCGGCGCGTCATATTTCTCGCAGAATTCGGCGCAGGCGGCCGCATAAGGGCTGTCGGCAAACTGGTCGCGCATGTCGCGGTCGAGGCCGATGTAATGGAAGAAATAATGGCCCTGGAAAATCCCGTGGTGCTGGACGATCCAGAGATTTTCTTCTGACAGGAAGGGTTTGAGGATCGCCGCGGCGACGTCGGGATGGTTGAACGCGCCGAGTGTGTCGCCGATGTCGTGGAGCAAAGCCATCACGACATATTCCTCGTCGCGGCCATCCCTGTGAGCTCTGGTCGCGGTCTGCAGGCAATGTTCGAGCCGGTCGACCGGAAAGCCTCCATAATCGCCGCCGAGCAGCTTGAGATGGTCGAGGATGCGTTTGCCATTGTTCGGCGCAAACTCCTTTTGCTCGCGCGCGATAATGTCCCAATCTTCCTGCGTTCCGTCGATCATCGACCGGAAAGTGGCGTGATCGTGCGTCATCTCGTTCATGGCAGCCTCTCCTGTATTTGAGGCGCAGCCTATCCTATTCGTTGTTATTTGCAACGTTATAGGTCTTG
>JAESGS010001092.1_pt1 | contig 9837 bp, 10 predicted proteins | sample 9269761 | NCBI WGS metagenome assembly JAESGS01 (sample SAMN15741799, study PRJNA653493) | algae metagenome | isolation source: Cyanosarcina radialis HA8281-LM2 and co-occurring heterotrophs from damp... | place: USA: Makauwahi cave, Hawaii | collected 2011-01-06 | reverse complement strand
CCATGTGAACGGCGTCGAGAAGCAGAACAGCAACACGCGCTTCATGCTGTTCAATATCAATCAGTTGATAGCCGACATTTCGAGTGTGATGACGCTCGAACCCGGCGACATCATCGCGACCGGCACGCCCGCGGGCGTCGGCGCGGGGCGGACGCCGCAGGAGTTCATGTGGCCGGGCGATGTCGTCGAATGCACCGTCGAGGGCATCGGTACGCTCCGTAATCCGATCGTCGCGGTCTGAGGGCGGCACTATGACCAGACCGATCCGCATCGGGCAGATCGTGCCCAGCTCGAATGTCACAATGGAAACCGAGATCCCGGCGTTGCTCCGCGCCCGCGAGGGCATCGCGCCCGAACGCTTCACCTTCCATTCGTCGCGGATGCGGATGAAGAAGGTGACGAAGGAGGAACTTGCGGCGATGGACGCCGATTCCGACCGCTGCGCGCTCGAACTGTCCGACGCCGCGGTCGACGTGCTCGGCTATGCCTGCCTCGTCGCGATCATGAGCATGGGCGAGGGTTATCACCGCGTGTCGGAGGCGCGGCTGCACCAGCGCACGGTCGAGAATGGTCATGCCGCGCCGGTGGTCACGAGTGCCGGCGCACTGGTCGAAGGGCTGAAGACGCTGAAGGCGAATCGCATCGCGCTTGTCGCGCCCTATATGAAGCCGCTGACCGAGATGGTCGTCTCCTATATTCGGAATGAAGGTATCGAGGTAAGCGATTGGCTTGCACTTGAAATTCCGGACAATCTGGAGGTCGCGGCGCAGGATCCCGCGAAGCTGCTCGAGCATTACAAGAGGCTCGACCTGACCGGAATCGACGCGCTCGTCTTGTCCGCCTGCGTCCAGATGCCGTCGCTGCCGTCGGTGCAGAAGATTGAGGATGCGATCGGCTTGCCGGTCGTGTCGGCGGCGATCTGCACCGCGCACCAGATGCTCACGCGACTGCGGCTGCCGACCGAGGTTCCGGGCGCCGGGGCTTTGCTGTCGGGCCGTTATTGAGGCGGCGCGATCGCCGCTGCCGCGGCGACATCGTGCGTCACGTTGGCGACCGTGCGAAACATGTCGGGAATGACGTCGATCGCGAGCAGGATCGGTAGCAGCTCAAGCGGCGCGCCGAGTGCGATCGCGGTCGGCGCGACCGATGCGTAAAAGCTGATCTGCCCCGGCATCCCGAGGATCGCGAGCGACGACAGTATCGCGAGCGGCAGGGCGACTGCAAGCTGCAGCGGCGTGATTTCGATGCCCGCCATCCACGCGAGCGCCAGCGCCATCATTACCGTGTTCGACGGGGCGGTGATCTTGAACGTTGCGACCGCCATCGGCAGGATCGCTGCGGCATTGCGTTCCTCGATGCCGACGCGCTCGGCGCTCACCATCATCGCGGGCAGCGTGGCGATCGACGATTGTGTGCTCGCCGCGATGGCCTGTGCCGGTGCCATCGCGCGGGCGAAGCGCCCGAGCGGGATGCCCCCGGCAAAGCGCGCAATGGCGTAGCCGAGGACGATCAGCACCAAAGTCACCGCGATCGAAATCGCGAGATACTGGGCTAGGATCTTGAGCACAGCGGTGCCGACGGTGGCGCCGATCGCGAGTGCGAGCGCGAAGATGCCGATTGGCGCAATGCGCAATACCCAGCCAACCACGACGATCATCGCATCGGCGAGCCCGCGCAGCGGCTGGAGGACAGCTTCGGCGCGGTCGCGGTCGATCTTGCCGACCGCGAGGCCGAGGACGAGCGCGAAGATGACGAGCGGCAGCACCGCGCCCTCGGCGGCCGATGCGACGACATTGGTCGGGATCATCGCGCGCAGCGTCTCGGCGGCGCCGGGAACCGCGGGTGCGGGCGGTGCTGGGAAGAGGCTGCGCAGCGCGGCGATATCGGCGGGCGCGATGGTGACCGCGCCGAGCAGCGGCGGGACCATCAGCGCGCCGATGACCGCCGAGACGATCAGCAGGCCGATCAGTATGAGCGGCAAGCGCCGTCCGAGCCGCGCTGCCTCGTGATGGTCGCCCATGCCGAGGCTGGCGACACCGGTCGCAACGAGCGCGAAGATCAGCGGGACGATCGTCATTCGGAGTCCGTCGAGCCAGATGCCGCCGACGAGCTGCGCCGCCTCTATCGCGGGCGACGACGCTGCGATGAAGGTGCCGATCGTGAAGCCCGCGACGAGCGCGACGATCATCCAGCCCGATCCGGGCATGCGCGTGGCCCAGGCCCGTGCGCGCGAAATCACCATGAGTCCAAATCCCCCTGACCCCAGCATGCCGATGCATGCCGGGGCGGTCAAAGCCTTTGCTGTGTTCGGTAGCCGAGCGTCAGTGCGTCTGTGGCACGCCCAGTTCGGCAAGCAGCGTATCGCGCAGCGCGTCGAATTCTTCACCGCCGGCGCGACGCGGGTGCGGCAGGCGGACGCGCGTGTCATACCCGATCCGCCCTTCCTTAAGCACAAGGATGCGGTCGGCGAGCAGGATGGCCTCCTCGACGTCATGCGTGACGAGCAGGGTCGCGGGACCATGCGCCTGACACAGCTCGCCGATCAGCCGCTGCATCTTGAGCCGCGTCAGCGCATCGAGCGCCGCGAAAGGCTCGTCGAGCAGCAGCAGGCGCGGCTCGCGTACCAGCGCGCGGGCGAGCGCGGCGCGCTGTGCCTCGCCGCCGGAGAGCGTCGCGGGCCAGGCATCGGTGCGATGATCGAGCCCGACCTCGGCGAGCGCCGCCTCGGCGCGCTCGCGCGACGCGTCCTTGCCCGAAAGACCGATCACAACGTTCTTCCACACCGACTTCGACTGGACGAGGCGCGGTTCCTGAAACACCACGGTGCGCGCCTCAGGCACCCAGGCTTCGCCGCCGTCCGGGGCGTCGAGCCCGGCGAGGATGCGCAGCAGCGTCGTCTTGCCGCTGCCCGACGCGCCGAGCAGCGCGACGAATTCGCCGCTGTGGATCGTCAGGTTCAGGCTGTCGAGGACATTGGTGCCGGTAAAATTGCGGCTCACCTCGCTGACCTCGACCGCGACGGGGCGGTGCGAGAAATCGGGCGTGGCGACGCGTTCGGCGGCGGCGAAGTCGATCGAAAGGGCGGCGGACATCGATAAATCTCCTATCGGATGGCGACACCCGCGCGCCACGGCATGAACAGCCGTTCGAGCGAGCGGACGATCAGGTCGGCGCTGAGGCCGAGCACGGCGTAGATGGCGATGCAGATCAGGATGACGTCGACCTGCTGGTACATTTGCGCGCTGTTGAGCAGGTAACCGAGCCCCGCCGAGGCGTTGATCTGCTCGGCGGCGATCAGCACGAGCACCGAGACACCCAGCGCGAAACGCAGTCCGGTGAAAATCTGCGGCAGCGCGAGCGGCAGCACGACCTCGAGGATCAGGCGGCGGCCGTTGAGCCCGAAGCTGCGCATCGCCTCGATCACCTTGCGGTCGACGTTGCGCACCCCGGCATAGGTGTTGAGATACATGGGGAACATTGTCGCGAGCGCGATGAGCAGCAGTTTCGGCGCCTCGCCGATCCCGAACCAGACGATGAACAGCGGGACGAGCGCGAGGAAGGGGACGGTGCGCAGCATCTGGAGCAGCGCGTCGAACACTTCCTCGCCCAGCTTCGACAGGCCCGCGATCGTGCCGAGGACCAGCCCGAAGATGATGCCGACCGCGCCGCCGACGAGTGCGCGCGTCAGCGACGTCGCAATTTGTGAGGCGAGCGCCTGTTCGGTCCACAATTGCTGCCACCCCGCGACCAGCCCGGCGGGCGAGGGGAGGATCGACGGATCGATCCATCCCGCGCTCGTCGAGATCGCCCACAGCGCGACGATGATCAGCGGCCCGGTCGCGCGGCGTGCGAAGGAGAAGCGCTCTGATCGGCCCGCGGCCTTTCGGACGACCGGCTGGACGAGCCGGCCGGGGTCGCCCGCGAGCGCGATGGGCGTCGGGGCGTTCACTTCGCAACCTCCTGCGCCGCGACGATGTCGTCGTAGCGCTTGTCGAAGATCTGCGAGGCGTCGAGCTTCTTGCGGATCAGCCCTTCCTTGAAGAACAGGTCGGCCTCGTCCTGATGTGCCGCGATGATCGCGTCGCTGATCGGCGCATAGCTGGCGGGGGCGCGCGTGATGATCTTTTCGGCGATCTTTGCATCGACATTATAGCGTTTGGCGAGCGCGGGCGCGGCCTTGGCCGGATTTTCCCGCTGCCAACGCGTCGCCCGCGCCGCGTGTGCGACGAGGTCGCCGATCGCCTTCGCCTTCGCCGGATCGGCGAGCGCGGCGTCCGACGCGACGAGGTAGAAGAAGCCCGGCGTGTTCGGCGGCGTCCCGCTGGCGAGCACGCGCACCTTCCCGGCATCGAGCGCCTGCGTCAGATAGGGCTCGCCGATCGTGATTGCGTCGGCCGATCCCTTGTCGAGCAGCCCGGTGCCGAAGCCTGTCGCCTGTACGATCTTGATGTCCTTCAGCGACAGCCCCTGCTTGTCGAGCAGCCGCGCGACGAAATAATGGAGCACGGTGCCCTTCATGAACGACACCGACTTGCCCCTAAGATCGGCGATGCTGCGGATCGGCGAGTCGGGTTTGACGACGAGTGCATAGGGTGAGCCGCCGCCGTCGACGGTCTTGCTCACCGCGACGACCTTCACCGGGCTGCCCGCGGCCTGCGCAAAGATCAGCGGGGTTTCGGCCATCCAGCCGACATCGAGCGATCCGCCGGTCTGCGCCGCGATGATCGGTGGCCCGCCCACGAAATTGGCCCATTCGATCTTGTAGCCGCTGGGCTGGCCTTCGCCGGATACGTCGAGCGAGGATTTGAGCGCGTGGAGCTGGTCGCCGATCTTTATCGTCGTGCCGCTGTCGGGCGCGCCGCCGCACGCCGCGAGCGAAAGGAAGGCTCCGGCTGCGAGCAAGCGCAGCCGACCGAGAGAGAATGTCATGGAAGCGCCTGTCGTTCTGGATCAGGCGAATGTTTCGGGGCGGCGCCCCGGGATATGTGGGGAGCTTGGTCGGAAGATGTGCATCGTATCGCCTCGTTTCTGAGGGGAACACGATACCTGGCGCTGTCGCCTGAGCATCGCGCGCTTTAGCCGTTGGTAACGCGGAGCAAGCTGCTTCCCGGTCAAAAGCCGCGGATCCCGCCAAATATGCGCCGCCGGTCGGGATCAGGGCCGGTAACTCAACTTTATCGGTAGAGTTGTCGGCGTCAAGCGTAGTTTCGCTTTCATGCGGCAAAGCGTCGCTCGGTTCGACCGGCCTGACGCGCCGGGGCGAAAAGCCTCGTCCCGGTCGCCCGAAAGGCTTCATTCTGGCACTTAATCCCAGCAGAATCGCGCCGTAAATTGTGTAAAATACGAAAACTTCGCTGTCTAACGACCAGGCAGGCTGCGGATGTCTCTGTATTTTTCGACTGAGGCAGTGTTAACTATGACCCGCACTGTCATTGAATTATATGCTAAATTCAAGTAACGCGGTTGGGTGGGGATTGTGTATTTCGCAGTATAGACAGGAGGCTATGCTTCCGTTCCGTGCTGCTTCGATAAGGTATGTGACATGAACCAACGCCCCCTCTCCAATCGGGTAGAGGAACAGGAAAGCGCCGCCGACACCGATCGTCGTGGTGGTGACCGCTATCGCACGGTCTGGCGGATCGCCAAGGTGATCCGCAATGGCGACGCAGGTTTGTGGCGGGTCCGCAATATTTCGGACAAGGGCATGATGCTCGCGGCCGATGTTCCGATCGCGGTCGGCGAAAAGCTGGAGATCGCGCTTTCGGATACGGTGGTGATCCGCGGCGAGGTCGTTTGGTCCGACGCGGGCCGTTGCGGCGTGTCGTTCGACAAGGAAGTCGATGTTGCCGATGTGCTGAAGCAATTGGCAGCCGAACAGCGGGCCACCGGTTATCGCCAGCCGCGCCTGCCGGTCAGCACGCAGGCGCAGGCAGTGACCGACGATGGCACCACTGGCATCGAACTTGTCGACCTGTCGCAGAATGGAGCCGGATTCATCCACGACGGCCATCTGGAGGTCGGCAAGGAATTCGACCTGATTCTCGCGGGCGACGTCAAGCGCCGCGCGATCGTTCGCTGGTCGCGTGCCGGTCGCGGCGGTCTATGGCTGACGCAGCCGCTCGACCGCGCCGACCTCGAAAGCATCCACCGCTTCGAAAGCTGACCTTAGCCGCCGCGCGCGATCTTCGCCCAAGGGTTGAGATCGGGCTCGGCGATTTTTACCAGCTTGTTGCGGTCGCGATGGAGGAATGGCTCCGCCCGACCTTTCACGACCAACGTCGTGTCCGAGACATAGCTCCATGACCCGTCGTCGTGGAAATCGATCGTCAACTGATAGGCGTCGGTCCGAAAGGCGAGGTCGAGAAAGGTCGTCGAGCATATGCCATATTCGGTCTCGCCGCGCGTCGCCTTGACGACGAGCCGCTTGGCATCGGGTTCGGCATGGCCCGACGCAATCGCGATCTGGCCGCGCGGGATCGCCAATGTTTGCAAGATCAGGCCGGTCGCGGCTTCGTATAGCCAGTAACCGACCTGGTCGTGAAAGGCAATGTCCTCTTCGCGCGTGTTGACGTGCAGATGATAGCGCAGCCCATAGAATAGTTGTGGGCCGTTCGCCTGCGGGTCGATCGGCTGCAACTCGATCCGTTCATAATATTGACGCGTCTCGGGGCCGTCGGCCTTGGGATTGATATCGACCCCGCGCTGGCCCTCCCACACGCCGGCAAGGCGGCGGAGCGGGCCGAGGTTGGCGAGCGTTTCGGGATCGACGTCCTCGGGCTCGGTGAAAATATCGTCCGGAATGTCCATGTCGTTTCCCCGCTCTTGCTTTCATCCGCTATTGCCCGCGCCCGTCGCGAAAGCAAACCAAACCAAGGTTTGGGTTCGCGGGTCCGTTGCCGTCATCTATGCTGGGCGTATCGATCAAGCTTCGGGAGAGAGGCCATGATGAACCGCCGTGATTTTTCCGCCGCCCTCATTGCCGGTACGTCCGCCCCGCTCCTGATGGGAGCCGCACGGCAAGCAACGCCACCCGGGGTCAAAGCACGCAATATCGTGTTCGTTCACGGGCTTTTCGCCGATGGCTCCTGCTGGATCGACGTAATATCGCGGCTACAGCGAATGGGTTTCAACGCAACCTCGGTCCAGAATCCGCTGACGACGTTGGACGAGTCGGTCGCCGCCGCCGGGCGGGTTCTGGCGCGGCAGGACGGGCCGACGGTCCTCGTCGGACACAGTTTCGGCGGGATGCTTGTGACGCAGGCCGGGGTGCACCCGAATGTCACTTCGCTCGTCTATGTCGCGGCGCGGGCGCCCGACGCGAACGAGAATTATGGAGCTTTGGCTGCGACCTATCCGACGCCGCCGGCGACGGCGGGCATCGTTTATGACGGCGACGAAGGGCGGCTGAGCGAAGCGGCCTTCCTGCGCGATTTCGCCGGGGATCTGCCCGAAGCGAAGGCGCGGCTGCTCTATGCCGTGCAGCAGCCCTTTCAGCGGGCGTTGTTGAGCGGGCAGGCCACGCAGGCGGCGTGGCGGTCGAAACCCAGCTTCTATGCCGTGTCGAGCGACGACCGCACGATCAACCCCGACCTCGAACGCTTCATGGCGAAACGGATGGGCGCGAAGACGATCGAACTCAAGGCGAGCCACCTGTCGATGATTTCACAGCCCGATGCGATCACCCGGCTGATCGTCGAAGCGGCGAGCAACTGACGCCGGCTCAGATATCCTCGACCAGTCGTCCGTAAAGCTGCGGTCGACGATCGCGGAAAAAGCCCATGCCGGCACGGTGTTTGGCGGCGCGGTCGAGATCGATCGTCTGAACGAGGACGCCGGTTTCGGACGCGCCAAATTCCTGGGTCAGGTCGCCCCATTCGTCGCTGATGAAGCTGTGGCCATAAAAATTGGCGTCGCCCTCGGTGCCGATACGGTTCGACGCGATCACCGGCATACAGTTCGACACTGCGTGACCCTGCATCGCGCGGCGCCACATGCGGCTGGTGTCGAGATCGGGGTCATAGGGCTCGCTGCCGATCGCGGTGGGGTAGAACAGCAATTCCGCGCCCATCAGCGCCATCGCGCGCGCGCATTCGGGATACCATTGGTCCCAGCAGACGCCGACGCCGATGCGGGTACCGAACACGTCCCAGACCTTGAAGCCGGTATTGCCGGGGCGAAAATAATATTTCTCTTCATAGCCCGGGCCGTCGGGGATGTGGCTCTTGCGATACGTCCCCATGATCGCGCCATCGGGACCGATCATCGCGAGCGTATTGTAATAATGCGGCCCGTCCTTTTCGAAATAGCTCGTGGGGATCGCGACCTTCAGCTTTTGGGCGAGCACCTGCATCGCGATGACGCTCGGATGCTCGGCGGCCGGACGCGCCGAGGCGAACAATTCCTCATCCTCGACCTGGCAGAAATAGGGGCCTTCGAAGAGTTCGGGCGGCAGGATGACCTGCGCGCCCTCCGCGGCCGCTTCCTCGACGAGCGCGGTCACGGCATCGATGTTTGGCTGGACAGGGCCGGGCAGGGGAAGCTGCAGCGCGGCGACGGTGATGGTGCGGGTCATGGCGTATCCGTGATGAGCTCAGAATCGAGCCGGAATATAGGGGGCTTGGCGCCCGATACTAGGCCGGAAGCTGCTGGCTCGAGCAGTGGAAGCTGCCGCCGCCGACGATGATGCCGCGCGCGGGCACGCCGACGGCGCGGCGGTGGGGGAAGAGCGCGGCGAGCGTATCGACCGCAGCCTGATCGTTCGCGACGCCATAGGTCGGCACGACCACGACGCTGTTGCCGATATAGAAGTTCATATAGCTCGCAGCCGCGATCTCGCCGTCCACTTCGACATGGCCGGGCGAGGGCAGGTCGACGATCTCGACCCCGCCAAAAGCCGCAGTGCGCGCGCGCGCGTCGGCATAGATATGCGCGTTGGGGTCGTCGCCGCCTGCTGCGACGGGCAGCGCGAGCCGTCCTTCGCCCACAAAGCGCGCGAGATTGTCGACATGGCCGTCGGTGTGATCGCCGACCAGCCCGTTACCGAGCCACAGCAACCGGTCGATCCCGAGCGACTGGTGCAGCCGCACTGCGATATCCTCGCGCGTCAACGTCGGATTGCGGTTGGTGTTGAGCAGGCATTCTTCGGTGGTGACACAAAGACCCGTGCCGTCGACGTCGATGCCGCCGCCTTCGAGCACCCAGTCCTGATCGTCCACGGGCAAACCCGATCCGGCCGCTAGCGCCGCGCCAACTTCCTGATCGCCCGGCATGACGAATTTCTCGCCCCACCCGTTGACTTCGAAATTGCGCGCGCGGCGCGCCGCGCCCGTGCCGACGATGATCGGCCCGGTGTCGCGCAGCCAGATATCGCCGAGCGGCTGGACGAGGATTTTCACGCCCGGATTGACGAGCGCGGCGGCGATATCCGCCTGCCGCGCGTCGTTGACCACCAGCCGCACCTCTTCGCCGCGGCCGCCGTCATGGACGGCGTTGGCGAAGGCGGCGACATCACGCCGTCCTTCCTCGATCGCACCCGCCCACTCTTCGGCGAGGTGCGGGAATCCGATCCAGACGGCGTCGTGCGGCGCCCATTCGGCAGGCATTTTCAGCGTCATGGGCGCGCGCTCTTTCCGCTTATTTGCCGGCGCGCGACTTGTCGCGGGCGGCGCGGAATTCGTCGCCCTCGACCCAGTTCGGCCATGCGTCGGTCGTCGCCAGCATACGGCCCGCAGCGTAATAGAGGCGCAGGTCCGACATCATGCCGGCCCAGTTGGTGATCGCCTCATATTCGTCGCCCGGCGCGTGGTAGCGGTTCTTCTCATAATCTTCCGATGCCTT
>JAESGS010001082.1_pt1 | contig 9996 bp, 11 predicted proteins | sample 9269761 | NCBI WGS metagenome assembly JAESGS01 (sample SAMN15741799, study PRJNA653493) | algae metagenome | isolation source: Cyanosarcina radialis HA8281-LM2 and co-occurring heterotrophs from damp... | place: USA: Makauwahi cave, Hawaii | collected 2011-01-06 | reverse complement strand
ACCAGCAGAGCCGGCAGCCAATATTTCATCCAGCGCCGCCAGCGCGGCTGCGGCGTGGCGCCAAGGAATTCGTCGAGTTGCTGCGGCTGGGTCACGGCTTCGGTCATTCTGTCATTCCTCCGTCCGGACCCATATTCCTATCGATCGCGCCGCCGCCGAGCGCCTGGTTCAGCACGATAAAGGCATTGGCACGCTCGGCCTCGCTCGCAGCGAGCGCATTGCGTGCGCCGAGCAACTGACTCTCGGCCGTGAGCAAAGTCTGGAAATCGATCAGCCCCGACTGATATTGGCTGCGCGCGAGCACGGCGGCGTTGTTCGCGGCCTCGAGCGCCGTGCCGAAAAGCAGGACCCGCTCGCGCGCCGCCGTCAACGCGGCCGATGCGCTTTCGACATCCTCGAGCGCACCAAGGATCGCCTGCTCCCAGGCCGCGAGCGACGCTTGCGCCGCGGCCTCCGCGCCGGCAACCTGCGCGCGAGCACGCCCGCCGTCGAAGATCAGCTGGCTGACCCCGGCGAACAGCCCGCCGGTGACGACGTCGAACAGATTGCCGATCCCGAACGACGAGGTCCCGATATTGCCTGTCAGCCGCACCAGCGGCAGCAATTGCGCGCGCGCGACGCCGATGCGCGCGGTGTCGGCGAGCAGCGCCGCCTCTGCCTGGCGCACATCGGGGCGGCCCCGCAGGATCCCCGCGGGGGTGTCGAGCCCGGCGGCCTCGGGCGGGATAGGGATCGGCCGCGCATCGGCCTCCAGCGCGGCCCGCACCGCGCCGGGCGGTTCGCCGATCAGCGTCGAAATCGTGTTCGCCGCTTGCGCGAAATCGCGTTCGAGCCCGGGGATGCTCGCCGCGGTCTGCGCGCGCTGTGCGGCGGCCTGCTCGACGTCGAGGCTAGACACGAGGCCGGCCTGCAAGCGCCAGCGCGCGATCTGGAGGTTTTCGTCCTGGATCGCCAGCGTCTCGCGCGCAATCGCGCGCTGCACCGCCAACGCGCGCGCCGACACCGTCACCTGCGCCACCTGCCCCGCGATCAGCCGCCTGAGGTCGGCAAGGCCATAACCCGCCGCCGCAAGGTCGGCGCGCGACGCCGCGACATTGTTGCCGATCCGCCCGAACAAATCGATTTCCCACTGCGCGTCCGCGCCAAGCGAGAATTGCAGCCGATCGTCGGCAAGATCGCCGACATCGCGCCGGACGCCGCCCGAGGCGTCAACCTGCGGCAGGAAGCTGGCGCGCGCTGCGCGCACCCCGGCGCGCGCCTGCGCCACGCGCGCTGCCGCTTGGGCGATGTCGCGGTTATTCGCCAGCGCGCGCTCGACATGGCGGTCGACCAGCGGGTCGTTCAGCCGGGTCCAATAACGTTCAACGTCGGCAGGAATCGTCTGTGCGTCGCCCGACCAACGGTCAGGCAAAGCTATGCCGGGCTGCGGCGCCGTCCGCATGGTCGCCGGGGCGCAGGCCGCAAGCCCGCTGGCGAGGACGATGGTGAACGGCCAATGCTTCCCGGTTTTTCGCATTCGCCCTCTCAAAACCATCAAAACCCGACGTTTTCGCACCCGAAAGCGGCCGGTCCGATGTATTGAATGGGCAAAATTTCCGGGAGAGACAATATCCAATTGCCTCTGCCCTGATCTATTTCTCTTCTAATTCTAAATCTCTAGCCAGTTCGTCGACGCTAGAACCTTGCTTTCAGCGGCCGCGACCCGAGCCGCCTAGACCACTCCGCTAGCGGGCGTGGCGGCGAGCTCGCCGCGCGCTTGCCGGAACACTTCGGCGCTGCCCCAGATCGCGAGCCCGGCCATGATCGCCGCGACGGCGAGGTCGGGCCAGCTCCGCCCGGTGCCGAAGACGCCGAGCGCGGCGCCCATCACCGCGATATTGCCGATCGCATCGTTGCGCGAGCAAATCCAGACCGAGCGCATGTTCGCGTCGCCTGTGCGATAGCGATAGAGCATCAGCGCGACCGCGACATTGGCGGCGAGCGCGAGCGCGCCGATCAGCCCCATCGTTTCGGCATGCGGCGCCGATCCAGTGACGAAACCCCACACCGCCGATCCGAAGACCCACAGGCCAAAGACGAGCATCGTCCCCGCCTTCAGCAAAGCAGCCCGCGCGCGCCATGCGAGCGCCATGCCCGCAACGCCCAGGCTGATCGCGTAATTGGCGCTGTCACCAAGAAAATCGAGCGCGTCGGCCTGCAGCGCGCGCGAGTCCGCCGCAACGCCCGCGACGATCTCGACCCCGAACATCGCGGCGTTGATGAGCAGCGCAATCCACAGGATGCGCCGCCACTTGGGGTCACCCAGCGCGGTCTTGCCGCTTTTGCCCGCACAGCATTGATCGGCCACGTCGAAAGCTCCTGTTATCTTCGAGTCGGCATCCTATATGCACCCTGTAGCAACTACAGGGTCAAGCGATGAAAATCGGCGAACTGTCGCGGGCGACCGGGACCAATATCGAAACCATCCGCTATTATGAGCGCATCGGGCTGCTCCCTGCGCCGGGTCGTACCGCGGCCAATTATCGCAGCTATGGCGACGCGCACCGCTCGCGCCTCAGCTTCGTTCGCCACTCGCGCGACCTGGGCTTTACGATCGAGGAAATCCGCTCGCTGCTCGACCTGTCGGACGATCCGGCGCGCGACTGCGGCGAGGCCGACCGGATCGCGACCGCGCATCTGGAGCAGGTCGAGGCGAAAATTGCGCAATTGACCCTGCTACGCGACGAGCTCGCCCGTATCGTCGGGCGCTGCCGCGGCGGCGTCGCCGCCGACTGCCGCGTGATCGAGGCGCTCGGCGACCATCGCCATTGCGAAAGTGCGCATATTTGATGCGCTGCCGCGCAAACGGCACAAGCCCGCTCCCCCACCCGGCCTCCCCAGGTTACTATCGTCAGGGAGGCCGGGTGGGGGAGCGGGCTGGTGCCGCAACTGGCGGAAGCAAAAAAACAAGGTGGGACGATTCTGTTGCCCGGCTCGTCCCCAGCCGCTGGTATCCGATTCTGTTGCCCGGTTCGGTCCGAACCGCGTTCTATTTGTCTAACCTTAGGCCGTGAGGCTTATCGGTTAGGCAGCCAGAGCGAGTGCTTCGTTATCGTTAGCACCTATTGGTTTTGAGCCTTTAACGGGTTACTCAGCCCGGAAGAAAACATCGTCTTTGAACACACGTCGATCCTGGTTCGGCCCCGTCAGAAACCCGCGCGCCCATCAAGAAACGCGGGTTTGTGGTGGAGCCGCCGGGTACTGCCCCCGGGTCCGCTGTGTCTATTCCACGACACCATTTATCCTCATAGCCGGCCGAAACCGGCACGACTTATATAGGAAGCCCGCCCGCACTTGGAAAGAGCGCAGGCGGGCTATTCGTCCCGTAACAGGCTCAACTCCCTTATTTCTTTCGCAATTCGTCGCGGATTTCGGTGAGGATATCGACCTCGCTCGGCCCCGCGGGCGCGTCGGGTTCCTTGCGCACGACCTTGTTCACCGCCTTGACCAGCAGGAAGATGATCCACGCCAGGATCAGGAAATTGATCGTCGCGGTGATGAAAGCGCCATAGCCGAACATCGCGACCCCGGCTTCTTTGAGCTTGGCATAGTCGGTCGGTGACACGCCCGCGGGCACCTCGCCCAGCATGATGAACATGTTCGAGAAATCGACCCCGCCAAAGATCGCGCCGACGACCGGCATGATGATGTCCTCGGTCAGCGACTTGGTGATCGTTGCAAAAGCGCCGCCGATGATCACACCGACCGCGAGGTCGATGACATTGCCGCGTGCGATAAATTCCCTGAATTCACTCAGCATCTTGTCGTACCCCGGATTGTTGAACCTTGTACCGAAAGGTGCCGCGACGATTGCACAAAGGCAAGCAGCTTCCTATTATGTGTATTGTTGCGGCAAAACGCCGCCGGAGGGAGTTTTTGACTATGACCTATCGTTCCGCTCGCTGGTTGATCCTGCCTGTCGCCGCGATGAGCCTGTCCGCCTGCGGCATCAACAGCGTTCCGACCAAGGAAGAAGCCGCGAAGGCCAAGTGGGCGAATGTCGAGGCCGCATATCAGCGCCGCGCCGACCTGATCCCCAACCTCGTCGAAACTGCCAAGGGCGCCTCGAAGATCGAACAGTCGACGCTGGAAGGCGTGATCCAGGCGCGTGCTTCGGCGACACAGGTCAAGCTCAGCACCGACGACCTCAACGATCCCGCGAAGGTTCAGGCGTTCCAGCAGGCGCAGGGCAATGTGTCGGGCGCGCTCGGCCGCCTGCTCGTCACCGTCGAACAATATCCCGATCTCAAGAGCCAGGCGCGCTTCGCCGACCTGATGACGCAGCTCGAGGGCACCGAAAACCGGATCAACATTTCGGTCCAGGACTATAATGCCGCGGTGCAGGATTATAACACGACGATCCGCACCTTCCCCGACATCATCGGTGCCAAGATCGTCCATGGCGCGCAGCCGATGACGCCGTACAAAGCGATCACGCCGAACGCGAACCAGGCGCCGACGGTTAAATTTTGATCGACAGGGCGCGCGCCGCTGCCCTTGCCGCTCCGCTCGCGATCCTGATGATCGCGGGCGGATGCAAGGCGGCAGCGCCGGTCGAAGCGGCTTATTGCGCCGGCGTACCCAAGATGGCGCTGACGGGCCGGGTGACCGACGCCGCGACCATATTGAACGACGCGGAGGAAGATGGATTGAGCAAACGCCTCGCCCGCTACGAAGCCCGGACACAACATCAGATGGTCATCGTGACGGTTCCCGACCTGCATGGCGTCAGTGTCGAGGATTTCGCGACCTGCTCCGGCAACCGTTGGGGCATCGGCCGCGCGGCGCACGACGACGGCATCCTCATCCTGGTGGCCCCGACCGAACAGCGGATACGTGTCGCCACGGGAAGCGGTATCGAAAATTTGCTGCCCGATGAAAAAGCAAAAGCGGCAATCGATGCCATGACGCCGCTGTTCAAACGACGCGATTATGCCGGCGGCTTGTCGGTCGGCGTCGAAGCCATCGCCGCTCAAACCGGAGATCCACAATGAGATCGCTTTTGCTCGGCTGGGCACTTGGTCTCTCGCTGCTCGCGGCGCCCGCGATAGCGCAGACCTTCCCCAAGCTGACCGGCCGCGTCGTCGATCAGGCGGACATCATTCCGCCGGTCGAAGAATCCAATCTCAACACCCAGCTCGAACAGCTTGAAAAGACGACAGGGCACCAGCTGGTGGTCGCCACGGTGAACAGCCTCGAAGGCTATGACGTCGCCGACTATGGCTATCGCCTCGGCCGCGAATGGCAGATCGGCGACAAGGAAAAGGACGACGGCGTCGTCTTCCTGATCGCCCCCAACGACCGCAAGATGCACATCGCGGTCGGCTATGGCCTCGAACCCGTGCTGACCGACGCACTGTCAGGACGGATCATCCGCGACACGATCACGCCGAAGTTCAAGGCGGGCGACATGCCCGGCGGCATTCAGGACGGCGTCAATGCGATCGCCCAGCAGATCCAGTTGCCGCCCGAGGAAGCCGCGGCGCGCGCAGCCGCCGCCGACAAGGCCGAACGCGACCGTGCCGATGACGGCAATTTCGGCGGGCTCTTCTTCGTCGGTTTCATCATCCTGATTTTCTTCGTCCTGCCGATGCTCTCGCGCATGGGGCGCGGAAAGAAACACCGCCGCAGCCGTCCGTGGGGTGGCGCGCCGATCATCATCTGGGGCGACGACGACTGGGGCGGCGGCAGCGGCGGCGGATCCTCATGGGGCGGCGGCGGTTCGAGCTGGGGCGGCGGCGGAGGCGGCGGCTTCGGCGGCTTCTCGGGCGGCGGCGGTTCGTTCGGGGGCGGCGGCGCCTCGGGCGGCTGGTAGGGGACGCGGGACATGCCACAGAAAATCAGCCATGTGAGCGAAGCCGATCATGATATCGTCACCGCAGCGGTCGCGGCTGCCGAGGCGCATACAAGCGGCGAGATCGTCACCGTCGTCGCGGCGAAGTCGAACGATTATGACGATGTCGCGCTGGTCTGGGCGAGCGTCATCGCCTTTATCGCGATGTCGGTGATCGCGCTCTTTCCCGAATTCTACCGCGGGCTCTACGACCGGCTGACCGGCGATTGGGGGCATGAGCTCACCGCCAATCAATGGCTTGGGACGGTGATTGCGGTCGGCGTGCTCAAATGGATCGGCATGTGGCTGATCCTGCTGTGGCGCCCGCTGCGCATGGCGCTGACCCCGCGCGCGATCAAGGCGCAGCGCGTGCGCGCCCGCGCGATCGACCTGTTCAAGGTCGGCACCGAGGCAAAGACGATCGGGCGCACCGGCGTCCTCCTCTACCTCAGCCTGAAAGAGCATCGCGCCGACATCGTCGCCGACGAGGCGATCGCGGCGAAGGTCACACCCGAAGTGTGGGGCGAAGCAATGGCGGCGCTGATCGAGCGCGTCCGTGTCGGCAAGCCCGGCGAAGGCATGGCCGAGGCGGTGCGCCAGATGGGGATCGTGCTCGCCGCGCATTTCCCCAAGGGAGATGAAAATCCCAACGAACTTCCCGACCGGCTGATCAAACTTTAAGCCTGTCATCATTGCGAGCGGCGAAGCCGCGTGGCAATCGGGCATCGCTTCCCCCGCCGCGTTGCTTCGCCCGCCAACGATAAGGACATATATGACCCGCCCCTCCCCCGACACCCCCATCGAGACGCGGTGGGAAGGGCGCTTCATCACCGTCAAACAGCAGGGAACGTGGGAATATGTTTCGCGCTCGCGCGGCATCCATGCCGCGGTGATCCTCGCGATCGACGAGGATGCCGATGGTCGTCACGTCATCCTGGTCGAGCAATATCGCGTGCCGCTGAAGGTTCAGTGCCTCGAACTGCCTGCGGGCCTCGTTGGCGACGATACCGCGGGCGAGGCGCCCGAAATAGCGGCGCAGCGCGAGCTGGAAGAAGAAACCGGCTATCATGCCGATCACTGGCGCACCGTCGGCGAATTCTACAGCTCGCCCGGAATGGTCAGCGAAAGCTTCACCCTGCTGATCGCGACCGGATTGACCAAGGTGAGCGCGGGCGGCGGGGTCGATGGCGAGGATATCATCGTCCACCGCGTGCCGCTGGACGGCATCGCCGATTTCGTCGCCGCGAAACGCGCCGAAGGCTGCGGGATCGATGTGCGCGTCGCGATGCTGCTCGCGGGCGGGCTGCTGGCTGGATAGCCACTCTCGATCGATTGCTGCCGTTAATCTCCCCTCCCGCTTGCGGGAGGGGCCGGGGGTGGGCCTGCGACGTCGCGATCAGCCCACCCCGCTACGACTAACCAGCAAGCTGGCAAGCCTCGCTACCCCTCCCGCAGGCGGGAGGGGAAATCAGTTCACTGCTGCAACGGCAGCTCTCCACCCTAAAAGCCGACTGTCGTCGACCGCGCTTCCTATCTCGCGCCGAAGCGCCAGCGAAGCAGCGGGCGGGCGAGGAGCAGGCCGGCAAGGAAGCCGCCGACATGCGCCCAGATCGCGATCGCACCGAAACCGCCGCCGCCGGCGAGGCCGATCAGCAGTTGCAGCCCGATCCACGCCGCGGCGAGCCATAGAGCGCGCACCCAATGCCCCGGGATCGGACCGATGGCGGACGCCTGCGAGCGGCTGAAGATCAGCGCGTAGACCGCGATCAGCGCCGAGATCGCGCCGCTGGCGCCGATCATCGGCACCGTCGACTGCGGATCGGCGAGAAACTGCGCGAGCGCGCCGCCATAGGCGCCGACGAGCAGCAGCACCGCCATCGCCTTGGCCCCAAGCGGGGCTTCGAGCTGGCGGCCGATGAAAAGCAGCACGATGACGTTGAAGACGATGTGCAGCACCCCGCCGTGCAGCAAGGCCGACGTCAGCGGGGTCAGGATGAAGGGGACCATCGTCCCCGGCGGGAGGATCAGTTCGCTACCGAAACGCGCGGGAATGAATCCCGCGCGCACGATCGCGTCGACCTGGAATCCGGTGATCGACAGAAGGACAAAGACGATGACGCAGACGAGCGCATAGCCCGTGACCAGCGGCGCATCCTGCGGCTTCATCCTCGCGGCGCCCGTCAGATGAATTCGATCTTGGTCACCAGATAATATTTGTCGCCCGCAGGCACGGTGACTTCGACCTCATCGTCGACGCGGCGACCGATCAGCGCGCGGCCGAGCGGCGAATTATAGCTGATCTTGCCGTCCTTGGCGTCCGCCTCGGCCTGCCCGACGATCTGGTAGCGGACGGGCTTGTCGTCTTCGTCGGCAAGGGTAACGGTCGCGCCGAACACGATGCGGTCGCCCGACAGCATCGTCGGGTCGATGACTTGCGCGCGCGACAGCTTGTCTTCGAGGTCGCCGATCGTCGCTTCGACCTGGCCCTGACGTTCCTTCGCGGCGTGATACTCGGCATTTTCGCTAAGGTCGCCATGCGCGCGCGCTTCCTCGATCGCATCGACGATCAGCGGTCGCTCGGCTTTGAGGGTCGCGAGTTGCGCGTTCAGCTTCTCATAGCCTTCTGCCAGCATCGGCACCTTTTCAACGCTTGCCATTATCCTGTTGTCCTTCGTCAATAATCCAGCGCCAGCGAAGTTTCGCCGGGCGGCTGCGCCGCTGTTCCGTCAATGTCGGGGAGTTGGAGCGGTACCTTCAATAATAGTCCTGAAGCGGCTTCACTTCAAGAGAGTGCGCGCGGAGCGCGCCGATCGCCTGCGTCGCGGCATCGCTTGCAGCAGCGGTCGTATAATAGGCGATGTCGGCGGCGAGCGCCGAGGCACGGATCGATTGCGAATCCTGCAACGACTGCCAGCCCTCGGTCGTATTGAAGATCAGTTGCACATCGCCGTCCTTGATCCGGTCGACGATATGCGGGCGGCCCTCGGCGACCTTGTTGACGCGTTCGACCTCGATGCCCTGCTGCGCCAGATAGTCGGCGGTGCCGCCGGTCGCGATGACCTTCCAGCCCCAGTCGGTCAGCTGCTTTACCGCGCCAAGGATGCGCGGCTTGTCGCTGTCCTTGACCGACACGAAGACGCGGCCCTCGGTCGGCAGGCGGTCGCCCGCGCCGAGCTGCGCCTTGGCGAAAGCGAGGTTGAAATTGCTGTCGATTCCCATGACTTCGCCGGTGGACTTCATCTCGGGCGACAGCACCGGATCGGTGCCGGGGAAACGCGCGAAGGGGAAGACCGCTTCCTTCACCGCGACATGCGCGATGTCGCGGTTGATCTTCGGCAGGTCGGCGAGCTTTTCGCCCGCCATGACGCGCGCCGCGATCTTGGCGATCGGCGAGCCCACGGCCTTGGCGACAAAGGGCACCGTGCGGCTCGCGCGCGGGTTGACCTCGATGAGGTAAACCTCGTCATCCTTGACCGCGAACTGGATGTTCATGAGGCCGCGAACTTCGAGCGCACGCGCGAGCGCGTCGGCCTGCCGCTCGATTTCGGCGACGATTTCGGCCGACAGGCTGTACGGCGGGATCGAGCAGGCGCTGTCGCCCGAATGGACGCCGGCTTCCTCGATATGCTGGAGCACGCCCGCGACAACCACGTCGGTGCCGTCGCAGAGCGCATCGACATCGACCTCGATCGCGTCGCGCAGATAGCGGTCGATCAGCACCGGCGAGTCGCCCGACACCTGCACCGCGGTCTCGATATAATTTTCGAGCTGCGCCTGATCGTCGACGATCTCCATCGCACGACCGCCGAGCACATAGGAGGGGCGCGTCAGCACCGGATAACCGATGCGCGCCGCGACCGCGACGGCTTCCTCGCGGCTGCGCGCGATGCCGTTTTCGGGCTGCTTGAGGCCGAGCTTGTTGACGAGTGCCGCGAAGCGCTCGCGGTCTTCGGCAAGGTCGATCGCGTCGGGCGAGGTGCCGAGGATCGGGATGCCCGCGTCCGAAAGCGCCTGCGCGAGCTTGAGCGGCGTCTGGCCGCCGAACTGCACGATCACGCCGACAAGCTCGCCCTTCGACATTTCGACGTGCAGGATTTCGAGCACATCTTCTGCGGTCAGCGGCT
>JAESGS010001080.1_pt1 | contig 10005 bp, 7 predicted proteins | sample 9269761 | NCBI WGS metagenome assembly JAESGS01 (sample SAMN15741799, study PRJNA653493) | algae metagenome | isolation source: Cyanosarcina radialis HA8281-LM2 and co-occurring heterotrophs from damp... | place: USA: Makauwahi cave, Hawaii | collected 2011-01-06 | reverse complement strand
GCGAACACCGTCGGGCTCGGCGACACGAGCGGGCTGTATCATGGCACGCAGCAGATCAACCAGGGCCAGATGGACCGCTGGAACATCGTCGTCACGCTGAACTACCTGCCCGCGGCAACCGAAAGCGCGATCATCCTCGCCAAGGTGCCGAATACCGACGACACGACCGTCGCCAATATGGTGAAGGTCGCCGATCTGACGCGTCAGGGCTTCATCAACGGCGATATCTCGACCGTGATGTCGCCGCGTACGGTGATCAGCTGGGCGCAGAACACCGCGATCTTCAACAATATCGGCTTCGCGTTCCGCCTCTCGTTCCTCAACAAGTGCGACGAGGCCGAGCGGATGATCGTCGCCGAATATTATCAGCGCGTGTTCGGCGAAGACCTGCCCGAAAGCGTGATCGGCAAATAAGCCGTCACTTCAGGATGGTCGCGGCATCCACCAGCCGGATGTCGTGCATCATGTTGAGGTAAGCCTCGAAATAGCCCTTGTGCGATGCGCCGACGATCGCGAGCGTGCGCGCGCCGGGACGGACCGCCATCGCCGCACGGATATTCGCCACCATGCGCAGGTTTCGGGTTTCCCACCAGCCGGTGTAGCGGCGCCCATATTGTTGCGGACTGGTATCGGCGAGCGCCGCGCCGAAATCGCTGTCGAACGCCTGTCGCATCGTCGCAGGGTCGTTATAGTCGCGATAGACCGCGAGCACGCCTTCGCTGTCGAACTTGACCGAGAGCCCCTTGTCGGCGGCGATCCGCTCTTTCACCGTCGGATTGTCCCAGATCCGCTGGAGTGCGGCGCCATAGCCCGGATCCTGCTCGAGTGACGCCGTCACGCCGTCGGCGCTATGGTCGTCGGTCGCATAAACGCGTTCGAGCCCGAGCCGCGCGGCGAGCACCGCCCCGATCAGGAAATTTTCGTTGCGTCCAGCTGCCGCCTTGTCGAGCACCGTGACTAGCGTCGCATCGAGACTGTCGCCCGGGCGCCGTTCGTTCGCGGGGAGCCGTAGCCACTGCACCAGCGCCGACGGACGTTCGCCACCCGCGAGGAACAGGGCGGCAAGGCGGCGGCGTTCGGCGGGCGTCGGATTGACGGGCCATGCGGCGAGCAGCCTGTCGGCTTCGACCGTCGCGGCGACCATGTCGAGCCCGACGATCTTTTGGGCGGCGCTCGGGTCCCAACAATAGTCGGCGGCGCCCGGATAGAGCGGTTTGTAGCGGATCAGCAGCTCGCAGTCGGGGCCGGACAGCCCCTCGATCGTGATGATCGCCGGCTTCCACGCGGCAAGGCGGGCGAGCAACGGCTCGAGGCTTTCGGGCTTGAAACCCTCGGGCAGTCCTGACAAGTGCGGCGTCCCGAGCACAAGCAGTTCGCCGGGCGCCCCCGCGACATTGTCCTTGAGCCGGCTCGGATCGAACGGCGGTGTGTAAGCCGCAGGCGCGGCCATCGTCAGCAGCAAGGCGGTGAAAGCCGTCATAAACCCCTCCTCTGTGCACACACCGCGCAAACGGCGACGGACAGGAATAGGCGAAGTGTATTACTCGATCAACACTCTTCGGACGGTCTCTTTTCGGCTTCCAAAGCCCCCTTTCCTCTGCCAGCGTCGCGCGATGTGTCAGGTTTTTCAAAGATGAAGCACGCCCTGCTGGCCGCGCTGGCCGTCGTCGCGCTCACCGGGTGCAGCATCGCAGCGGTCGATTACGGCAAGATCCGCCACGCCGACTATGTCGCCGACCCGCGCTGCACCGCGCAGCCGGGCGCGGCGATCGATGGCGAGGCGCTGCCCTATTTCTTCGCGACGAGCCGCCTGCCCGATTGCCGAACACCCGAAATCGAACTGCTCCGCCACCGCGGCGACCATGTCCGGTACGGCCGTTTCAACGCGCCGCGCGAGGTGACCGTCGGCAAGAAAAAGAAGCAACTCGCGCCGCTCGCTTTTCAGACCTCCTCCGACTGGTGGCGCGCGCTGCGGGCCGAGACCGACCGCAAGCAAGGCCGCGTGCTGCTCTATATCCACGGTTATCGCGAAAATTTCTCGACGACGTCGAAGGACGCCGCGCAGATCGCGCGCATGACGGGCTTCGACGGGCCGATCATCGAATATAGCTGGCCGTCGCAGGGCAAGGTCCTGAGCTATGTCGTCGACGAGACGAACATGTATCACGACGTCCGCAATTTCCGCGATTTCCTGAAGACGCTTGCCGAACAGACATGGGTCAAGGAGATCGTGATTGTGTCGCACTCGCTGGGCGCGCGACTCGTAATTCCTGCTATTTCCTACGTCGACCGGACGTCGAGCAGCGCCGACAGCAGCAATATTTCGAACATCATCCTCGCCTCGCCCGACATCGACCGCGAGACGTTCGAGCGCGATATCGAGGATGAAGTGCTTTCGGCGCGCCGCGTTGCGAATAATCGCCGGATCACCGTCTACACGTCGCGCGCCGACAAGGCGCTCGCCGCATCGCGCGCGATCCACGGCTATCCGCGATTGGGTTCGCCCTATTGCTTCGATCCGTTCGAGGCTGCCGATTTGAAGGCCAAGGGACTGCCCGAACGCTGCTATCCCGTCTCGCGGCCCGGCCTAACGGTGATCGATACGACCGACGTCTCACGCGGATCGACGGGACACAGCAATTTCCTGCGCAGCGCGGTGGCGTGCTGGGACTTCATCGATGTCGTCGCGAACAAGCGCACGCGGCCCGAGCGCGTCGCGACGCAATGGGCACATGTCTTCCGCCTGCTCCCCGATCCCGCCGTGCCCAAGGACGGCGACGATGCAATCTGTCACCGAACGCCCGAAGTCGAAGAGCCGCAGTGAGGCCCTAAAAGCCGCACATGATGGCGAAATTGGTGAGCCATACGACCGGCCCCTCGCCCGTCCACAACCACAGTCCGCCGGCCGCGATCAGGACAAAGAGCGCGAGCGCCACCCAGTCCTGCCGCGCGATCCTCATGCGGATTGCAGCCGTTTGACCGGCGCGTCGGCGATCGGCAGGTGGACTAGCCCCGCGAACAGCCCGAGCGCGATCGAGAAGCCCCACGCGATATTATAGCTGCCGGTCGCGTCGAAGATCAGCCCCGCCGTGTAAGCGCCGAAGAAGCTGCCGAGCTGGTGGCTGAGGAAGACGATGCCGTAGAGCATCGACAAATAGCGGATGCCGAAGACACGCCCTACAATCCCGCTGGTGAGGGGCACGGTGCCGAGCCAGAGGAAGCCCATTGCGGCGGCGAAGACCAGCGCGCTCGCGTGGCTGAGCGGCAGCAAAAGGAACAGCGCGATCACCGCCGAGCGCGCAGTATAGAGCGCCGACAGCACATATTTCTGACGCAGGAAATCGCCCGCGCGGCCGAACACGTACGAGCCGAGGATGTTGAACAGCCCCACGAGCGCCAGCACCTGCGCACCGATCTCGATGCCGAGTCCCTTGTCGTCGAGATAGGCCGGAAGGTGCGTCGCGATGAAGGCGATGTGGAAGCCGCACACGAAAAATCCCGCGTTGAGCAGCCAGTAGCCGCGATGGACGGCCGCCTCGCGCAGCGCCTCGCGCGCGGTCTGTTCCTCGACCTGCAGCGTCCCCGGCGTATCGGTGCGGCCGGAGACGCCGATCGCGAGCAGGCCGCAGAGCGCGACGAGCCCTGCCATGATCCACAGCGTCTCATGATAGCCGATATTGCCGAGCAGCATCGACGCCAGCGGCACGACGAGGAATTGGCCGAGCGACCCGCCCGCGGTGACGATGCCGAATGCGCTGCTGCGCTTTTCGGGGCTGACCACACGCCCGACCGCGCCGAGCACGACGACGAAGGTCGTCGCCGACTGCGCCATGCCGATCAGCAGGCCGAAGCTGATGTGCAGGCCGATCGCGTCGGTCGCGAACGCAGCGCCGATCAGCCCGAGCGCATAGAGCAGCGCCCCGCCGAGCACGACGCGTCCCGCGCCATGCTTGTCGGCGAGCGCGCCGACAAAGGGCTGGACGAGGCCGAAGAGCAGGTTCTGGAGCGCCATCGCGAGGCCGAAGTCGGAACGGCTGATACCGATATCGACGCTCATCTGCGGCAGGAACAGGCCGAACGACTGGCGGACGCCCATGGCAAGCGTGACGATGAAGGCGGCGCAGAGGATAACGACCCAGGGCTTTTTCATGGGGGAGATTGCGGGGGAGGACATATTGCGCCGATGCTCCCGCGGCCGCGAGAGGTCAAGCGAGCTTAGCTACAGCCGGGCCTACTCCCCCTTTTCACCTGACTCTCTTCCTTCCCACGCCAAAGCTGGTTAGAGCCGACTCGAAATGTCCACCCATTCTCCCCTCGACGATTTCAAGGCCGCGCTGTCGAGTGTCGCACGCGCCGTGACGCGCGATGCCGAGGTCGAGGTCGGCTTTACCGCCGATGCGCCCGCGCAGATCGGCAAGGCGATCAAGGTGCCGACGCCGTCGCGTACCCTGCCCGCCGACCAGGTCGCCGAGGCACGCGGTTTTGCGGACAGCTATGCGCTGCGGATGAAGCACCATAGCGAGAAGCTGCACGCCGCAGCGCGCCCCACCGAGCCGCTCGCGGCTGCGGCGTTCGACGCGATGGAGCGCGCGCGGATCGAGGCGCTGGGTGCGCGCCATATGGACGGCATGCGCAGCAATCTGTCGGCCAGCCTCGCGATGCGGATGCGCAGCGACCCGATCAGCCGCGCGCAGGGCCGCGAGGATGTGCCGATTTCGAGCGCGCTCGAACTGATGCTGCGCGAGGCGCTGACCGGGCAGCAGGCGCCGCAGGGGACCGAAACCGGCCTGTCGCTGGTGCGCGAGTGGATCACCAACGAGGCGGGCGGCGACCTTACCGCACTGTCGATGCTGCTCGACGATCAGGCGGCCTTTGCCGAAACCGCGAAGCTCGCGCTCCGCCACCTCGACCTCATCCAGAGCGACGAGCCGCTCGAGGAAGGCGCCGAGGATGGCGGCGAGCAGGACGAGAGCGAAGCCGAAGACTCGCCGGAAGAACAGGAAAGCGAAGACGGCGGCGCGGGTGAAAGCCAAGTCGATGCGCGCGCCGAGATGGCGGGCGATCAAGCCGACGACGGCGACAGCGATCCCGATGCGCAGGAAATGGAAGCCGACGGCGAGCCCGAAATGGGCGGCGAAGGCGATGAGGGCATGCTGCCCGTGCGCCCCAACCGCCTGCCGAGCGACATTCCCGATTTCAACTATCTGCGCTTCACCGAAAAGCATGACGAGATCATCCTCGCGACCGAACTGTGCGATGCCGACGAACTGACGCGGCTGCGCGCCTATCTCGACACGCAGATGCAGCATTTGCAGGGCGCGGTGACCAAGCTCGCGAACCGGCTCCAGCGCCGCCTGATGGCGCAGCAGAATCGCGCGTGGGATTTCGATCAGGAGGAGGGCCAGCTCGACGCGGCGCGGCTCGCGCGCGTCATCGTCTCGCCCGGCCAGTCGCTCAGCTACAAGGTCGAGCGCGATACCGATTTCCGCGACACCGTCGTCACGCTGCTGATCGACAATAGCGGCTCGATGCGCGGGCGACCGATCAGCATTGCCGCGATCAGCGCCGACATCCTCGCACGCACGCTCGAACGCTGCGGGGTGAAGACCGAAATCCTCGGCTTCACGACGCGGACATGGAAGGGCGGGCAGAGCCGCGAGGACTGGCTCGCCGCGGGGCGCCCGGCGCATCCCGGCCGCCTCAACGATCTGCGCCACATCATCTACAAGCCCGCCGACGAACCCTATCGCCGCGCGCGCAAGTCGCTCGGGCTGATGATGCGCGAGGGGCTGCTGAAAGAGAATATCGACGGCGAGGCGTTGATGTGGGCGCACCAGCGCATCATCAACCGCCCCGAGGAACGCCGCATCCTGATGGTCATCTCCGACGGCGCGCCGGTCGATGACAGCACATTGTCGGTGAACCACGGCGCCTATCTCGACCAGCACCTGCGGCAGGTGATCGACTGGATCGAGAACCGCTCGCCGGTCGAGCTATGCGCGATCGGCATCGGGCACGATGTCACACGCTATTACAGCCGCGCGGTGACGATCATGGATGCGGAGCAGCTGGGCGGCACGATGGTCGAGCAGCTCGCGGGATTGTTCGACATCGATTGATCCTTAATGGGTCGGGGTGACAACCCCTTGCCCCCTCGTTACAAACCCTTCCCGATGCAGCAGGGACTCGCGACCTATGACGAGCGCCGCTGCAACGACATTGTGCTGAGGGGTCGCCGGCATGACTTGGGGCCGCACCGTTGGGGTGCGTGGCTGAGGGGGCGACTGTAGCATGAAAAAAGCATCCGACCTGTTCATCGAGTGCCTGGAAGAAGAGGGCGTCGAATATATTTTCGGCGTTCCGGGCGAAGAAAATCTCGACTTTCTCGACAGCCTTTCGCGCTCGACCAAGATCAAGCTGATCCTGACGCGCCACGAACAGGGCGCGGGCTTCATGGCCGCGACCTATGGTCGCCATACGGGCAAGACTGGCGTCTGCCTTGCGACATTGGGGCCCGGCGCGACGAACTTCGTCACCGCGGCCGCCTATGCGCAATTGGGCGGCATGCCGATGATGATGATCACCGGGCAAAAGCCGATCAAGAAATCGAAGCAGGGCCGTTTCCAGATCCTCGACGTCGTCGCGATGATGGGGCCGATCACCAAATATACGCACCAGATGGCGTCGTCGGACAATATCCCGAGCCGCGTGCGCGAGGCCTTTCGCCTTGCCGAGGAGGAAAAGCCCGGCGCGGTGCATATCGAGCTGCCCGAAGATATCGCCGACGAACATACCGACAGTCTGCCGCTGAAGCGCAGCCACTCGCGCCGACCGACCGCCGACGTCAAATCGATCCGCGAGGCGGTGAAGGCACTCGAGGAAGCGACTTCGCCCGTGCTCGTGATCGGCGCCGGCGCGAACCGTACGATGACCGGGCGCATGCTGCTGCAATTCATCGAAAAGACCGGCATCCCCTTCCTCACGACCCAGCTCGGCAAGGGCGTGATCGACGAGCGGCACCCGAAATTCCTCGGCTGCGCGGCGCTGTCATCGGGCGATTTCGTCCACCGCGCGGTCGAGGCGTCGGACTGCATCGTCAACCTCGGGCACGACGTGATCGAAAAGCCGCCCTTCTTCATGCAGCGCGGCGGCCCGACGGTGATCCATGTGTCGAGCAAGACCGCTGAAGTCGATCCGGTCTATTTCCCCGACATCGAGGTCATCGGCGACATCGCCAATGCGGTATGGCAGATGAAAGAGGACATCGTCCCCAACGGCGGGTGGAAATTCGATCACCTGCTCGCCTATCGCAAGGCCGAGGTCGAGCATACCGCGCCGCTCGCGAAGGACGAACGTTTCCCGATCTTCCCGCCGCACCTCGTTCAGTCGATCCGCGACGCGATGCCCGACGACGGGATCATCTGCCTCGACAACGGCGTCTACAAAATCTGGTTCGCGCGCGGCTATACCGCGTACAAACCGAACACGGTGCTGCTCGACAACGCACTCGCGACGATGGGCGCGGGGCTGCCGAGCGCGATGATGTCGGCGATGGTCTATCCGGGTCGCAAGGTCATGGCGATCTGCGGCGACGGCGGCTTCATGATGAACAGCCAGGAGATGGAGACTGCGGTCCGCCTCGGCCTCAACATCACCGTGCTGATCCTCAACGACAACAGCTATGGCATGATCCGCTGGAAACAGGCGAATATGGGCTTCAAGGATTGGGGCCTGACCTATGGCAACCCCGATTTCGTCAAATATGCCGAAAGCTATGGCGCGCACGGGCATCGCGTCGAAAGCGCAGCGCATTTGAAGGAACTGCTTGCCCACACGCGCGACACTCCGGGCGTCCACCTGATCGATTGCCCGGTCGACTATTCGGAGAATGACCAGATCCTCAATATCGACATCAAGAAGCTGTCGAAGGAGCTGTAATCTTTGGTATCCCTACCCCGGCGAATGCCGGGGTCCTATATCCCGCACTGGGTCCCGGCTTTCGCCGGGATACGGAGACCGGCCGCATGAAACTCAAAACTGTCTATCCGCTTTATCTCAACAACAAGGCGGTGCAGCCGAACACCGACCTTGAGGTCATCGACAAGTTCACCGGCGAGGTCGCGTTCCGCACCGCGCTCGCGACCCCCGACGTGATCGACGAAGCGATCGCGGGCGCGGTGCGCGCCGCCGAGCCGATGGCGAAGCTCGCGAGCTTCGAGAAGCGCGACGTGCTCACCCATTGCGTCGGGCGGTTTCAGGAACGGTTCGATGAGTTGGCCTATGCGCTGTGCGTCGAGGCCGGCAAGCCGATCGCCGACAGCGAGGGCGAAGTCACGCGCCTGATCGACACCTTCCGCATCGCATCCGAGGAAGCGACGCGCAATTATGGCGAGGTCCAGCCGCTCGACGTTTCGGCGCGCGCCAAGGGCTATATGGGGATGTGGAAGCGCGTGCCGATCGGGCCGTGCAGCTTTATCTCGCCGTTCAACTTCCCGCTCAACCTCGCCGCGCACAAGATCGCCCCGGCGATCGCGATGGGCTGTCCGTTCGTGATGAAGCCGGCGTCGCTGACGCCATTGGGCGCGATCATCATGGGCGAGGTGCTCGCCGAATGCGATATCCTGCCCGAAGGCGCGTTCAGCATATTGCCCGCGACGCGTGCCGGCGCCGACCTGTTCACCACTGACGAGCGGCTCAAACTGCTGAGCTTCACCGGCTCCCCCGGTGTCGGCTGGGATTTGAAGGCGAAGGCCGGCAAGAAGAAGGTCGTGCTCGAACTCGGCGGCAATGCTGCAGTCATCGTCGACAAGGACGCCGACCTCGACCATGCGCTCGCGCGGATCATCTTCGGCGGCTACTATCAGTCGGGGCAAAGCTGCATCCACGTGCAGCGCGTGATCATCCACGAAGATATCTACGACAGCTTCCGCAACATGCTCACAGCGAAGGTCAAGGCGCTGAAATCGGGCGATCCGAAACTGCGCGACACCTTCATCGGCCCGATGATCTCGGTCAAGGAAGCGCAGCGGCTGAAGGGCTGGATCGACGATGCGGTCGCCGCCGGTGCAACGTTGCTGGCGGGCGGCGGCTGCGAAGGCAATATGCTCGAAGCCACGCTGCTGGAGGATGTCGGCACCGATACCGACGTCGTGCGCGAGGAAGCTTTTGGCCCGGTCGTCATCCTCTCGAAATTCACCGATTGGGACGCCGCGCTCGCCGAGGTGAACGACAGCAAATTCGGGCTGCAGGCGGGCATCTTCACCCGCGACATACACAAGGTGCTCGACGCGTGGGATCATCTCGATGTCGGCGGGATCGTCGTCAACGATGTGTCGAGTTACCGCGTCGACAACATGCCTTATGGCGGGGTAAAGGACAGCGGCCTTGGCCGCGAAGGCGTCCGCTTTGCCATGGAAGATATGAGCGAAATCAGGAATTTGGTGATCCGGCGAACCTGATTGGATCATAGTTAACGCCTACATGTGTCAAATAGGCAACGTCACAAAGATGCCGCTGAATTTTCTTCAAACTGTCGCGACTTTGAGTCGCACGCTGTAACAAATCTCCTGTCTACGCCGGGGGCAGCAAAGGCTGCCTTCGGAGTGTGACATGGCATCGATTTCGACCCTGCCCATCCCCGCCCGCTTTCCCGACCCGTTCACCACCGATCCGCATGTGCCCGAACGGCTGATCGGTGAGCGGCGGAGCTATCGTACGGTGTGGGTCAGCGACATCCATCTCGGCACGCGCGGATGCAACGCGCCGCTGCTGATCGATTTCTTCGACCATGTCGATTGCGAGACGCTCTACCTCGTCGGCGATATCATCGACGGGTGGCGGCTCAAGAAGCGCCATTTCTGGCCGCCCGAACATAATGACGTCGTGTGGCGCGTGCTGAAGCGCGCGAAGCGCGGCACGCGCGTCGTCTATGTCCCGGGCAACCATGACGAAATGTGCAAGCCGTTCGACGGCTTCGATTTCGGCGGGGTCGAGATCCGCCGCGAG
>JAESGS010001076.1_pt1 | contig 10110 bp, 8 predicted proteins | sample 9269761 | NCBI WGS metagenome assembly JAESGS01 (sample SAMN15741799, study PRJNA653493) | algae metagenome | isolation source: Cyanosarcina radialis HA8281-LM2 and co-occurring heterotrophs from damp... | place: USA: Makauwahi cave, Hawaii | collected 2011-01-06 | reverse complement strand
CAATCGCGGCTTGGCAAGGCGAAGCGCGGCTCGCTAAGAGGGCGCCGATGATGACCCGCGGCCTGCGCCTGATCCTCCTGTCCCTGCTGCTGCTTTGCGCCGGACTCACCGTCCCGGCGCGCGCCGAGGTCGTGGTGAGCTTTTACAGCCATGATTTCGGGGATCGTTTTCCGCACGCCTTCATCGTCATGAAGGGGACGGTCGACGCCACGGGCGAGGTCGTCGACGCGAATTACGGCTTTACCGCCGTCTCGGTCAGCCCGGCGATCCTTCTGGGGTCGGTGAAGGGAAAGGTCGAATCGTCGGAGCCCGACTATATCGCGAAGAGCGACCGGCAATTCGACGTGACGGTCGACGACGCCACCTATGCGCGCGTGCTTGCGAAGGTTGCCGAATGGCGCGACCGCGAGCAGCCGAGTTACAGCCTGAACAAGCGTAACTGCGTCCATTTCGTGATGGAGCTGGCCGAGGTGGTCGGGCTGCAGGTCAACCGGCAGAGCAAATTGTTCAAAAAGCCCAAGAGTTTCCTCATCGAGGTCCGAGGATTGAACCCCGCGTTGACCGATCCCGCCGCGGCGCCAGCCCCCTAGACGAACCGCCGCTTTCACCCTATGTTCAGGGAACGGGGCGCAATAATCTGGGCTCCGAACGGTATGAGGGGCGATTCTTGCGGCTATTGCTGACCCTTTTGGCACTGTTGACCGGTCTGGCTACCGCCGACCGGGCCGTTGCCGCGCCTGCCGTTCCGGCGGCGATGGGGTCGCTGGTCATGTTCGCCGAAACCGCGGGCAAGGCCGAAGCGAGCGATACCGAACGTCGTCCGGTCACGACTGCGCCGACCCGGCGTGTTTCGAGCGGTAGCGGCAAGCCGCGCAAGGCCGCCGCGCCGCACCTTCCCGGCATTCTCACCGGCAGCGACCGCGCGCTCGAATAGAGCCAGGTTTTCGCGCCTTTCTTGAGGCGCCGCCCCGCGACGGGGCTTTTTTCGTATTTTCGCGCGGCCGAAGCGCCGCCCATTCATTCAGATACCAAGGAAAAATTCCATGTTTGCTGGCCTCGCCAAGAGCCTGTTCGGCTCGTCCAACGACCGTTATGTCGCCTCGATCCACAAGATCGTCGACAAGATCAACGCTTTCGAGCCCGCGATGCAGGCGCTCGATGACGCCGGATTGCAGGCGCAAACGCAGAAATTCCGCGACCGTCTCGAAGCCGGCGAGACGCTCGACGACATCCTGCCCGAAGCCTTTGCGACGGTGCGCGAGGCCGCGGTCCGCACGCTCGGCATGCGCCATTTCGACGTGCAGATGGTCGGCGGTATCGTCCTCCACCGCGGCGAGATCGCCGAAATGGCGACGGGCGAAGGCAAGACGCTGATGGCAACCTTGCCCTGTTACCTCAACGCGCTTGAAGGCAAGGGCGTCCATGTCGTCACGGTCAACGACTATCTCGCGACGCGCGACGCCGAATGGATGGGTACCGTCTATGGCTTCCTGGGCCTGACGACCGGGATCATTGTCCCGAACCTTAACGAGACACAGCGCCGCGAGGCGTATAACAGCGACATCACCTACGCGACGAACAACGAGCTGGGGTTCGATTATCTTCGCGACAATATGAAGTTCGACCGTCAGCAGATGGTCCACCGCACCTTCAATTTCGGCATCGTCGACGAGGTCGATTCGATCCTGATCGACGAAGCGCGCACCCCGCTGATCATCTCGGGCCCGACCGACGACAAGTCGGAGCTGTATATCCGCGTCAACGAGGTCGTGCACCAGCTGGTCGAGGAAGACTATGAGAAGGACGAAAAGTCCAAGTCGATCAACCTGACCGAAGATGGCACCGAGCATGTCGAGCGGCTGCTCGAAGCCGCGGGCCTGCTGCAGGGCAACAATCTCTACGACATCGAAAACACGCAGGTCGTCCATCACGTCAATCAGGCGCTGAAGGCGATCCAGATGTTCCGCATCGACACCGACTATATCGTCAAGGACGGCAAGGTCGTGATCATCGACGAATTCACCGGCCGCATGATGGACGGTCGCCGCTGGTCGGACGGCCTGCACCAGGCCGTCGAGGCGAAGGAAGGCGTGCAGATCGAGCCCGAGAACCAGACGCTGGCATCGATCACCTTCCAGAATTATTTCCGTATGTATCCCAAGCTCAGCGGTATGACGGGCACTGCGGCGACCGAAGCCGCCGAATTCTTCGACATCTACAAGATGAATGTCGTCAACATCCCGACGAACCGCCCGATCGCGCGCAAGGACGATGAGGACGAATTCTACAAGAATATCACCGACAAATTCGGCGCGATCGCCAAGACGATCCGCGAGGCGAACGAGCGCGGCCAGCCGGTGCTCGTCGGCACCGTATCGATCGAAAAGTCGGAGCTGCTGTCGTCGTATCTCGAAAAGGAAGGCGTGCCGCACAGCGTGCTCAACGCGCGCTTCCACGAGAGCGAGGCGCATATCGTCGCGCAGGCAGGCCGCACCGGCGCGGTGACGATCGCGACGAACATGGCGGGCCGCGGCACCGACATCAAACTCGGCGGCAATGAAGAATTCCGCATCGACGACGAACTGAAGGACCTGCCCGAAGGCGCCGAACGCGATGCCGCGATTGCGCGCATCCAGGCCGAAGTCGCCGCCGAGCGCGAAGCGGTGAAGGCCGCGGGCGGGCTGTTCGTGCTCGCGACCGAACGCCACGAAAGCCGCCGCATCGACAACCAGCTGCGCGGCCGTTCGGGGCGTCAGGGCGACCCCGGCCTGTCGAAATTCTACCTCTGCCTCGACGATGACCTGCTGCGCATCTTCGGCCCCGACACGCTCTTCTCCAAGATGATGAACAAGAATCTTGAGGACGGCGAGGCGATTGGGTCGAAGTGGCTGTCGAAGGCGATCGAGACCGCGCAGAAGAAGGTCGAGGCGCGCAACTACGATATCCGCAAACAGGTCGTCGAATATGACAACGTCATGAACGACCAGCGCAAGGTCATCTATGAACAGCGCGGCGAGATCATCGACAGCGAGACCGTCGACGAAGTGATGACCGCGATGCGCGCCGAAACGGTCAATTCGATCGTCGCCGACGCGTGCCCCCCGGGCAGCTATCCCGAACAGTGGAACATCGAGCAGATGAAGGAGCGGGTGGAGAATATCCTCGACCTGTCGCCGCCGATCGACGCGTGGATGCAGGAAGATGCGGTCGACGCCGAAATCTTCGAGGAACGCATCCAGGCGCAGGCCGATGCGGTCGCGGCCGAAAAGGCGGCGCTGGTCGATGAGGAGACGTGGAAGGGCATCGAGAAGTCGGTGCTGCTCCAGACGCTCGACCACCATTGGAAAGAGCATCTCTCGACGCTCGACGCGCTGCGTCAGGTCGTGTTCCTGCGCGCCTATGCGCAGAAGCAGCCGATCAACGAATATAAGCAGGAAGCCTTCGCGCTGTTCGAACGCATGCTGCAGAATATCCGCGAGGATGTGACGCGCACCGTCGCGCGCATCGACCTGCGCTTCGAAGAGCCCGAGGCGCTGCCGCTTCCCGACCTGCCCGATTTCCTGACGACGCACATCGATCCGTTCACGGGTGAGGACAATAGCGGCGACATCGACGGCGGCCAGCTGGGCGTGATCGCGAACACGCTGCCCCCGATGCAGTCGCCGCGTCCCGACCTGCCCGAGGGCGAGAATCCCTATGCGGCGCTGGACATCAGCCGCAACGCGCCGTGCCCCTGCGGTTCGGGCAACAAGTACAAACACTGCCACGGCGCGATCTGATGCTTTGGCCGCGCGCCTTCGGGCGCGCGGCAAGTGTTTGAAGTTACGGTAACACTGCGCTTCACGCGCCCGCTTGCCAAGGCACGCGGGCGCGATTAGCATCTTTGTCATAAGCTTGGTGGCCATGCAGCCGGCGAGCGACGCAGCAGCAGGGACATGGTGCGCCGCGCAGGCCGAATATATCGGGCGCGCGGTGGATGACGGCATGTTGCGTGGAAAGGGCAGGCGCATTTCCTTTTTCGACGAAATGACGGGCCAGGGGGGCGATACACGGTCGCCCTATCGCGAATATTGCGAATGGTTCGGGGCCGAGGATGCGACGCGCATCCAGCGCAAGGCGCAGCAGGCCGAGGCGCTGTTCCGCACCACCGGGATCACCTTCAACGTCTATGGCGCCGCCGATGGTGATGAGCGGCTGATCCCGTTCGACGTCGTGCCGCGGATCATCTCGGCGAGCGAATGGCGGCGCCTGTCGCGCGGGATCGAGCAGCGCGTGCGCGCGCTCAACGCCTTCCTCCATGATATCTATCACCGGCAGGAGATTTTGCGCGCGGGGCGCGTGCCGGTCGAACTGATCGCAAGGAACGAGGCCTTCCTGCCGATGATGATGGGGCTCGACCCGCCGGGCGGCATCTATACGCACATCAGCGGCACCGACATCGTGCGCACCGGCGCCGATGAATTTTATGTGCTCGAGGATAATGCGCGCACCCCGTCGGGCGTGTCCTATATGCTCGAAAACCGCGAAACGATGCTCCAGATGTTCCCCGAGCTGTTCGCGAAGGTGCCGGTGCGCGAGGTCAGCGACTATCCAATCAACCTCTTGAAGTCGCTCGCAGCCTGCGCGCCGCCCGCATGCGGCGGGACGCCGACGGTCGCGGTGCTGACGCCGGGCATCCACAATAGCGCTTATTATGAGCACAGCTTCCTCGCCGACCATATGGGCGCCGAGCTGGTCGAGGGGCATGATCTGCGCGTTGTCGACGGCCGCGTCGCGATGCGCACGACGCAGGGCTATAAGGCGATCGACGTCATCTATCGCCGCGTCGACGATGATTTCCTCGATCCGCTGAACTTCCGGTCCGACTCGATGCTCGGCGTGCCCGGCATCTGGGACGTGTATCGCGCGGGCGGGATCACGATCGCGAATGCGCCGGGAACGGGCATCGCCGACGACAAGGCGCTTTACAGCTACATGCCCGACATCATCGAATTTTATACGGGCGAAAAGGCGTTGCTGCCCAATGTGCCGACGTGGCGCTGCTCGGACCCCGAGCATCTGCGCGAAGTGCTCGATCGCCTGCCCGAACTGGTGGTCAAGGAAGTGCACGGGTCGGGCGGCTACGGGATGCTCGTCGGTCCCGCGGCGAGCAAGAAGGAGCTCGCGGCGTTCCGCGCCAAGCTGGAGGCGAACCCGGGCAATTATATCGCTCAGCCGACGCTGTCGCTGTCGACCGTGCCGATATTTACCAAGAAGGGCCTTGCGCCGCGGCATGTCGACCTCCGCCCCTTCGTGCTGATGTCGCCGCAGGGGATCACGATCACCCCCGGCGGGTTGACGCGCGTCGCGATGACGCGGGGATCGCTGGTGGTGAACAGCAGTCAGGGCGGCGGCACCAAAGACACTTGGGTATTGGAAGACTGATGCTGGGCAAGACCGCAGGCTCGCTCTTCTGGATGGCGCGTTACCTCGAACGCAGCGAGAATAATGCGCGCCTGATCGACGCGGGGTTCCGCATCGCGCTCACCCGCTCGAGCACCGCCGCTGCCGAGTGGAAATCGGTGCTCGTCACCGCGGGGGTCAATCAGGCGTTCCAGGCGGCGCATGGCGATTACAGCTCGGCGCGCGTGATCGACTTCCTGCTCCGCGATCCCGCCAACCCGTCGAGCATCCTCTCGGTCATCAAGCTCGCGCGCGACAATGCGCGCACGGCGCGCACCGCGCTGACGCGCGAAACGTGGGAGGCGGTCAACACGAGCTGGATGACGCTTGTCGCGCTGCTCAAGCGCCCGGTGCGCGAAGACGACCTGCCCGACGTGCTCGCGACGATCCGCCAGCAGAGCGCGCATGTGCGCGGGGCTTTGAACGGCACGATGCTGCGCAACGACGGATTCAATTTCTCGCTGCTCGGCACCTTCCTCGAACGCGCCGACAACACCGCGCGCATCCTCGACGTCAAATATTATCTGCTGCTGCCCTCGGTCGCGCATATCGGCACGACGATCGACAATGTGCAGTGGGAGACGATCCTGCGATCGGTGTCGGCACACCGCGCCTATCGCTGGCTCTATGGCGCCGAGATCAGCGCGCTGAAGATCGCCGAATTCCTGATCCTCTATCGCCAGATGCCGCGCAGCCTCGCCTTCTGCTGCGAGCGGATGGAGGATAATCTGGCGCAGCTGCAGCGGCATTATGGCGAGGAGACCGAGGCGTGGCGGCTGGCGCATGCGCTCCATCATGAAAAGCTCGCGGGGCCGATCCAGTCGATCTTCGACGGCGGCCTGCATCAATATGTGACCAGCTTCCTCCGCGATACCGCCGCGCTCGCGCGGCAGGTCGAGCGCGACTACAGGTTTGTCGAATGAAACTGCGCGTCGACCATAGCACTCGCTACCAATATGATGCGCCGGTCAGCTATGCGCTGCAGCAGCTCAAGCTGACGCCAAAGGACCGGCCGGGGCAGCAGCGCGTTCTCGACTGGACGGTCGACATCGAAGGCGGCGCGCGGCAGCTGCATTACACCGACCATCACGGCAATGGCGTCGACCTGATCGCGGTCCAGGGCGGGACGAGCGAGCTCGTCATCCGCTGTCGCGGCACGATCGAGCTCGAAACCTGGGACGGGGTGATCGGGCCGCATCGCGGCGCGATGCCGCTCTGGACCTTCCTGCGGCCCACCCCGCTGACGCGCGCGGGGCGAGGGATCCGCTCGCTGATTGCGACACTTGGCCGCGACTTCGGTAACGAGATCGAGCGCGCGCACGCGCTGTCTTCGCTGATCATCGACAAGCTCGCGTACCGGATCGGCTTTACCGATGCTGCAACCACTGCCGAACAGGCACTCGGCGCCGAGGGCGGGGTCTGCCAGGATCATGCGCATATCTTCATCGCCGCGATGCGTCACCTCGGTCACCCGGCGCGCTATGTCTCGGGCTATCTGATGATGAACGACCGGACGCATCAGGATGCGACGCACGCGTGGGCCGAGGCTCATTTCGATCATATCGGCTGGATCGGCTTCGACGTCAGCAACGGCCATTCGCCCGACCAGCGCTATATCCGCGTCGCGACGGGGCTCGATTATCGCGATGCGGCCCCGGTTCGCGGCATGCGCTATGGTGCGGCGCAGGAAAATCTGGTTGTTCAATTGCAGGTCCAGCAATAAGCGGACCGGACGATCAGGACTTTCCGGGCGGGGAAAACGGGATTCGATGACTTATTGCGTTGGCATGCGTTTGAACAAGGGACTGGTGTTCATGTCGGACACCCGCACGAACGCGGGTGTCGACGACATTTCGCAGGTCCGCAAGATGCGCAGCTGGCATGTCCCCGGCGAGCGCGTGATCACCTTGATGTCGGCGGGCAATCTCGCGACGACGCAGGCGGTGGTGAGCCTGCTCGACGAGCGCACCAAGGCGCCCGAGGATCGCCATCCGTCGATCCTCGCCGCGCCGTCGATGTTCGCGGTCGCGACGATCATCGGCGAAACGCTGCGCCACATCGTGATGCGCCACAATGACGAGGGCCAATCGGCGGCGGATTCGCTGTTCCGCGCCTCGCTGATCGTCGGCGGGCAGATCAAGGGATCGGACCCGCGGCTGTTCCTGATCTATCCCGAGGGCAATTTCATCGAAGCCGGCGAGGACAATCCCTTCTTCCAGATCGGCGAGACGAAATATGGCCGCCCGATCATCGTGCGTTCCTACGACCCCGCGATGTCGTTCGAGGATTCGGTGAAGCTGCTCTGCGTGTCGTTCGATTCGACGATCCGCGCCAATGCCGGCGTCGACCTGCCGATCGACCTCAAGGTGCACGAGCGCGACGATTTCGTCGGCGTGCGCGAACGGCGGTTCGAGCGCAACGATCCCTATTTCGAAAGCGTCGCCGACGGCTGGGCCGAGGCGCTGGGGATCGCGCTGGCGGAGCTTCCCGACTTTCATTTCTGATCGCCTTCGGCCACCGTCCCGACAGATGAAACGGGAGGGATCGCGATGTTGCGCTGGACAGCTGCCGCACTTGTTCTGATGGCCAATCCTGCGGCGGCCGAGGAGACGGGCTTCGACAAGGCGCTTGGCCAATTTCGCGAGCTGCACCGCGCCGAGACGAACCGGGCGAAGATCGCCGGGAGCAGCTTCTATGTCGTGCAGGGCGGCCGGACCGTCGTTGCCGACCATCTGGGCGAGCAGGACGCCGACGCGCATGTCCCGGTCGATGCCGACACCATCTATCACTGGGCGTCGATCACCAAGACGATGACCGGGATCGCGATCATGCAGCTCCGCGATCGCGGGCTGCTGTCGCTCGACGATCCGATCGTTCGTTATGTGCCCGAGCTTGCCGCGGTGCATAATCCCTATGGCGACACCGGCGCGATCACGCTGCGCCAGCTGATGAGCCACAGCGCGGGGTTTCGCAGCGGGACGTGGCCGTGGCGTGATCAGGACTGGCAGCCGTTCGAGCCGAAGGGCTGGGCGCAGCTGGTGGCGATGCTGCCCTATACGCGGGTCGAATTCAAACCGGGCAGCCGGTTCGGCTATTCGAACCCCGGCATCGTCTATCTGGGGCAGGTCATCGAGCGGCTGTCGGGCGAGGATTATGAAGTCTATGTCGACAAGAATATCCTGAAGCCATTGGGGATGCACAACAGCTATTTCGACCGCACCCCGCCGCACCTGCTGCCGCACCGGTCGCACAGTTATTATGTCCGCGACGGCCGACGGGTCGCCGCGCCTTTCGATGTCGATACCGGGGTGACGGTTTCGAACGGCGGGCTCAACGCACCGATGCCCGACATGGCGAAATATGTCGCCTTCCTGCTCGGCGATCCGGCGCGCCGATCGGACTATGATCGGGTGCTGAAACGGGCTTCGCTCGAGGAAATGTGGATGCCGCAAATATCGGCAGGTGAGGATTTTACGCAGGGCCGCATGGCGAAGACGACGCAGAGTGGCCTGTCCTTCTTCATCGACCGCAGCGCGGCGGTGCGCTTTGTCGGCCATAATGGCGACCAGAACGGTTTTCGCGCCTATCTCAGCCTCTGCCCCGATCAGGGGATGGGCAGCCTGCTCGCCTTCAACACCGAAACGCGCGCGGTCGAGAACAGCGCGGCCAATCGCAAAACGGCGGAATCGCAGGTCGCGCTCGCGACCGACCGCCTATGCGAAGCTGTCGAAGAGCAACGGCGCTAAAGCTCGCTTTTTAAAAGGGAGGGCCCGGAAGGTGCGTAACCTTCCGGGCCTTGTTGCTCCGGCCGCCAGGGAGGGGGGAGGGGCCGCCGGAACTCGGGGGCGCTCCCTATATGGTAGCTGAGGGCCGTAGATTCAATCATACGAAAGCATGAGAGAGCCTATGCAGGTGCGTAGCGGCCCTGCGCTCAGCGGTTCTTTCGTCCCTCGATCAGTCCATCGACCAAGCTCGGATCGGCCAAAGTCGAGGTATCGCCCAGCGATCCGAAATCATTCTCGGCGATCTTGCGCAGGATGCGGCGCATGATCTTGCCCGAACGCGTCTTGGGAAGCCCCGGCGTCAGGTGGATATGGTCGGGGGTCGCAATCGGGCCGATTTCGGTGCGGACCTGCTGCTTCAGCGCCGCGGCGACCTCGTCGGTCGGCTCGACCCCGGCGTTGAGCGTCACATAGGCGTAGATGCCTTGGCCCTTGATATCGTGCGGGAAGCCGACGACCGCGGCCTCGGCGACGAGGTCGTGAAGGACGAGCGCGCTTTCGACTTCGGCGGTGCCCATGCGGTGGCCCGAGACGTTGATGACATCGTCGACGCGGCCGGTGATGCGCCAATAGCCGTCCGCATCGCGGCGGCAGCCGTCGCCGGTGAAATATTTGCCCTTGTAGGTCGAGAAATAGGTCTCGGCGAAGCGCTGGTGATCGCCATAGATCGTGCGCGCCTGTCCCGGCCAGCTGTGCGTGATGCAGAGATTGCCCTCGGCCGCACCGCCCGTCTGCTCGTCGACGAGCAGGGCGCCCTCGGCATCGACGAGCTCGGGGCGGATGCCGAAGAAGGGACGTCCCGCGCTCCCCGGCTGCATCGGATGCGCGCCGGGCAGGGTGGTGATCATGATGCCGCCGGTTTCGGTCTGCCACCAGGTGTCGATCA
>JAESGS010001074.1_pt1 | contig 10122 bp, 9 predicted proteins | sample 9269761 | NCBI WGS metagenome assembly JAESGS01 (sample SAMN15741799, study PRJNA653493) | algae metagenome | isolation source: Cyanosarcina radialis HA8281-LM2 and co-occurring heterotrophs from damp... | place: USA: Makauwahi cave, Hawaii | collected 2011-01-06 | reverse complement strand
GCAAGGTGAGCTTGCCTTCGACCTCCAGAACGCGCTGGATCACGAACATCACGTCGGCGCGGCCGGCATCGTACTCGTCGAACACCAGCGCGCAGGGATGCTGCAGCGCCCAGGGCAGCAGGCCTTCGCGGAACTCCGTCACCTGCACGCCGTCGCGCAGCACGATCGCGTCGCGCCCGACGAGATCGATGCGGCTGATATGGCTGTCGAGATTGATGCGGATGCACGGCCAGTTGAGGCGCGCGGCGACCTGCTCGATATGCGTCGACTTGCCGGTGCCGTGATAGCCTTGGACGATGACGCGCCGGTTGTAGGCGAAGCCCGCCAGGATCGCGAGCGTCGTGTCGCGATCGAAGCGATACGCCTCGTCGACGTCAGGTACGTGGTCGGTCGGCTTGGAGAAGGCCGGAACCTCGAGCTCGCTGTCGATCCCGAACGTCTGCCGGACCTTGACCTTGATGTCAGGAAGGGACTTGGCCGTTTCGTTGGCGGCTGTGGTGACGGATGGCATGTGGGGAATATCGTTCTTGCGGTGCGTCGTTTCGAGGGGCGCGGCGTTCAGCACGCCGCGCGGCGGCAAGTGTCTGCCGGCGCCGAATTATCCATTCTGCGCCTGCGCTTTCAGGAACGTATAGGCCTGATTGATCGATTTTAGCCGTTCTTCGGCGGCCTTGTCGCCCCCGTTCGCATCGGGGTGATGGAGCTTCACGAGTTCCTTGTACCGGGCCTTGACCTCCTCCAGGGTCGCCCCGGCGCCGAGATCCATGACGGCAAGGGCCTCGTCCTCGGGCGATGGCGGCCGGGGGGTCCGCGGGGGCGCGTCCTTGTGGCCGGCGAACATGTCCTCGTCGAACAGGCGGCTGAAGGCGGCACGTAGGTGCTCGGGGTCGATATGGTCCTCGCGGCCGCGCGTACCGATCGGCCAGGTCGGCCGCCAGCCCACGGTATCGGCCCGCCGGGCCGCCTCGATCTCGTCGGTGCCCATGCCCCTGTAGTAGTCCCAGGCCGCGTTGTAGGCGCGGATATGGTCAAGGCAGAACCAATAGTACTCGGTTAGCCGGTCGCGCGCGCGCGGCGCCCTGAACTCCCCCGACGCGGCGCAGCCCGTGAAATCGCAGCGCCTGATGCCGGCGGAGGGGCCGGGATCGGCTTGCGGCGAGAGGCGTGTGCGAGGACGGGCCATGGTCGATCAGTATGGGGGCCCGTCGAAACCCTGACAAGACGTCGTAAGGTCTTGCCAGCCTTGCGCATTTTATTGGTCAAGCCGGCCGTTCGACAACGGCGCTGGCGGCCATCGCCAAGGCGCCATCAGGCCCTTCCGCCCAAAGCTGTGCCGTGCCTCCGCCGCCCCCATCCGGCGTCCCGTTCACATGAAACGGGGCCGTGTCGAAAAGCGGGCTCTTGGCCCGGAACTCGAAGCGGCGAAGGCGTGCTGTCGGCGCTTCCCGGCCGAGCAGGTCCAGCAGCAGCGTGGCGATCAGCGGGCCATGGACGATCAGGCCCGGATAGCCCTCCACCCCGGTCACGTAGGGCTGGTCGTAGTGGATGCGGTGGCCGTTGAAGGTCAGCGCCGAATACCGGAACAGCAGGACGGGGTCCGGCCGCACTTCCCGCCGCCAGACCGCGCCCGTGGGCACCGGTTCCGGCTTCGGCGCCGGGACGCCCGCCTCGGGCGGCGAGCGGTAGACGATGTCGTGCTCCTCCTCCAGGGCGAGCCCCGCCTCGCCGTGGATACGGTGCTGAACCATGACGAAGACCAGATCGCCGCTGCGTCCGCGCTTGGCCTCGACGCTGGCGATGCGCGACTCGCGGCGCGCCTTCTCGCCGACCTTCAAGCCGGCGGCCATGACGATGCGTCCGCCGGCCCACATGCGCCGCGGCAGCGGCACCGGCGGCAGGAAGCCGCCCCGGCGCGGATGCCCGTCCGGCCCGATCTCGCTCTGCCGGGCCGCACCGTTGAAATAGAGCCAGTGCCACCCGGGCGGCAGCGCCGCAGCGGGCGCCGGCGCCCGGTCGTAGTCGAGAGTCGCGGCCATCGCGGCGACGCGATCCGTGGCGATCACGTCTTCCAGGGTCTGGGTTCGGCCGACCCAGCTCTTCAGATGCGCAATCTCGTCATCGGACAATGCCATCGATCACTCCGCCGCCCGAGCATCGGCGAACTCGCGCCGGATCGCGTCGCCATGCTCGCCGAGCGCCGGGACCGGGCGCAGCGCGCGCGGCTCACCGACGAACTGCGCCGGCGGCGCCGGCAGCGCCACCTCGCCCTTAGGCGTGACAACCGTCGCTCGTCGGAGCTGCGGATGGCGCGAGAACTGCTCCACCGTGTTGATGCGACCGAAGGCGATCTGTGCTTTCTGAAGCCGCTGCGCCAGCGGATCGGCATCCGCGGCGCGGAACTTTTCGGTGATGATCGCGTCGAGCGTAGGCCGATTCTTGACGCGGCCGACATTGCTGTCGAAGCGCGCATCGGGCGCAATGGACGCATCGCCAAGCACCTCGGCGCAGAACTTCACCCATTCACGCTCGTTCTGGATCGAGATCAGGATGAGCTGGCCGTCCTTCGTCTCATACGCGCCGTACGGCGCGACGGATGGATGGTTGAGGCCGACGCGCGGCGGCGCACCCTCGCCGTAGTCCTGGTGCATCAGGGGCACCGTCATCCAATCCGCCATGCCATCGAACAGCGAAACCTTGATCGCGCTGCCTTCGCCGGTGCGACCGCGCTTGATCAGCGCCTCGAGCACGGCCTGGTGCGCATACATGCCCGCTGCGATGTCGCACACCGAAACGCCGACGCGTCCCGGCCCTTCCGGCCGCCCCGTCACCATGCACAGGCCCGTCTCGGCCTGCACGAGCAGGTCATAGGACTTCATCTCCGCATACGGGCCGGTGTCGCCGTAGCCGCTGATGTCGACGGTTATCAGTCGCGGATACTTCGTGCGCAGATCGGCGCTTCCAAAGCCGGCGCGGGCCGCGGCACCCGGCAGCAGGTTCTGGATGAACACGTCGGCGCGCGCGACCATCCGCTGCAGCAGCGCATTGTCGTCCGCATTCTTGATGTCGAGGACGATCGACTCCTTGCCGCGGTTGAGCCAGACGAAATAGCTCGACTGGCCCTTCGCGGCGCGGTCGTAGCCGCGCGCGAAATCGCCCTCCGCGCGCTCGATCTTGATCACGCGCGCGCCGGCATCGGCGAGGCGCGAGGCGCAGTACGGCGCCGCGACAGCCTGCTCCAGCGACACGACCAGAAGCCCTTCGAGCGGAAGCGACATGTCAGTACGACCGCGGCAGGCCGAGCACGTGCTCGGACAGGTAGGACAGGATCAGGTTGGTCGAGATCGGCGCGATCTGGTAGAGCCGCGTCTCGCGGAACTTGCGCTCGACATCGTATTCCTCGGCAAAGCCGAAACCGCCATGCGTCTGCAGGCACATGTCGGCAGCGGCCCATGACGCATCGGCGGCGAGCAGCTTTGCCATGTTGGCCTGCGGGCCGCATTTCCGGCCTGATTCGAACATCCGGGCCGCCTCGCGCACCATCAGCGCCGCCGCTTCGCTGGCCGCGTAGGCCTTGGCGATCGGAAACTGCACGCCCTGGTTCTGGCCGATCGGCCGGCCGAACACGACGCGGCTCTTCGCGTATTCGCTCGCCTTCTCGATGAACCAGCGCGCATCGCCGATGCATTCGGAAGCGATCAGGATGCGCTCGGCATTCATGCCGTCGAGGATGTAGGAGAAGCCCTTCCCTTCCTCGCCGAGCAGGTGATCGGCGGGAATCTCGAGATTGTCGAAGAAGACTTCCGTGGTCGCGTGGTTGATCATGGCGCGGATCGGCCGGATGCTCAGCCCGCGCTTGAGCCCCTCGCGCATGTCGACGACGAAGACCGACAGGCCCTCCGTGCGCTTCTTCACCTGGTCACGCGGCGTCGTCCGCGCCAGCAGCAGCATCAGGTCCGAGTGCTCCGCGCGGCTGGTCCACACCTTCTGTCCGTTCACAACGTAGCGATCGCCCTGTCGCACCGCGGTGGTGCGGATGGCCGTGGTGTCGGTGCCGGCCGTCGGCTCGGTCACGCCGAAGGCCTGCAGCCGCAGGTCGCCCCTGGCGATGCCCGGCAGCCAGCGCTGCTTCTGCACCTGGTTGCCGTGCCGCAGGATGGTGCCCATCGTGTACATCTGAGCGTGGCACGCGGCACCGTTGGCGCCGCTCTTGTGGATCTCCTCCAGGATCGCGGCGGCCGCGCTGATGCCGAGCCCGCTGCCGCCATACTCCTCGGGGATCAGCACCGCCAGCATGCCGGCCTCGGTCAGTGCGCGCACGAACTCGGTCGGATAGCGCCGCTCGCGGTCGAGCCCGCGCCAGTACTCGCCCGGGAAACGCGCGCACAGCGCCCGCACCGAGGCGCGAATGTCCGAGAAATCGTCCGCAGCGGTTTCCGCTTCGCCAAGCATGCGTGTTCAACCCGTCGCCAGTGGTCGTGTTGGCGACACCTTAGCGATCCCGGCCGCCCGGCGCTACACGGCCTCTGGCCTCACGCAGCCTTGGCGCGACGCTGCAGATCGGCCAACAGTTCCGGCGGGATCTTGACGCCCTCGGTATGCGCCTTGGCGCGCAAGGCGAGGCGGCGCTCGCCGGGCAGGCGCGTGCCCGGCTGGTCGAGGATCGCCTTCGCCAGCTCGCCGACGCGCGCGGCAAAACCCATGCCGCCGAAGCGCATCGGATCGACGACGAGGAAGAACTGTCCGACGCGCGGCGGCGGGCCCTTCGCATCGAAGAACGAGCTGGCCTCGTAGCCGAAATGCGCACCGGTCAACGCCGCCGAGAGAATTTCCACCATCAGCACGAGGGCGGCACCCTTGGCGTCGCCCATCGGCAGCATCGTGCCGGCCATCGCCGCCTTCGGATCGCTCGTCGGCCGGCCGTCGGCATCGAGCGCCCAGCCTTCGGGAATGCGTTCGCCTTTCTGCGCCGCCACCATGATCTTGCCGCGCGCGACCTTGCTGAGGCTGAGATCGATCACCAGCGGCGGCTTGCCGGTCTGCGGACAGGCGAACGCGACCGGATTGGTGCCGAACAGCGCGCGCATGCCGCCCCACGGCGCAATCGCCGCCGGCGAATTGCCGAACGCCAGCGCGATCAGGCCGCCCGCGGCGAGCGGCTCGACGTGGTAGCCGGCAGCACCGAAATGATGCGAGTTCGTGACGCCGACGCCGACGACGCCTGTCGTGACGACCATCTCCGCCGCGCGGGCGAGGCCACGCGCGATCGCCGGAAAGGCGAACCCGTCCTTGGCGTCGACCATCAGCGCCGCGGCGGCGGCCTCACGCAGGCTCGGTTCCGCCTTGCCATCCACCTTGCCGGCGCGCGCCTGGTCGGCATAAGCGGGCAACCGCGACAGCCCGTGGCCGGCGAGGCCGTCCGCTTCCGCCGCCACCAGCGCCTTCGCGACGGCGTCGGCATTGCCCTGGGCGACACCGGCGGCGGTAAGCACACCGACGGCAAGGGCATGCGCTTCGGCCAGGGGCAGAAGACCAGTCATCGGGATGCGCCCAGCGCGCGCCGGATATTCGCGACCGTCACGGACGACACGCGTTCGTTGGCCTCCTGCGTCACGCCCGCGATGTGCGGCGTGAGCAGCAGGTTGGGCACGCCGTCGAGGCCGGAGCCCTGCTTCAGCGGCTCCTTGTCGAACACGTCTAGGGCGGCGCCGCCCAGCTTTCCGGCCTTGAGCGCCGCGGCCAGCGCCGCCTCGTCGATGATTCCGCCACGGGAGCTGTTGATGATGAACGCCGTCGGCTTCATGCGGGCTATCGATTTCGTGTCGATCAGGTTGCGCGTGCTGTCGGTCAAGGGAACGTGCAGGCTGATGATGTCGCTGGTCCTGAACAACGTATCGAGGTCGACGCAGGTTGCACCGTATTTCGCCCAAACAGGATCGTCAGGCTTGACCGCCGGGTCGTACCCGCACAGGTCGAGTTCCAGCGCCCGCGCGCGCTGCGCCACGGCCCGGCCGATCCCGCCGAAGCCGACCATGCCAAGCCGTTTCCCGGAGACCTCGTTGAACATCAGGTCGTTGCGCGGCCATTTGCCGGCCAGCACCGCCGCATTCGCCTGCCAGACATTGCGCAGGCCGACCATCATCGCCGCGATCACGTACTCCGCCACGGAGGTCGAATTCGCGCCCGTGGCCGGAAAAACCTGGATGCCGCGCCGCTCGCATTCCTCCATGTCGATGTTGTCGAGCCCGACGCCGAGCCGCCCGATCGCCTTGAGCGCCTTGAGGCCGTCGAGGATCTTTCCACGGACCTGCGTGCGGTTGCGCACGATCAGGGCCGGAACGTTGGCCGCATGCCGGACGATCTCTTCGGGATGATCGACCAGGTTGCGGTCGTAATGCACCTTGAAGTCGCGCTTGAGGTCGTCGACCGCCCACTGGTCGATGAACTCCGTGATCACAATGTCGTACATCTGAAAGCCCTATTCGGCGGCAGTCCTGATCAGGGATTCCCCCGGCCGCACACGTGTGAAGGAGACGGGCTCCGTCGTAACGTCGATCCGGCCGTCGCGCAAGTCGACGCAGGTATAGCGGGACGAGGCAAGATCGCCTGATTCGGGATGGTCCGTCCGGAAATGGGCGCCGCGTGAGTCCACGCGCGCCGTCGCCGCCGCGACGATGGCGCGGCTGACGAGCACGAGGTTCTTCAGGTTGAGCCAGTCGTGCCAGGTCAGATTGAAGGCCAGGTTCGACGGATCGACGCCGATCGTATCGAGCTGGCTGTCGAGCGCATCGAGCCCGGCCGACGCCCGGGCCAGGCTTGCGGCGTCGCGCAGGATGCCGCCATCCTCCCACATCAGGTCGTGGAGTTTCTCGCGGACGGTTTCGACGTCGCCTGGCGCACGCGACAGCGGCGCCCGGGCGGCGGCGATGGCCGCCTCGATCGCCGCCTCGTCCGGCGCGAGCCACCTGGATTTCGCGAGCGTCGCCTGCCCCATCGCATCGCCGGCGATGCCGCCGAAAACCGTGGAATTGGCGACACCGTTGCCGCCGAGCCGATTGGCGCCGTGGACGCCGCCCGTGTCCTCGCCCGCCGCGTAGAGGCCGGATACGTCCGTCGAGCAGTCGAGCCGGAATTTCACGCCGCCCATCATGTAGTGCGCGGTCGGCACGACCTCGACCAGGCCGCCGACCAGGTCGAAGCCGACGTCGCGGCAGCGCTCGACCATGCCCTTGAACATGCGGCGCACCATTTGCGGATCGAGATGGCGCATGGTCAGGAACACGCCGCCATTCGGGCCTACGGAGACGCCCTTGCGCATCTGCTCGAACATGGCGCGGCTGACGATGTCGCGCGTGGCGCGCTCGCCGCGACGATCGTATTTGAGCATGAAGCGCTCGCCGTTCGCATCGAGCAGGTGGCCGCCGGCGCCGCGCAGGCCCTCCTCGATGATCGTACCGGAAATGCGCGTGTCCGGCCCGGCGATGAGTCCGGTCGGATGGAACTGCACCATCTCCATGTCGCGGAGCGTCAGGCCGGCGCGCAGCGCCATGGCCATGCCGTCGCAGGACTTGTCGCCCGACGGCGTGTGGTACTTGTACATCGTCGGGCCGCCGCCCGTGGCCAGCAGCACGCTCTTGGCCTGCACGAGGACGAACTCGCCGCTGCGCATGTCGATGAACAGCACGCCGGCGATTGCGTCACCCGCTTCGGTGCGGATCAGCTCGATCGCGCGGTGCTCCTCGAGCCGGTCAATGCCGCGCGCCCAGACCTGCTCCGCCAGCCGGTTGATGATCTCGATGCCGGTCAGATCGCCCTTGTGCACAGTCCGGTCGAAGGTCTGGCCCGCGAACGCCTTCTGATGGACCGTGCCGTCGGGATTGCGGTCGAAGAAGCAGCCATACTCGGCCTCCAGCTCGCGGATGCGGACCTGCGCCTGGGTCACCAGGGTCCAGGCGAGGTCCTGGTCGTTGAGCCACTTGCCGCCCTCGATCGTGTCCATGAAGTGCCGCTCGGCGGAATCGCCCGCCGCGAGCGCCACGTTGTAGCCGCCCTGCACCATGCGCGTGCAGCCGCACTTGCCGAGCAGGCCCTTCACGGCGACGGTGATCTTCAGGGACGGCGCCGCCTTGCTCGCGTGCAGCGCCGCCAGCAGCCCGGCGCCGCCGCTGCCAAGGATCAGGATGTCGGTGCGCAGCCGCTTCATTGCAGTCAATCCAACCGCGGAGTGCGCAGAGAAGCGCCGAGGACGCAGAGAAGTGAATTGCGGCGCTTCGCGCCGCAAGCTTCTAGCCTCTGCGACCTCCGCGCTCCTCCGCGTCCTCTGCGGTAAATTCCAGACGTCACGTCATACCTGCTTTCACGCCCATCGCCGCTAGCGCGGCCGACCGGCGCTCCGCGGCCGTGGCGCGCACCGCGTCGTAGAGCGAGCCGCCATGGCTGTCCATGCCGACCAGCAGCGGGCCGAAGCCCTTCACGCGGAACTTCCACAGGCTTTCGGGATTGAGGTCGTCGAGGTCGACATCCTCGATCGCCTCGATCCACGTCGTCTCCAGCGCCGCCGTGCCGCCGATGATGGCGAGGTAGGCGCCACCCATTTCGGCAAACGCCTCGGCGGACTGCTTGCCCAGCCCGCCCTTGCCGATCACGAAGCGGACGCCGTACTCGCGCATCAGCGGCCGGGTGAACCGCTCCATGCGCTCGCTCGTCGTCGTGCCGACGCAGATCGGCGCGTAGCGCGGCGCGCCTTCGGGCGCGTTGTCGATGCGGCGCACATTGGGTGCCGTATGGATCACCGCATGGCCGTTCATGTCGAAATGCGTCTTGCGGCCACGATCGAACATGTGGATCTGCGTCGCGTCGCGAATGCCGTAGAGCGTGCCGTTGATCGTGACCGTGTCGCCGGCCCTAAGCTTGCGCACCTGGGCGTCGTCGACCGGCATGTTGAAGTCGTAATGCGCCATGGTCAGAAACCGATCTCGACGCCCTTGGGCGTGAACGTCGCCGTCGCGCGCCGCGCCGAATGGCACTGGATGTTGACAGCCACCGGGTTCATCGTGATGTGCGTCGCCGCCAGCTCGACATGCACGGCGAACGCCGTTGAATCGCCACCCAACCCCTGCGGTCCGATGCCGAGTGCGTTGACCGCGTCGCTCAGCATCTTCTCCAGCCTGGCGCCTTCAGGATCGCCGCAGGTCGAGCCCAGCGGCCGCGTCGCGGCGACCTTGGCGAGATGCATGCAGAGATCCGACGTGCCGCCGACGCCGACGCCGACAATGGTCGGCGGGCAGACCTTGCCGCCGGCTTCCATCACGCGATCGATGACGAAGGTCTTCACGCCGTCGACGCCATCGGCCGGAATGCACATCTTGAGGAACGAGCCGTTCTCCGAGCCCGAGCCCTTCGGGATCATCTCCAGTCGCAGCTCGTGCGGCCGGTCGGAGAAATCGATGTTGATCACCGGAATCCCGGTACCGCAGGAATTCTGCTCGTTCTTGCGCGTGATCGGGTGCACGACCGAGGAGCGCAAGGGATGCTCTTTCGTCGCGCGCTCGACGCCACGGCGGATTGCGGCCTTCAAGGTCACGCCGTCCACGTCGACATCCCGGCCGATGACGACGTTGTAGATCGGGATGCCGGTGTCCTGGCACAGCAGGTTGTCGGTGCGCTCCGCCACGGCGATGTTCTCGATCATCGTGGCGAGGATCGTCTTGGCGGTGCGGTCGCTTTCGCTGGTGTCGAGGCGCTTGAAACCCTGCTTGATGTCGTCCGGCAGCACTTTCAGCGCGCGGATGTAGAGCAGCTTGGCCGCCTCCTCCACGGCCTCGGGATCGACGTGCAGCCGGTGCTTGTCGTCCCTCATCGCTGCATGCCCCATTTGCGGACGGTGTGGGTCTCGATGGTGCGGAAGATGACGCTCTCGACCAGCAGGCCGATGATGATCACCGCGGTCAGGCCGGCGAACACCGCCGCCGTCTCGAGCTGGTTGCGGTTCTCGAAGATGAACCAGCCCAGCCCGCCCGAGCGCGACGACACGCCGAACACCAGCTCCGCCGCGATCAAGGTGCGCCACGCGAACGCCCACCCGATCTTCAGCCCCGCCAGGATCGACGGGAACGCCGCCGGGAT
>JAESGS010001072.1_pt1 | contig 10127 bp, 14 predicted proteins | sample 9269761 | NCBI WGS metagenome assembly JAESGS01 (sample SAMN15741799, study PRJNA653493) | algae metagenome | isolation source: Cyanosarcina radialis HA8281-LM2 and co-occurring heterotrophs from damp... | place: USA: Makauwahi cave, Hawaii | collected 2011-01-06 | reverse complement strand
TGCCGATTGGTTTGCTCCAATCGGTCTTGTCGCTCTGCAGAGAATTAAGGTATCCATTAGTTATTCTAAAAATGTCTAGTCAATGTTTGATGATAATTGTGCAGGGTCAATAAGGTTACACACAACGTTGATGCATTGGCGAAGGCACGGCATTTATTATATGCTGCCTAATACAAATGTTGATTATTTATCAATTGCTTATTATATACTAATAAATTTCACTAGAACCACCTTCGCCGAAACTAATGTTGATTAGTGAAAATGGCGCCTAAATGTATTGCGTCCGCCGTGCTTTTGCCAATGCAATTGTTGGGCGCTGTTAACGAATCAAATGTATCGTTCAAGTAAAGAAAGTAATACTTTTTTATTAAGCCTATCAAAAGCAATAACGACTAGCATCAACAAAAGACAAATTGCGGAATATAATATAACGTTTTCTGTCCGTGTTAATGAAATAAATAATAGAAACAAAAGTATGAATAGCATAAGCCAAAAAACTGGATTTGTTGTAACCCTAACTGAAATTATTGTTTGTCCAGCTATTGAAAAAACAGAGACAATTATTTTTGCCCCAATACCTTCACCCATAAAAGGTCGCCAATTACCATGCTTTGCATAAAATACGTATTCATCTTTCTCCTCTAAATAAGCCCCATAAATGCTATACTTAATTGAATTATACTTAGCTCTTATTATTTCCAATAGTACTTGCCTGGCTTGATTAATGTCCAGCTTGGTTTTATATTGTTTAGTAATTGAATAGAAAGGTAGCAATTTGTGTCTATTTCAATTTTAACAGCTTTAGCAATCTGGAACTCAATAGCGCCCAACGGCGGCAGCTTGGCGATGGTGGGGAATTTGTATTCCGTCCGGCAATAACTACTGTTAATTATTGATCAGTTGTTGAATTTAAATTACCAAAGGTTCATTTTATTCTGCCGCTGAAACTGATACTTGGAATATATTCTACGTCGATTGCTTATCACGTCCGCCCCACTAATGCCAAACTGCTCTGTTGGGCGTAGTTTATTCCTTTTGTTTTAGTACGATTACTCCAAAAATATTATCATAACCAAACTTTTCGTAAGCCTCTAAACCTAAATAGACGTTTGCAGTGTAATTGTCTAAGTTGAGGGAAGCAAGTTTATCTTTCAAGGCTTTATTCTCTTTGGGCCTAGTTTTGATTAAACCATAAGCGTTCGAAAGTCCGGTTTCTTGTTTGTACGACTTGCCATCTATAATGTATGTCAAATAGTACTTTATACTAAAATCTTTATAAAGCACATAGACCATTTTTGCGGAATTGTCCACTAGTGCTCTTTTGTCTTTCACTAACGTAAAGCTTTTTAAAAACTGTGTCATACCGTGATTTGATAGAGCTATGCTGTCTACTGGAAGTATGTTGTTGGTGCTAATGTCAATTTTATTACCTGTCCGCTTGTAATTGAAGGTCGCATTGAACTGTTTCGACATGTGTCGTGGTAAAGTGCTTATTTCAAGTGTCGTGTCTGTGGTAAATACCAACTGATGTCCACTGTATAAACTGTCGGAGGAAACGCCACAGTAAGTTTGATTAAGTTTCTGTCCGTAGCAAAAACTAAAAGTCAAAAACGCCAATATGAATAATGCTTGAACTTTCAAGGTCTTGAAATTACGCCCAACGTACACGGCTTGGCGATAGGGTGGTATTTGAAAACCGTCAGGCCGTATCATTGCTGGTTTTATATATACATGTTTATTGTTAATTCCAATGCTAATTTTTATTCTTTTGTTGGAATAAAAGTTGAATATTTGACTAATAGTTGATTATTTATTCGTCGCCCCGCCATATTGCCAAACCGAATGTTGTGCGTAAGTCCTCAGTCGTCATTCTTAAAATACCAAGGGTTCCACATTTTACTAGTCCGAATACCTTTCTGTTTTTTCTTAACTAAACTTCCGTTACGAATTTTGTACAACTTTTCTTTTCGGGAAAATAACTTGTCGGGGTACACTCGGTAATTTTGACCATAAGATAGAAGAACGCTGTTGTCAATTGCTGAAATTCTTTCTGGCTTCTCGTCAGGCGATAAAATAAGCGTATCTACAGATAAATTATTTCGGTTTGTGTAATGTAACGTGTCAAAGACAGGAACCATATAAAGAAAGACAGTGTCTTTTACCACTGTCCATGTACCTTTTGTCCAACTTGATTGCAAGTCAAAATGCCAAGTATATTTAAATGTACTGTCTGGCTTCAACTCAATACGATTTCCAAAATAGTCACGATAGCGCCCTATTCTTTTGTCTTGAGCGAGTAAGAGCATTGAGTGAAAAAGCATAAAAGTCACGGTTATAATTTTCATACATGTATGGTACCCGTCAGCAGTCAACTTACGCACAACGTTGAAGTATTGGCGAAGGCAGGGTCATTATTAACGATCCGCCCGGACAACCGATTAATTTATTTAAAAATGTTGAATTTTAATTCCAATAGCCAATTTGAAATTAAAGCAAGCCTGGACATATGCACATCAAGGATCTGCTGTTGAAGTTTCGTCGTCCCGCCCTGCTTTTGCTAATACTCGTGTTGCCCGCAGTAGTTCATTTACAAATTTCGTTCATGGTTTTTGTCGATAGACTGTCGCCATATAAAGATCCAAGTCTAAATGATACACAAGCTTTTTCTTCTTTGGCAACTGAAAGCCAACAAAGTCCGGTCATATAATGGCTTTCTCCAACATTATATTTCATTTCAATACTATTTTGAAAGTCGTGAAATGCTCTTTTATATTGTTGTGTCGAATAGTAGGCTAAACCTCGTTCATAATATATTTCTCTTGCTGGAATATCAAAAGTAGATTTCTCTTTAAATATTCCATTTTTGTTGAATTCTATTATTGCCTGCCAACCTGTGTCTGTTGGATTGCTAATTCCTTTTGTCATTAACGCTCGATTATAGTAATCAATGGCTTCATTATATTTCTTCTGTTCAAATTTACATAGTCCAATATAATAGTAGGCTCTAGTATTATTTGTGTCTAAACTTAGTAGTGTCTCATAGTCATTTATAGCTTGATTAATATTATGAAGATTTTCATAAGAAAGTCCTCGCTGAATATATGCCTCTTTTAAATTTGGGTTTTTAAGAATTGCCTTGTCATACAAAGCTATTGCGGCTTTGTAATCCCCTTTCATTCCAATTTCGTCTCCTTGCCTTAGATATTCTATGCTTGATGTCAAGTCGCAACTTGTCAATAATAGTAGGCTCAGTATGTATAAATAGTTTCGGAGTGTCATTACTATTGCGGGCAACGTTGAAGTATTGGCGAAGGCAGGGCCATTACTAGCGTCCCGCCCGGCCAAAAGATAAATTTATTTACAAAAGTTCATATTTATACTCCATAGCCTAATTGAAAACGTGACAAGTCAGGTCCGATGCTCATGTTTGATCTACCAATGAAGTTTCGTCGTCCCGCCCTGCTTTTGCCAATACTTTTGTTGGGCGCTGTACATGCTTTCATTGTAATAATGATTCAACTATGTGTTTTTTATAAATAATTACATAGTTTTTCTGTTCGTCGCGATATGAAAGTATTTTTTTTAAACTTTCAAATTCCTGTACCACGTTTTGATTTACTGTCCTTGGTTGTGGATTATATTTTAGCCCATTTTTCCAAATTGTCTCTGATTTAGAAGCTGCCTTTTCTGTCCCGCCAGGACTGTCTGATAGTAGTATACTTAAATCTTTTGAATTAGAGTCTATTGGAAAATATTCAAACAATGTATCAGCAATATTTAAATATGGGTAATGCTCTGCATACATATGATATCCAAATATTGTCATTGCAACTCTTGGATGTGATGTAATAAAATATTCCCAAAATTCTTTAGAAAATTTAACCGGTTTGATTACATCATTTTGGTCAATACTTTTTCCATTAAAATCTTTTGGGTATAAAACTATAAGTACATCATTTGATATTGTCAATTTATTATTTGCGTCGCAACAAGTAACGAATATTATCAATATGATTGAACACAGGAGTTTCATGGTATAGCGCCCAACGAACAGGGCTTTGTGCAGGTGGGGAATTATTTTTTCCGTCAACCCATAACCACTGCTCAAGTTATAATTTAAAGTTCATTGTTTTTACTGTGCTTGGCGTTATTCCTCACGCTGGAACTACTGCCGATGCTTGCAATTAGCTGATGTAATAGCGTCGTGCCCCCACTTGCACAAAGCCGCCTGTTGTACGCATGTCGTCACGATACTTGCAACCGATTTTTCAATTCCATAAAGTCTTCGTTTAATAGCAATGAATATAATTGTTCTATTTCTTGTAAGTCTACACATTGCTTGACATATTGCTTGTTTGCGTCGTCTTCAAAAACGCCTACGACGCTTAAATCTTTATATGCTTCTAAAACATTTTCCTCTGTTTTGATGACAGATACCCAAAATGCCCCATGTTCGTCGTCCATGCCTTGCAAGTCTGCCAAGGCGGTTTTTACGTCTGTCATACTAACGGCATCTTTGGAGTAACCGGCTAAGTACTGTATGTAACTTTCTTGTTGCATTGTTATAATATTAGGGTCCAACTTGCCAACCGTCTAACTTACAATCAAACACGTAGCCTATATCCCACATTTGTTGATTCCATTCGTTTATTGTACCCAACTCCATTTTGGTTGGATGTGTGTTGCCCAATAGTTCAAATATTTCGTTGTATGGCTGAACTTTCAAATCTGTGTATTTGGGAAAATTGGTCAGGAGATGAAGCCCAAGATGTTTTAGTTTCTCTTCTTGGTCGCTCACGTAAAAAAATTCAATGGGCAGGCTCGTTTCCGGTGTTACGTTTGAATTGTAAATTCTTTCCAAAACATCAGCGTTGACGTCCAAGGCTATTTCGGTGTCAAAAATATCTTTAGTGAAAAAGGTGTTTTCTTTTCTCTCAAGCATGAATAGTGATTGGTGATTGCGTACAACGCGATCAGGTATTGCCGATGGTGGGGAATTTCATATTCGTCCGCCCGGAAGTGCTACCTGACTTTTTGATAAAGTTTAAAATTAAGAACTAAAGCCGGGCTGTATTCCTCGAGCCCCGAACCACAGCACAGCAGAATTGCCGCTGCGGATTGTTCCAATGTCTAGCCCGACTATTGGCAATACCAATGTTATGTGCCGTACTATCGTTTTTTGTTTTGATAGTCGGTTTTGTATTGGTTTACTAATTCCGCTATTTGTTCAATAGTCATCTCAAGATATTCACTTCTAACTGAATACTCAGTCCCGTCCTTGAGCCTGAAGTGTATATAGTTTTTGGATCCATTTTCAGAGTCTTGCTCAACGAAAGGATACAAAGAAATTAAGTCGTCCCAATTTGTCCAGCTATACCCTTGAACCTTAAACTCAGATTCAGTTAAAATAATTTTACCTTTCCCTAAAAATATCTTGTATACTGAATATAAAACTAAAGCAATGGCGACAATACCTATTGTGCTGGTTACCGTCTCTAGTATGGATTTACTACTACGATAGGATTCAAATAAAACAAATAGGATGCTCAAAATTATAGCTCCAAAATATGTCCTTCTTGTATTTCTAATATGTGTTGTTGTGTCCATTAATTAGTAACCTGTTCTTTAGTTATGTGTCGTTCTGTTCAGTTTTTTTGTTCAAGTCGAACCCAAAATGATAAAGAACGTTTTCTGTCGCCCCAACGTTAGTGAAATTGCTGGGCAGTATGGCACATAACGTTAGAGTATTTGCGAAGGCAGGGAATTCATTGATTGTCCAGCCCGGTATAAATACCTAATTGAAAATATGTTGTTGAAATTATGAACTAAAGCTGAAAATTGAACGTCGAGCCCGAACTGCTGTTGATGATTGCAAATAGCTGATATTACATTTTCAAGCCCTGCTTTTGCAAATGCTTTTGTTAGCACACGTTTTTCATCGTCGCACTTGAAAAAATCCAGGCGGGCAAGCTGCTGATATAAAAAACTTATCCTTGTAAATTGTCGGGGCTTCAATGCACATTGGAGAAGGCAAATCTTCTTTATTCCACGTTTTGCCGCCGTCATTTGAGATAAAGAACGAACGAATTACTCCAATGGGTCCAACTTCGTCTTGTCTATTGCCGATAGTCATTAATTTGTCGCCATAAACAAATACTTCATCTGGTTCGTACTTGGAAAATTCCCCAAATTCAATTTTTTCAAATCCTGTTTCATTTAATTTCATGATGTAACCAACACTATTTTTGCTTGCTGCTAAATATAAATTATCGTTGTACCTGTAATGCGAGGAAATGAAATAGCCTTGGTCAAACTTAATTTCCTTGGTAGTTCCAGTTTTTATGTCAGTTAGAAAATAGCTAATATAATCCGCAGTTGATGGATCGTTCTTTAATGAAATAACTTTGTCCTTTAAAAAAGTCCATGGATAATTCTCCCGGAATATTTGAATAGTGTCAAACAGGTTATTGTGATATATTATTAAATATTTATTCTGCCTGTCAGTCGTTAAGAGGCGCCCATTTGTACTGGTTGTGAATTCCATTTCGATAATTCCTGCATATTTGGTCAAGGTCAGCAAGTTTCTCCAATCTTTACCGTCATTATTGCTCTGAACAAGTAGCGTTGTGTCATTGTCGGTTTGTATTTTCAGTATCAACGTGTCGCCGAACGTAGCGATTTTTTCAACAGAACCTAAGAATGGTAAAGGGATATGTTTCCAGTCTCTTCCTTGATTTAGCGTCTTATATAAAACTGCAGCATTTTGAAAACTAATTGTATCCTCACTTCTTGAGTCCAATAAAGTAAGATGTCTGCCGCCAATGTAGCCCATCTGTTCGTCAACAAAGTATATGTCTTTGTACGTTTCATCTTGGTCTGGAAGTCCATTGCCTGCAAATTGTGTCCAGTTATGGTTTGTCCCACAGGAAATGAAAAGTAAGAGTAATGTAGTTATGGAAACGGGTCTCATTAAAATGTGTGCTAACGAACACGGCTTGGCGATAGGCTGGTATTTGAAAATCTTCTGGCCGAACCGTTGCTTATTTTATAAATAAATGTTCATTGTTAATTCCAAAGCTAAGTTTTATACTTTAATTGAAATTAATGTTGATTATTGAACAAAAAGGTGATTAAATTTTAGTCGCCCCGCCATATTGCCAAACCGCCTGTTGTGTGCGATGCATTATTTATTAAATATTTGAATTGGATAGCTGTCAAAAAATCCCCAATTACTGTCTGATTTTGTCCAGTAGTCGATGTTAATGTGAAATTTGTTTTTAGTGTTCTCAATTAATGATTCAACGTTCAACTCGGGTATAGAATAGTAGTAATAATTTCTATTGCCGCTAAATGTTTCTATCAAAAAGATTATACCATTTTTGGAACTTTGCAACAACGAACACATATAATGATCAAATTCATTAAGTGTTGAATTGTAGTTCTTTTCTGGCAGTCCGTCTGAATTAACTTTTTCTAGGATGTGCACAATGGAGACTAATTTTGTAAATCTATCTTTATACTGCCAAATATTTGGATAGTCGGGTTTGCGTAATAATAAAGGGAGTCCGTCATATTCCATTTCAGATGTCGACCAGGTCATTTAAAACATTATTTTGGTGTTTTTGATTATTAGGATCCGCATTGCACACAACGTTCACGGCTTGGCGATAGGGCGGTATTTGAAAATCGTCTGGCCGAACCGTTGCTGATTTTATAAAATAATGTTCATTGTTAATTCCAATGCTAAGTTTTATACTTTAGTTTGAATTAATGTTGAATATGAAATAAGAGCTAATTATTTATTCGTCGCCCCGCCATATTGCCAAACCGCCTGTTGGCTGTAGCCGTTCTACTTGTCAATGAAGTCCTGTTTATGATTCCTTATGAAGTCCACCTGGATTTTTTGAAGATCTTCCTTTTTGTATAGGTCATAAAATTCATCATCAAATTTATTAAGTGGATTGTCGTCATAAGATTTACTAAAACCTTTCAATGAACCGTCATGATACTTAGTTATTATTATATTCTCTTTTTTATAAACTTCATTGGCTCTTTTTGTCAATTCAGCAAATTTAAAAGCACCAACAAGTTTTAAAGCGTCAGGGGTTAAATCGGCGTACTGTCCACTTGGGTTATAATAAAATTGGTTGTAACCACCGTTATTCACTTCTGTCTCCAAACACCAGATTATATAAATTGCTTGTTGTGATTTTGTCCAGCCTAAAACTGTTTGATATTCTTTTGTGTAATCTTTTGGAAATTTGTCAATTAAATTGTCAAAGACAGTTTGCAATAGTTCATCGTCAGAAGTCGTGTCAATAATTTGTGCCGTCAAAATTCTATGAATTGGTCTGTTCTTAAAATCTTCTATTGATTTACTAATTTGTTCTTTTAATGTATCTGTCTTATTAGTTTTTCCACTTCGATTGATCTGTCCTGAACAGCCAAATAGTTTGAATATGAATGCAAACATTAAAATGAATATGATTTTATTTAGGATCACCATACGGTTACAGCCAACGAACAGGGCTTTATGCAGGTTGGGTATTAGTATTCCATCTGCCCAAAACTGCTGCTGACTTAAAAATTAATATTGAAAATATGAACTAAAATTGATTGTTATTCGTCTGATTGAACTGAAGCTGAAACTTGCAATTAGCTGATAATATGTTCGTCTGCCCAAATTGCATAAAACCCAATGTTAGCTGGCGTTTTTTGTTCTCTTATGTTTGGCAATTATTAAAAGTCCTACCAAACCAACTGTCGTGAATATAAGCCCACCAACCAAATTAAACTTATTAGACTCTTTGTAAATATTCTTGCCATTCAAGTTTAACTCTTTAACGCCTAAATTTATTCCATTTGATGTCGATACAGTTGGGTCGACAAGGATAGTATATAGGGAAACTGTGTCGACTTTATTTATTAATTGATTCTGCGAAGCTTGTTCATACGGCCCTAAGTAAATCCCGAATTTGTCTTGATTATTGTCGACACTGAAAGTCAGCCCATACCGGTGACTTTGATTATGTGTCGAAACAACTTCTATTTGCCTGGCTGTAATTTTTGTTTCAATTTGTGTCAAATTACTTTGACTTTGAATAGCTCTATACAACAATAAAAGTCCACACGATAAAAATAGAATCAGAATTATGTTGGTCGTAATGTTTTGCATTGTAGGGTCTGTAAAATGCCAGCTAACGCCGGCAGCTTGGCGATGTTGGGGAATTAGTATTCCTCCGCCCATAACTACCGATGATTAGTGTTTTTTGTTGAATATAATTTGCTATCGGTGACTTTGGTTATTTGGATATAGATAACGATGATTTTTTTTAATAGCTGATTATTTATTTTGTCCCGCCCCAATAGCGCCAAACTGGTCTGTTGTGTGCAGCTTTGATTAATCTTGTTTATTCATTTCAACATATTCTAAAAAGCCTCCCATACAACTATTTTCGCCAGTCATATAACCTTTATTAAAAAGAATATGCGCAAATGCCTTCATTTCATCGGCTTGGAGTCTAAGGACAAATTCTTTGTCTTTGTCAATATATTGAGCCACTTTGTCAATATTATAGTCTGTATGAATTTTATCAATTAGTTTGGAGTCGTAGTCAAAGAATGAAAGATTTCGGAGAGCTTTTTCGTTTTTAAACTCAAAACACCTGTCCTTTTTTGATTTAGCAAAGTCTAGTACTTTTTGGTCTCCAATTTCGTCGTAGCCAACATTTAACTCTATATGTATAGCACCGGATATAAAATTTCCTTTAGTACATATTTCTTTAACCTCTCCTGAGTTAAGGTTTTTGACAGTAATTACTGCAAAATAATTAAATGTCGAACGGTTTTGAACTGCTGTAAGATAGTTTAAATATTTCTTGTCATTAATATTTTTGCGTGGCGTAGAACCAAGTAATAATAATGTTAGTGCTAGGAAAAATATTCTTGTCATATCGTCATAAATACTAGTTCTTTCGGGTGGTTGTCAAATAGTTGCACACAACGGCGGCAGCTTTGCGCAGTGCTGGTAATGAAGCACTAATGCTGTAACCGCTGTTCATTTAGTTGTTAAAGTTTAAATCACTGATCTGATGATGAATCTGTACATAGCTTGGACTGCTGTACAA
>JAESGS010001067.1_pt1 | contig 10235 bp, 8 predicted proteins | sample 9269761 | NCBI WGS metagenome assembly JAESGS01 (sample SAMN15741799, study PRJNA653493) | algae metagenome | isolation source: Cyanosarcina radialis HA8281-LM2 and co-occurring heterotrophs from damp... | place: USA: Makauwahi cave, Hawaii | collected 2011-01-06 | reverse complement strand
CCAGTCAGACACCGCATCGCTGCCGTCGCGCATCGTTTCGGTTTCGCGGTTGGGCGAGGCGACCGATCCCGAGTCCAGATGGTCGCGGCCGATCACGACGGGGGCTTTCAACTCGCCGTTCGCGACCATCTCGTTAAACGCAAGGCCAAGCCGGTGGCGATCGCCGAGGCCGACCCAGCAGATACGCGCCGGTAGTCCCTGAAACCGGATTTTTTCGCGCGCCATGTCGAGCCAGTTGTGGAGATGCTTGTTGTCGGGAAGCAGTTCCTTCACCTTGGCGTCGGTCTTGTAGATATCCTCGGGATCGCCCGACAGCGCCGCCCAGCGGAACGGGCCGATGCCGCGGCAGAAGAGCGGGCGTACATAGGCGGGGACGAAGCCCGGAAAGTCGAAGGCGTTCTCGACGCCCTCGTCCTTCGCCATCTGGCGGATGTTGTTGCCATAGTCGGTCGTCGGCACGCCCGCGGCCTGCAGGTCGAGCATCGCCCGCACATGGACGGCCATCGAGGCCTTGGCGGCTTTCGCCACGGCAGCGGGGTCGCTCTCGCGTTTCGCAAACCATTCGTCGAGCGACCAGCCCGCGGGGAGGTAGCCGTTCACCGGGTCGTGCGCCGAGGTCTGGTCGGTGAGCAGGTCGGGGCGGATGCCGCGGCGGACGATTTCCGGGAGCACTTCGGCGGCGTTGCCGAGCAGGCCGACCGATACGGGCTTGCCCTCGGCGTGGCTCGCTTCGATCATCGCGATCGCCTCGTCGATGCTCGCTGCCTGCTTGTCGAGATAGCCGGTGCGCAGGCGCATTTCGATGCGGCTCGGCTGGCATTCGATCGCGAGGCACGACGCGCCCGCCATGACCGCCGCGAGCGGCTGCGCCCCGCCCATACCGCCGAGACCCGCAGTGAGCAGCCAGCGTCCGGCGAGGCTGCCGCCATAATGCTGGCGGCCCATTTCGACGAAGGTTTCGTAGGTGCCCTGAACGATGCCCTGGCTGCCGATATAGATCCAGCTGCCCGCGGTCATCTGGCCGTACATCATCAAGCCCTTTTTATCGAGCTCGTGGAAATGGTCCCAATTCGCCCATTCGGGGACGAGGTTCGAATTGGCGAGCAGGACACGTGGGGCGTTCTCGTGGGTGCGAAAGACGCCGACGGGCTTGCCCGACTGGATGAGCAACGTCTCGTCGCCCTCCAGTCGCTTCAGCGTTTCGACGATCCGGTCGTAGCTTTCCCAGTCGCGCGCGGCGCGGCCGATGCCGCCATAGACGACGAGTTCGTGCGGCGCCTCGGCGACGTCGGGGTGGAGATTGTTCATCAGCATCCGCATCGGCGCTTCGGTCAGCCAGCTCTTCGCGCTGATCTCGGGACCGGTCGCCGGGCGGATTACGCGGCTGTTGTCGAGACGGGTGGTCATGAATGTCCTTTCGCAAAATCAAGGGTCGCGGCGATCACCTGCTCCAGCAAGGGCCGGATTGCGGGATTGGGATCGAGGGGGGGAGGCCAGCTGGCGTGGGTGATTGTGGCGGGCTCGGCCATGTAGCCGCGCTGCGCCAGCTCCATCTGGATCGCGTGGATGCCGTCGTCGGGCTGGCCGTAATGCCGCGTCGTCCAGCCGCCCTTGAAGCGGCCGTTGACGACATGGCTCCTCCCGCTCGCGGCGCAGATGTTCGCGACGATCGTTTCAAGTTCGGGAGCGCATGTTGCCCCGCCATTGGTGCCGATGTTGAATTGCGGCAGCTCGCCGTCGAATAGGCGCGGGACGTGGCTGCGGATCGAATGGGCGTCGTAAAGGACAACGCGGCCGTGCGCCGATTTCAGGCGGTGCAGCTCTTCGCTCAGCGCCTCATGATAGGGCCGGTGATAGAGGTGGAGGCGCTGGTTGATTTCGGTCTCGTCGGGTTCGTCGAAACGATAGAGCCGTTCGCCGTCGAACGTCGTCGTCGGGCACAGCTCGGTCGTCGCTTGCCCCGGGTAGAGCGACGCGCCCGACGGATCGCGGTTCATGTCGATCACGCTGCGCGAGATCTTCGTCGCGACCAGCGTTGCGCCCATGTCGGCCGCAAAGGCGTAAAGCTCGGCGATGTACCAGTCGGTGTCGATCTGCGCGTGCCAGGGCGAGACGAACTGCTCATCAAGACCGGCAAGGTCGGTGCCGCCGTGTGGGAAGGCGATGACAAGCGGCGCGTCGCCGCTATGGACGCGCAGCCAGTCCATCAGCCGACGCCCGGCAGGTCGGCGGGGACTGCCGCGACGAGGCTGCCGGTGCGGATCAGCGCGGTCGCGGCCTCCATGTCGGGATGGAAATGCCGGTCGTCTTCGAGCGTCGGCACTGCAGTGCGCAGATGCCGGTGCGCGGCTTCCAGCGCGTCACTCGATTTGAGCGGCGCGTGGAAGTCGATACCCTGGCACGCCGCGAGCAGTTCGATGCCGATCACGGCACTGGCATTGTCGGCCATGTCGAGCAGGCGGCGTGCGCCATGCGCGGCCATCGAGACATGATCCTCCTGATTGGCCGAGGTCGGGATCGAGTCGACACTCGCCGGATAGGCGCGCTGCTTATTCTCGCTGACCAGCGCCGCGGCGGTGACCTGCGGGATCATGAAGCCCGAGTTGAGGCCGGGGCGCGGGGTGAGGAAGGCGGGGAGGCCTGACAGCGCGGGGTCGACGAGCATCGCGATGCGGCGCTCGGAGATCGAGCCGATTTCGCACAATGCCATCGCAATCATGTCGGCGGCGAAGGCGACGGGCTCGGCGTGGAAATTGCCGCCCGACAGCGCCTCGTCGGTGTCGGCGAAGATCAGAGGGTTATCGGAGACGCCGTTCGCCTCGATGCCGAGCGTCGTTCCCGCCTGCCGCAGCAGGTCGAGCGCCGCGCCCATCACTTGCGGCTGGCAGCGGAGGCAATAGGGGTCCTGCACGCGCGGATCGTCGACCGCGTGCGAGGCACGGATCGCCGATTCCGCCATCAGGCCGCGCAGCGCATCGCCGACCTCGCGCTGTCCGGCATGGCCGCGCAGCGCGTGGATGCGCGCATCGAACGGCGCGTCGGAGCCTTTGGCCGCCTCGGTCGAGAGCGCGCCGGTGATCAGCGCCGAGCGGAAGACGGTTTCGGCGCGGAAGAGGCCCGCGAGCGCGTTGGCGGTCGAGAATTGTGTGCCGTTGAGGAGCGCGAGCCCTTCCTTGGGGCCAAGATCGAGCGGCTTGAGGCCGGCCTCGGCGAGCGCATCGGCGGCGGGTATCGTCTTGCCGCCGACCTCGATCGCGCCGACGCCGATCATCGCCGCAGCCATATGCGACAGCGGTGCAAGATCGCCGCTCGCGCCGACCGAGCCCTGCGACGGGACGACCGGGGTCAGGCCCTTCGCCAGCATGGCTTCGAGCATCGCGACGGTCTCGCGCTTCACGCCCGATGCGCCCATGCCGAAGCTCGCAAGTTTCAGCGCCATCATCAGCCGAACGATCTTCGTCGGCGACGGCGTACCGGTGCCTGCGGCGTGGCTGAGCACGATATTGCGCTGGAGCGTCGCCAGGTCGTCGTCGGCGATGCGGACGCTCGCGAGCTTTCCGAAGCCGGTGTTGATACCATAGACCGGCGCGCCCTTCGCGACGATGCGCGCGACCGCGGCGGCGCTCGCGTCGATCGCGTCCCAAGCGCCGTCGCGCAGTTCGGCGCTCGCGCCCTCATAGATTTCGCGCCAGTCGGCGAGCGAAATATGCCCGGGCTCGATGATCATTGTCCGTCCTTGATACGTTGGTGAAGCGGGTTGAAGCCGATGTGATAGACGAGCTCGGCGGGGTCGCTGACGTCCCAGATCGCGAGGTCGCATGCCTTGCCGGGCTCGAGCGTGCCGATCTCGTCGACGAGGCCCAGCGCGGCGGCGGCGTTGACCGTCACGCCGCGCAGCGCCTCGACCACCGTCAGCCCGAACAAAGTCGCGCCCATGTTGAGCATCAGCAGCAGCGAGGTCGTCGGCGAGGTGCCGGGGTTGTTGTCGGTCGCGAGCGCGATACGCGTACCGTAGTGGCGCATCGCGTCGATCGGCGGCAGCTTGGTCTCGCGCATGAAATAATAGGCGCCGGGGAGCAGCACCGCGACCGTGCCGGCTTCGGCCATCGCGCGGACATCGTCGTCGGTCGCATGTTCGAGATGGTCGGCGGATAGCGCCCGGTGTCGCGCGGCGAGCGCGCTGCCGTGGAGCGCCGACAATTGTTCGGCATGAAGCTTGACCGCGAGGCCATGCGCCTTCGCCGCCTCGATCACCCGCGCGCATTGGGCGGGCGAGAAGCCGATGCCTTCGCAAAAACCATCGACCGCGGTCGCGAGCGGCGCGGCGGCGGGGATCATCTCGTTCACGACGAGGTCGATATAGGCATCGCTGTCGCCCTTATATTCGGGGGGCAGCGCGTGGGCGCCGAGGAAGGTCGGTTCGACGCGAATGTTGCGGTATCCGGCGAGCGCGCGCGCGGCGCGCAGCATCTTGAGTTCGTCGTCGGTCGACAGGCCGTAACCCGACTTGATCTCGATCGTCGTCACACCCTCGGCGATCAGCGCGTCGAGGCGCGGGAGTGCGGTTGCGACGAGCTCGGCCTCGCTCGCTTCCCGTGTTGCGCGCATCGTCGAGACGATGCCGCCGCCCGCGCGCGCGATTTCTTCATAGCTCGCGCCTTCAAGCCGCATCGCCCATTCGTTCGCGCGGTTGCCGCCGTGGACGAGGTGGGTGTGGCAGTCGATGAGGCCCGGGGTGATGAGGCGGGCTTGGCAATCATGGACGGTTCCCGTGGCCGCCGGGGCACCATCGGCGGGTCCGGCATAGACGATCCGACCGTCCTTCGCCGCCACCACACCATCGTCGATCAGGCCGAGGTCACCATCGGCCATCGTTGCGAGTCGGGCGTTCGTCCAGCGTTGCTCCATCTGGACAGTGTCGTTCGGATGCGCCATTATGTCTAGACATAATATGAGGACGAACGACGATGGCTCTCTGGTTCGAACGCGCGTGGATCGACAATCGCTGGGCGAAGGACGTGCGGGTCGGCGTTGCGGACGCCCGGATCGCGTCGATCGAGACCGGCGTCGCGGCTGAGCGTGGCGACGAACGCCACCGCGTGGCGTTGCCGGGCCTGTGCAACGTCCACAGCCATGGTTTCCAGCGCGGCATGGCGGGGCTTTCGGAACGCCGCAGCCGGCCCGACGACAATTTCTGGAGCTGGCGCGAGATCATGTACCGCTTCCTTGACCGGCTGACGCCCGAGGATGTCGCTGCGATCACCGCGCAGGCCTATGCCGAGATGCTCGAGACGGGCTTCACACGCGTCGGCGAGTTTCACTATCTGCATCACGATCCGGCGGGCGTCACCTATGCCGATCCTGCCGAGATGGCGGGCGCGATCGTGCGGGCGAGCGACGACACGGGCATCGGCCTGACCTTGCTTCCGGTCTTCTATGCGCACGGCAATTTCGACGCCGCGCCGCCGAGCCCGGGGCAACGGCGCTTCCTCAACGACATCGACGGCTTTGTCACGCTGCTCGATGCTTCGCGGTCCAAGCTGTCGGGAGATGCCAATATCGGCGTCGCGCCGCATTCTCTGCGCGCGGTGACGCCGGGCGAACTCGCGGCATTGCTCGAACTGTCGCCGACTGGTCCGGTGCATATCCACGCCGCCGAGCAGGTTAAGGAGGTCGCCGATTGCGTCGCGTGGAGCGGCGCGCGGCCGGTCGAATGGTTGCTCGACAATGCGGGCGTCGACGAACGCTGGTGCCTGATCCACTCGACGCACCTCGACGAGCGCGAAGTGCCACGGCTCGCGGCGAGCGGCGCGGTCGCCGGGCTATGCCCGATCACGGAGGGCAATCTGGGCGACGGCATCTTCCCGGCGGTCGACTATCTCGCGGCAGGTGGCCGCTTCGGCGTCGGGACCGACAGTAACATCCTCGTCGATGCGGCGCAGGAATTGCGCGCGCTCGAATATTCGCAGCGACTGGCGCAGCGCGCCCGCGCGTTGCTCGCTAGCGAAGAAGCGCCCTTCGTCGGTACGAACCTGTTTGCACGCGCGGTGCAGGGCGGGGCACAGGCGCTGGGAGTGGCTGCCGGGCTGGCCGTCGGTCATGCGGCGGACATCGTTTCGCTCGATCTCGACCATCCGGCTTTTGCCGGAACCGACGATGCCACTTTGCTCGACCGCTGGATCTTTTCGGCGCGGGCGGGAGCGGTCGACAGCGTCTGGCGGAGCGGGATCAAGCGCGTCGAAAAGGGACGCCATGTCGATGCCGACGCGATCGGCGCGGCCTATCGAGCCTGCGTCGCACGGCTCTTGGCGTGAACCCCGCACGCCGCATCCGCGACGAGATTGCCGCCTCGATCCAGTCGGGCGAATGGCGCCCCGGCGACCGCGTCCCGACCGAACAGGAACTCGCGGCGCGCTATGGCTGCGCGCGCGCGACGGTGAGCAAGGCGCTCGGCGAACTCGCCGCATCGGGGCTGGTCGAACGCCGCCGCAAGGCGGGGACGTTCGTCGCGCATCCGCCGGTCCATTCGGCGGTGATGACCGTGCCCGACTTGGCCGAGCTCATTGCCGCGCGCGGCGAGGCCTATCGCTGGGATCTGACATCGCTCGAAACCGCGGATACGGGCGACGATCTGCTCGCCGGACCGGCGCTGCGGATCGAGGGCGTGCATATGGCGGCGGGCGAAGCCTTCGCGCTCGAACGCCGCTTCATCGCGCTCGGCGAGGTGCCCGAGGCGGCGGGCGCGGACTTTGCAAACGAAGCGCCGGGGACATGGCTGCTCGGCCATATCCCCTGGACACAGGCGCGCCACGTCATCCGCGCGGTGACGCCGACGCGCAAGGAGGCGGCGCTATTGACGATCGGGGCGGGCGCTGCGTGCCTCGAACTCGACCGCACGACCTGGCGTGCGGGGCGTGTAGTGACGCATGTCCGGCAGCTGTTTCGCGGCGACCGCTTCGACCTCGTCGCCGAATTTAACGCCGGCCCCTAGCCGAAGGTGAAGGAATAGGCGCGCGCGCCGGGATCGAGGAACTCGATTTCGAATGTCCGCGCTCGCGCTCCCGCCGACTGCCGCACCAGCTGATACAAGCGATCGCTCGTCACGCTGCCCATCCCGTTGGCGTCGACATCGACGCCGTGATCGCCAGCTGGCGGCAGCCCGTCGAGCGTTACGCGAAAGCGAACCGGCTTGCCGTCGGGTCGCGCGCCGAGGACAAGATGCAGGTCGCGGGCCTGAAAGCGGTAGCGTATCTTGGCCTCCGCCGCGTCGGCCCGGGCGGACTCGCCGCCGACGGTCCATTGGCCGGACAGATTCCATTGGTTCGGGCCGATCGACGCCGGGGCGTCATATCGCGCGGAGGTATCGGATTTGAGCCGCTGCGGCGCCGCAAGGTTCGTCGCCTGCCGATAGCCGACATAGGTTTCACCCGTGCGGATACCGTCCCAGTCGGGCGAGGCCTCGATGCCCTTGCCGGTATCGCCGGTGAGCGGCGCGTTGACCGGCTTGCCATTCGCTTCGGTCAGCAATTCCTGCAGCAGCCGCTCGGATGCGGCATAATCGCCTTCGCCAAGGCGATGGTGGCGCACGCGGCCCTTGGCGTCGATGAAATAGAAGCCCGGCCAGCCGTCGTTGCCGAATTTCTGCCAGGTCGCATAGTCGCTGTCGAGCTTGACCGGCCAGGTGACGCCAAGCTCGGCGGTGGCGCGCCGGACATTGTCGACATCCTTTTCGAACGCGAACTCGGGGGTGTGAACGCCGACCACGACAAGGCCATCGTCCTTATATTTCGCCGCCCAGTCGCGAAGATAGGGAAGCGGGCGCAGCGAGTTGATGCACGAATAGGTCCAGAAATTGACGAGGATGACCTTTCCGCGCAGCGCCTTCGGCGCGCCCTTGTCCAGCCAGGGACCACCCTCCGCCAGCGCGGCGAGCGGCCGCGAGACCGTCTCGGCGGCGCCGGCGACCGGAATCGTCTGGCCCGCGAGCGGACCGCCGGGAATGTCGCCGAAGCAGGTGACGACAGCTCCGATCGCGGCGATCGCTGCGACGCTGGCAAAAGCCCATCGGCGTCCTTTGGGTGGCATAAACTGGCTGTCCTTCGATGGTGATCGGTACGGCAGGCCAAGATCGGACGATCGCGCGCCTGCCGCTATGACACCTTCGTTTAAGCCAGCGGGAAAGTTACGCCGCGCGGGTCGACGGGGTATCGTCTTCCATCCACGGCGCCAGCCGTTGCTTTCGTAGCTGATGCGCCGGAATGCGTTCGCTGATCGTGGCGTAGCGATTGCCGTCGACGAGCACTTCGGGTGCGATCGCGCGGCAATTATAGGTCGAGGCCATCGACGCGCCATAGGCGCCGGCGGTCTGGAACATTGCAAGATCGCCCTCTTGCACGCGATCGATCTCGCGTTCCCGAGCAAAGGTGTCGCCGCTTTCGCAGACCGGGCCGACGATATTGGCCACGAACTTTTCGCCGCCGGGTCGGACCGCCGTAAACTCGTGCCACGCGTCATACATCGCGGGTCGCGCGAGGTCGTTCATCGCCGCATCGACGACGACAAAGGGGTGGCGAGCGCCCGGCTTCACCCACAGCACCCGCGTCAGGAGGACGCCCGCCTCCGCCGCAATGAAGCGCCCGGGTTCGAACAGCAATGTCGCGTCCCAATCGCGCGTGACCTCGGCAACCATGTCGCCATAGGCTTCGGCATCGGCGCCGGGTTGGCCAGGGCGATAGGAGACGCCGAGCCCGCCGCCGAGATCGACATGATAGACGCGGTGCCCCCGCTGGCGCAGCGCGCGGATGAGGTTGCCGATCTTGCGATAGGCGGCCTCGAGCGGCGCAAGGTCGACGATCTGGCTGCCGATATGGACGGCCAGCCCGTGGAGATCGAGCCCGGGAAGCGCCGCGAGCCGATCGTACATGGCAAGCGCCTCGTCGATCGGGATGCCGAACTTGCTGTCGAGGCGGCCCGTGGTGATCTTGGCATGCGTGCTGGCGTCGACGTCGGGGTTGACGCGCAGCAGGGCAGGCGCGCGTCGGCCGCGCTGCGAAGCGAGCGCCGACAGCAATTGCCCTTCGCGTTCGAGTTCGAGATTGAAACGGCCGATCCCGGCATCAAGCGCCGCGATCAGTTCGGGCGCCGTCTTGCCTACCCCCGAATAGACGATGTGGTTCGCGGCAATCCCGGCTCCGAGCGCGCAATCGAGTTCACCGCCCGATACGATATCGGCGCCGTAATTCTGATCGGCAAGCACGCGAAGCACTGCGGGTGACGGGTTGGCTTTGACCGCGAACATCAACTGCTTGCGCGGCACCCCGCCGAGCGCGGCGCGGAAGCGTTGCGCCGAGCGGCGCAGCGCTTCGGCCGAATAGACATAGGCCGGGGTGCCGACCGCCGCGGCGATCGCGGCGAGGGGTACCGCTTCGGCGTGCATTTCGCCGCCGAGCAAATGAAAGGAGGACATCAAATTGATCCTTTGGTGAGATGGGTTTAGCGCTGGTCGCGCCGGGCGCGGCGCGAGGCACGGATCGCGCCCGGCAGTTCGCGGTGGCGGCTCCGCTCGACGCGCAGCGCGAGCACGACTTTCTTGCCTGCGAGCAGGAGAAGGAGGCCGGCAGCGGCGACAAGGAGGCCGACGATACCGACAAGATCGGCGTCGGCCCCCGTCGCGACATGCGTCAGGACGTAGCCGGTGCCAACGAGAGCCGCCCCGGCGACGCGCCAGAAGAGGTCGCGCTGGGTCATGATCCCGTGCGCTCCTGTTTCGCCTTTCGGTCCCACAACACGGTGTCGGCTGCGGTCCGGGCGAGCGTCGCGCGGTCGCGTGTGTTAGTATCGGAGGCCGAGCAGAGCAGAAGGTCGGCCGGATATTCGGCCTCTTCGCGCATTGCTTCGTCCGGGTCGCCCTGTTCGAAGACGAGGCCGATCGCCGGATCGCTCTGCCGCGCGGCGGCGCGGCACGCGCTGGCGATCAGGCGCGGGTCGGCGTCGATGCCGCGACCTTCGATCGCGACAAAGCCCATCTCGCGTGCGCGCCGGACGGCGTGGATCAGCAATTCGCCAGCGCCGCACTCGGCGTCGACGATGCGAATGCTGCGGCGTCCGCGCTTGCGCAGGCCCTTGAGCTTGCGAAGCATCGCGGGCCAGCGGCGGTCTTTCTCGGCGCGATCCTGCTCGCTTTGCACGGCGACGCCCCACACGCTGGCGGCGGGGGCCATCCAGATAATGCCGGC
>JAESGS010001066.1_pt1 | contig 10240 bp, 9 predicted proteins | sample 9269761 | NCBI WGS metagenome assembly JAESGS01 (sample SAMN15741799, study PRJNA653493) | algae metagenome | isolation source: Cyanosarcina radialis HA8281-LM2 and co-occurring heterotrophs from damp... | place: USA: Makauwahi cave, Hawaii | collected 2011-01-06 | reverse complement strand
CTGGCCGAGATCAAGTCACGGATGCTGCTGCCGCGCCCGGTGTCGGAGGAAGGCGAGGAAGGCGATCCGCGCGCCGAGCTGGTGCGCCGCCTGCAGGAATACGAACGCTTCAAGCAGGCCGCCGAGGACCTGGACAGCCTGCCCCGGCAGGATCGCGACACCACGCCGGTGCAGGCGCATGTGCCGGACCGGGCCTCGGTGAAACTGCCGCCGCCGGTGGAACTGAAGGAAATGCTGCTGGCGCTGTACGACGTGCTGAAGCGCGCGGAACTGTTCACCGGCCACGCGATCAAGCGCGAGGCGCTCAGCGTGCGCCAGCGCATGGGTGACGTGCTGACGCGGCTGGAGGACGGCAGGTTCCACCGCTTCGAAAGCATGTTCACCGCCGAGGAAGGCAAGCTGGGGGTGCTGGTCACCTTCCTGGCCATGCTGGAACTGGCCAAGGAACAGCTGCTGGACATCGTGCAGGAAGCGCCGCTGGCGCCCATCTACGTCAAGTCGCTGGCCCTGAACAACACCAACGAGCCGCTGCAGTTCAACAGCGAGTTCGACGACAGCGACGCCGCCAACGACGCTGAGTGACTTTCCGGTCGCCGGGCGCCATGCCGCGGCACCCCATAACCAGAACGACAGAACCGAATGGATCAATCGCTCATCAACCGCATCGTGGAAGCCGCCCTGATGGCGGCTACCCAGCCGCTGACGCTGGCGCAGCTGCACGGCCTGTTCCCCGAGGACGAGCCCGCGCCGCCGGACAGCGTGGAGCAGGCCCTGCACCAGCTGGCAGAGGACTGCGCCGACCGCGGCGTGGAACTGGTGGAAGTCGCCTCCGGCTTCCGCTACCAGGTGAAGGCCGACGTGCATGCCTGGGTCGCGCGCCTGTGGACCGAGCGCAAGACCCGCTACACCCGTGCCACCTTGGAAACCCTGGCGCTGATCGCCTACCGCCAGCCGATCACCCGCGGCGAGATCGAACAGGTCCGTGGCGTGGCCGTCAGCAGCAACATCATCCAGGCCCTGGAAGAGCGCGAGTGGATCCGCGTGGTGGGCCATCGCGACGTGCCCGGCAAGCCGGCGCTGTTCGGCACCACCAAGGGCTTTCTGGACTACTTCGGCCTGAAGCGTCTGGATGAGCTCCCTCCCTTGTCCGAACTGAAGGACATCGGCGAGCTGGAACCGCAGTTGCCGCTGGACGGCGCGCCGCTCCCGGTCAGCATCGCCAGCGGCGACACGGTGGATGATCCGGAGGATGACGGACACGCCGCGACACCGGAAGACGGCGATGCGGACGGCATGGACGACATGGACGCCGACGGAACGGATGCCGGCATGAACGAACACGCTTCACCGCCAGCAGGCGATGACGACGAAGACGACACCCCGACGGAAGCCGGCCACCAGGCCGAAGACGCTTCCGGCGATGAACCTCAACCCGAAGATGACGACGCCGCAGATTCCGATCAGGAAGACCGGGCACCGTCGGAGCAGAAACAATGAGCAACACCCCGAAAAAACCCTCCCTCGGCAAGCTGTCGCTGAAGCGCGGCGAAAGCGCTGAAACCCCCGACACCCAGAGACTTGAAGAGCGACTGCACAAGGTGCTGGCGCAGGCCGGCCTGGGCTCGCGTCGCGCGCTGGAACAGCGCATCGCCGACGGCCTGGTCAAGGTCAACGGCGAAGTCGCGCAGACCGGACTGTCGGTCAAGGCCGGCGACAAGATCGAGCTCGACGGCAAGACCTTCGTTGCCAGCGCACTGACCGAACCCTCCCGCGTGCTGATCTACAACAAGCCGGAAGGCGAAGTGACCACGCGCGAAGACCCCGAAGGCCGCCCGACGATCTTCGAAGCGCTGCCGGCCCTGAAGGGCGCACGCTGGATCGCCATCGGCCGCCTGGACATCAACACCACCGGCCTGCTGCTGCTGACGACCGACGGCGAACTCGCCAACGCGATGATGCATCCGTCGTACGAAGTCGAGCGCGAGTACGTCGTGCGCGTGCGCGCGCCGGAAGGCCAGGACAGCGTGCCGGACAACATCGTCGACCGCCTGCGTCGCGGCGTGGCGCTGGAAGACGGCCCCGCCAAGTTCGACGAGATCGAACGCATCGGCGGCACCGACTCGCACGACTGGTTCAGCGTGGTGGTCAAGGAAGGCCGCAACCGCGAAGTCCGCCGCCTGTGGGAATCGCAGGGCTGCCAGGTCAGCCGCCTGAAGCGCGTGCGTTACGGCAAGGTCAGCCTGCCGCAGCCGCTGCTGCGCGGCCAGTCTCAGGAACTGCCCGACGCGCAGGTGCTGGCGTTGCGCAAGGAACTGGGCCTCGAGGACGGCACGCCCGCCGCGTTGACCCTGCAGCCGGTCATCGGCCAGCGCCGCGCCGCCAAGTCCACCGTGCACGTGGGCGGTGGCCGCAGCGCCGGCAATGCCTATGTCAACGGCCACAACAGTGCCGACGAAGGCCGCGAACTGCGCCGCTTCGACCATGTGCGCGAAGACCGCGGCCGCGGCGGCCGTGGCAAGAAGCCGCATGGCGGCCTGACGGTCAGCGGTGAAGCCGCGGCCAAACAGTCGCAGCGTCCGTTCAAGCAGCGCACGCCGAAGGGGCCCAAGCCGTTGCCGGATGGCAATCCCGCGGCCTTCCGCAGCTGGTACGTGCCGGAAGGCGTGGACACCGGCCCGTCGGGTCATCGCAATGCCGGACCGGGCGGCCCCCGGAAGCCTTACGCCGGCAAGCCCGGTGCGCGTCCCGGCGGCGCGGGCGCAGGCCCCAAGCGCGGTGGCAATCCCTACGGCCAGGGTGGCCAGGGTGCTGGTGGTGACCGCTTCGGCAATGACCGCTCCGGCTTCAATGCCGAGCGCGGCCCGCGCGGCGCGCAGGGCGCTGCCGGCAAGCCGCAGCGCGCGGCACGTCCGTACGGACATCCGGGCAACGCGCCCAGCTTCCCGTCCGACCATGCCAACCCGGGCTTCAGCCCCTACGGCCAGCAGCCGCGCGCACCGCGTCCGCAGGGTCGTCCGGGTGGCGGTGGCAACCGTCCGCAGAATGCGGGTGCGCGCCCCGGTCCGGGTGGTCGCCCGGCAGGCGGGCGTGGCCCTGGCGGTCGCCCCGGCGGCGGTGGCCGTCCGGGTGGCGGCAATCGCGGCCCTCGCGGTGGCGGCGGCCACGGCTGAGCACGACCCGATATCGATCGTTTCAGAAAGGGCGCTTCGGCGCCCTTTCCATTGCGGGGAAGCGGGTCCGTTGCGCCGCCCTGCCGCATGGGTCCGGCCCTGCAGGACGATGCGCGCGCCGGCCTGCGTCATCACGGATTCGCGTGGAGCCGGCGGCGTTCAAGCGCAGGATTGCGCAGGATCAAGGAGCGTCCGCGACGGTCGGCTACAATGGCGCGATTCGACTGATCGCAACGACTCCCCCATGTCTTCCGCTTTCGGCACCGAGACGGTGCTCGACGTCCGTCACTGGACCGACGACTACTTCAGCTTCACCACCACCCGCGACGACGGCTTCCGTTTCGAGAACGGCCAGTTCGTGATGATCGGCCTTCAGGTCGAACAGCCCGACGGCACCACCAAACCGCTGCTGCGCGCGTATTCCATCGCCAGTGCCAACTGGGAAGAACAGCTCGAGTTCTTCAGCATCAAGGTGCCCAACGGCCCGCTGACCTCGCGCCTGCGCCACATCCGGCCCGGCGACACCGTGCTGATCGGACGCAAGCCCACCGGTACGCTGCTGATCAGCGACCTGCACCCCGGACGCAACCTCTACCTCCTGGGCACCGGCACCGGCATGGCGCCCTGGCTCTCGATCATCAAGGATCCGGACACCTACGAACGCTTCGATCGCGTCATCCTCACCCATGGTGTGCGCAGCGTGCAGGACCTCGCGTACCGCGACTACTTCGAGAAGGAACTGCCGCACCACGAGTTCCTCGGCGAGACCATCCGCGAGAAGCTGCTGTACTACCCGGCCGTGAGCCGCGAGGACTTCCCCAACCACGGCCGTCTGACCGACCTGATGGCCAGCGGCCGGATGATGGAAACGCTGGGACTGGAACCGCTGGATGCCGACAAGGACCGCGCGATGATCTGTGGAAGCCCGCAAATGCTGGCCGACTTCCGGGCACTGCTGGATGGCCGCGGTTTCAGCGCCGCCCCGCGCATCGGTACCGCGGGCCAATACGTGTTCGAGCGGGCGTTCGTCGAGAAGTAGGCGACCGGCCTCGGGCCTGCGCGTAACGACCCATCCCGTGAAGCGGCCTTCCATGCCGCTTGGCGATCAGGTTCAGCGGCGCTTTTCCCCTGCCAGCACCAGCGGCAGGATTTCCTCGTCCCTGATCGGCGTCAGTCCAAGCCCGAACCGGGCGTTCAACAGGACCACCAGCGACTGCGCCCACATGGCGTTCCAGGCGGTGCCCGCATGGCCATCCAGCAGGGTGGCATTCGAAGGGGCATCACCCGCGGTGTTGGTGACGCTGAACCTGCCGGCGATGGACACCGGACGATACGCCGGATTTCCTTTCGCATCGCGCGAGCCCCAGCGGTTGGCGAACCAGCGCCGGTCATCGAAGAACGCGATTCGCTCGTCGCGTTCCGCCATCGCCAGCAAGGCCTGGTCATAACGATCCAGCGCCGGCTGCAGGTTCGCCAACTGCCGCGGCGAGCGCCACAGTTCGAAATTGCGCGCCACGTGCGCGTTGTCGAAGATCCCGACCAGCACGATGCGGGTCCCAGGATGTCGGGCGTGGATGGCCGCCACGCCCGCACGCACGCTGCCGATGCAGCGATCAATGGTACCCAGCACCTTCGGATCGGCAGGATTGGCCGCCAACCGATTCAGGCTCTCGCGCTGCGCGAAGCTGTTCACGCCGATGCGGATCACCACCACGCCGGTACGCCATCGCGCAGGCGATTCGTCCATGAGCTGCAACAGGTGCGGCACCTGCCGCTGTCTTTCCATCAGGTCGACGCAGGAGGCGCCCGACACCGCGAAGTTGTAGCGGAAGTCCTGCTTGGGCGGTGTACGCGTCGGCATGCCGAGCCAGTCGTGGATGCGTGCCTTGTACCCCGCCGTGCCGTAGCGCCCCCACGTGCCCTGATCGATTTCGGTCGCCCTCACGCGGTGCAGCACTTCGGTCCATTGCATCGTGGTGGCGTGATGAAGACCCCCGCGCGGGGCTTCGGACGCAGGGAAATACACCCGGTCCTGATAGGCATGGCTGTCCGAATCTCCGATCACCGCCAGGGCCACCGGCGTACCCGCCTTTGCCGGCAGGCCCGGGGAAAGAAGCTGAGCGAGCAGCAGGGCATGCACGGTCAGGGGCGCTCGGCGCAGGGTCATGGTGTGCAGGTTTCCTCTGATGTGGCACGTCTTCAAGAACGTGCGAACGCCCCCTGGCCGGCCGTGCCGTGTCGCAAAGCTCTTCGCATGCGCTCCTTCGCCAGGGATTGCGCATGCTAGTCTTGAATCCTGTATCAGGGGGACGATGATGCTGCTGCGTATCGTATCGGCCGCGCTGCTGGCCTTCGCCTTTTTCCCATCGCATGCGGCCGACGTGGCCGTGCCGCAGCCACGCGCAGGCGACATGCCGCCTACCATCGGCATCAAGGACCGCAGTGGCCGGGTCGTGGACCTCGCCGCGCTGCAGGGCAAGGTCGTCGTGGTGACGTTCTGGGCCTCGTGGTGTGGCCCCTGCCGGCGCGAGCTGCCCATGCTCGGCCACGTGCAGAAACTGGTCGGGCGCGAGTATCTGGAAGTCATCGCCATCAACCTGAAGGAACCCCGCAGCGACTACCTGTCGGTACTGCGCGCCAACAAGGACCTCGACCTGACCTTCGTGCATGACGTGCGCGGCACCGTCAGCGACCGTTACGGCGTCACCGCGCTGCCCAACATGTTCATCATCGGCCGCGATGGCCGCATCGTCCGTACCCACCGCGGCTACTCGGAAGAAGTGCTGGAGTCCTTCGCGCAGGAACTGCTGGCGCTGCTGCCGAGCGAAGCCCTGCAACGGCGCACCGAAACGCCATGAGCACGAAACGGACGGGCGTCAGCGGACGCATGCTGCTGTTTCTTCTCATCCTGCCGGCAGTGCTCACCGCGTGCCTGCCGGGCGGCAACCCCGATGCGCCCATCCCGCAGGCGCTGATCGCCGCGGAGCGGCCGGCGACCCGGGTGGTGGTGGTCCTGCCGGGACGCGGCGACGACATCGCCGCGCTGCGTGCCAGCGGCATCGCCGAGGCGGTGCAGTCCGCGTGGCCGGATGCTGACGTGGTGCTGACCGGTCTCGGCTTCGGGTACTACATGCAGGGGCGCGCGCCGCAGCGGCTGCATGAGGAGGTCGTCGTCCCCGCACGCACGCGAGGCTACCGGGAAGTCTGGTTGCTGGGCGCCTCGATGGGCGGCATGGGCAGCCTGATGTACGACCGGGCGTATCCCGGCGACGCGACCGGGCTGGTGCTGCTGGCGCCGTACGTCGGCGACCGCAAGCTCATTGATGAGATCGGCCGCACGGGGCTTGCCGCCTGGCAGCCCGGTGCGACGCCGGAGCGGGTGGATGCCGGCAATTACCAGCGTGAGCTCTGGCGTCATCTGCAGACCTGGCAGCGCGATCCGTCGCGCACGCGCACGGTGTGGCTGGGCTATGGCGAGCAGGACCGTCTTGCCGGGGCCATGCCGCCGCTCGCCGGATTGCTTCCCGCACGCAATGTCGCCGTGGTTGAAGGCGGACATGCCTGGAAGGTGTGGTCACCCCTCGCCCGCCGCCTGCTGTCCACGGCCGGCCCTGCGCAGTTGGAAGGCGCTCAGCGCTCGCCGTAGCGCAGCCATCGCACGGCGGAATCCTCGTCCGCGAAGATGCGCGCGTTGAAGCCATGCTCGTTCGCCAGCAGCCCGGCGTATTCCACCAGCGGAATCTGCGCGGCGTGCCGTTCCACATAGGCGATGCGCACCGCTTCCATGCCCTGCCCCTGCATCGCCTGCACGAACACGAGCAGCTGCTCCGGCGGCGGAGGGTCGCCTTCCATGTCGTCCACCACCAGCATGCCCCGCGGCTGCACGCGGCGGACTTCCTCGGCGATCATGCGCCAGTACGCCAGCGTGGTCTCCAGCGTGCCGTTGACGCCGGTGACCCAGGCCCGCAGGCCGTAGTCGGCGGAACTGAATTCGATATGGAAGTTCAGGTCGGCAGGCGGTTCGACCATGTGGCGCGTCAGCCCAGTGCGGCGCGGATGTCGTCGGCAAGCGACTCGGGCGTATCGGTCGGCGCATAGCGCTTGATGACGCTGCCGTCGCGACCCACCAGGAACTTGCTGAAGTTCCACTTGATGGCGGACAGCCCCAACAGGCCGCTTTTTTCCTTCTTCAGCCATTTCCACAGCGGGTGCGCGGCATCGCCGTTCACCTCGATCTTGGCGAACATCGGGAAGGTCACGTCGTAGTTCAGCGAACAGAAGTTCCTGATCTCGGCCGCATCGCCGGGTTCCTGGTGACCGAACTGGTCGCAGGGAAAGCCCAGCACCACCAGCCCCTGCGGGCCGAAGTCGCGCCACAGTTTTTCCAGGCCGGTGTACTGCGGGGTGAACCCGCACTTGGACGCCACGTTGACGATCAGCAGCGCCTTGCCCTGGTATTCGGAAAGCGAGCGCTCGCGGCCGTCGATGTCCTGGGCGGAAAAATCGTATGCAGTGGTCATGCCAGCCTCCGGGTGAGCCGCTATCAGACACCCGATGCCCGTGTTCGGCAAGCCGCCGCCCGGCGGACTGGGACGGCGGCATGCGATGGGCTACCGTGTCACGCGCCAGGCCCTGGGAAACCGCCATGCAGCACTCCGCCGATCCGGCGTCCTACGCCAGCCTCTACATCCATATCCGCATCCTGCTGGGCATGATCGTGGGCCTGGGCCTGACCCATCTGCTGCGCCATCTGGCGCGCATCGTGGAACGACCGCAGACACGCCGCATCTACTGGGTGCACCTGGTCTGGGCCGGCTTCATGTTCGTCTACCTGCTGCATTTCTGGTGGTGGGAATTCCAGCTGTCGCACCAGGGCCACTGGAACTTCAACCTGTACCTCTTCGTCACGCTGTACGCGCTGATGCTGTACCTGCTGTGCGCCCTCGTCTTCCCCGAAAGCGTCGACGACTACGAGGACTATCGCGCCTACTTCTACGCACGCCGGCACTGGTTCTTCGGATTCCTCGCGGTGCTGTTCGCGATGGACGTGGTGGACACGCTGATCAAGGGCGAGGCCTATTACCGCCACCTGGGCTGGGAATACCCGCTGCGCAATGCGGCGTACATCGTGGGCAGCCTGGGCGCCATCGCCACCCGCAGCCACCGCTACCACGGCACCTTCGCCATCGCCGCCCTGCTCTACGAACTGTCATGGATCTGGCGGCGGTACGAAATCCTCGCCTGATGCTCGCAGCTCTCTGCCGAAGCGGCGTTCATGGCAGCGAGCGCCGCGGCCGCACTTCCCGGCGTGAACGGGTACGCCGCGCATCGTGAATCCTGGCCGGCCAGTACGCCCGGCCAGCTGGCAAGACGCCGGGGCCTGCAACGGCGCACGACAGGGCGCAAGCACAGGTTTCACGGATTTCGCCCCCGGGAGCGGGAATCCTGCCTTCGCCGCGCGCCAGGGGACGGCCTTCCGCCTCCCCATGCCTTTCGTCATGGGTCCCCGCTGCCCCCTTGGGTTAACCTTGAATGTCCACATCTGGAAGGAAGTTGCGCTCCATGACCACCCGCCTTGCCCTCGCGCTTGCCGCGACCCTCGGACTTGCCATGCCCGCCTACAGCCAGGCCGCCACCCCGTCCACCCAGACCGCCCAGGCGGCCAATCCCTTCTTCGCCGAAAGCCCGCTGCCGCTGCATTACCCGCAGTTCGACAAGATCAAGGACAGCGACTTCGCCCCCGCCTTCGACGCCGGCATGGCCGAGCAGTTGAAGGAAGTGGATGCCATCGCCAACAACCCGGCCGCGCCCACGTTCGAGAACACCATCATCGCGCTGGAAAAGAGCGGCCAGGTGCTGGACCGCGCCACCACGGTATTCTTCAACCTCGTCGGCACGGACACCAACGACACGCGCAACAAGCTGCGTGCGGACTACTCCACCAAGTTCGCCGCGCACGGCGACGCCATCAACCTCAATCCGAAACTGTTCGCCCGCATCAAGGCGCTGTACGACAAGCGCAATGACCTGGGCCTGGATGCCGAAGGCGTCCGCCTGATCGAGCGCTACCACACCAGCTTCGTGCGTTCCGGTGCCAACCTGTCCGAGGCCGACAAGGCGACGCTGAAGGCGATGAACGCCGAGCTGGCCGCACTGGGCACCAAGTTCAGCGACAACGTGCTGAAGGAAGTGAACGCATCCGCCCTGGTCGTCGACAGCGCCAAGGAACTGGATGGCCTGACCGAAGGGCAGATCGCCACCGCCGCCGAAGTCGCCAAGAAGCGCGGCCTGGAAGGCAAGTACGTGCTGACCCTGCTGAACACCACCGGCCAGCCGCCGGAATCGCAGCTGACCAACCGCGCCCTGCGCCAGCGCCTGCACGAAGCCTCCGTCGTGCGCGGCAGCCGCGGCGGCGAATTCGACAACACCCAGCTGGTTTCGCGCGTCATGAAGCTGCGCGCCGACCGCGCCAAGCTGCTGGGTTACCCCAACCACGCCGCCTACGGCCTGGAAGACCAGACCGCGCGCACGCCCGAAGCCGTCAATGCGATGCTGGGCAAGCTGGCCCCGGCCGCCGTGGCCAATGCCAAGCGCGAGGCCGCCGACCTGCAGGCGATGATCGACAAGGAACAGAAGGCCAAGGGCCAGCCCACCTTCACGCTGGAACCGTGGGACTGGGCGTTCTACACCGAAAAGGTCCGCGCCGAGAAGTACAACTTCGACGAATCGCAGCTCAAGCCGTACTTCGAGATGACCAACGTGCTGGAGAACGGCGTGTTCTACGCCGCCAACCAGCTGTACGGCCTGACCTTCAAGAAGCGCACCGACCTGCCGCTCTACCACCCCGACACGACGGTCTACGACGTGTTCAACGAGGACGGCACCCAGCTGGCGATCTTCATCGCGGACATGTACGCACGCGACTCCAAGCGGGGTGGCGCATGGATGAACTCCTACGTTTCGCAGTCCGCGCTGAGCGGCGACAAGCCGGTGGTGGCCAACCACCTCAACGTGCCCAAGCCGCCCGCAGGCGAACCGACGCTGCTGACGTGGGATGAAGTCACCACCAT
>JAESGS010001059.1_pt1 | contig 10316 bp, 7 predicted proteins | sample 9269761 | NCBI WGS metagenome assembly JAESGS01 (sample SAMN15741799, study PRJNA653493) | algae metagenome | isolation source: Cyanosarcina radialis HA8281-LM2 and co-occurring heterotrophs from damp... | place: USA: Makauwahi cave, Hawaii | collected 2011-01-06 | reverse complement strand
TAACCCTCCCCCCCAAGGGGGGAGGGAACAAAGCCAAGACGCTTCCCGGCAGGCGGTTTCGGAGTCCCCGTTATGTTCCGCCTCCTCTCGCGATTCCGGGCGTGGCAGGCCCGCCGCCGGGAGGCGGCGGCGGTCGCGATCCGCTGCTTCGAGGCACAGACCGGAGGCCGCGGCGACCCCCGCACCACCTACGTCATCCACGAGGACGCGGCCGGGTACGTCGTCCGCGTCTGCCACGGCGACGCCCGCCCGCCGCACCGGGCGTGGGTCTGGGTGGCCGCGGACTTCGCCCACTCTCGCGTGCTGACGTTCGCCGAGGTCGAACCGCTCGGCGAACGGCCGAACCGCTGACGACACATGTGAACAAATAGACATTATACCGGTCGCGTCAACCCAGGTGGCGATTCCGCCACGGGGGGCCACCCGTGGCGGTGGCGGCGGTGGCGGTGTCGGACTTTTCCCCGCGAAAACGGGCATTCCCGCCGCTACACTACCCCCCACCCCATCCCACCCACCGAGACGTTATGCCCCCCATCACCATCGACACGCCGGCCGCCATCGACCGGCTCGTGCGGTTCCTGGCCGTCGAAGGCGTCACCGGCGAGGAAGCCGCCATTAGTAAGGAGATCGTCGCCGCCCTGAAGGAGGTCGGCGTGCCGGCCGACGCCATCCGGTACGACGACGCGAACGCCCGCATCCCGGCCCCGACGCAGACCGGCAACCTGATCGTGGACCTGCCCGGCACGACCGCCGCCCCGCGGGTCCTGTTCATGACGCACATGGACACCGTCCCGCTGTGCGCCGGGGCGAAGCCGAAGCGGGCGGAAAACCGCATTGTGAACGAGAACCCGAAGGCGGCCCTCGGCGGTGACAACCGCACCGGCTGCGCCGCCCTCGTCACGCTCGCGGCCGAGCTTCTGATGCAGAAGCTGCCGCACCCGCCGATCACGCTGTTCTTCACCGTGCGGGAAGAGAGCGGCCTGTTCGGGGCGAAGCACGTCAACCCGAAGGACCTCGGCGACGCGACGCTCGGGTTCAACATCGACGGCCGGTCCGCCAGCGAGATCACGATCGGCGCGATCGGGGCCGACCGGTGGGAGGTCGAGATCTTCGGCAAGGCGTCGCACGCCGGCGTCCACCCGGACCGCGGCGTGTCCGCGACCGTCGTGGCGTCGCTGGCCCTGGCCGACGTGTTCCAGAACGGGTGGTTCGGCAAGGTCGTGAAGAAGGGGAAGGAGGGCACGAGCAACGTCGGCAGCCTGGGCAGCGCGGACGGCAAGAGCGCCGGCAACGCGACGAACGTGGTGACCGACCACGTGCTGATCCGCGGCGAGAGCCGCAGCCACGACGCGAAGTTCGTGCGGGAGATCACGGCCGCGTACAAGCTGGCGTTCGAGGCGGCGGCGAAGAAGGTCAAGGACCACCAGGGGAAGCCGGCGAAGGTGAAGTTCACGAGCCGGCTGGACTACGTCCCGTTCCGGCTGCCGGACAACGCGGCCGTCATCAAGCGGGCGGTCGCGGCGGCGAAGTCGCTCAAGCTGAAGCCGACGACGAAGGTGACGAACGGCGGGCTGGACGCGAACTGGATGGTGAAGCACGGCATCCCGACGATCACGTTCGGGGCCGGGCAGAACGAGATTCACACGGTCAAGGAGTTCGTGGACCTCAAGGAGTTTGAGGCCGGGTGCAAGCTGGCCGTGGCGCTCGCGACGGCGGAGTGACGGGTCTCGTAGGGCGGGTCAAGGCTTTGCGCCGACCCGCCGACGCGCCCAGGCGGTTGGGCGTGTCTCTTGGGTGTTTGCGGTCCCCGGCGGGTCGGCGCAAAGCCTTGACCCGCCCTACGAAAAACGGGCCGCCGGTCACCCGGCGGCCCGCGTGCTTCTCACATCCAGTCTCGCGATTACACCTTCGCCATCGCCGTCGTCGCTTCCGCCGCTTCCTTCTTCGGCTGGCCCTCGCCGAACAGCAGGAGCAGCGGGCTGGCCACGTAGATCGACGAGAACGTCCCGACGATCACGCCGACGACCATCACGAACGCGAACAGGTGGACGCCGTCGCCGCCGAAGAAGTACAGCACGCCGACGACCAGGAACACGGTCAAGGACGCCAGCACCGTCCGGCTCAGCGTCTGGTTGACGCTGTCGTTAATCATCTGCGGCGTCAGCATCGGGTTCTTCCCCCGCACTTCGCGGATGCGGTCGAACACCACGATCGTGTCGTTCACCGAGTAGCCCACGAGCGTCAAGAGCGCCGCCACCGCCGCCAGGTCGATCTTGAAGTCCTGGATTTGCAGCACCGTCGCCAGGCCGGGGACGGCGTGCAGGTAGTGGCACAGGGCGATCGCGCCGAGCGTGAAGCAGAGGTCGTGGATCAGGCAGAACACGGCCGCGAGGCCGAACTGCCAGGAGCCGAACCGGAACCAGAGGTAGAACAGGATCGCGATCCAGCTCGCCACGATGGCGAACAACGCCCGCGACTGCGTCTCCTGGGCCAGGGCCGCGTCGAACGTCTCCAGCCGGTCCGGGACCGGCCGCGATTCGACCGTCGTTTGCAGCTCCGTCAGGATGCCCTGGAGGGCGGCCCGCTCCTCCTCGGCCTTCGGCCCGCTCAGCACGGCCACCGGGAACCCGCCGACGGCGGCCAGGACGCCGGGGCGGTCCACCAGCCGGTTCGTCTCGATGGCGTCCTTCAGCCCGCCGAACTCCGTGTTCCCGGAGATGTCGAGCGTCATCGCCTTGTACTTGTTCGTCGCCTTCTCGCGGGCCTGGTCCTCGCTCCCCTCCGGCGAGTACACCGGCGTCAGCGCGAACGCCTGCCCGGCCTGCGGCACCCGGCCCTTCAGGGCGAAGATGCGGTCGAGCAGCGTCTTCACGTAGGACACGGACGCCGGCTGGCTGAACTTCAGCGTCGCCGTCTGGTTCAGCACCTCCCACCCGGTCAGCTTCGGCATGTCCAACAGTGGTTGGCCGTCCTCGCCCCGGAGGACGCGGTCGAGCATCACCTGGACGAGTTCCTTCTCCTTCTCCGTGGTCCGGACGGTGAACGACTTCGACACCCCGGCGGGGAGCTGGTCGTCGCCCATCGCGTTCACCTTCACCTGCTCGACGGACACGTCCGGCAGCTTCGCCGCGCGGGCCAGGACCTCGGCCTTGTCGGCCGGCTTGTTCGCGAAGCTCACGACGGCCGGCTTCGCCTCGCCCTCGTAGTCGATCTCCCAGGTGTTCGTCTCCGGCTTCGCCTCCCGGGCGTCCTTCACCTTCAGCTTCGCCGCCTGCCGGGATTCCGAGAGGAGGTCGAGCAGGCCGGGCTTGCCGTCGGTCGCGGTCAGCCCGCGGGCCTCGACCAGCCGGCCGCCGTACACCGTGCCGCCGCGGAAGTCCACGTTCAGCACGTCGTCGCCGCGGAACAGGAACAGCCCGAGGCCGATCACGGTCACGACCGCCGTGGCGACGAAGATCGGCTGGCGGATGCCCATGAAGTTGATGTTCGGCCGGCTGAACAGCTTCATCATCTTCAGCTCCCGCAGCCACCGCTTGTGCTGCCAGAAGTCGAAGATGAGCCGGGTGACGTACAGGGACGTGAACAGGCTGATGACGAGGCCGACGGTCAGGCTGACGGCGAACCCCTTGAGGTTGTCGTTGCCGAAGATGAACAGGACGATCGCCGTGAAGATGCTGGAGACGTGCGTGTCGATGATCGTCGGCAGCGCCCGGTCGTACCCGGCGCGGAGGGCGGCCGTCAGGGTCGCGCCCTTCTCCCGCTCCTCCCGCAGCCGCTCGTAGATGAGGACGTTCGCGTCCACCGCCATGCCGAGCATGAGGACGATGCCGGCGAGGCCGGCGAGGGTGAACGCGGCGTTGACGCTCACCATGAACCCGACGGTCAGCAGCAGGTTAATCATGAGCGCGACGCACGCCACCATCCCGGCGAACCGGTAGTAGACGACCATGAACGCCATGACGGCGGCGAACGACAGGCCGACGGCCAAGAGGCCCTTGTTCTTCGTGTCCTCGCCGAGCGTCGCGCCGACGGAGTTTTCGCTCACCGGGTTCGGCTTCAACTCGGCCGTCAGCGCCCCGGACCGGAGGATGTACACCAGCCGGTCCACGCTGTCCTTGGTGAAGTTCCCGGCGATCTCGCCGCCGCCGCGGATCTCGGAGTTCACCGTCGGGGCGGACATGATCTTGCCGTCGAGCAGGATGGCGAGGTGGCGGATGGTCGCGCCGGCGGTCGGCCGGTTGCGGCCGGTCATCGCCCCGAACTGGGAGTCGCCGACGCCGTTGAACCGGAAGTTCACCTTCCAGCTGCCGCTCTGGTTGTCGGCCGTGGCGTTGAGCGTCACCGGCCCGCCGACCTCGACCCGGTCGGACGGGGAGACGCGGGTGAGGACGTAGTACTCGACCTCCTTGCCCTTCTCGTCGTCGCTGGGGTTCTCCTTCTTGAACTCCCGGCTGTAGAGGAGCATGAACCCCCGCTCCGACTTGTCGCGGGGCCGGATCTCGTAGGCGTAGGTCTTGTTCCGGTTGGCGGCGAGGATGTCCCACAGCCCGCCCTTCCCCTCCCGCAGCTTCGGGTCGTTCAACAGGCCGAGGCTGTCCCGCTCCTCGCGGCCGAGTTCGACCCACTCGTACTGGACCTTCTCCTCGGTCGTGCCGTTGATCGTGACGCGGTAGTCGGCACGCTCCGGGGCGGGCGGCGGCGTCCCGGCCTTCGCGGCCTTCTCCTGCTCCTCCGGCGGCCACCCGTTGACCCGCTCGATCGCGTCCCGGACGCCCTCGGCGTCGTCCACGTCGTTGGCCAGGATGCGGAACTCCAGCCGGCCGACGCGGGACACCACGTCCTTTACGAACTGGACGAAGTCCTCGTCCCCGGCCGCCTTCTTGCTGGCCGGGGTGAACGGCACGAGGATTTCGATCCGCGACCCGCTGACCGGGCGGATGATGATGTTCTTGGTGTCCACCGGGTCGATGCGGCGCTTGAGCGACTCGGCGAGCCGCTGCATCTCCTCGTTGGAGAGGCTCCGCGGGTCGTCGGTGTTGGCGATGAGCAAGTCGCCCTTGTCCCGCTCGACCGACTTCCGCTTGGACAGGTCCACCTCGTAGACGAGGATGGTCCCGCCGGCGAGGTCGATCCCCTTGCGGTACGTGCCGAACGCCGCGGCCGCCCCGAACAGGGCGGTCGGGATCAGGCAGATGAGCAGGCCACGGAGGAAGTTGCGGTGCATGGCGTCCGATACCGGTAGTCGTTACGGGATTCGGGTACTGAGTACCCGGTACCGAGTACCGGGTACGGGGTACTGAGTACCGGGTACTCAGTACGGGAGCGGGGGTCAGGTCTTCGCGGGTTCCGACTCTTCTTGCCCGAGGACGCGGGCGATGGAACTCTTGGTGACTTTGATCTTCGCGTCTTCCGACCGGATGGTGATCTCGTCCTCGTTGTCCTTCAAGTTGACGATCGTGCCGATGATGCCGCCGGACGTGACGACCTTCGCGCCGCGTTTGATCGCCGTCTGCATCTCCGCTTGCTCGCGGCGCTGGCGGCGCATCGGCAGGATGATGAGGAAGACGAACGCGAGGCCCATGAGCATCATCATGAACATCGGGTCGCCGAGCGGGCCTTGGATGGCCTGCTGCTTCTTCGGCGGGTCGCCCCCGCCGGCCGGCGGGTCCTGGGCGATCAGAATGGTGGCGGACATCGGGGGCTCGGTCTCGGGTCGGCGAAATCGGAACTAGTGTTCTAGCAAGTCGGTTGGAATCGCCAACCGGTTGGGCCGGTCATATAGCCCCCGGCTTGCCGGGGGTGCGGGTTCGAGTCTTCGAGAACCCGCGGGGGCGTTCCTCCCGCGGGGGCGCTCCTCCCCACGCGATCAGGTTTCCGCCGGAACAACGACTTTCCTCCTACCGCATTCAGGCGTCCGCGGGAGCAACGCCCGGCGGCCTCGAAGACTCGGCCGCACGGTGGGCAAGCCCACCGCTATATGACGCGAGTTTCCCCGCGCGGAAGGCCGCGAACCGGCCGTCGATCACCGCCCGCCGGGCGTCGGCCATCAGCCGCAGGTAGTACGCCACGTTGTGCAGGCTCAGCAGCGTCGGGCCGAGCATCTCGTCCGCCCGGAACAGGTGGTGCAGGTACGCCCGGCTGAAGTTCCGGCAGCAGTAGCAGCCGCAATCGGACATCAGCGGGGCCGCATCTCGCTGGTGCTTCGCGTTCCGCAGCTTCACCACGCCGGCGTCGGTGAACGCCGTGGCGTTCCGGCCGTTGCGGGTCGGCATCACGCAGTCGAACAGGTCGATCCCGGCCGCCACCCCCGCGAGCAAGTCCTCCGGCCGGCCGACGCCCATGAGGTACCGCGGCTTGTCCTCCGGCAGGCACGCGGCGCACGCCGGCAGCGCCGCGTGCATCATCGCCGGCGACTCGCCCACGCTGAACCCGCCGAGGGCGTAGCCGGGAAAGTCCATCGCCACGAGTTCCTTCGCGCACGCCGCCCGCAGGTCGAGGTTTGTCCCGCCCTGCACGATGGCGAACTGCGCCTGGTCCTTCCGCGTGTGGTGGGTCTTGCACCGCTCCGCCCACCGGATCGACCGCGTCACGGCCCGGCGGATCACGTCCGGCGGCGCGTCGGCCGGCGGGCACTCGTCCAGCACCATCGCGATGTCCGACCCGAGGTTCTGCTGAATCTCGACCGCCTTCTCCGGCGTCAGCTCCAACAGCGACCCGTCGATGTGGCTGCGGAACTTCGCCCCGTGGTCGGTGATCTTCGCCTGGCTCGCGAGGCTGAACACCTGGAACCCGCCGCTGTCCGTGAGGATCGGGCCGGGCCAGTTCATGAATTTGTGGAGGCCGCCGAGTTCCGCGATGAGTTCGTCGCCCGGCCGCAGCGTGAGGTGGTAGGTGTTGCCGAGGATGATCTCCGCCCCGGCGTCGCGGACCATGTCCGGGGTGAGGCCCTTGACCGTGGCCTGCGTGCCGACCGGCATGAACTGCGGCGTCTGGACGACGCCGTGCGGCGTGTGCATGACGCCGGCGCGGGCCGCGCCGTCGCGGTGGAGGAGGTCGAACGAGATGGACATGCCGACGTGTTACGGCCGGGCCGTGCCCTTGTCCCGCGGTTCATTACAATTCCCGAACCGTCCCCCTGAAACCGCGAGCCTCCGCGATGCGCCGATTGCTCCTCTTCGCCGTCCTCGTCGGGGCGGGCTGCTCGAAGTCGTCGTCCCCGCCGCCGGAGGAGCCGACCGGCCCGGCCTGGTTCGAGGACGCCACGGACAAGCTCGGTGTGAAGTTCACCCACGACCCCGGCCCGCTCGGCAAGCACTTCATGCCCGAGAGCATGGGGGCCGGGTGCGGGCTGTTCGACGCCGACGGCGACGGCCGGCTCGACATCCTTCTCCTGCAAACCGCCGGGCCGGAGTCCAAGAGTACGCACCAGCTGTTCCGCCAGAAGCCGGACGGCACGTTCGAGAACGTGTCCTCCGGGTCCGGCCTCGACGTGCCGGGGTGGGGCCAGGGCGTGGCCGTCGGCGACGTGAACAACGACAGCAAGCCGGACGTTCTAATCGCCGAGTACGGCCGGTCGCGGCTGTTCCTCAACCTCGGCGGGTACAAGTTCAAGGACATCTCCGCGGAGGCCGGGGTCGTCAACCCGCAGTGGGGGGCGTCGGCCGCGTTCCTCGACTTCGACCGCGACGGGTGGCTCGACCTCTTTATCGTGAACTACCTCGACTACGACCCGCGGAAGGACTGCTCGTCCGCGAACGGGAAGCCGGCGTACTGCTCGCCGAGCGCGTTCCACGGGTCGCCGAGCCGGCTGTTCCGCAACAACGGGACGGCCAACCCCACGTTCACCGACGTGTCGCTGGCGGCCGGGTTCGCCGCGCTGCCGGGGCCCGGCCTCGGCGTGTCCGCGGCCGACTTCACCGGCGACGGGTGGCCGGACCTGTTCGTCGCCAACGACGGGAAGCCGAACCGCCTGTGGGTGAACCAGAAGGACGGCACGTTCAAGGACGAGGCCGCGTCCCGGAACGTGGCGTACACGTTCATGGGTCAGGCGTACGCCGGGATGGGCATCGCCGCCGGCGACGTGGACAACGACGGGCTGACCGACCTGTACGTCACGCACCTCGGCATCGAGACGAACACCCTCTGGAAGCAAGGCCCCCGCGGCCAGTTCAAGGACCGCACGATGGACTTCGGCCTGACCGCGACGAGGTGGCGGGCGACCGGGTTCGGGACGGTGATGAGCGACTTCGACCACGACGGCTGGCTGGACGTGGCGGTCGTCAACGGCCGGGTGTCCGCGGCCGGGACGGAGACGAACACCGGGCTGTCGCCGTACTGGGAACCCTACGGCGAGCGGAACCAGCTGCTCCGCAACGCCGGCGGCGGGAAGCTGCACGACATCTCGGCGGCGAACGCGGCGTTCTGCGGGTACTTCAACGTCGGCCGCGGGCTGGCCGTCGGCGACCTCGACGGCGACGGCGCGCCGGACCTGCTGGTGAACGCCATCGGCTCGCCCGCGAAGGTGTTCCGCAACGTCGCCCCGGACCGCGGCCACTGGCTCGCCGTGCGGGCGGTGAACGCGAAGGCGAACCGCGACGACTACGGGGCGGAGGTGGCCGTCTCCGCCGGCGGCGGGAAGCGGGTGCGCACGCTCAGCCCCAGCGACACGATCTATTCCAGCAACTCGCCGGTCCTGCACTTCGGCCTCGGGACGGCGGCGAAGTACGATGCGCTCGACGTGACGTGGGCCGACGGCACGCGGGAATCGTTCCCCGGCGGCGACGCGGACAAGGCGATCACCGTTCGCAAGGGCGAAGGGAAGGCCCGATGACCCGCAAACGGATTCTCCTTCTGATTCTGGCCGTGCTCGTCGGCGGCGGGGCCGCGTACTGGTTCACGAGTCAGCCGCGGTCCACGCTCGACCCGCCGACGGTCCGCGCCGAGGGGATCGACCCGGACGTGCTGAAGGTCGTTCAGAAGGCCCGCGAGGAAGTCGTGGCGAACCGGAACTCGGCCGAGTTGTGGGGCCACTACGGGATGGTGCTGTTCGCCAACTCGTTCTGGCCGGAGCGGGACGTGTGCCTGGCGGAGTCGGCGCGGCTGAACCCGGCCGACCCGCGGTGGGCGTACCTCCTCGGCGTCGCGAACCGCACGCAGGACGAGGCGGCGGCGCTGGCGTGGTTCCAGAAGGCGGTGGACGCGAACCCGGCCGACCCGAAGCTGGCGGCGACGGCCCGGCTGCGGCTCGCGGAGGCGTTCCTGCAAGTTCACAAGTACGACGATGCCGAGCGGCTGTTCCGGGCCGAGCGGTCCGCCGACCCGAAGAACCCGCGGGCGGCCCTGGGGCTGGGGACGACGCTGCTCGCGAAGGGGCAGCCGGACGCGGCGGCCGAGCCGCTGACGGCCGTGCTCTCCGCCCGCGGGGCGCAGCGGCGGGCGCGGACGCTGCTCGCGGCCGCCGCTCGTCAACGGGGGGACGAGGCGGCGGCCGCCGGGTACGAGCAGGAGGCGGCGCGGCTGCCGGAGGACCCGGCGTGGCCGGACCCGTTCCTCGCGCCGCTGGCCGACCTGGCGGCCGGGATGAAGGAGCAGTTGCGGTACGCCGGGCAGTTGAAGGACGAAGGGGACATCGACGGCAGCCTGCGAATTCTCGACCGGCTGGCCCGCGAGCGCCCGAACGTGACGACGCTATCCCGGTTCGGGGCGACGCTCGTGGACGGCGAGTTCTTCCTCGCCGCGGAGAAGCCGCTCCGCGAGGCGCTGAAGCTCGACCCCGACCACCCGGTCGCGCGGTTCCAACTCGGGTACGCCCTCACGCGGATCGGGCTACGACAGCAAGACCCACAGAAGGCGGCGACGTTCCGCGAGGCGATCACACTTCTCAATGAAGCCGTGGCGCAGAAGCCGGACCTGGGGATGGCCTACGTCTACCGCGGCGAGGCGGAGTTCGTGCTGGGCGACCTGCCCGCGGCCGTCGAGTCGATGCGGAAGGCGGTGGCGGTGCGGCCAGACCTGGCCGCCGGCCACGAGGGGCTGATCGTCGTGCTGGAGAAGGCGAACCGCCTGGACGAGGCGCGGGCCGCGCTGGCGGCGGCGGAGAAGGTCGTCCCGCCGGACGACCTGCGCGAGATTCGCGAGCGGTTGCAGAAGAAGTGAGCGAAGCGAGCGGCGTTGGTAAGGTGGGCCGAGTCTTCAAGGCCCACCGTCTTTGCCTTTCTTCCCTCCCCCCTTGGGGGGGAGGGTTAGGGAGGGGGGTAACCTCCCTTCCCCCGACGCGATCCTCACCGGGAGTGGGAAGCTCGGGGGGCCCCCCCCCC
>JAESGS010001058.1_pt1 | contig 10320 bp, 8 predicted proteins | sample 9269761 | NCBI WGS metagenome assembly JAESGS01 (sample SAMN15741799, study PRJNA653493) | algae metagenome | isolation source: Cyanosarcina radialis HA8281-LM2 and co-occurring heterotrophs from damp... | place: USA: Makauwahi cave, Hawaii | collected 2011-01-06 | reverse complement strand
GTTCCGTCCCGCCGCGCTTCGTCTGTTGCCCGGCGCGTTGATCGGTGTCGTGCTCGCCACGCTGATCGCGTCGTTCGCCGGTCTTAACGTCGCACGCGTCGATGTGCCTGAATCGATCACCGCCGCAATCGCGCCGCCGACGATGGCGGGGCTCGGCGCCATGCTGACGCCGACCTTGATGGTGACCGCGATCGCGATTGCCTTCATCGCCAGCGCGGAAACCTTGCTATCGGCAGCGGCGGTCGACCGGATGCACGATGGCGTGCGCACCGACTATAACAAGGAACTGCGGGCGCAGGGCGTCGGCAATTTCCTGTGCGGTGCGGCCGGCGCCTTGCCGATGACCGGCGTGATCGTCCGCAGTTCGGCGAACGTCCAGGCGGGGGCCGTGACGCGGATGTCGGCGGTGCTGCACGGCATCTGGATTCTCGCGCTGGTCGCGGCAATGCCGTGGCTTCTGCGCCAGATCCCGAGGGCGGCGCTGGGGGGTATCCTTGTCGTTACCGGCTGGAAGCTGGTCAGCCTGCGCCATGTGCGTCATCTCTTGAAATCGCATGGCCCGTTGCCGGCGGTCATCTGGGCCGCGACGCTCGTCATGGTCGTTGCGACCGATTTGTTGACCGGTGTCCTTGTCGGCCTCGCTTTGTCGCTGATCGAGATCATCCCCAATATGCGGCGACTGAAGCTCGACGTCGATCAAACCGAGCATGATCATGGCCACGAGCTGCGGCTGGCGGGTGTCGCGAGTTTTGTCTCGTTGCCCAAGCTGTCGTCCGCGCTCGACGCGCTGCCCGCCGACCGAAGCGTCCGGATGAATCTATCCGGTCTTCGATCGATCGATCATAGCTGCGCCGAATTGCTTTCCGAATGGTGGCAGCGTCGCAGGTCGCGGGGCGGCGAGGTCGAGATCCACGGTGCGCACGGGCGACTTGCCACGCTACTGGCGCACTGAAGGAGCTCTCACGATAAATGCGTCTTGTGTGCGGAAGGCCAAGCCTGCGGCTGCGGGTTTGGCCTTCCGCCTCGACAACCGACCTGCGTCCTGAAGCTCGCCGCCCTCTGCGGTGTCCCGGCAGCAGGCGACTATAGTAGGCATCGTGACAGACTACGCCAATGGAGGCCGCAACCAAGTGACCGTCCACTTGCCGGCCTTTCTTAAAAGCAGTCCGTCCGCAAACGGCCATCGATGTCGGCGAGTCAGCTCCAGTGCCGAATTTCACTGAATGCGTTTAGCGCTGACTGCATTTGAGGTCGATGATCCGCATCGTGAGTTCGCTCGGGCTTTCGCCTTCGCGCTTCACCTCATCCTCGATGCAGCGCTGGCGTGCGGTGGGACGCTCCTTCGACTTGCCGCCTCGTTCAAGCCGCTCTGCTGCAACGAGTTCCCGCTTTTCTGCGTCGCTTAGATCGCCAACTTCTTTCGCTCCGCTTCGCAGCAGTTCCAAATTCCGCATGGCGCGTTCGGCGGGTGTTTCAGCCTGGGCTCCGTTTGTACCCAGGCTCAATGTCGCTGCGGCGGCGAGCCCGGGTGCGTCGAACAACTACGCGGGCCGCACGTTGCGGAATGGTACCAACAGCCTTGTGTATAATCTCTACACCAACGCCGCGCGGACGCAGATTTGGGGAAACGGCACGGACAGCTCGCTCCGTGTAACCCAAAGCTTCGCCGGTCTCTTGCTGGTCGACCGAACCATCCCGGTTTATGGCCGGATTCCTGCGCGGCAGAACGTTCGTGCCGGTGCGTACAGCGATACGATCATCGTGACCGTAACCTATTAGGGGTGGCTCGGCCGCTCGCTCGTGAAGCGCTGCACAATTCCTCTGCTCTGGGGTATCGCGGGCAACATTGAATTGGCCGCGTCGCGTCCGATATCGCCGTCAACAACGCCTTCTATCGGCATTTGATAGCGAACGACTGTCCGTCGCCCTTCTCCAGATTGTTAGCATTTCTGGCCAGATACCTGTCGTAGGTCGGTTGCGGCGGGTCGATGCTCAAAATGTGGGGGCGATTCCCCGACGGCGGAGCTCGCTGGCGGTCGTGCCGAAGCGCCGCTGGACGGCAACCGAGAAGCTGGATGGGTGGCCATATCCCACGGCATAGGCGACTTCGGCGATCGTCGCGTCCTGCCGGTTCAGCATTGCCAGTGCCTGCTGCATCCGAAGGTCTCCGATATAGTCGAAGACCGATCGCCCTACGATCTGGCGGAAAGCGGCGCACAGGCTGCTGCGGCTCATCCCGACCTTGTGCGCGAGGTCGTCGAGCGATGGCGGGGTGACGAAATTCTCCGCCAGCAGCCGCTGCGCCTTCAATACGCCATTTGCGGCAATCTTCGAGGCTTCGGGCGCGCGCCTGCCTTCTTCATCCTGCGCCAGCGCCTCGATCGCGTAACACAATATCTCGATAGCCTTCGCGCGGATGACGAGGCGCCGGCTCCGCCCCTCGAGCGTGCATCCTCGCAGATCCTCCAGCGCGCGCAGGATCTGCGGGCTCAGCGCCAGGCGGCGCGCGATCGTATGCCGCAGATTGCCTCCGACGAAAGCTTGCAGGACGGCAGGCAGTTCATGATCGTCGCGGGCATAGAGGCGCGCGAGCATGTCGCGGTGGACATAGACTTCGGCGGACAGGTTATGCCCAGCCGACACCGCCACCGCCGGTTGCTGCCCCGGCGGCTCGATGACGATCGACGCGCTCGGCCCCTTGAGGTCGAGCAGTTTGCCATCGGCGGTCGCATATTCGCCGTCACCGTCGCTGGCGACGCGGACGCGGCCGATCCGGACTGGATCGGCCGCCCCTTTTTTACACGCCCTGCGCCTTGTCAGCCGCGCAACGCCGCCGAGATGGCGACCAGCCCCGCTTCCATCTCCTCGCGCGTCGGCCAGCCATAGCCAAGGCGGAAATAGGTGTCGGGCAGGTCGAACCAATGGCCCGGTGCGACATAGGTGCCATGGTCATTGAGAAGCCGCTCGTAAAAGGCCGCGACGCCGCCTGCGGGTTCGCTGCGCATCCGCACGAAGCCGACAACTCCGCCCGACGGCTCGTTCCATTCGAGCATGTCCTCGCCCGCCATCCATTCGATCGCGCGCGCGCGGCGCTGACCCATCTCGGCGAGTGTTTCGGCGAGGACCTTATCCTTTTGCGACAGCAGTTGCTCGGCGATCCACTCGTCGACGACGCTGCCGCAGATCGCGATCTGCTCCTTCGCCGCGAGGAAAATCTCGTGCAGTTCGGGGTTCTGGACGATCAGCCAGCCCATGCGCGTGCCGGGAATGCCATAGGCCTTCGACAGCGACGACACGCTGATCACATGGCTGCCGAGCGTCGCGGCGAGCGGGGTCAGCGTGCCGAAGCACAGCTCGCGATAGGTTTCGTCGACCACCAGATAGGCGCCGGCTTCGGCGGCGATCTGCGCGAGGCGGCGGAGTTCCGCCTCGTCGGACAATATGCCGCTCGGGTTGTGCGGGTGGGTGATGCTGATGACCTTGGTCTTCGGCGTCACCGCGGCGGCAACCTGATCGACGTCGGTCCGAAAGCCGGTGTCGAAGGTCAGGTCGATATAGCTGATCTCGCACCCGATCGCGCGCGGGGTTTCGAGGTTGAGCCCGTAGTTCGGCCGCACGACGACGATATGGTCACCGGGCGAAAGCAGTGCCGTCGCGATGATGAACAGCGCCCCGGCGGCCCCCGTGGTGACGAGCACATCGTCGGCGGTCAGCCCCGCACCATCGCGCGCGATCAGCGCTCGCAGCGACGTGCTGCCGCGATGTTCGGTATAGAGCAAGGTAAGGTCGGCCACGGTCAGTCCGAGATCGGACAGCTTGCGGTCCGAAATCGAACTTTCGGCCAGATTGTTGCGGATATTTCCGTACCCGAACTCTTCGGGGGACTCGACCTCGATCGGAAGTCTTGCGTAACGCATGGCGGCTCACCTCGATAAATATGGAGCCCGGATCATGCTGGAACGGGCGGCATCGTGCCACCCCTCCTTCGGGGGATGCCTACCGGCGTCCGCGCGTTCAGGCCGTGGCTTCGCGGCCGCGCATCTTGGTCGGCGCCATGCCGAAGCGGCGGGCAAAGGCGCGCGTAAAGCTCGCGTTGCTCATATAGCCGCAATTATAGCCGATACTCGATATCGGAAGATCGCTCTGCGCCAGGAGCTGGCGCGCACGTTGCAGTCGCCGTTCGCTCACCGCCTCGGCAACGCTGCATTGATATAGTTCGCGAAAACCGCGCGTCAGCTTGGCCTTGCTGAGGCCGCAGCGCCGCGCGACGCTGCCCACGGTGAGCTTTTCCTGCCACTTTTCGTTGACCAGTTGGTGCGCCGCGGCGACGCGCGTGATGTCGAGTTCGCTGAGCGAGGTGCTGCCGCCCACCTCGACCATGCGGTCGGCGGCGAGTTCGGCGAAAAGCTGGCAGAGCAATTCCTGGCTGCGCGCGCTGCGGAGCATGTCGTCGACTTCGCTGTTGCCCTCGACGGCGACCACCGCGCGGCCGAGCCCGCGAAGATTGGCGGGGAGATACCAGCGTCCATCCGCCTTGGGGCGGAGGCCGAACAAGCGGTCGCACGCCGCCCGACTGATAGCGAATACAACGAGATGATCGTCGGCGAGGCCGGCAATATCGCCGGGGAGGAGCATCGACACAGCAGGCTCGCCAATATCACCAAAGCCGAAGATGAGCGCGTCGGGCGGCAAAACCTCGGGGTCGCAGGGGCCGCGACCGACGAAGCTCGTAAACTCCGGAGAAATGCGAATGGATAGCTTGTTGGTCATCCTGTCATCCCAGCGAATCGGCGCATCAGTGGCGGCGTGCAGCGCTGTATGCAACCAAATCGACAACACCCAATGCGCAAAATTCTTTGCCGATCGTCTTGATCCATGATGCTGTCTGGCTTGATCGATGCGATAAATACGCAAATATATGCTAGATGAGAAAATCGAGTGAAAGGACGCAAATGCCGGCAACGCGCCAACCCATTCCAACCGGAAGCGATCGGCGGACCGCCGTCGACGGCAATCCCGGGATATTCCTGAGGGAGCTGCGGATTGAAAAGGGATGGACACTTGCCGAGGTGAGCGAACGCACCCGCATTCCGGTTTCAACTTTGTCAAAGATTGAAACCGGCAAGATGTCGCTGAATTATGAAAAGCTTCTGCGGCTCAGCCAGGGGCTCGACATCGACATCACGCAGCTGTTCGCGGCGGCGACGTCGGTCCCGGCCGCCACGCATACCGCCACTGGGCGGCGGAGCATCACCCCCGCGGGCGAGGGGCCGTCGATCAAGACGGCGACCTATAATTACACCTATCCGTCGGCGGATTTGCTCAACAAGACGCTCAATCCGATGATCATCGACATCAAGGTGCGCTCGATTGACGATTTCGGCGATCTGATGCGCCACTCGGGCGAGGAATATGTTCTCGTGCTCGAAGGCGAATGCGATTTTCACACCGACATGTACGCGCCGTCGCGGTTGAAAACGGGCGATTCGGCCTATTTCGACGCGTCGATGGGGCATGGCTATGTTGCGGTGGGCGATGGACCATGCCGTATCCTGTCGGTTTGCTCGGCAACCGATGCCGACCTGAAGTCGGCGCTTCATCCGGTCGAAACCGAATAATCCTATAACCCTGACCCTGCGCCCCCGCTAATCGGCTCTCGCCGCCGATCCGGAAAATTCCGCCGTTCTGAAATTTGCCCGTGGCATCGCACCGCTGCTGCCCCGCCGCGTCCGCCATTGACAAATTTTCGTTCTGGATGCCTATGTCCGGAATTGAAAATATTTCAAAAACTGAAATTTCATCGACAGGGCCGGCAAATGGCTACGTCGAAAGGGGAGGGCGAATGCGGTTTATATGGTCTTGCGCAATGCTGGCTGCGGCGATGCTGGTCGGGGTCATGGCGCCATCGGTGACGCTGTCCGCCGCGCAAACGGCGCCCAAGCCGCTGGACGCGCGCGGCCCAAGCCCGTTGTCCGCCCCGGCGATGATCAAAAGCGACGTCGATGCGTGGCTCGATGGCTATATGCCCTATGCCCTCAAACGCGGCGACGCGGCGGGTGCGGTCGTGGTGGTGGTCAAGGACGGCAAGATACTGACCCAGCGCGGTTTCGGTTACGCCGATGTCGGCAAGCGGCGGCCCGTCGATCCCGAAGCCACGCTCTTCCGGCAGGCCTCGGTGTCGAAGCTGATCACCTGGACGGCAGTGATGCAACTCGTCGAGCAGGGCAAGATCGATCTCGACAAGGACATCAATAGTTACCTCGATTTCAGGATTCCGCCTTTCGCCGGCAAGCCGGTGACGATGCGCAACCTGATGACGCACACCGGCGGCTTCGACGAGGTGCAGCGCGGGCTGAACAGCTATGACCCGAAAAAGATCCCGTCGCTCGGCGATGCGCTGAAGCGGCAGGTTCCGTACCGGATCTACGCGCCCGGCACGACGCCGGCCTATTCGAACTACGGCACCTCGCTGGCGGGCTATATCGTCGAGCGCGTGTCGGGGCTCCCCTATGATGATTATGTCGAACGCCGCATCTTTGCGCCTGCGGGCATGACGCGATCGACCTTCCGCCAGCCGCTCCCGGCACGGCTGCAGCCCCTGATGGCGAGCGGCTATATGTCGGGATCGGGCAAGCCGGGGCCGTTCGAACTCAGCAGCCTTGCGCCGTCGGGCGCGATGACCGCGTCGGGCGCGGACATGGCACGCTTCATGATCGCGCATCTCGACAAGGGCGGGCCGCTATTGAAACCCGCGACCGCGGCGCAGATGCACGACACGATCCTTCAGCTGGTTCCGCCGCTCAACGGAATGACGCTCGGCTTCTACGAACAGAATATAAACGGCCGCAGGGCGCTGTCGCACGCGGGCGACAGCCTCAATTTCCATAGCCAACTCTGGATATTTCCCGAGGAGAAGGTCGGCATCTATATGTCGATGAACGCCGCGGGCACGCAGAATGTGTCGGGCCCGATCCGCGCCTATCTGTTCGAAGCCTTCGCCGATCGCTACTTCCCGTTCGATGAGCGCGACGGCCGCGTCGACGCAGCAACCGCGCGCGACCATGCGCGCATGATGGTGGGAACGTACAACAAGACCCGGCGGCTCGAAACGAGCTTTCTGAAGGCGATGGAACTGGCCGGGCAGACGAAAGTCTCCCTCGATAGCGACGGCGGCATACGGGTGAACGCCGCGCCGGGCATCGGCGGCCAGCCGCGCAAATGGGTGGAAATCGCGCCTTTCGTGTGGCGCGAAGCCGGCGGCAAGATGCGCCTCGCCGCGAAGGTCGAAAATGGCCGCGTCGTGCGTTTCAGCGTCGATTCGGCGTCACCCTATATCGCATTCGATCGCGTGCCTTGGTATCTGTCGACCGCCTGGCTCACGCCGGCGATGCTCGTCAGCCTCGGCGCGCTGCTGCTCACCGCGATCGTCTGGCCCGCCGCGGCACTCGCCCGACGCCGCTACGGCGTGAAAGCCGACCTCGCGCCCGCCGCGCTCAAAAGCTACCGGCTGACGCGCGGCTTTGCGGCGCTCGCCGTCGGGGTAATGCTCGCGTGGATCCTGTTCGTGTCCACGCTGGTCAGCGATTTCTCGTCGCTCAGCGGCGAACTCGACTGGGCGCTGGTGACGCTGCAGATCGCGACGCCGATCATATTCCTCGGCCTGCTGGTGAGCGCGATCTGGAATATCCGGCACGTCTGGACCGGCAAACGCGGCCGCTTTGCCAAATTCTGGAGCATCGTCTTGCTCGCCAGCGCCGTGGTCCTCCTGTGGATCGGCGCGGGCTTCCACCTGATCGGCTTCGGGACCCGCTTCTGACGGGGCAGGGCGGGGCGCTCGGCATAGCCGCCCCGCCTGCCGGCAAAAGAAAACTTCTCCAATCATATTGCTTTTATCAAAATTTGAAAATAATGTCCCAAGCAGGTCAACAGGAGTGATTGCAGGATCGATGCCGCGAAAAAGGCCGATTCTGCACCGCTTCCGAATTTGGTGAGAGACGTGAACATTCAAACTTCCCTCGATGTCGTTGGCGGTGCCTTGCAGCTTCCGCAGCCCTATTTGCTGTTCCTCGGCGACACGACGATCCGCGGTTATGCGAAGACCGCGTTCGGCCTTCGCGACTGGGCGCCCGAGAAATGCGTCGGCGAATATGCGCTGCCGGGTGCGACGGTCAGTGCCGGGCTGGAGCAGCTTGCACCCGCCGAAGCGAAGGCGCGGGGCGCGCGTTCGCTGCTCATCGGCGTCGCGAACAGCGGCGGCGTGATTCCCGAAAGCTGGATGCCGGCGCTCTTCGAAGCGCTCGAAGCGGGGCTCGATATCGTCAGCGGCATGCATATGCGGCTCGCCGACATGCCCGAACTCGCCGCGCGGGCCGAGCGCCTCGGTCGCCAGTTGATCGACGTACGCCACCCGCCCGCTGGTTTGCCCGTCGGCACCGGCCGCAAGCGGACCGGCAAGCGCCTGCTCACCGTCGGAACCGACTGCGCGCTGGGCAAGAAATATACGGCGCTTGCGCTCGCGCGCGCCTTTGCCGAGCGCGGCGTCGACGCCGATTTCCGCGCGACGGGGCAGACCGGCATCATGATCGCCGGCGGCGGCGTGCCGATGGATGCGGTCGTCTCGGATTTCGAGGCGGGCGCGGCGGAGACGGTCAGCCCCGACGCGGCCGACGATCACTGGGACGTCGTGGAGGGGCAGGGCTCGCTGTTCCACCCCGCTTATGCCGCGGTATCGCTGGGCCTGCTTCACGGGAGCCAGCCCGACGTGATCGTCGTGTGCCACGAACCCGGCCGCGAAGAGATTTTGGGTTCGCCCGGCTACAGCTTGCCGAGCATCGAGGAAACGATCGATCTCAACCTGCGGCTGGGTTGCCGGACCAATCCGGCGATCCGTTGTGCAGGCGTGTCCTTCAACACCGCGCATCTGGGCGAGGAAGAGGCCATTGCCCTGATGGCGGCCGAGAGCGAACGGCTCGGCCTCCCGGTTGCCGACCCGATCCGCGGCGGCGATGCCTTCGCCCGTCTCGTGGATAGCTGTCTCGCATGAGCGCAGCGGCCGCCCCGGCAGCGTCGGCTGGATCCTCCTGGTTCCAGCGCTTCCTGTTGCCGGGTTTCGCCTTCAAGGCCGTCGTGATCGGTGGCGGTTACGCCACCGGGCGCGAGCTCGCGGAATTTTTCCTGCCGAGTGGGCCGTGGGGCGGATTGGCGGCGATGCTGCTGGCAATGGTGCTGTGGAGCATCATCTGCGCGGTGACCTTCTCGCTCGCCCGCGCGATGGGCGCGTTCGATTATCGCAGCTTTTTCGAAGGGCTTCTGGGCCGCGCGTGGATCCTGTTCGAGGTCGGTTATGTCCTGCTCGTGACACTCGTGCTCGCAGTGTTCGGCGCTGCGGCGGGCGAGATTGGCGCGTCGATCTTCGGCTGGCTGCCGCTCGTGGGAACGGCATTCCTCGCCGCCTCGATCGCGCTGTTCGTGACCTTCGGCAATTCCTCGGTCGAGGGCCTGTTCAAATATGTCTCCTTCCTGCTCTACGGCGTCTACGCGCTGTTCATGGTCTTCGCGCTGAGCAGTTTTGGCGATGAGATTGCTGCGCGGTTCGCCATTCCCGCGCCGTCCGACGGCTGGATCCTCGGCGGCCTGACCTACACCGGATATAACGTCATCGGCGCGGTGGTGATCCTGCCGGTGATCCGCCATCTGACCAGCCAGCGCGACGCGGTGACTGCGGGCCTGATCGCCGGCCCACTCGCGATGGCGCCCGCGATCCTCTTCTTCGCCGCGATGATCGCTTTCTATCCGGGCATCATGGGCGAGACTTTGCCGTCCGATTTTATGCTGCGGCAACTCGAAATGCCGCTGTTCCACCTGCTCTTCCAGTTCATGATCTTTGCAGCTCTGCTCGAAAGCGGGGCGGGCTCGGTGCACGCGATCAACGAGCGCGTCGATGCGGCGCGCCGAGCGCGCGGCGGGGCGCCGCTCGGCAAGCGAGCCCGCGCCGCGATCGCCGCGGCGCTGCTGATCGGATGCATGTTCCTTGCCGACCGTTTCGGCCTCGTGACGCTAATCGCCAGCGGCTATCGATTCCTCTCGTGGGTGTTCCTCGCCGTCTATGTCGTGCCGCTTTTGACGGTCGGATTGGTCCGGCTGGTTCGCGGAGAGAGGCGAGCGCTTGAACCTGCCGTCGAGGGGAGTCTGAAATGACGAAAACAAACGGCTGGGCGCGGGTCCGGCGCTGGGTGAAACGTATGTTGCTGGGGCTGCTTCTGCTGTTGATCCTGCTCGTCGTGGTGGGCGCGATCTATGAGGCCCTTGGCCGCAAGAATG
>JAESGS010001055.1_pt1 | contig 10374 bp, 13 predicted proteins | sample 9269761 | NCBI WGS metagenome assembly JAESGS01 (sample SAMN15741799, study PRJNA653493) | algae metagenome | isolation source: Cyanosarcina radialis HA8281-LM2 and co-occurring heterotrophs from damp... | place: USA: Makauwahi cave, Hawaii | collected 2011-01-06 | reverse complement strand
ATCATTCCCGATACGGCGAAAGAGAAACCGCAGGAGGGCGAAGTCGTCGCTGTCGGCGCCGGCGTCCGCAACGATGCGGGCCAGATCCAGGCCCTCGACGTGAAGGCGGGAGACCGCATCCTGTTCGGCAAATGGTCCGGTACCGAGATCAAGGTCAACGGGGAAGATTTGCTGATCATGAAAGAAAGCGATGTCCTCGGTGTCATCGAAGCTCCGGCCGTGCGCAAGCAGGCGGCCTGAACCAACCAGCGACAAGTCCATCAGTCAGATAGCTGCCTATTGAGGAGTTACAGAAATGGCTGCGAAAGAAGTCAAATTCCACCTCGACGCCCGGGAACGCATGTTGCGTGGGGTCGATGTCCTTGCAAACGCCGTCAAGGTCACGCTCGGGCCGAAGGGGCGCAATGTCGTCATCGACAAGTCGTTCGGCGCGCCGCGCATCACCAAGGATGGCGTGTCGGTTGCCAAGGAAATCGAGCTTGAAGACAAGTTCGAGAATATGGGTGCGCAGATGCTGCGCGAAGTCGCCTCCAAAACCAACGATCTCGCCGGTGACGGGACGACCACGGCCACCGTTTTGGCGCAGGCCATCGTCAAGGAAGGCGCCAAGGCGGTTGCCTCAGGCATGAACCCGATGGATCTGAAGCGGGGCATCGATCTTGCCGTTGATGCGATCGTGAATGAACTGAAGACCAACGCGCGAAAGATCTCCAACAACTCTGAGATTGCTCAGGTCGGGACGATCTCGGCGAACGGCGACGAAGAAATCGGCCGATATCTCGCCGAGGCGATGCAGAAAGTCGGCAATGAAGGCGTCATTACCGTCGAGGAGGCCAAGACGGCAGAGACCGAACTCGAGGTCGTCGAAGGCATGCAGTTCGACCGGGGGTATCTTAGCCCCTATTTCGTGACGAATGCCGACAAGATGCGGACCGAGTTTGACGACCCCTACATCCTCATTCACGAGAAGAAGCTTTCCAACCTTCAGGCGATGCTGCCAGTGCTCGAAGCGGTGGTTCAGTCCAGCAAGCCGCTCCTCATCATCGCTGAAGATGTGGAGGGCGAAGCGCTCGCGACCCTCGTCGTCAACAAGCTGCGCGGCGGTCTGAAGGTCGCTGCGGTCAAGGCACCAGGCTTCGGTGATCGGCGCAAGGCCATGCTGGAGGACATCGCGGTTCTCACAGGAGGCACCGTTGTCTCTGACGACGTCGGCATCAAGCTTGAGAACGTCACTCTCGACATGCTCGGCCGGGCAAAAAAGGTCGCCATCGAGAAAGAGAACACGACCATCATCGACGGCGTCGGCGCCAAGGCTGATATCGATGGCCGTGTCGCACAGATCCGCGCCCAGATCGAGGAAACCACGTCCGACTACGATCGCGAAAAGCTGCAGGAACGACTTGCCAAGCTCGCCGGCGGCGTTGCGGTCATTCGCGTGGGCGGGTCGACTGAGGTAGAGGTGAAGGAAAAGAAGGACCGCGTCGACGATGCACTGCATGCCACCCGGGCAGCAGTAGAGGAAGGTATTCTTCCGGGCGGCGGCGTCGCGCTGCTGCGTTCCATCAAGGCGCTGGATCATGTGCAGACGGCCAATCAGGACCAAAAGGTCGGCATCGAGATCGTGCGGCGTGCCGTCGAGGCACCCGTTCGCCAGATTGCCGAGAATGCTGGTGCCGAAGGCTCGATCATTGTCGGCAAACTTCGCGAGAAGACGGACTTCTCCTACGGCTGGAACGCCCAGACGGGAGAATACGGTGACCTCTATGCTCAAGGGGTCATCGACCCGGCCAAGGTCGTGCGCACCGCACTTCAGGATGCGGCCTCTGTGGCAGGTCTCCTGGTGACGACCGAAGCCATGATCGCCGAGAAGCCGAAGAAGGATACGGCTCCGCCTCTGCCCGCCGGACCGGGCATGGACTTCTAACGCGATTGTTCAGGCCCGTTCTCCCAAGGACGGGCCTGACGGACTCCGCCGATCGGCCCCGCCGGCTGGCAGACTATCTCGGTCCCAGGCTGGTGTTGGTGCCGCAGTTATTCAGTGAGGTAGAAATGCACCCGAAGATGTTTGACCGGCCAGTTTACCTGCGTGAAAGGAAGGATCTGGTCCTCGAAATCACGAACCTGGACGATGCGATCGATTTCCTTGAGGAGTGGTCTAAAGGAGATCGCGACATCATCCACGACGCAACCCTGAAGACGTGCTATCTGGCACATGACGGTCACAAGCCAGTCCAGGTTGCGCGAGACGCGCTTCACGCCTTCGCGAAAAAGAAGGGCATACTGGTGAAGGCTCCAGCGGTGCTCCCCTGGATGATTAAGGCAAGGTCCGGTGGCGGTCGGATCTCACCGTGAACTGACCTTCCCGCGAGAGGCCGCGATTGTGGCCTCTCGGCTCACGCCGTTCTGATATCTTCAAGGTGATGTGTGTTGCAGGCGGGCAACGAAGATCACCGAGGCAGGGTGGCCAAGGCGAACGATGGGTGCTCGAAGGCATCAACTGGCCAACCGTTCAACTAACGGTTTAGAGCGCTTGCCCGCGTTCTTCTCGTTCTCGTCGCTTTGGTCCTGTTCTCTGTTCAGCGTTGCGTCGGCGCTGTCGCTTCGCGCCACCTCGGCAAGTAGAACCAGTTCCACGTCTTCGAGAAGATCGCCATGGCCGGCGGTCTGCTGCAGGTTACCGCGTTCGGCGCGGGCCACTGGGGCTGGCTGAACAAGCCTCACAGTATAAATAGATAAAATTCCACCTCTCGCGTCCGGATTCTCCTTAAAGCTTTTGCAACCCAGCTCGTCGCGAAGCAAAACGCTTTATGTTAGGATTTCAACATGTCGGTTTGGCGTGGAGGAAAATTTGTACGTCAAGACTATCGAACCGGATCAAGCGGAGGACGATATTGACGCCCTCTACAAGGCTGAGATCGCCTCGATGGGACGTGTGATGCAGGCAACGCAGTGCTGGTCCGCCCGTCCCGACGTTATCGTGCCGATCGAGCGCTTGCTGCATCAAATACGAGACGGATTCTCGCTGGGGCTGTTGAATTTCAGGCTCGTTACGTTCGTCGCAGCGCGCTTTGTGCCATCAAGCTACTGCACCCACGTGTATTTTCGCAGCCTGTCTAGCATGATCGGTCGAGATCAGGCTCTAGCCGTTCACCGCGACTATCGCAATGCTGACCTCAGCCCACAGCAAATTGAAATGTTGGCCTATGCGGAGCAGATCAGCCGTGATGCCTCCAGGATTTCAGAAAGCGACATCCAACGTCTGCGCGATGTTGGATTGAGTGACCTCAACATTGCCGATATCGCGCTCGCCGCTTCATTCCGCAACTTCATGAGCCGATACCTCGATGCGGTGGGCGCGAGGGTGGAGCCGGAATTCCTGGACGCCGATCCGGAAGTAAGAAGCGAGATGGCCGTCGGGCGAAAGTAAACACGCCTGCAAAACGGGATAGGTCGCACGATCGAGGGAGCGATGAAATCGCAACCTGACGAATTGCCGGATCAACGGGTGACATAGATGAGACGATCTGCGGAAGACTGGCGCCGCAGCCGGCGGAGTAGTGGTCGAAGGATCGATTTGGCAGTTCTCGGACCACATGGGCGGACGAAATATCCTAGTAGTGGTTTTACCAGTTCATATCGAGGGACCGTATGCCGCGCCTCAACCATCCGCGGGCGGCGATTGGCACCGGCGTAATCGAGCCATCGACGTTCACCGCCGAGAAGCGTGCCCGCTCAACTCCGTCAGACGTCATCGCGATTTAGCGCTCGAATATCGGACATTCCGTGGATATCGAGGGCCGCCCGATCTCCTAACTGCGATATGGTCGCGCAGGCGGCATTAACCTATTCTTTCCTATTTCTGAGTGGCCGGCATGAGTATCGGGCAGCACTGGCATAACCAGGGGCCGAAGAAATGACTACCGATGGAGAACGCAGGCTGGCGGCAATTTTCATTGCCGATGTCGTGGGCTACTCACGACTTGTAGAACTGGATGAGGCGGCAACGCTCGCGGCGGTCAAGGATTTGCGTCGAGCCTTGTTGGAGCCCTTGATGCAGGAGCATCATGGCCGTCTCGTCAAGCTCACCGGCGACGGCCTGATCGGCGAGTTCGCGTCCGTATTCATGGACACGACTGTTCTTCTGGACGTCGTAACAGATGATCCAAAATGTGCCGATTGGTCCATGGCGCAACTCGAAAGCGCGAGTCTTGGGAGACGGCTTGGTCTGGTACCGCCGTAGGCCTACGCCCGGTAGGATCGGCTCGGTGCGGTTCGCGACTGGACCTCGCGAATGAAATCCTGCGGGCGCGTGAAGAAATTGTTCTCGACCAGGACGCCGCCGATGATCACCATCGGATGCGTACGAAGAATATCGATGGCGTGCGGCGCCGTCAGCAGATTTGCGTCGAAGGTGCAGATCACCGGATCGTCGTAATTTGGCAGCACGCTGTTGAGGCGCAACTCGTATTCAACCCACTCATTGCTACTCTTCCAGTCGTCTACGGCCGCTTCGGCGTGCGCGATCATCCGCGTCAAGGGAAAGCCGAGGGCGGTTCCGGCCTTCAGCGCCTCCTGGATGAGGCCGAGCATGGCGTCCTTATTAAAGCGCCCGGTCCTGAGATAGGTGTCCTCGGGCAGCGCAACTTCAAGCTGGCGGCGCTTCATCGCCTCCTCGACCTGGATGCCGGCGTTGCGCAACCGTTGAAGGTGATCCTCCTTGTGGTGATCGGGGAGCACATGATAGGCACGGTGGCCGCAGTTGATGCCGTCGCAGACGAACGGAAGCAACGTGTCGTATTCCTCCGCCGCCGAGTTGAAGAAGGCACAGACATGCCGGTGCTCGCGCAGCATGGTTCCGCCAAAGGGAATAGGCTGGGTCGTCGACTTCATATCAGTCTCCCCCCGATCCTCCAAATTGATGTGGGCTTGCCACCCGGCTCTCTCGCTGCTCCAGGCTGTCCGCGATCTGGACGGCAAGCCGATCGAGCGGAGCATGATCAAACTCGCTCTCGATCTGCTCGTGGCGAAAGTGCGTCGTGAGCATGCCCCAGAGACGGCCATTGCTGCTGATCAGCGGCGTGGACTGAGCGGCAGCGATGCCGTCGGCGCTCAGCATGTGGAGCTCAGGAGTTCCTACAAACAGGTAGCTCGTTGAGACGTTTTCGACAAACACGCGCATGCGCCGCGTGAGGGCGGCAGCGCATGTGGTGTTGGTGTCGCGGCGCACGACGGCGAAAAAGCTCAGGGCTTGGCTCGAAAATCCGCGGCTAGCGACAAGGTTGAGGCAGTCGGTATTTTCGTCGAAGCACTGCAGAGTGCCCATGTCGGCGCCCGTTATGCCGATCGCTAAATCGAGAATCGGCATCAGGTCCGGACGGATATTCCTGGAGTTCCTCAGCTGCAGTAGGACCGCGTCAATGTTTTGCTCAATCGCAGCGTCGAGCGGCTCCATCAGTTTTGCCATCGTGGTGCCTCCGAGGGCCCTGGTGCGCACGCGGCCGACTTAGGGCTGGTAGCCGAAAATCTAAGCGGGGACTGCGGCCGGCACCATTAAGTAATTGTTCGTAATTGTCATGGTCATCCTGACCGTCAGGAACCCGACAACCGTCAATGCGCGTGTGCGCGACTTCGGCCACGCTGTGCATTCTGCAAAGAAGCATTCCCCTGTTGCGCGTCATGGTCAGGTGCTGTGAATCGCTGCGTCAACGCTGTGCAGCATCTAAAGGGTAATGATCTCGGTCCCTATCATTGACTGCATTCGAGCCCTTCAACGGCAGGCCGGCGAACGCCTTCTCCCAGAGACTCACCGACTACGGTGGTTCCTACGTCGAACCGCAGGACCAGGCGCCTGGAATCATATTCGCTAGGCAATCGACACGGGTGGTGTATAGTCCACTTAGGATGCGGTTGCTGTCTCGCCCTCACGTCACTTGTTTCAGCAAACCTTGGAAACTGCACCTTTGGCCTGCGGCAAGTTTCGCAGCCGCGGATGGCCGGTCGCCACTCAGCAACTCCGGAGGTCAATCGCTGCCGCTCGCTCTGCTTCGGCGCTGAAGATCCGATGTGCGCCCAGTATTTGGATGAGGCAAAATGCTAAGGGTCGACGAGCTTTTCGAGCCGCAAGAGCTCAGGCATTGCATCCGCGATCTCGTCGCGCTTTCGACGTTGCCGGCAATCTGGAAAGACTACAATTCGCGACAGATCGTTGACAGCGTGGCGGCCGCGTTGGTTTCTATGCTCAATGCAGACGTTGTTTACGTGTCTGCGCCGGGGCTGCGCGACGAAGCTGCGGTGGAAACCATGCGAACGAGCCAGGCGGTGTTCGCCGGGTCGTCTGGTCGCGTCGAACGCATTCTTCGCAACGCATGGCTCGAAACTGGGGAGCAGACGTTCGTGATCGATAACCCGCTTGGCAGCGGGGCATTACGCATCGCGGTGGTGCCGATGGGCTTTGGAGGCGACGCCGGGATTGTCGTGGGTTCCGTCAACCCCCATTTTCCAAGCGAGACCCATCGGCTGCTTCTCGGAATTGCTGCAAGCCATGCGACACTCGCCATCCAGCGCGGCCAAGCGGAGGCTCAGCAACGGCGTATGGCGAGCCTGATCGATCGATCGTCCGAATTCGTTGGCTTCGCCCGCTTAGGCGGCACCGTGGAATATCTCAACAGGGCTGGCTGCGAGCTAGTTGGGCTTTCAGATATTGAGGAAGCACGACGGCTCGCCATTTTCGATTTCCTCGCTCCCGACGAGCGGCCTCGAGCGCATCGAGATTTGATGCCGCTGGTGATGGCGACCGGACGCTGGCTCGGCGAGCTCAACTTCAGGCACTTCAAGACTGGGGAAGACATTCCCTTGCTGGTCGACTGGTTCCGCATCGACGACTTGCGCACGGGTCGTCCGATGAACATGGCGACCGTCAGCCGCGATCTGAGGGAGCAGAAACTGCTTGAGGAAAATCTTCGTCGCCTTAACGAATCGCTTGAGCTGCGGGTGTCTGAACGGACATCGGAATTGGGGGAAGCGCTCGAACGATTGAAGCTCGAAGCCAAGGAGCGAGAGCTCGCGGATGTCCGCGCACAAGGACTGCAGTTGGAACTCCTTCATGCGTCCCGGCTGAGTGCAGCCGGGCAGATGGCCGGCGCATTGGCGCATGAATTGAATCAACCGCTGACCGCCTTCACCAATTCGGTCAACGCCGGGCGCCGGATCGTGGCAAACAGCCCACACAGGGTCGGGACCGTACGCGATGTGCTCGACGAAGCCGCAGATCAGGCGCTTCGCACTGGCGAGATCATTCGACGTCTGCGAGAGTTCGTTACGCGCGGCGAAACGGAAATGCGGATCGAAAAACTGCCCGACTTGATTCGCGAGGCAAGTGAGTTTGCCTCCGCGGGAACCGGAGCGCTCGGCGCGAAAGTCCGGCTGAGCTTCGATCCGCGCGCCGATGCGGTGCTGGGAAACCGAATTCAACTTCAGCAGGTCATGCTCAACCTGATACGCAACGCCCATGAAGCGTCGGCGGAGAGCGAGCAGCGCGAGTTGGACGTGGCCACGTCGCGGCTCGATCACGAGTCGATTGAGATTGCTGTGGCAGATCGTGGCTCCGGCCTGCCGGACGAGATTGTCGAACATCTCTTCGAGCCATTCCACACCACAAAAAGCAACGGGATGGGGTTGGGACTCTCGATTTGCCGCACGATCGTGGAGGCTCACGGCGGCAGGTTGCAATATGAGCCGAACTTCGGCGGCGGCGCAATCTTTCGCGTGAAGCTGCCTGCCCCACTGGAGCGATGAGGTAATATGGACGTCGACCGGTGCGTTTATGTCGTGGATGACGATGCGGCGATCCGACGGTCACTGGAGCGGCTGCTGGATGCAGCCGGTTTCCGGGCGGCCTCGTATGCCACGCCCACGGCATTCCTCGGCGTTGCACCCGACTTGGCCCTGGGCTGCGTGCTGCTGGATCTTCGCATGCCGGAGATGGACGGTTTCGAAGTGCAGGCTCGCCTTCTGCTCATCAACCCGGACTTACCGGTCATTGTGATTACGGCACAAGGCGACGTGCAGACCGCGGTCCGAGCGATGAAAGCAGGAGCAGTTGACTGGCATCGTAAAGTTAACTTCAGCGAAGCAAAAGCGTGACGCCCGCCACGTGCACTGCTCATGCGCGAGCGATCTTCGCCCATAGGTTCATCGCCGCTGTGCGCAGTTCGCGATGATGGCTGGAGGGAATGTCGTGGCGCGGGATGTGGAAGAGGTTGGCAATCGGATCATGGATGGAAACGAAGAGTTGCAGATGTCGCTTTGACTTGAAGCGCTTCATGATCCGCTCTCGCCGTCGGATCGGCTGGTGGGAATTCTCCGCCCGATTGTTCAGGCCTTTATGGGAGCGGTGCTCGACACCGGGCATGATTTCCTGCTTTGCGGCGCCATAGGAGCGAAGCTTGTCGGTGATCATCACGCGCGGCGATCGTCCCTGGCCTTTCAAAAGCTTGCGCATCAGGCGCTTGGCCGCCTTGGCGTCGCGGCGGCTTTGCACCAGAACCTCCAGGACAAAACCGTCCTGATCCACGGCGCGCCATAGCCAATGCTTCTTGCCCCGGATCGAAATAACGACCTCATCGAGATGCCATTTATCGCCGAGTCGGCCGCGCGAACGTTGACGGATTTGGTTGGCGAAAGTTCGTCCGAATTTCTCTGCCCACAGCCGGATCGCTTGATGCGAGACAATGATGCCACGAGCGGCCAGCATGTCTTCGACCATCCGCAGGCTCAGGGGAAAACGGAAATAGAGCCACACCGCGTGGGCAATGATTTCAGCGGGAAAGCGGTGACGACGGTAGAGCGGATCACGGTCTGTCATGCCTCTTCATCGCCTATCAAGCCCCAAGTTCCGTTAACTTTACGATGCCCCCAAATGTAATTGGGATGAGCCAGTTCGCGGATGGCGGCTTGCTGGGATCAAAGCCCTATTGTGCCAGTGGCGCCTACATTTCCCGCATGTCGGATTATTGCGAGGGCTGCAAATACGATGTCCGAAAGAAGGCCGGAACGTCCGCCTGCCCGTTCAATTCTCTCTTTTGGGACTTTCTGGACCGCCATGCGGAACAGCTTTCTACGAACCGGCGGCTTCACCAATCTTACGCCACCTGGAGGCGCATGACGGAGGACCGGAGAAATGACTATCGGCAAAGCGCCAGCACCTTCCTGCAACGTCTGGACGAGGGTCTTGGTGTTTAGAGGAGGATTGTAAGATGCCGCTCGCGTCACTTGCTCAAGGATACCGCGCGGTTGTTTTGGGAGCGAGCGGCGGCATCGGAACCGCAATCGCCGGCAAACTCCGGTCCGATCCCAATTGCCTGCAGCTTGTAACGCTCTCGCGTAGGGAAAATGGCTTCGATATCACAGACGAAAAGAGTGTCGTTGCGGCAGCAGCGGAGGCTGCAGACGGGCTGCACCTTGTTTTTTATGCGACCGGGGGACTTGTTGTCGATGGCGTCGGCCCTGAAAAATCACTCAAGCAAGTCGACCCCCGTGTGATGATGCGGCAATTCGCGCTGAACGCTATTGGACCAGCACTGGTTCTCAAACATTTCGCGCCGAAGCTCGCCCGCAATGAACGCAGCATCGTCGCCTTTCTGTCTGCCAGAGTTGGGTCGATCGGAGACAATCGCCTTGGGGGCTGGATATCCTACCGGGCGTCGAAGGCTGCGCTCAACCAGATCGTCCGCACAGCTTCCGTAGAACTGCGCCGCACCCATCCGCGCGCGGTAGTCGTCGCACTGCATCCAGGAACGGTCGCGACAAAAATGACGGCCGACTATTCCACCCACCACCGCCAGTTGGATCCGAGCGAGAGCGCATGTGCAATGTTCCAGGTGATTGATGGATTGGCTGCGGAAAATACCGGTGGGTTCTTTGCCTATGACGGGCTGCCCGTTGAGTGGTGAGCATTGTTGCGCGGCATAGAACTTACATGCTGAACATCGCAAAGAGCGATCCCACCCCTTGCCGCCGACGTGGTCGGCGGCAAGGGGTGGGACAACGCGACGCGCTTATGTCACGCTTTCGGAAGCAGAACCTTGTCGATCACATGAATGACGCCGTTCGATTGCTTGACGTCGGCGATCGTCACGGTGGCCGTGCCACCTGTTTCGTCCGTGAGTGTGATCTTATCGCCATCCATCTTTGCCGAGAGCGTACAACCGCCGACGGTCTTGACCGGATGGTTCCCTCCGTCGTCGGCAATCATCTTGCCGACCGCATCGGAAAGCGCATTGGCAGCAACGACATGGCAAGTCAGGACTTTGGCCAGCTTTTCTTTGTTTTCCGGTTTCAGCAATGTGTCGACAGTGCCGGCAGGCAAGGCTTCGA
>JAESGS010001053.1_pt1 | contig 10383 bp, 6 predicted proteins | sample 9269761 | NCBI WGS metagenome assembly JAESGS01 (sample SAMN15741799, study PRJNA653493) | algae metagenome | isolation source: Cyanosarcina radialis HA8281-LM2 and co-occurring heterotrophs from damp... | place: USA: Makauwahi cave, Hawaii | collected 2011-01-06 | reverse complement strand
AACGGCAAAGCACATGCGCAGGAAGTTCGAGGCGTAGTCGAGGTCGTTCTTCGGGTAAACGAAGGGCTGGCCGATGTGGTACTTGTAGGCCATGGCCGCAATCGTCGGCATCTTGGCGATCATGCGCAGCGAGGCAACCATGCGCTGGTGCGGATCGGTGATGTCGGTAGAGTCGTGGTAGAAGGCAGAAAGCGCGCCGACGCAGCCGCACATGACTGCCATCGGGTGTGCGTCGCGGCGGAAACCGGTGAAGAAGCGCGACATCTGCTCGTGCACCATGGTGTGGTGCGTGACGCGATAGTCGAAGTCAGCCTTCTGCGCCTTCGTCGGCAGTTCGCCGTAAAGCAGCAGGTAGCAGACTTCCAGGAAGTCGCCGTGCTCGGCAAGCTGTTCGATCGGATAGCCGCGGTGGAGCAGCACGCCTTCGTCGCCGTCGATGTAGGTGATCTTGGATTCGCACGACGCCGTCGACGTGAAGCCCGGGTCGTAGGTGAACATCTTCGTCTGCTTGTAGAGCGAGCCGATGTCCACGACGTCAGGGCCGATGGACCCAGATCGCACCGGAAGATCCGCCGACTTTCCATCGAGTGTTACAACCGCGGTTTTATCAGTCATCGGACCCTCCGTCTTATGGCAACGTGGCACACAGACGTGCCACGACAATGAACGTTGCGAATTTGCTATATGATTTATTTTCGACTGCCAAGCTGTACGAAAGGCAAATTGTGCGATGCGAAAATGTGCATATGGCGACGCAATAATGGCATGTTACGGCAATAAGTCCAAAGAGATCAATAAGCTCGTCCGATGATGGTGCGGTACCATTCTATATAGGTTTGCCGCTTTTTTCGGCAGATAGCGTCCCGGTTGCAGTTGCATGGCGTTGGTTGCATGATCGGCCGCGAAGTCAGGGGCTAAAGTGCGGGCGCAATGAGCGAAACGGAAATGCGGCAAGTGTCGCTCGACGTCGAACGCGGAAGCTTCAGGCTTCCCGGATCCGATGCCGCCGTTGTCGCTGCGACCTTGCCTTCGAGAGGCCGGTTCCCCCTGTTTCGGCTATCGTGGCAAGCAATTGCGGGCCGCGCAGCCGGTTTCCGGCCTTCCGCGCTTAAACCGGCATTCCTCGCCGCGATCGAACAGGAACGGGCATTCGGTCACGGTTTCGTGTTGATCCCGGTTTTCTTGATCTTCGGCGTGCTCGCCTGGCTGGCGCTGCCCTTCGATATCCGGATTGCCAATCTTGCAGTGCTGCTGTGCATTTTCGGAATAGCAGCGCTGGTCTGTCGTTGGCGGCTGGCGCCTTTGAGGGCTCCGTTGATTGCCGTGACGCTGTTCATCTCCGGCATGCTGCTGGTCGCGATCGAGACATGGCGCACCGACACAGTTGTTCTCGACGCTCCGGTGACCACGAACCTTCGGGGTTTGATCTTTTCACGCGAGCAGGATGATCGCGGCCGGTGGCGCTACGGGCTGGAGATCGAGGAAACCAGTCGGCCAAAGCTGCGCCGCCAGCCGCTGAAGGCGACGCTGGTGACGCGGGGCTCCGGAGAGCCGTTTCCGCTCGGCGCCTTGATCGAGGGCAGGGCGCGCCTGTCTTCGCCCTCGGGTCCGGCGCTGCCCGGCCTGAACGATTTCGCTTTCGATAGCTATTTCAAGGGTATCGGCGCCGTCGGGTTTTTCTACGGCGCGCCCAAACTATCCGAGAAGGTGGCGACCGAAGAGCCCGAGGCGGCTTCCTCGCTGCGTTCGGCAGCGGCGAAGACGATGGCCGCAATGCGGGAAACGGTTGGCGAGAGGATCCGCGCCTCGATCGGCGGCGATACCGGCGCACTAGCGGCGGCTCTGGTGACCGCAGAGGAAAGGGCCATCAGCCGGGAGACGGTCGAGGCGCTGCGACAGGCGGGGCTGGCGCATGTGCTGGCGATCTCCGGCCTCAACATGGCGCTGGCAGCCGGCACGTTTCTGATCGGCGCGCGCACTGTTCTCAGCATGGTTCCGGGGCTGGCGCACCGAGTGCCGATCAAGAAGGTTGCCGCGGCCGGTGCGCTGCTGATGGTCTGCCTCTACATTCTCATTTCCGGCGGCGCCGTATCGGCACTTCGCGCCTGGATCATGATTTCGATCATGCTGGTCGCGGTGTTTTTCGACCGCATGTCGATCAGCCTGCGTAACGTTGCGCTTGCCGCAATCGTCATCGTGGTTCTCATGCCTTCGGCCGCGGCGGGGCCAGGCTTCCAGATGTCCTTCGCCGCCACCCTGGCGCTGGTTGCCGGCTACGGGCGCTGGCGCGAACGGCGCAGCGGCAAGGCCGAAGTGTCTGGCGGCCGCAGCAGGGGGCGTCTGATCACCGGTGTCGCCGCAGGCATCCTCATCACCTCGCTCATCGGCGGCCTGGCAACGTCGGTCTATTCGATCGCCTACTTCCACAGGCTGCCGGCCTATGGCCTGCTCGCAAACATTCTCACCATGCCGCTCATCAGCATCGTAATCATGCCCTTCGGTCTGTTCGCCATGATGCTGATGCCGTTCGGGCTTGAGCATCTGCCTTTGATGGCGATGGCGTGGGGTCTCGATCGGATGCTCGACGTCGCCCGGTTTGTGACGTCGCTCGACGGCGAGGTGGTGACCGGCCGCATCGGACCCATCGGCTTCGTGCTGATCGCGATCGGCGGTGTTTTTCTCTGCGTGCTGCGCAGTTGGCTGGCAATCTCTGGCATCGTGCTGATCTGTGCAGGCTTCTTCAGCTTGGCATTGGAAGATGGCAGCCGGCCCGACATCGTGATCGCCGAGGACGGCCGCCTTCTCGGCCTGGTCACGGATGATGCCATCGCAACGAACCGGCCGCGCCCGCCAGACTTCATATTCTCGCAATGGCAACGGGCGCTAGCCGTGGGGGAGCACGAGCGGCCTATCACGCTCCCGCCTGCAGCCGATGATCTTTATCCGGCTATGGAACAGCCGGTCCGACGAGCGCCGCCGATTGACGGAGAGAAGGCTACCGCGATCCGTGCGGATTTTTCATCGGCCGTTGAGGCAAGCCAGCCAGGCCGCTTTGTCTGCCGCGACAAGCAATGGTGCGCGGCGCGCAGCACCATCGGCTGGACGATCGTCACGCTCGAAAATCCGCGCCTCTTTCCGGCTCTGTGCGATCAGGCAGACCTGATCGTGGTCGCCGCGCGGGTCGATACCGAAGCGTGCGCGGCGCGCCGAGCCCGCATCGTCGACGCACGGACGCTGCGCCGCACGGGCGCAATCGAAATTCGGGCGGAACGGCAGGAGGGGAAGGGCCCAGCCGTCATGCAAATCCGCCCGGCTTTCACGACGCTTGCCCGTCCCTGGGAGCGCCATCGCACCTATGATTGGCGCAGCGACACCTTCATCGAAGATCAGCCGACGCCCTAAATACGCCCTGTCCAGTTCCGGCAATGGGTGGTTGCGAAATTATTCTTGATTGATAAACTCCACAAATCCTTGTCATTCGGTTTTCCTTTGCTTAAAGAGCCCCGGAAGCGCGCAAGGGTAGCGGCGGATGACGGAAAACCCTTCGCCCTGACACGACGAAATGGACCAGTACGTGAGGAACGAGATGCCGAGACGAGCCCGATCGACGATCAATTTGTTGGCAGCCGCGATGCTGGTCCTGTCCTCCGCAGCTTCGCCAACAGCCGCTTTGGCCCAAGCGTCGACGCAGGCACCCGCGGTCAATGGCCCGCAAATTGGCGCAACGGCGCCGTCCGCATCCGCGCCGACGGCAGAAAGTCAGGGCACGGCCGTAGCGGTTCCGCCGACGGAACCGGCGACACAGGCACAGCCGACACTGCAAGCTCCTGCCGCTACGGCGGGCGAGGGGGCTCCGGCAACCGTTGAAGGCGCCCCGGCGACGGCGGAAAGCGCGCCTGCAACGGGCGAGGGTGCAGCAAGCCCGGTGTTGCCACATGACCTTTCGCCGATTGGCATGTTCATGGCCGCCGACGTGGTGGTGAAGAGCGTGATGATTGGCCTTGCGCTGGCGTCCGTCGCCACCTGGGCGATCTTTGTGGTCAAACTGCTGGAACTCTTTGGTGCCAAGGCGCGCCTGACGCGCGCGGTTCGCCTGCTGTCGGCGGCCAACGGCCTGGCAGACGTCAAGGGAGCCTTTGACGGCAAGTCGGGACCGGCGCCCGAAATGGTCGCGGCGGCGATCGACGAAATGGCCCGCTCGGAGGCGGTGATCGATCATGCGCCGACAGGCGCCCTGAAGGAGCGTGTTTCTTCGCTTCTGACCCGCATCGAGGTTCGCGCCGGAAAGCGCATGACAAGCGGCACCGGCATCCTGGCCTCGATCGGCTCCGTCGGCCCGTTCGTCGGTCTGTTCGGCACGGTCTGGGGGATCATGAATTCCTTCATCGGCATCAGCAAGGCGCAGACGACCAATCTGGCGATCGTGGCGCCGGGCATCGCGGAGGCGCTTTTGGCGACCGCTATCGGCCTGGTGGCGGCGATCCCGGCCGTCGTCATCTACAACTATTTTGCCCGCTCGGTCGGTGGCTACAAGGTCATTCTCGCCGATGCCGCGGCGGCCGTGGAACGGCTCGTCAGCCGCGACCTCGACCATCGCCTGGCCCGCAAGGCGCAGCCGCGCCGCCAGGACTTCGGTCACACCGAGACGACCATCGCAAGGATCGGGTGACCTATGGCCGGAAAAATCAGCGACGGCGGCGGCGATCTCGATGAAAACGCCGAGATCAACGTCACCCCCTTCATCGACGTCATGCTGGTGCTGTTGATCATATTCATGGTGGCGGCGCCGCTTGCCACCGTGGACATGAAGGTGGATCTGCCGCAATCGGCCGCAAAGCCGGCTCCGCGGGACGATAAGCCGGTCTTCGTGACGTTGAAGGCCGATCTGGCGCTGGCGATCGGCAACGATGAAACGGCACGCGAGAACTTTGCCGACGAGTTGAAGCGCCTGACCGAAGGCAATACCGAGACGCGCGTCCTGCTGCGCGCGGACAAAGCCGTCGACTACGGTGAACTGATGACGGTGATGAACCTCATTCAGAACGCCGGCTACACCAAGATTGCTCTTGTTGGGCTGGAAGGCGCGCCGGGACGCTGATCCCGGCCGGCAATCATGTTGCCTCCGCCATTCGCAGTGCAATTCCCTCCCGTTTTTCCGGCGCAGATTGCCGCTATCGCTTGAAACCGGCCGGGCGCCGATTTATGAGCTTACCTCAAAGGCTTTCCGACGGGAGCCAGAAGACGATCGTGCGTGCTTGCCCGAAAGCGGGCGCCGCGCCTATCCGGACACGAGGGCACTACCATGAATTTCGAAGCAGCGCGCACCAAGATGGTGGACAACCAGATCCGCACGACGGATGTCACGTCCCACTCGGTCCTGTCCGCGTTCCTGAGCGTGCCGCGCGAGGAATTCGTGCCTGCCAAGATGAAAGAGCTTGCCTACATCGACACGGATATCGCGCTCGAGGTTGCCAATGGCAATGCGCCGCGCTTCCTGATGGAGCCGTCGCCGCTCGCCAAGCTTCTCCAGTTGGCCGAAATCGCCAAGTCCGATGTCGTTCTGGAGATCGGCTGCGGCACCGGCTACGCGTCCGCACTGCTGTCGCAGGTTGCAGGTTTGGTCGTAGCGCTCGAAAGCGATGAAGGCCTCGCCGCCACCGCGACTGAAACGCTGTCTCGCCTCGGCTACGACAACATCGCCGTCGTGACTGGCGAACTCGAGAAGGGATATGCCGCCGAGGCACCCTACGACGTGATCTTCGTTCACGGCTCGGTCGAAGTTCTGCCGACCGCTTTGTTCGAGCAGCTGCGCGATGGCGGGCGGCTGGTCGTCGTTGAAGGATTTGGCAATGCTTCTCGCGCTAAACTCTATGTGCACGAGCACGGAAAGACGTCCGAGCGCCCCGATTTCAACACTGCGGTCAAGCCGCTTCCCGGCTTCCGTCGTGCACAGGAATTTGTTTTTTGAGGTCCCGCTTATTGAGGGATATCAACAATTAATTGCGCTGCTAAAATAACAATGTTGCCAATTCGCAACGGGGTACTTGTTTCTTTTTGAAATGGCTGCGCAGAGTATGGCTGCGCAGTTGTCGGAATGCTGATTCCGGGTTTCAAAGAGTGCAGTGGTAGTGATTTGCTCACCAGTGGGCGGTGTGAGCGCTTCATCGCCGTGTCTAGTTGGGGTCGCTTTTTGCAAAAAGAGCGGCGCCGCGGAAATAGAGGGCAGGCTCTGCCGCCCCGATCGGAGAGAGAAGTAATGGTGTCGATTGTCCGCAAAGCGGCCCTCCTGGCCGCCGTTTCGACAAGCTTGCTGCTTGCACCGCAGGCAGTACTGGCCGAAACGATCTTCGGCGCAATGGCCAAAGCCTACGCAAACAACCCTGACCTGAATGCCGCGCGGGCCGGCCTCAGGGCGACCGATGAGAGTGTGCCGATCGCCAAGTCCGGCTTTCGCCCCCAGGTGGCGGCATTCGCGTCCGGAACGCTTTCGACCATCGACAGAGAAAAGACCCTGAGCGAAGACCTGCACCAGGGACAGGTCGGCATCACCGTAAACCAGATGGTGTTTGACGGCTTTCAGACGCTGAACAATGTCCGCGCTGCTGAATCGAACGTCTTTGCGACCCGCGAATCGCTGCGCGCCAACGAGATATCGATTCTCCTTTCGGCCGCGACCATCTATTCCAACATCGCGCGCGACCAGCAGCTCGTATCGATCCGCAAGCAGAACATCGCCTTCCTCCAGGAGCAGGTGAACGCGGCGAAAGCCCGTCTCGACGTGGGTGAAGGCACCCGCACGGACGTGAGCCTTGCCGAAGCCTCGCTCGCCAACGCCCAGTCGCAGCTTATCGTCGCCGTCGCTCAGTTGAAGCAGAGCGAAGCGACCTATGTACAGATCGTCGGCGATGTGCCTCGTGGCATCAAGCAGGCTTCGCCGGCTTCGAAGGCCCTGCCGCGCACGCTCGATCAGGCCGTCGCGACCGGCCTGCGTGAAAGCCCGATCATTCTGTCGGCGCAGTACTCCGTTGATTCGGCCGGTTATCAGGTCAAGTCGGCGGAAGGCACGATGCTCCCCGGTGTGACGCTCCAGGGCCAGGTTGGCCGCACCACCGGCAATGCCAGCCAGTTCGATAGCAATGCATCGAGCATTACGGCTCGCCTCGAGGTTCCGATCTATCAGGGCGGCGCCGAGTACGGCCAGATCCGCCAGGCCAAGGAACGTCTCGGCCAGCAGCGCATCCTCGTCGATTCGGCGCGTGCGGCGGTGCAGCAGACTATTGTCTCCGCCTATGCTCAGCTGGAAGCCGCGATTGCGCGCATCTCCGCCAACAAGGCGCAGATCTCCGCTGCCAAGCTGGCTCTCGATGGCGTGATCGAAGAGCGCAAGGTCGGCCAGCGTACGACACTCGACGTGCTCGATTCGCAGCAGGACGTGCTGCAGGCGCAAGAGCTTCTGGCGCTCGCGCAGCGCGATGCGGTCGTGGCTAGCTATTCGCTGCTTGCCGCTTCGGCGCGGCTGACGGTCAGGGATCAGGGACTGCAGGTTGCCGAGTACCGTGCCGAAGAGCACTACGAGGTGGTCAAGGACAAGTGGTTCGGTCTGCGGACCGTCGACGGTCGCTAAGGCGTCCGTTCGCATCATTGAGTACCTGCCAACGCCTCGGGTCTTCCCCGGGGCGTTTCTATTTTTTCCCCTGAAAACAAATCTGTGCAAGAATCCTTAGCGTTGATTCGTGGCGTATGTTTCGTTCGCGAACTCACTTAAGGTTTGTCGGAAATCGGCGCATGTCCAGTTTTGGGACACATGACTGCCGCGTCAAACGAGGATGGAAATGGCACAGCTCAATGTCGCGCGTGAACCGTCGATGGATGAAATCCTGGCATCCATTCGCAAGATCATTGAGAGCAACGAGCCCGGACAAGCCGGATTTGTGCCGCAGGAGCAGTTCGAGGACGAGGGTAACGACGAGATCGAGCTGACCATCGACAGCGAGATCGAGGCGATCGCCTTTGGCCGACGCGATGAGCGCGACGAGGCACCCAAGGCAGCGTCTGTCGAACCGATGGTGGACAGCCAGGTCGGGCCATCGGAGCCGTCACCGGTAGCGCAGCCGCCGCTCTCGCTTGCCGATGTCGCGGCACGGGTTCGCGCCGCGTCCGAGCGTCATACGACGGGCTTTGCAGGACGTGAGGTGCCGCCTGCGCCGCAGGTCGTCGCTATTCAGGACAGTCCGGTCGTCACCTCGCGGATGGCAGCGGTTTCCGCGCCGAAAGCGCCGGTGATCGAGCCCGTTGCTGCTGTTGAGGCGCCGGCAGAGGCGGAAGTCGTAGCGCCGCCGCCAGTCGAACCCCCGGAAGTTTTAAGCGCGGTCCCGCCGGTGGCCGCCGTCGTTCCGCTGGAAGCGCCTGCGCCGGAGACGGCCCTTGCGGCGATCGTCTCGCCGGAGGTCGGCCGCAAGGTCGCTCAGTCGTTCGGCGATCTTGCCCATGCAGTGGATCAGGGATCGCGGCGTTCCTTTGATGAAATTGCCGAAGCGATGCTGCGGCCGATGCTGCAGGAATGGCTCGATGACAATCTGCCGACGCTTGTCGAGCGGCTCGTCCGCGAGGAAATCGAACGCGTCGCGCGCGGCCCCCGCCGCTAAAAGCCGAATCCGAACACGAAAGAAGCCGCGCGATCGTCGCGGCTTTTTGCGTTCGTGTTGACTTGCACCGGCCGTTCCGGTTTACAAGACGCTGACATCAATCTCGTAAATTGGCTCCAAAATGCTTGATAAGACCTACGATTCCGCATCCGTCGACCCGCGTATCGCCAAGAAGTGGGACGAAGAAAACGCGTTTCGTGCAGGGGCGGGTGCCAAGCCCGGCGCCGACAGTTTCTGCATCGTGATCCCGCCGCCGAACGTGACGGGTTCGCTGCACATGGGCCACGCGCTCAACAACACGCTTCAGGACGTGCTGGTTCGTTTCGAACGCATGCGCGGCAAGGACGTGTTGTGGCAGCCGGGCATGGACCATGCAGGCATCGCCACCCAGATGGTCGTCGAGCGCAAGCTGATGGAGAGCCAGCAGCACCGCCGGCAGATGGGCCGCGAAGCCTTCATCGAGAAGGTCTGGGAATGGAAAGCCGAATCGGGCGGGCTCATCTTCAACCAATTGAAGCGTCTTGGCGCGTCCTGCGACTGGTCGCGCGAACGCTTCACCATGGACGAAGGACTGTCCGAAGCCGTTCTTGAGGTCTTCGTGTCGCTCTACAAGGAAGGCCTGATCTACAAGGACAAGCGCCTGGTCAACTGGGACCCGAAGCTTCTGACCGCGATTTCGGATCTGGAGGTCGAGCAGCACGAGATCAACGGCAACCTCTGGCACCTGCGCTATCCGTTGGAGCCGGGCGTAACTTTCGATTACCCGGTAGCCTTCGATGAAGACGGCAAGGCGACCGAGTGGGAAAAGCGCGATTACCTCGTCGTCGCCACGACGCGTCCTGAAACCATGCTCGGAGACAGCGGCATCGCCGTCAATCCGGAGGATGAGCGCTACAAGCCTTTGATCGGCAAGCACGTCATCCTGCCGATCGTCGGTCGCCGCATTCCTGTTGTCGCCGACGACTATGCGGATCCGACCGCCGGCACCGGCGCGGTGAAGATCACGCCTGCGCATGATTTCAACGACTTCGACGTCGGCAAGCGCGGCGGTCTGCGCGCGATCAACATCATGACGATCGAAGGCCGCATCACGATCAAGGACAACGAGGATTTCCTCGAAGGGCTCAGCGATCCGGCTGCCCTGCACGGTGCCTGGGACGAACTCGAAGGCAAGGACCGCTTCGAAGCGCGCAAGATCATCGTTCGCATCTTCGAAGAGGCGGGCCTGCTCGACAAGATCGAGCCGCACAAGCACATGGTTCCCCATGGCGATCGTGGGGGCGTGCCGATCGAACCGCGCCTGACGGAGCAATGGTACGTTGATGCGAAGACGCTGGCGAAGCCTGCGATCGCGGCCGTCAAGGAAGGCCGGACCAACTTCGTTCCCAAGAACTGGGAGAAGACCTACTACGAGTGGATGGAAAACATTCAGCCCTGGTGCGTTTCGCGCCAGCTCTGGTGGGGGCACCAGATCCCGGCCTGGTACGGTCCGGACGGTCAGGTCTTCGTCGAAAAGACCGAGGAAGAGGCGCTGCACGCGGCGATCCAGCATTATCTGGCGCATGAAGGCCCTATGAAGGCGTATGTCGAGGATCTGCTCGAGAACTTCAAGCCGGGCGAAATCCTGACGCGTGACGAAGACGTTCTCGACACCTGGTTCTCCTCGGCGCTCTGGCCGTTCTCCACGCTCGGCTGGCCAAACGAGACGCCGGAACTGGAGAAGTACTACCAGACCGAC
>JAESGS010001049.1_pt1 | contig 10454 bp, 7 predicted proteins | sample 9269761 | NCBI WGS metagenome assembly JAESGS01 (sample SAMN15741799, study PRJNA653493) | algae metagenome | isolation source: Cyanosarcina radialis HA8281-LM2 and co-occurring heterotrophs from damp... | place: USA: Makauwahi cave, Hawaii | collected 2011-01-06 | reverse complement strand
TCGAACCCCGATGAAACCTTCGGCGTCCTGGTCTCGCTCGCCTATGAAGAACGTCGCATTCGCGAAGAGGGCGCAAACATCACGCGCTGGACCTATGGCGGCTTCAATGGCGGCTTCAGTCCGCAGTCGACGCTTCAGGGATATACGCCCGCGCAAATCAACAACAGCACCAACCTCGATACTGCGCTGTTTCACCCGCGCATTCCGGGTCTCGTCAGCTACGACATCAACCAGAAGCGCCTTGGCGCCGCGGTGTCGCTGCAATTCCGTCCTGCGGACAGCACATTGATCTCGATCGACGGCCTTTATTCGCGGCTCGACGGGACGCGCGCCGAAAGCCAGTTTCAGGCGATCAGCTTCAGCCGCTCGGGCAGCGGCAAGCCGCAGACCATCATCCGCTCGGGCGTCGTCGATGCGAACAACAACATCATCAGCGGCACTTTCGACAATGTCGATCTGCGCACCCAGTCGCGATACGATGTGCTCAAGACCGATTTTAGCCAGCTCACCGGCAACCTCGAGCAGGAATTCGGCGACCGGCTGAAGTTCACCGGCCTTGTCGGCTATTCGAAATCAGCCTTTCGCAACCCGGTGCAGACGACGGTCACGATCGACGCGGCGAACACCAACGGCTTCTTCTACGACTTTTCGACGCGCTTCCCGACGATCCGTCCGGGTGTCGACGTCAGCAATCCGGCAACCTTTTCGTTCATCAACGGCACATCGGAAGTCCGCATCCGGCCGCAGACGGTCGACAACAGCTTCACCACCGCAAAGGGGGCGCTGGCGTGGGAGGCGAGCGATGTCATCACACTGAAAGCGGGCGTTGACTGGCGCAAATTCACCTATGATTCGACTGAGCGTCGTCGCCTGCAGGGCGAGACGGTCGTGACGACCCTGACCGCCGCGCAGCTCGCCCCGCTCACCACCGTCTATTCGGGTTTCGGCCGCGGGCTGAACCTGCCCGACGGGACGATCACCGGCTGGGTCGTGCCGAACCTTCCTGCGTTCCTCGCGGCGCTCAACACCGCGACGAGCCCGACCTATGCAACCGGCGGCATAGAGAACGCGACGGCGCGCGGTTCGTTCATTACTGTCGAGGAAAAGGATCTCGGTGCTTGGGGCATGACCGAGTTCAACCTGGAGAGCGCGGGCCTGCCGCTGCGCGGCGACATCGGTGTCCGCTATGTCGACACGAAGCAGAGCTCGACCGGCTATGCGAGCCAGGGCGCGACGATCAATCTCGTCGAGGCGAACCGTTCGTACAGCCGCTGGCTGCCGTCGGCGAACCTGGTCTTCGACGTCAGCGACAATCTGCTCCTCCGTCTCGCCGCGGCAAAGACGATGTCGCGCGCCGGGATCGCCTCGATCACGCCGGGCGGAAATCTCAACGTGTCCGGGGGCAACCGTACTTTCAGCTCGGGCAACCCCGACCTGAAGCCGACCGAGTCGACGAACTTCGACGCATCGGTCGAATGGTATCCAACCCCCGGCGCGATCTACGCCGTCTCGGGCTTCTACAAGGATATCGGCACGTTCGTGCAGTCGCTGAGCACCTCGGTGCCCTTCTCGGACCTCGGCCTGCCGGCGTCGCTGCTGACCGGCACAACGGCCTCGCCGACCGATATCTTCATCGTCAGCCAGCCGGTGAATTCGAATGGCGGCAAGCTCAAAGGCTTCGAGGTCAATATCCAGCAGCCGTTCACCTTCTTTGACGGCTTCCTTTCGAACTTCGGCATCCTCGCGAACTATACCTATGTGAGCTCGAACATCGAATATCTGACGGCGGCGAACGGCAGCACCTCGGTTCGTGCTCCGTTGGTCGGCCTGTCGAAGCAGGCGGCGAACGCGACGCTCTATTATGAAGACTCGAAATTCTCGATCCGCGGGTCGGCCTCATACCGCTCGAAATATCTGACGGCGGTTCCTGGCACCGAAGGCAATGCGTGGAACGGTACGAACAGTACGCTGAATTTCGACGCGCAGCTTTCGTACAACGTCAACGACCGGCTCAAGCTCAGCCTCGAAATGATCAACCTGACCGACGAGAAGAACGACCAGTTCGTGGACGAAACCAATCGTCTGAACGTGCTGACGCACAGCGGTCGCCAGTTCAACTTCGGCCTGCGTTACAGCCTCTAAACGGAGAATATCGGTGATCGACGGCAGCATCTTGATCGGGCAGGGAACGCGGAAGAGCGAGGCCAGCTTTCGCGCCCATAACCCGGCAACCGGTGCCGTCGTTGGCCCCGAATTTAGTATCGCAAGCGCGGCAGACGTCGCCGACGCTTGCGCGATCGCCGCGGAGGCCGCGGGGCCCTTCGGGTCGCTCCCGCCAGCCGTCCGCGCCGATTTCCTCGAAGCCGTCGCCGCCGCGATCGTCGATATCGGAGATGTGCTGATCGAGACCGCGATGGCGGAAACCGGCTTGCCACGTGCACGGCTCGAGGGCGAGCGCGGCAGGACGACCGGTCAGTTGCAATTGTTCGCAACGGTCGTGCGTCAGGGGGACTGGATAGACGCAACGCTTGACAGCGCACTGCCCGATCGCGTGCCGCCGCGTCCGGCGCTACGCCGAATGAACCGGCCGCTCGGCCCGGTTGCGGTCTTTGGCGCGTCCAACTTCCCGCTCGCCTTTTCGGTTGCCGGTGGCGACACGGCCTCGGCTTTCGCGGCTGGCTGCCCTGTTGTCGTCAAGGGCCATAGCGCCCATCCCGGCACCGGCGAACTCGTCGCGCGGGCTATTCAAAAGGCCGTGGCCGACTGTGGCCTTCCCGAAGGCGTGTTTTCCTATCTGCCCGGCAAGTCGCACGAGCTAGGCGCGTCGCTCGTCTCCGATTCCCGGATCAAGGCCGTCGGCTTTACGGGATCGCGCAGTGGCGGTCTCCACCTCGTCGATATCGCGCGAAAGCGCAAAGAACCTATTCCCGTCTATGCCGAGATGAGCAGCGTGAACCCGGTAATCATCCTCCCGGGGGCACTTGCTGATCGCGGTATTGAACTGGCCGGCGCCTTTTCTTCCTCCCTTACACTCGGCGCCGGCCAATTTTGTACGAATCCAGGGACAATTGTCGCGGTTGACAGCCCCGCACTCGACAGTTTCGTACGCGAGGCCGCCAAAGCGCTTGCGGTTGTCGAGCCCGCCACGATGCTCAGCGCCGGCATCGCTTCGGCTTATGCCGAGGGTGTCGCCGCACTCGACCGGAACCCAGATGTCGAGCGCGCGTCCGACGCGCGCGGCGCGGGCCATAACGCGGGTGCTCCGGCGCTGTTCGAAACGACTGCGGAGACTTATGCCCGCGATACATCGATCGGCGAGGAGATATTCGGCAGCGCGGCTGTGGTCGTGCGCTGCCGCGATCTGACGGAAGCAGGCGCCGTGATTGCCGGAATGGAAGGCCAATTGACCGCGACGATACATATGGATGATAGCGACATGGCGGCGGCACAGGCGCTCGTGCCATTGCTTGCGGACAAGGTCGGCCGCCTTCTGGTCAACGGTTGGCCGACGGGAGTCGAAGTCACCCACGCGATGGTGCACGGCGGGCCTTTCCCCGCAACGTCGGACAACAGGTCGACCTCGGTCGGTTCGCTGGCGATGGCGCGCTTCCTCCGTCCCGTCTGTTTTCAGAATCTCCCGGAAGAAATGCTGCCGCCGGCGCTGCAGCGCGACAATCCGTGGCGGCTGTCGAGGCGCATCGATGGTGAAAGGCAGGCTGCGGTATGAGCGTGATTTTCGCCCTGTTTCTGGCGGGTGTCCAGCCGGCGCCGATGGTTGTCATCGACGAAGCAGATACGCGGCGGGATGGGCCCGCGCCGCACGGCGAAATCGGTCAATCGACCGCTTGGCGGATCAGCGACGCGGTCCCCGCGCCGCGCAGCTTCGAATTCCGGAAGCGCGCGCTGCATGTTGGATCGGCGATAGGTGTTCACCTGATCGACCATGATGAGATTTATTATGTCGTGTCCGGGACGGGCACCGTCCATTCGGACGGAGAGGAAAGGCCGCTGAAGCCGGGTATGGCGGCGTGGCTCTATAAGGGCGCCAACGTGGGCATTCGTCAGACAGGCGACGAACCGCTCGTCCTTATTATCGCCTATCCCAACATACCGCAAAATTGAGATAGGTCGCCAAATAATCTGTCGGCCAAGGAACTCGATCTCCCGCGTACCGAAAAACGGAACCGGAGCCATCACAGCTTGAATACGAGATGCCTTTCCGGTGTCCGCTTCCGCAGTTCGATCACCGAAAGCTGACTGTCCACTTCCGGCCAATCGCGCAGATATGGATCTGTGGATGCGATTAAGAGGAGCGCCCGCCCAATAGGAACCGGGCGGGCGTCAGATGAAGAGCTGTGTTTCCTGAAGGGAAGAGCTCCCCTGGGTCGCTCGGTTCGGATACCGGCGGAGAATTGTCAGCTTGTCTTGCTATCTGGAGGCAGGCGAGGCCTTGCGGTTCCGCCTGCCGGCACCCCGCGACCCGGAGAAAAGGCGGGGCGCGGGTCAGCTATTTGGCTTTGCGCGAAGATGCCTGCGCGGCCTGGTCGATCACATCAGCCACGATTTTCGGCTGAGTCATGAAAACGGCGTGACTGGCGGGAACCTCGGTGATCTTGGCGCTAATGCGCTTTGCCATATGCTGGAGCATGCGCTGGTCGAACGCCTTATCCTCGGTTGCAATCACCGCCCAGCTTGGCTTGCTGCGCCATGCGGCCTGCGTCAGCTTCGTACCGAATACCGACATGCTGATGGGAACTTGGGAGTCGCGCATGAAAGCGGCATCGCTATCGCTGGTATCGGCCGCGAAGCCGGCCTTGAACTTCGCGAGGTCGATGAAGCCAAAGCCGTCGCTCCCGGTATCGATCACGAACTCGGGAGGCGTGACGAACCCCTCATATTGCTGTGCCGTCGTCTCGCCGGCGTCGGGCGAAAGTGCCGACACATAGACGAGGCCCGCCACCTTCGGATCGACGCCGGCTTCGGTGATCACGGTTCCGCCCCAGCTGTGGCCGACGAGGATGGCCGGACCGTCCAGCCGTGCGATTGCGCGCTTCGTTGCCGCGACGTCGTCAGCGAGCGAGGTCAGGGGGTTCTGGACGATCGTGACACGATAGCCGCGGCCCGTGAGCTCGTCATAGACGCCGCGCCAGCCCGACCCATCTGCGAAGGCGCCATGGACGAGGACGACGTTGCGCACCTGCTGGGTCGCTGCGACGTGGCCGGTCGTTTGCGCCGAAGCGCCCGTGGGGAGGGAAACGGCAACCGCTGCGGCTGCGAAGACGGGACGAAATTTGCTGAACAAAGACATCTGATCACCTCCTGAATTGCGATAACAGTTATCGCGATAAATTATAAATTAGGGTGATTCGCGTCGCGTGTCCAGAGGAAATGTATCGCGATATTTATTTTTGCGATTTGGTCGCTATATCGGGGTGCGAAACGGAGTTTTCGAATTGACCAATGCCAACCCCCCCGTCCCGCTCGACGACCAGCTTTGCTATGCGATCTATTCCGCCGGCATCGCTGTCCAGCGTGCCTATAAACCGCTGCTGGACGAGCTGGGGCTGACCTATCCTCAATATCTCGTGCTCAATATCCTGTGGCGCGAGGACGGGCAGGCAGTCGGTCGCATTGCCGACCAGCTCGCGCTTGAGTCGAGCACGCTGACGCCCTTGCTGAAGCGTCTCGAAGCCGCCGGGATGATCAGCCGAAATCGCAATCCATCCAATGAGCGCCAAGTCGTCGTTGGCCTGACGGACGCCGGACGGGCTCTCAAATCGAAGGCAGGGTGTCTGGGTGACGCCCTATTGATCGCCTCGGGACAATCGCCCGTCGCGCTCGCTGATCTCAATAGGGACATCAGGGCTTTGCGCGACGCCGTCTATACTCATATGGGGGGCTGGGATCTCACGGCCGGGCAGAGTAGGTGATCGGCCGCGCGGCCGCAGTATCGGGGGTAGTACGGACGGGACCGCCAGCGTTGGAAGCGAGCTCGCGGGCCAATGCCAGAAAGGCGGCGAGCCCGGCGGAAGGATGGCGTCGACCCGGATAGTAGAGACAAAGGCCGGGAAAGGGGGGCGTCCAATCCTCAAGCAGCCGGACCAGCGTTCCGTCCTCGATATCGGCAATGACGTCCTGCTCGAAAAAGAAGCCGATGCCATGGCCTGCCAGCACCGCGGCGCGCGATAACGCAAGCTCGTCGAACGTCATCGGGCCGGTGACCTCGACCTGCGCCGTGTCGCCGCCCTTTTCGAAGTGCCATCGATAGACCGCACCATCGGGTAGGCGGACGCGGACGCAGTCGTGGTTGAGCAGGTCTGTCGGCACCAGCGGACGCGACCGCGCCGCGAGATACCCAGGGGAAGCGACCGCGCCGAAGCGCTGGGTCTCGCCGAGCGAAAGGGCGATCATGTCGGTCGGCACCAGCGAAGCCACCCGAACGCCCAGATCGAAGCCCTCGGCGACGATGTCGCGCAGCTGTCCCTCGGTCACCACATCGACATGCATGTCGGGGTAGCGGCGGGCATATTCCAGCAGAAGATTGGTGAAGGCCGGCGAGCGCGCCGCGAACGGCGGCGCATTGACGCGCAGCGTTCCCGACGGCGTCTCGCCGCGGGCGCGCACAACCTCGATGGCTTCACGGACATCTTGAAGTGAGGGGCCGAGGCGATCGACGAAAACCCGCCCAGCGTCGGTCAGCGCAACGCTCCGCGTCGTGCGGTTGAACAGGCGCACGCCTAGCTCCGCTTCTATCCGCGCGATGACGTGGCTAAGCGCGGTCGTCGACATGCTCAAATCGATGGCGGCCTGCCGGAATGACCCGCGCCGTGCAACGGCGAGCACGGCGTCGAAGTCGCGTAGTGCCAGACGTGTCATTATCCCGATTCTTTCACCAACTCATGCCATATTAACCTGCTTATCTGGACGATGCACGGCTCTTAGTATGGAGGCAAGGCAAACGAAGGAGACATGTCATGCAGACCCAGGCCGAATCCGGTACCAATCAGTCCAGCACCGACGCGACTGTCGCGGCCTTGCCCAAACCCATCACCGACTATGTCGATGCCAACGCACGGCTCGATATCGACGCCATGCTGAAACCGTTCGCGGACGACGCGGTCATACTGGACAACGGTCAGCGGTTTGAGGGCATTGCCGCAATCAGGACTCTGTTCGAAGAGGAGGTGATCCCCGTCAGGGCGATCTTCACGCCGGATAGCGTGCGACACGAACACGGCAAAATCATTGTCGACGGCCCCGCCCATGGCGACTTCAAGGGTAGCCCGATCCGCTTCACCTACGACTTCGCGCTCGAGCACGGCAGCATCGCGATGCTGGAGATTACGGCATGAGCATCGTGGCTGATCCCGCCGAGTTCGCGGGCAAGCGCGTCGTCGTCAGCGGCGGTACCAAGGGGCTGGGCCGGGCCACGGTCGATCGCTTCCTCGCTGGAGGCGCCCGGGTGATGACCGCCGCCCGCGCGAACCCGGGACCCGTTGCCGGTGTCGAGTTCGTCCGGGCCGATCTTGCGACGGCCGCGGGTGGAGAAAGCCTGGCTGCTGCGGCGCTCGCGCATATGGGTGGCGTAGACATCCTCGCCCATGTGATCGGTGGCTCTTCCTCGCCGGGCGGCGGCTTTGCTTCGCTGACGGATGACCATTGGCTCGCCGAACTGAATCTGAACCTTCTGGCCACGGTTCGCCTCGATCGTCTTCTCGTTCCGCAGATGATCGAGCGCGGCGCAGGCGCGGTGGTGCACGTCACCTCGATCCAGTCGGTCCTGCCGCTTCCGGAGTCGACCACGGCATACGCGGCGGCCAAGGCCGCGCTCAGGACGTACAGCAAGTCCGTGTCGAAGGAGCTGGGTCCGAAGGGCGTGCGGGTCAATGTGGTGTCCCCAGGCTGGATTATGACTGAAGCGTCGGAGGAGCTTCTGAAGCGGCTACAGGCTGCTACTGGCGGCACGATCGAGCAGGCACGGCAATCCGTCCTTGACGGCTTGGGTGGAATCCCGATCGGACGTCCCGCCGATCCCCACGAGGTCGCCGATCTTATCGCCTATCTGGCCTCGGATCGCGCGGCGGCGATCCATGGCGCCGAGTTCGTTATCGACGGCGGGACTGTGCCCACCGTTTGAGGTCATGCTCCGACGTCCGCGCTTCGTGGCGGACGTCGGGCTGATTCGGGACGGGACGCACGGGCCAGAGTCTCCTTTCAAAGCTCTGGCGCCAAAAGCTGTCAGTCTGCTTGCGGCCAACAGCCGAGCGTCGTGTTCCCCAGCGCCGCCTGGCCCCATCATTGTCATAGGTCGAGCGTGATACCTTCGCGATCGAGCGATCCATCGAGATGGGGTCCGGGACGCGGGCAGGCGATGCAGATCAAGGAGTCCCCGGGTTCCATGTCACGTGCCGGCGGCTGCAGATAGTCGACCTCGCCGGCGAGCACCTTGGTTGCACAAGTTCCGCAAACGCCTGCGCGGCAACTCGACAGCGGTGCAACCCCCGCTGCCTCGGCAAGATCGAGGAGCGAGCCCTGGCTAGGGCGCCACATCGCCGTCTTGTCCGATCTGGAAAAATGCACGGCGACCGCCTCGTCGACATCGGCGGCGGGATTGAACTGTGCGACGGTCCTCGTGACCTGCGCCGGTCCGAAGGCCTCGAAACGGATGCGATCATCGGGGACGCCAAGACCGGTCAATTCGTTATAGAGCTTCTGCATGAATGGCGCAGGCCCGCACAGGTAAAAGTCATAGTCGTCGAAGGGCAGGATCGATTTCAGCAGATCGATGTCGACGGCTCCCTGGCTGTCATAATCTTTTCCGAGCTCATCCTCTTGCAAAGGCTGGCTGTAGCGGATGTGCGTCTGGAGGTTTCCGTGCCGGGCCGCCTTGTCCCTCAGATGAGCCCCGAACGCGTGGCTTTCTGAATTGCGTGCACCGTGTACGAACCAGATCGGCGCATGGTGCCGGGTGCGGCCTTCGTTGACCAGCAGGCTGTCGAGCATCGCGACGAAGGGCGTGATCCCGACGCCAGCCGAGATCAGGACGGCGGCGCGGCGGGGATCAGTCTCGAATGTGAAGGTGCCGCGCGGGCCGAGCGCCTCTACGGTTGAACCGACCATTGCGCTGTCATGAAGCCAATCCGAAACGCCGCCCTTGCCCTCGCGCTTCACGCTGATGCGGTATCCTGACGCGCCGGCGGCCGACGAGATCGTATAAGTCCGCACCGCGGGGTCCTGCCAACCGGGGATGTCGACCCTGACAGGCAGGAATTGCCCCGCCTGATGGGTAACTAGGCCGCGATCATCGGCCGGCTCGAGGTAGAAGGATCGGACGAGGGAACTTTCATTCTCGATCCGCGCGATGCGGAACGGGCGCCACTCGTTCCTGTCGCGCTCTGCGTCGAGCGTCCGCGCGGCTTCGGTCCAGGTTCCCGTGCGCTCCAACATAGGCGACTCAACCGGCGGCGTGAAATGGGCGGGCAGGCTGGCTTCGACCCGGATCACCTCGTCAATGCGATATCTCACAAGGCGCTGTGCACCGGTGAAAGCTGCGATTTCCGGTCCCTCCCAGATCACCTCCGCCCGCGCGGCGATATAGACTAGGTCGCCCTGTTCGAAATCGAGGAAGAGCAGTCCGGCGCGATCGTCGATCTGCCAGTTGCCGAGGGTATTGAAGATGAAGTTGCCGACGAAGTCCGGCGCCGTCAGCGTCACCTCGTCATCGACCCGCACGAAGCCGGGGCGGCCGCCGCGGTGGGACACGTCTGCGCCCCGGGCCGGTCCATCGGCCTCGCGGGGGTCGACCGACGCGACGAAATAGGTATCGGCGCGGGCGATGATCGCCCTGGCTTCGTCATCCAGCGCGGATGAGCGGTGAATCGGGCTCGCATGCGACGTCATCGGGTCGCGCGTGAACGACGGCTCGCGGCCCTGGATATACTGCGGGCAAATACCGAGGGTCTGGCGGACTTCGATGGAGAAGCCGTCCGGGCCGACCTCGCCAATCGATCCAAAGACGCGGTTGCGCCGGCGCGTGTGCAGCTGCACGCCGAGCATCGCGATTTCAGCGCCGGGTGCCAGGGCCGCGCCAAGAGGATCGCCATGGAGTGAACGGGCGCGTACGCGGACCTCGGTTGGGCTCACGACGCTGATGAAGCCGGGATCGCCAAACAGGACCGATGCCCAAGGGCGACCCGCCGCGTCCACCGAACCGACGAATACATAGGGCAGCAGCGGGAAGAAATCTTGGTGCTGTTCGGTGAGGTAACGCCGCACGACCCGACGCCCCACGGCATCCATCTTTTCGCGTACGCCTACGCGCTCCTGTACGGCGAGTTCGCCCTCATGGAAGGGGGAGCGCTTTAGGTCCCAACCTGCGGGAAACGGGACATCCGACATAGTCTTGCCTTTCAATCTCGAGATGCCCGTCTGCCGCAGGCGGTTTCGGTCAGGCG
>JAESGS010001041.1_pt1 | contig 10566 bp, 13 predicted proteins | sample 9269761 | NCBI WGS metagenome assembly JAESGS01 (sample SAMN15741799, study PRJNA653493) | algae metagenome | isolation source: Cyanosarcina radialis HA8281-LM2 and co-occurring heterotrophs from damp... | place: USA: Makauwahi cave, Hawaii | collected 2011-01-06 | reverse complement strand
GGGCTGGCGGCCGCCAGCCGCCTCGCCAGCCGCTCGGCCGGCGATACAGGGCTGGCGAGTTACGAGGCCGCCGCCTTCACCCGCGAGGCTGCCTCGCGCCTCGCCGGCTTCAAGGCCGATGCCCTGGCGCTGAGCGCCGAGGACGAGGTCGTGGAGGCGGTGCAGACGGCGGTCGGATTCGCCGGCCAGGCCGATATCGCCGAGGCCCTGTCCGTCATCGGCGAGGCCGGCCTGACAGCGCTCGACGCGCGGGCTGCAGCGTAGGCGATCCGGCATGAGCTATCCCCGTTCCGCCTCGCGCCTGGCCGAGCAACGCGGCCGCGACGCCGCTGCGATCTACGCCCGGCTTATCGCCGCGCTGGCCTATGCGCGCGGGTCGCTCCGGCTCGATTTCGGCTCGCGCCAGCAGGCGCAGGAGATCAGGGAGCGGCTCGTCGCGGTGATGGAGCCGCTGCTCGACCGCGCGGCGACCGAGCCCGACCTGTTTGAGGCCGTGGTCGGCGCCTATGGCCAGGCGCTCGATGCGCTTGACGCGCAGATCCTGTCGCTGAAGCCGATCGTTCGCGTTGTCACCGGCGAGAGCCAGCCTGCCTGCCTGCTGGCCTGGCAGCTCTATGCCGACACCGAGCGCGCCGCCGAGCTGGTGCGCCTCAACAACGCCCGTTGTCCGGAGTTCATGCCGGTCGAGCTGCTCTGCGCCCTGCCGGACGATTCGTGATGCCGGCCGCCGAGCAGCTCGTCCTGATGATCGACGGCAAGCCGCATGCCGGCCTGCTCTCAATCGAGTTCAATTTCGACGGCAAGGGCGCGCTGCACAAGGTTACGGCCGGCGTAAACGAGCAGCGCGATCCGGCGAGCGGCCGGCTGCTGCTGACGAAGAAGGGCGCGGAAGCGGTGCTCCTGGCCGCACGCGGCGAGGTCCTCGTCACTGGCAGGGTCCGTCGAACGCGCGGCGACGAGGCGAAGCCCGCGCTGCGGCGCTTCCTCGAGATCGAGAGCAAGGCCTGCGACGCCGTCGAATGCGCCGCCGACGGCCGCAAGCATGGCTACCGGCTAGACAAGACGAAGCTCGGCGCGGCTGCCGACGTGCTGTTCAAGCCCTATGGCGTGCCCGTGAAGGTCGAGGCCGACAGCCGTTCCATGGATATCGCATGGGCCCCGGGCGAGCGCGCCTTCGACGTCATCGAGGAGCGCACGCGCAAGGCAGGCTTGCTGATGACGGCGACGCCCGATGGCGGGGTCGCGCTCTACAAGGGCGTGCGCGGCCGCCATCCTGGGGAGTTCATCATCGGCGACGACGACCCGAACGCCAACGCGACGACGCTGCAGTTCGAGGACAGCGAGACCGGCCAGTTCTCGCAGACGCATTATTACGGCCAGCGCTACAAGGGCGGTAAGGGCAAGGACGAGACGGACGGTTACGCCGTCGTCGAGAACGAGGCGATCCGGCGCCTGCGCATCGACATCCGCCGGATGGAGCATGACGGCGACGCCGAAGATCTGAAGACCCGTGCGGAATGGGATAACAAGCGCGGCGCCGGCGGCGACTCGGGCAACGGCACGCAGATCGTGCTGGCGACGCCGGACTGGCGCGATCCCGCCGGCAAGATTTGGACGGCCGGGTTCTTGCGATTCATCCGCGGCCCCGATTTCGACATCGCCCAGGACATGGCGATCAAGGGCGGCGCGCTGTCCTGGTCGAAGGACCACCAGCTCGCCCGACTGACCTTCGTCGATCCGCGCGCGCTCGGCGGCAAGGATTCGAAGGGCAAGTCGGGCGAGGCCTTCAAGGTCTCGACCAAGAAGGCGAAGTACGAGGAGCTGGAATGAGCCTGGTCCGGTTCCGCGTCGTCAGCGTCAAGGATGACGGGCCGATCCAGCTCGTCACCGGGCGCGGCGAGGGCGGCGAGCGGCTGGTCGATCTGATGCGTTTCCAGCCCGACGGCTTGACGACCCGGCCCGACGTCGGCGCGCTCGGCTGGGCCCAGTTCGCCGGCTCGCGCGAGCGCGGCGTCGTCGCCGGGCTCGAGAATCCCGACAAACGGCCGAAGGATCAGCCGGGCAAGGTGCTCTACGGTCCGGACGGCCAGAAGATCGATCTCAAGCCGGGAGGCGACATCAGCATGACTTCGCAGTCGGGCACGCCCATGACCACGGTCGGCGATCAGGTCTATCTCGGCGGCGATCCGGCGACGCCGGGCCAGACCTTCGCCCGCGTGCAGACGCTGTCCGGACCTTCGCCCTTCGTCTGGGCGCGGATCTCCTGATGACCCGGCTCCTCGTCGATGCTCTGGTTCCGCAAGGGGCCGGCCCTGATATCCTGTGGGATGGGCAGTCCGGCGACATGGCTGTCGCCCCGCTGGACGATCCCGGCAACCCGGCTGGCCTCGTGGCGCGCGATCCGCTGCTGACGGGGCTGGTGCTGGCGCTCGAATGCGACGCGCGCGGCCCGCGCGATCCGCTCGACCCGTCCTCCTATGATGTGCGCGGCTGGCCCGGCGACGGCTTCGACGTCGATCTCGGCCGCGGCGAGGGGCCGCTGGGCTCCACCACCTGGGTCGCCTACCGGCATCCGGTCGATGACGAGAACGCCCGCCGCGTGGTCGAGGCCGCCCAGATCGCGCTCAAGGTTCTGCAGGACCAGGGCGTACTGGGCGACGTCACGGTCGAGGCCGTGGCCGACGCCGCCGAGAACCGGATCAGGCGGACCATTGCGATCAAACGTCCCGACGGCGCGCTGCTCTATGCCGGCCCCTATGCGGGCCTCTGGGAAGCGCTCGGGCGCTCCGGCCTCAAAGCCTGACGGCGCGGAAAACCGAAAGCAGCAACGCTCATGCCTCTCTCGATCCCGTCGCTGACCGCAACGTCGCAATGGCTGCGTGGCGTCGTGGCCTCCGCCCTGACCGGCGCGCGCGCGGACATCTGGCCCAACAACTGGACGGTCACCGTCAAGGTGATGGCCATGGCCGCGTCGCAGGGCAACCTGCGGGCCGAGTGGATTTACAAGCAGATATTCCTCTCGACCGCCGAAGACGACATGCTCGATCTTCACGGCTACGAGATGGGCGTCGGCCGCAAGCCCGCTTCCGCCGCGACGGGGCTGATCGTCTTCGCCGCCGTGCCCGGGGCCGTCGTGCCTGCCGGCGCCGTCATCGACGCCGGCGGCCTGTCCTTCACGGTGCGCGCCGGCGTCACCGCCGTGGGCAACAGCGTCACGCTGCAGGTCGATGCGATCGAGACCGGCCCGCGCGGCAATCTCCCGGCCGAAGCCGTGGCGCGCCTGCGCGAGCCCATCGCCGACGTCGCGCAGGATGGCGAGGTCGGCCCGCTCGGCCTGACCGGCGGCCTCGTCAAGGAGATCGACGCCGCCTATCGCAAGCGGCTGATCTTCCGCCGCCACAACAAGGCGCGCGGCGGCGCGAAGACCGACTATCAGTTCTGGGTCGGCGAAGTCGCCGGCTTCGCGATCGCCGAGGTCTTCGCCGCGACGCCGGAGATCGGGACGGTCACGGTCTATCCGCTGCTGGAAGGCTCAGGCGCGGACCGCATCCCGTCGCCCGGCGACCTCGTGCGCGTCGCCGACCATCTCGAGACGCGGCGCCCACTGACGGCGACGGTCGTGGTCGTTCAGGCGACACCCAAGCCGATCGCGATGACGATCGCGCAGCTGCAGGACGACAGCGCCGCCGTGCGCTCCGAGATCGTGGCCGAAGCGCTCGACCTGTTCGACGAGCGCGCCTTCGTCTCCGCCGGCGGCGACACCTTCCCGGTCGCTTGGCTATCGGAAGCCGCCTCCCGCGCGCTTGGTGAAAAGCGGCATCGCCTCACACTGCCGGCGGCGGACGTCGCCCTGGCGCAAGGCGACTTCCCGGTCTTCGACGGGCTGACGGTGACGTGATGCGCTTGGCCATTTCCGAAAACCGGTTCCCACTTTTCGGGGCCATGTAGACATGAGCCGCACCTTCATCGTCGTCCCGGGCGCTTTGCCGGTGCGCGTCGCCGATGCGCCGCCATTCCCGGTGGGACCGGGCCTGGGGGAGGTTCCCTCGACGGTCGATCGCCTGACCGACGTCACCGCCGACCAGCTCTGGCGGCCTTCGCTGCGGCTGTTCCCGCGCGGCCGGGCCTGGCCGGACGAAACCGTCGCGGGCCTCGGCGGCAAGGTCTGGCACGGCGTCGGCAAGCTGGTCGCCGAAACCATGGCCCAGATCCACGACTGGCTGAATCGGGCCCGTTACGGCGCCTTCGTTAGCCAGTGCCGGCCCGAGCTCGTCGAGGACCATGAGCGCGATGTCGGCCTGCCAGATGGCTGCCTGACGGCGGTGACCGGGCTGCCCGAGCGCCGCGCGCTGGTGCTGGAAGCGAAGGCTCCACTCGAGGGCGCGAACTACCGCGAGTTCGAGGCGGTGCTGGCTCGGGCCGGCTTCGAGGCGTCGATCAGCGAGCCGCTTGGCTTCGAGTGCGGACTGTCCGACTGCGGCGGGCCAGAGGGCTTCGGCTCTGCCGGCCTGCCGCACATCTTCCTGTTCGCCGGCGAGGGCCTGGCGCTTGACTGGGTCGCCGGCGGCGAAAGCGGCTTCGACCAGCTCGGCTTCGGCCAGCTCAACGACACCGGCCTGACCTGCCTGATCGCCAAAATCCGCCCGGCTCACACGCTGGGCATCCTCGACCCGGAGACGCTCTGATGAAACGCTGGTCACCGATCGCCTATCCCGGTCCCGGCGATAGTCATCGCAACTTCAACCAGGGAACGGGCGAGCGCGGGTCCTGGGTGGACGGCCTCGGCTATCAGCAGATCATGGACGAGCTTTCGTCCTGGACGGCGCTATCGGGTTTCCCCGCCAGTGCGGCCGATTCGCTGCAGATCACGAAGTCGGCCCGACTGCAGCGGCTGAACTACATCGCGACGATCGGCGGCACGGCCACCGCACTGACGGCAGCGCTCGACCCCGCGATCGCCGCGAACACCGACATCACCGGCGCGACCTTCGTTTTCGTCCCCGCCTCGGATGCGGCCGCTGGCGGTACGACGCTCGATCTGGGCCCCGGCGCGCTGCCCGTCACTTGGGCAGACGGCACGCCGATCGAGGCGAAGAATTGGGTCGCGGGCGAGCACGTCCATGTTGTCACGACCGGCACGGCCTTCGTCATCACCGGCATCTCTCCGGCGAAGGTGCGCAGCATCACGGCCGGAACGCTGCGGACGGTCGTCCTGACGGCCGCAAGCGGCACATGGACGGCTCCGGCCGACGTCTCGGTCGTCAACCGCGTCATCGGCATCGGCGGCGGCGGTTCGGGCGGCAATTCCGGCACGTCGGCATCGAAAGCCAGCGGCGGCGGCGGCGGCGGCGCATTCGAACGCTTCAACGTGCCGGTCACGCCGAGCTCAGGATATGCCTACACGCGCGGTGCGGGCGGCATCGTCAACCCGTCTGGGCAGGGCTTCAGCGGCAACGCCGGCGGTTCGACAGCGATGTTCGGGACGACGGCGACCGGTGGCGCGGGCGGGAATGGTGCGAACAACAGCGTGACCGCCATCCAAGTCGCGAACGGCAGCGTCAGCGGAACGACGCCCGATATCAGCTATCTCGGCGGCATCGGAACAGAAGGGATGGTCGGGGCCGGCGGCGGCTCGATCTGGGCGCAGCCGACGCAGCGCGCCTTCACGAACGCTGGCACGAACAATGCGGCTCTCGGCCCCGGCGGCGGCGGGCCGGGCGGCTCCGACTTCGGCGGCGCGTGGCAGCCCGGCGGCGCCGGCAAGGACGGCGTCATCCTGCTCCAGTATTTCAGCCGCTTCGCGCCGTGAGGGACGCCACCATGACCACAAAGCACTACGCCCGCCCGGTGGACGGCATCGTCGTCGAGGTGAAAGACCTGCCGGACGACTTCGATCTCGATGCGTTGTTCGGCCCCGATCATGGCTGGGTCGAGGCTCAGGCCGAGGTGGCGCAGGGCTGGCTCTACAAGGGCAAGAAGTTCTCTGCTCCGCTTGCCTCGCACCCGGAGATGGAATCCCTGTTGTCCGGGCTGAAGGCAGAGGCGTCGCGGCACATCTTCGCGACCATCAGCGCGACAGCCCAGTCGAACCTTCTACTTGCGGTCAGCCTCGCCAGTGCCAAAGCCGCGAGCGCCCGCACCGCCGAGGAGCGCGATCTGCTCGCGACGGCCGAGGAGGGGCGCGCATGGATCGACGCCGTGCGGGCATGGGTTCGCGTGCTGACAGACAACGGCGGCGTCACGCCGGAAGGCCATGGCCGCTGGCCAGAGCCGAACGCGGCAGTTCGCGACCTAGCGGCGCGGTTTTGAGGAAATAAACCATGCGCTGGCTTATCGCGATCCTGGCCGCCTTGACCTTTGCCACCCCGGCGCTGGCTTTCGACTGCCCGATCAGTCAAATGATCAGCATTCGCTCTGCCGTCAGCAACGTCCCCGTCGGCAGCATCCCCACATCCTTCGCGTACAAGGGGCCCTACGGCCCCAGTTCGACGACGTGGGGATTCCCGGTCACGGTCCCGCCCGGAACCGTGTTGCTGATCACGGACATCTTTTTTCAGGACAAAAAGCTCGTGGACGCCCCCAACACGCAAGCGGGCTATCGACCGAATTATGCGGTCCTCTTTGGGATCGACACGCTGACCAGCGTAATCCCGTCGCGCCACTATTTGACCCCGATAAAAATGCCGGCCGGCAGCGCGATCGATGGGGTCTTCATCAACCACAGCTCCGAGCAGCAGAATATGTTGATCGGCGTCAACGGCTGCCTAATCAGTCCCTGAAGCGCCGCGCTTGAATACCCATAGCTGAGCGACCACAAAGCTGATCATCGGCCAAGCGATTGCGACCATAACCGAAACGACGGTTGGGTCAGCAACCTGCTTCTCTAGGAGATAGGTGCTGAGACCTCCGACCACGACGAAGATCGTGGTCTGCATCACTCCGAACCGTGGCAAGTGGACGTGGTGCCGGCCGGTCAGGCGGAATGTGAACTGGTGATGACCGACATAGGAAACCACGAAGCCGCACGCGATGGCGATGATCGAGGCGATCGATGGCCGGAGCTCAAGCAGCTTCACTGCGCCAATCGACACCGCCAGATAGGTCAGGGTTGCAAGACCGCCGACGAGCCCGAACCTTATGAGGCGATAGGCGTGGACGAAGAGAGGATCTCCTTTCATCACGACGCCGAGCCAACGCGCTTCAGCAGGTAAACCTGAAACCGGACCGGGCCCGCGCCGAATCCACTGCCTTTGGTCACCGCGTACTGTGGTCCCATGCTGGACATGCGGGCGATCAACCTTTCGATTCGCGCATCGTCATTGGTTACAAAGGCGATCAGGTTGTCGCCGGCATTGACTTCAGCGATCCTTGTATCGGGTATGCCGGCAATGTCTTTAGCCACCCATGGCGCAGCGAGATAGCCGAACCCAGTCGAAGTGATCGCGCTGCCAATATTCTGCATGTTCGCGACGCTTGCGCTGTGAGTGCATCGCATTCCGGATGGGATCGTCTCGCTCAATTCGCCCATGATCTGGATCTGCCCGAATGGCACGCCCTGTTCTCGAAGATACCGGTGCGCCCGGTCGATGCTCTTCGTGAGGTTGGCTGCCGCGTCACAGCGGTCGAAGGCAAACCACTTGGCGGTCGCGCCGTATAGAAGGTGCCCGGCAGTGGTTAGGCAGACGAAGAGTACGGCGCCTATGAGCCTCGATCGACCGAGAAATGCAGCCAGAGCCGCCGCAGAGAAAATGATCGCAGGCACGATGGGCCCGGACAGCCGGTCCAATATGGCACTGATGCCGTAAGGGAATAGAAAAAGCGGAGCCAATGTCAGTGTGGCCGCGATGAATCGCCAAGACAGCGTCGAGGTAAAGCTGACGTTGAGCCATCGAGCAGCGGCCGCTCCGCCCAGGATGCTCAGCGGTATCGCGAGCGGTAGCGCGAAGTAGGGCCAGTCGAGAGCGGTGTGACCAGCGGTCTGCCATCCCAGCCAGATCGCTGCCGCAGCGATGTAGCTGATCGCGAGCACAAGAGCCGCCCGATCAACCGAGCTTCGCTGCGTGCGCTGACGCCACACGTCGATGCAGATCAGCGCGGCGAGGATCAGGCCGCCGACAAACTGGCCGAGGTATTGCTTTGTCCAGTACCAACCGTTGCTCCAAGGGTTCCACCATGTCTTTTGATGCGAGGGGTCGGCAACGTAGACAGCAGTGAAATTGACCAGCGTCATGAAGAACAGGAAATTGCGACCGACGGCCCAGTTGATCAGCCCCAGTAATGCGGTCACGGCTATAGCGCCGGCGGCAACGGTAGCAGTTGATTGACCAAAATTCGGCAGCCGGCCGTGATTGAGGTGATAGAAATAGAGGTATTGCGCGGCAAATACCGGAGCCAGGTTGACCATCACGATATTCGTATGGACGGTTAGCGCGGCGAGCACCCCAAGTAGCGTCTCGGCTTTCCAGTTCTGCGGCGCTTGCGCGGCGTAGATCGACGCCCACCACGTCATGATCAGCAGCGGCGTCGCCAAGGCGTTATGATAGTCAGCACCACCGTTTGCATGCACGAACAGGTTCGCGGTGAAAAGCAGAGCCCCGATGAATGCCGCATCGCGGCCGAAAAGTCGGCGGAACCCGTCGTAAAGGAAAAGGTTCGCTGCAATCAGCGTTGAAATCTGCAGGAACCATGCTGCCGAGACTGGGTCGAATATGGAACGGGCCAACCATTGGTACAAAATCCAAGGCAGGCGAGATATCTTGTAGTAATGGTTCAAAAATTCGGGATTTGAATAGTTCAATCCGTAGCCAACGTAGTACCACGCATCTAACCAATCATACGGCGTGAAGGCCCATGTCGAATTGATCAGGATATGGAGCACTGGAATGGCGGCGAGGATCGCCAGATCGTAATTTCGCAAGCTGAGAGCGCGTCCCATGAATACTCCTAGCAGCGCTCATCAAGGAAGGACGGCCCGCGCGGCGCGGTATCCCACTGCGCCGGCCGCCAATCAAGCCCTTACGAAGCAGTCAGCGTCGGCGCCTCGAAAGCCTGCCTGCGATGAAAGTTGTGCTCTTTGCGAACGTGCTGCGGCCCTATCAGGAATCGCGCATGGCTTGGCGTGCGGCATAGCCTGCTGCCGTGACCAACACACTCGATGTCAACCCTGCAGCCGGCCCGAAGATCAGCCCCGCTGATAAGCCGACAGCAACGACGAATATAACAAAGGCCAGCATTGAATTATTCCGCTTTTAGGTGAGCCGAGACGACCATGCGGCCTAACCGAGCGTCAGTGTCCATTGTGGGCTGACGGTCCTTCCCGAGCGGATTTCTATCCTAGCACTGGAGCCTCACCATGCAAGCCGCGCTTCCCGCGCTGGCGCTGCTGGCGCTCGCCTTGTGCGGGCCCGGCGCGCCGGCGCATGCCCATAGCTGGTATCCGGCCTCGTGCTGCAGCGACCGCGACTGTGCGCCGGTCCGGCCGTCCAGCGTCCGCGAGGCCGCCGGCGGCTACGTCGTGACGGTCCAGCCCGGCTCGCACCCGATGTGGGGCAAGGATCGCCCAGCGCCGCTCGTCGTCCGCATCCCCTACCGCGAAGCCAAGGCCAGCCCTGACGGGCAATGGCATCTCTGCATCAACGGGCAGGGCGACCTGCTCTGCTTCTTCGCCATCGTCAGGCGGAACCTGACGCCTCACGCATCGGAGCATCACCATGAAGACGAACGCTGACGTGCAGCGGGCGCTGATCGCGCTCGACTACGATCTCGGCAGGAGCGGCCCGTTCGGCAAGGGCGACGATGGGCTCTGGGGCGGCCTGAGCCGCAAGGCGATGCTCGCCTACCAGAAGGCGCGGGGGCTGAAGGAAACCGGGCTGCCGGACGCCGCAACCCTGCGCCGGCTGTTCCCCGATGCGCCGGCGGCGCCCGCGATCCTGCCGCCTTGGTATGCCGAGATGCTGCGCCGCAAGGGGCTGCATGAGGTCCGGAACCGCTCGGCGCTGATGGCCTGGCTGCGGGGTGACGGCAAGACGCTCGGCGACCCGGCGAAGCTGCCCTGGTGCGGCGACGCGGTCGAGACCGCGATCCATCTGACGCTGCCCGACGAACCGCGGATCGTGAACCCCTATCTCGCGCGCAACTGGCTGAAGTTCGGCCGGCCGCTGGCGACGCCGGCGCTTGGCGCGGTGCTCGTGTTCTGGCGCGGCACCCGCAACGGCACGTCGGGCCATGTCGGCTTCTATGCCGGCGAGGAGAAGGGCGGGGCCGTGCTCCACGTGCTGGGCGGCAACCAGTCCGACGCGATCACCATCGCCCGCCTCGGCCGCGACCGACTGCTCGGCATCCGATGGCCCTCGACCTACGCCTTGCCGACAAGCGGCCGGGTTCTGCTCGCCAGCAACGGCGCAGCCCTGTCGACCAACGAGGCGTGATCCCTCTCAACCACCGGAGACCTGCCATGCTCAAAATCCTGACCGACGCCCAATTCTGGTCGCTCATTCGCACGCTGATCCAGAGCACGGGTGCATCGCTCGCCGTGCTGGGCGTCGTCCATCCCGACACGGTCGAGCA
>JAESGS010001037.1_pt1 | contig 10581 bp, 4 predicted proteins | sample 9269761 | NCBI WGS metagenome assembly JAESGS01 (sample SAMN15741799, study PRJNA653493) | algae metagenome | isolation source: Cyanosarcina radialis HA8281-LM2 and co-occurring heterotrophs from damp... | place: USA: Makauwahi cave, Hawaii | collected 2011-01-06 | reverse complement strand
CCGCTCACCAATCCATCCATGCCGAAGTCCGTCGCCGGCGCGCTGCCGAAGACACTGGAGACGGCGATTGGCATTGCGCGCACCAACAATCCGCGGATCAAGGCTGCCGACTCCGACATCAATGTCGCGGACTCGCAGGTCAAGGCGGCACGCTCGAACATGCTGCCCGAAGTCTTCGCCGAGGGCCGCGTGCGCTCAGGCAACGATATCGACGGCTCGACCGGCAACACCTGGGACGCACAGGGCCGGATCGTCGCGAAGTGGAATCTCTATCGTGGCGGCATCGATGTCGCCAACGAGCAGGAGCAAATGCGCCGCGCAAGCGAACAGCGCCTGGTCTTCCATCAGGCGCACCGCGAGGTAGAGGAAGCCGTGCGCATCTCCTGGGAGCGCCGCGGCAGCCAGTACGACATCGCCCGCACGCTGAACCAGCAGGCGCAGATGAACGTGCAACTCGTCGAATCCTATCGCGAGCAGCTCAAGGTCGGCCAGCGTTCGCTGCTCGACGTGCTCGGCGCGCAGAATTCGCGTTTCAACGTCAGCGTTCTCGCAAAAACCGCGCAGTATGCGGCACTTTTTGCCGAGTACCGGCTGCTGGCAGCAACAGGCCAGCTGCTGCCGACAATGAAGATCAAGGCACCGGCGCAGGCGGAAGCCTATGCGCGCAATGAGTTCAATGTCCCGGATGCGCCGGCCACGGAAACCTATCGTCGTGTGCCGTCGCGCCAGACGAACGACTTGCCGCTCGATCTGTTGGCGCCGATCCGGCAGAAATGAATAGTCCTCGTCAGGGTGGACACAACCGGTGGTGATGCAAGGCATTGACAGGCATGTGCAGATTGGCCCGTCTCTGACCGGCTTTTCCGAGGCGTTCAAGGAGATTTGCATCTTCTTGAACCGCCCCTCGTCAGATAGTGTGCTCTATTCGGACGTGCCCTTCGACCCTCGGTTGCCGAGCGCCGAGGACGTCTCCCGTATTGCCGAGCGGGTCGGCCTGGAAACGGAGCTCGTTTCCGCGCGCGCGATCGGCAATCGTGATTTCGTCTACCCTCTGCTGCTGGTCTTTCGCGATGGCAGTGCCATGGCGCTTCTGGAAGAGGCGCCCGACGGCACGCTAAGCCTATCCAACAGACTGGCGGCGCCCAGCGAGATGCCGATAACACTGTCCGACCTTGACGTCGGTGGGCTCGCCTACGCCTTGTCTTTCTCGGCCACCTACCTCAATACCGCGTCCGGCCGCGGCGTCGGCGAGGCGCGCAACATTGACCGCCGCCACTGGCTGACCGCCACGGTCAAGCCGTTCTGGCAGGCTTATGTGCAGGTCGCGATCGCCGCGTTCTTCATCAACGTGCTGGCGCTTGCAGCCCCGCTCTTCACGATGAACGTTTATGATCGCATCCTGCCGAACAAGGCTATCGCGACCCTCTGGGTGCTGGCGCTTGGCATAAGCACCGCCATTCTCTTCGACTTCCTTTTGAAGACGGTGCGTGCGGCGCTAATCGACTATGCCGGCCGCAAGGCGGACCTGAAACTCTCCTACATGCTGTTCGAGAAGATTCTGCACGCGACCATGGCGTCGCGACCGCCTTCGACCGGCGAATACGCAAACCGGGCGATGCAGTACGAATTCGTTCGGGAATTCTTCACGTCGAACACGCTCAGCACGATCATCGACAGTCTTTTCGTCTTCGTCTTCATCGCAGCCGTCTATGCGGTGGCGGGCTGGATCGCCATTATCCCGGCTGTCGCCTTCATCTTCAGCCTCCTGATCGGCTATGTGGCGCAGTACAAGATCGGCAACCGCGTCGCCGCCGCGTCGAATGAATCAGCCCAGCGCCAGGCGCTGCTCGTCGAAACGATCAGTGCGATCGAGACGGTGAAGACGCTGCACTCGGAAAAGCAGTTGCTTCGCCGCTGGAACGAGCTCGCCAAGCATTCCTCGAACACGTCCGAGCAGATCAAGGAGATTTCCTCCTGGGCCTCGCATGCGACGCAATTCGTGCAACAGCTGGTCACGGTCTGCATCGTCGTTGCCGGCGCCTATGAATTTACCGAGGGCAAGATTTCATCCGGCGCGATCATTGCTGCCAGCATGCTTTCCGGTCGCGCCGTCGCGCCGCTCGGGCAGATCGCCATGACGCTGGCTCGACTGCGCCAGGCCATTCTGTCGCTGCGGATACTCAATGCCGTGATGGAGCAGCCGGAGGACCGACCGGACACGATCGGCTTCGTCAACCGTGAGATCCGCAATGGCAGCATCACCTTTACGAATCTCGACTTCGCTTACCCGCAAACGGACCACAAGGTGGTCAGCGGCATGAACGTCACGATCAAAGCGGGCGAACGCGTCGGCATCATCGGCCGCATCGGTTCGGGCAAGACAACGATCGGCCGCCTTCTGGCCGGTCTCTACGCACCGAGCGCCGGACGCATCCTGCTCGATGGTGTCGATATCCGGCAGCTACACCCTTCGGTCGTTCGTTCTGCCGTCTCGTTCGTGTCGCAGAACTCCGATCTCTTTTCCGGTACCATCAAGGAAAACCTGCTGATGGCGAACCCGACCGCCAGCGACGAAGAGGTGGTTGCGGCAGCGAGGCTGGCCGGCGTCGATGAGTTCGTCTCGCATCATCCGCGTGGCTATGACATGCCGGTCGGCGAACGCGGTTCCCAGCTTTCGGGGGGACAGCGTCAAGCGGTCGCCATCGCCCGGCTGCTATTGCGTAAGCCGAAGGTGGTGTTTCTGGACGAGCCATCCGGTGCGATGGACCTCGCCAGCGAGCGCGAGTTGATCAACAAGCTTTCCAATGTCTTCAGCGGCGACGTCACGCTTTTGATCTCGACGCACCGCCATAGCATGCTGAGCCTTGTCGACCGGCTGCTGGTTCTCGACCGGGGGCGCATCGTCGCCGACGGGCCGAAGGCTGCCGTTATCGAGCAGTTGCAGCGACGTTCCGGTCCCGCCGGGCCGGCAGAAGGGGCGGGGCTATGATCCACCCTTATCCAAATGACGGTGAAGCAATGCCGCTCTCCGCGTTTCGGAGGGCGCCGCGATGACTGAGAAACCGCCGCTGGCCGCGCGCGCCGGACTGTTGGTGATCGGCCTTTTGATCAGTTCCTTCGTCGCCTGGGCGGCGATCGCCGAGGTGGACGAGATTGCCCGCGGCGAAGGCAAGGTCATTCCCGTCTCGAAAACGCAGATCATTCAATCGAGCGAGCCCGGTATCGTGCGCGAGATTGCCGTGCAGCCGGGCCAGGTCGTGCGCCGCGGCGACCTGATCCTGCGTCTCGATGATACGGCAAGCGGCTCGTCGCTCGGCGAACTCGAAGCGAAGGCCCGCTCGCTGCGCGCACAGATCGCACGGCTGGAACTCGAGGAGACTGGAGCCTACGACAGCAAGTACATCTGCCCCGAGGATATCGCCAAGGTTGCCCCGGCAATCTGCGCCAACGAGGAGCAGTTGCTTCAGGCCAAGGCCGGCAATTTCAACAACAAGCTGTCGGTGATGCAGGCCCGTGAGGGACAGCGCCAGAAGGAATTGGCGGAAGCGGCGGCCAACATCACCCGGCTGAGCGAGAGCATGCAGGTGACCGAGCGCGAGCAGGGGCTGCTCGAGCCGATGGCCAAGCGCAAGCTCGTGGCGCAGACGGAGCTGCTTCGGGTCGAGAAGGAACTGACCGACACCAGAGGGCAGCTCGCACTCTGGAAAGAATCGGTCGGCAAACTCGAGGCGGCGCTGAAGGAAGCTTCACTGCAGGTGACTGAGCTCTCGCTGCAACTGAAGCAGGAGGCGCTGGCCGAAAAAACCGAGGCGCTTTCGCAGCTTTCGGTGATCGATGAGACCATTCGCGGCGCCACAAGCCGGGTTGCCAATACCGATATTCGCTCGCCGGTCGATGGCATCATCAATACGCTCGATGTCAATACGGTTGGTGCTTATGTGACGCCCGGAGCGGTGATCGGCGGCGTCGTGCCGACGTCGGAGACGCTGCTTGTCGAGGCGCGGCTTTCGCCGCGGGATGTCGCCTTCGTTCGCACCGGACAGGCGGCGCTGATCAAGATCTCCGCCTATGATTTCTCGATCTATGGAGGGCTCGGCGGAATTGTCGAGACCGTCAGCGCTGACAGTCTCGTCGACCAGAACAGCGGTGAGACCTACTATCTCGTGCGCGTCAAAACCGACATGGCCGCCCTCGTGAAGGACGGGCGCGAATACGCGATCATGCCGGGCATGATTGCCTCGGTCGACATCATGACCGGCAAGAAGACGATTCTTGCCTATCTGATGAAGCCGATCAACAAGGCCCGCGAGGAAGCGCTGCGGGAGCGCTAACCGATGAACGAGACGCCGCCTCTGGCACACGAAGAGGACATGAGTGCGCTTCGGTTCCGCGTCGTTACCGTCGGCGGTCAACGCCGCGGCATCAAGCTCGAGGAAATCTACTGGCACTGTCTGGGCGAGCTTGCCGCACGGCAAGGCTGTCGGCTTGCCGATATCGTCGCGTCCTGCGAAAGGGAACTCGAAGGCGACGGCAATCTGACCGCTCGTCTGCGCTATGTCGCGACCCGCCACCTTCATGATCAGCTTGAGACGGCCAGAAAGCGCGGCAGCCTGGCGGCCGTCGCCAGCCAGGTGCGGGCCAGCCCGTCGCCGGCTTTTGCGCTCACGGGCAGCAAGCACATCGTCGCCTACAACGCAGCCTTTCTCTCCTTCGTTCAGACGCGTGTGTTGCGCTCGCAGCAGCCGCAGGCGGCGCGTGGTTTGAGGCTTTCGTTCGACGTTCAGTTCGTCGATCTGGTCCAGCGCCTGAAAGCGGCTCCGGGCGAGCCGCAGCCGGCGGGCTTCACCCTAGGGGTGCAGGGGCAGATTACGCGCGGCAAGCTCAATGCCGCACTCGCCCCGCTCGTGGATCAGGACGTGATCATCGGCTTCATTCTCGGTTGACTGAGTAGTGGTCGCCCTGACCACAGGGCCGTCAGCCAAGTCGAGCCTGGCGGGCACAGTCAGCGAACGGTGATGCCTTCTCCGGGCATGACGTCGGCAAGCGGTGCGGCGGAGGCAACCTTGTCGCCGGTGCTCTTGATGCCGTGGATCCAGGAACGCTCGGCGCTGACCGAAAACAGCGGCTGATAGCTCGGCAAGGCGCTATCGAGCTTCACCTCGTCGCTGAGGTTGTCGAGGATGAAGTGGCCCTGGCTCGTCGTGATCGCCAGGACCGCGTGATAAAGGTCGCGCCTGACGTCGCGCAGAACCACGATCGACATCGCCTCGGACGGCAGTCCCGCCGCCTTCAACGCGGCCATCTTCAGAATGGCATAGTCTTCGCAGTCGCCCTTGCCTCGGGCAAGAATTTCGTCCGGCGTCGCCCAATAATCCTTGGCCCCGTAGTTTTCCGCGTCCGGCTGGTAGCGAACGATCCGGTTCACAGTCCGGTTGATGCCGCTGATCTTCTCGCGAAAGGCAAGACCATCAGCGTTTTCGATCGCCTTGCCGAGAATGTCGCGGGCGGCGCAACCGCTCTTTTGTGCGCAATCGTTGAAGTCCGCAGCCACCACCGCCGGGTAGACGGTCTTCCACTTGCGGGCGACCGGGATCGCTGACACCCGGAACGCAACCGAGTGGAAAACGGCGGATGGTTCCGACTGTGCGGACGACTGGGGCCGAAGATCAGGGCGGGTCGCCAGCGCCACTTGCTGCACGTGCTGGCGCCGGAGGGCTTCGGAAGCCTGCTTCGACCAGGTGTCGATGGTCTGCGTTGCGATGGCGGCGAGCGGACTTGCCAGGCTCACCATCTGATGCAACAGGCCGGGGCCGAGCACGGCCGGTTGGCCAGCCTGCGCGGGTGTCGTTGCGAAAAGCGACGCAAGGCCGATCGCGAAGACCGAAGTCTTCAGGTGTTTCCTGCCGTGCGCCCAACGCGTCTTATTCATCGCCGTGTCTCTCGGTTTCTTGAGGACACTGTACGAATGAAAAGAAAAATGCCGGTAAAGCGGTATGTATTATTTAGAGTGTTTCGAAGAGATACGTTTTGTCTAAAATTTTATTCAAATTTTATACTTGTGTATTCTTTCGGTTCAAGCCGCCTCTCTATAGAGGATATCGTGGGCTCGCTGACCCTTGCTGATGAGGACGGTGGCCGATCACATTCGCCTGTCTGGGAAAAGGCTTGCGCTGGCACCTGGCGATATAGACGTCCACGTCATTGAATGAAGCACGTTTTGCCGTGGCAGCATCGCGGCGCTGATCCGGAAGCGAGGTTGGTTTCCGAACGATGACCAGAAATACTAAATTTGTACTAACGTCACCAATTTTGGGTATTAGCATAATATAGTATGCTGTTTTAGGTGAGGCTCTTCAGTGCCGATTGCGCTCTCGCAGGGTTGATGTTTTCGTCGCCCGCAAAGGTCGAGGGGTATTTCCATGGCAACCGAAGGCACCGCAATTTCCAACGAAGCCGCCGCTCTGTCGGCAGAGGCAATCGAATTCCGCAACGCGCCCGACGGCAAGGCTGGCCGCCTGGTTGCGCAGGCCGCTCCCGCAGGCGAGCCGGAACTCATCGACCCCGCGACGGGTGCCCCTGTGAAGGGCGCCGAAACCGCGCCTCAGACAGCGCCCATGCCGACGCAAGTCAGCGCCGATGCTTCGAATATCGTGCATTTGCCTGAGGGCGCGTCGATCGAAAAGATCAAGGTCGTTGGCAGCGATATCGTTTTGGAACAGCCTGACGGTTCCACGATCACCATTCACAACGCGGCATTGAAGGTCCCGACCTTCCTGATCGGCGACGCCGAAATCCCGCGCGAAACCCTAGTGGCGGTGCTCGGGGAAAACGGCATCAACGTCGCGGCCGGCCCCGACGGCAGCATCAGCGTGGTTTCGAACCAGAGCAGCGGCGGCGACTTCGCAGGGGCCAATGGCGATATCGGCGAGGCCGGACCTGTCATCAACTTGCTGGCGCCGACCGCGCTGCAGTTTCCGACGCTTGAGACGACCGAGCTTCTGCCGCCGGCCCTCGATCCCAACGACGCGCCGTCGATCATTCCCGACGGCAACAGCGATCCCGGCGGCATCCTCGTCAGCGACCGGCAGGTCGATGAAGCGGGCCTCGCCAGCGGTTCGCGCGCCGGTGACGGCAGCGCGTCGGTCAAGGGCATCTTCACCATTTCCGATCCGGATGGTGCCGGCGATATCGCCAGCCTGACGATCAACGGCCGGACCTTTCCCATCGGCGGCCTGGTCGGCCAGTCGGTTGCGGGCCAGTTCGGCGTGCTGACCATTACGGCCTACGACCCTGCGACCGGTGTCGCGCAGTATACCTATGAACTGACGAGCGCAGTCACCAGTTCGGGCGTCAACCCTGGTGCCAATGTCGAGCAGGACCGGGATATCTTCACCCTTACGGTCACCGACGGTGACGGGGCCACCGGCACGGCCACGCTGCGCGTGGATGTCGTTGACGACATTCCTGTAATCGGCATCACGAATCCCGAGACGGCTCAAGTTGCCGAAGGGCAGACACTTTCCGGCAACTGGACGCTGACGGCAAGTGCCGACGGCGTCGGCACAGTGGATGTGACGGTTGGCAACACCACGCAGACGCTGACGTTGAGCGCAGGCCAGAAGGTGGAGTTCACGCTTAACGAGGGTACGCTGACGATCAGTGCGGACAAGACCTGGTCGTTCCAAGCGGCGGGCAACCTCAACAATCCGGGCGGCCTCGACGTGACGTTCTCGCTTTCGGCCAAGGACGGTGACAACGACACGACGAGCGACAGCCAGACGATCAAGGTGGTGGACGGCGCCAGTCCGTCGGTTGATCCGCTTGCCGCGTCCGCAGCGCTGACGCTCGATGACCAGAACCTGGCCAACGGCTCGACGCCGGTCGGTGGCGCCGAGACGAGCAGCGGCACGATCGGCTTTGTCGCGGGTTCGGATGCGATCGCGACGATTGCGTTCGGTGATATCAGCGGGCTGACCGGCGTGTTGGTATGGGACCGTGTTTCCGATACCCAGATCATCGGCCGGGCCGGCGGTACGGCTGTCGTCACGCTCGACCTGGTTCGCGCAGGCGATAGCGCGACGGTAACGGCGACTTTGAACGGCAACTACGCCAGCCATTCCGATGACCTTGCAAACCTCGGCCAGGTCAAGGTGGTTGCAACTGATATTGACGGCGACCGGGCCGAAGGCACGGTGACGGTCGCGGTGTCTGACGACATGCCGGTCGCTGCCGCCGACACGGACAGAGTGTCCGAAGATGGCGCTCTCGTTGCAGATGGCAACGTGCTGACCGGTTCGGGGGGCGCGGATGAAAACGGCACTGACGGTGTCAAGGATATCGCAGGGGCCGACGGCGTATCGGTGACGTCCGTTTCATTCGGGAGCACAACAGGTCTGGTCGGCGGTTCGACGGCAGGTCAGTTCGGCACGTTGGTGCTGAATTCCGATGGCAGCTATACCTACACGCTCGACAATGCGACGGCCGGTGTGCAAAGTCTCGCCGCGGGCCAGATGGTGACGGATACGTTCACCTACGAGATCACCGACGGAGACGGTGACAAATCGTCAACCACGGTAACGATTACGATCACCGGCACGAATGATGCTCCAATCATTACCTCTGGTGTGCAGAGCGGTGCGGTCACGGAGATCGCCGACAATGCCACTGGCGAGAACACGGTTACGCACACGCAGGGCGGCACGGTCGGCTTTTCCGACGTCGATACGCTGGATCAGCACAGCACCAGCTTCACGTCGGGTGGCAACGGCTATCTCGGCACCTTCTCGCTCGGGACGGTCGATCAGGCCGGCGACAAGGTTGGCTGGAATTTCGAGATTGCCGACAGCGTTCTCGACTCGCTTCAGGCCGGCCAGATCCTGACGCAGACCTATGACGTGACTATCAATGACGGTAATGGGGGGACGGCGACCCAGACCGTGACGATCACGATCACCGGCACCAACGACGCCCCGATCATCACCTCGGGCGTGCAGAGCGGTGCTGTCACGGAGATCGCCGACAAGGCGACGGGTGAGAACACGGTCACACACACGCAGGGCGGTGCGGTCGGCTTTTCCGATGTCGACACGCTCGACACGCACACGGCCAGCTTCAAGGCGAACGGCAACGGTTACCTCGGCACCTTTGCGCTCGACCCGCTGAACCAGGCAACTGATCAGGTCGGCTGGAGCTTCAAGGTCGCCGACAGCGTGCTCGACTCGCTGCAGGCTGGCCAGACGCTGACGCAGACCTATGATGTCACCGTCGATGACGGCAAGGGCGGCACGGCGACCCAGACGGTGACGATCACGATCACCGGTACGAATGATGCCCCGGTAATCACGTCCGGTTGGCAGCTCGGCGGCGTGATGGAGCGCTTTGACGGTTTTCCGGGCGAGAACACGGTCACGCACACGCAGGACGGCACGATCGGCTTTCGCGACGTCGATACGCTCGACACGCACACGGCGAGCTTCACGGCGGGCGGTAACGGCTATCTTGGTACCTTCTCGCTCGATCCTCTGAACCAGGCAACCGACAAGCTTGGCTGGAACTTCCAGGTTGCCGACAGCGTGCTCGACTCGCTGCAGGCCGGCCAGATCCTGGTGCAGACCTACGACGTCACCGTCGATGACGGCCACGGCGGCACGGCGACCCAGACGGTGACGATCGTGATCGCCGGCACGAACGATGCACCAGTCATTACCTCGGGTGTGCAGAGCGGCGCTGTTACGGAGATCGCCGACAAGGCGACTGGCGAGAATACGGTGACGCACACGCAGGACGGCGCGGTGAGGTTTACCGACGTCGATACGCTCGACACCCACAGCGCCAGCTTCTTGCCGCAGGGCCGTGGTTATCTCGGTACCTTCTCGCTGGATGCGGTCGATCAGGCAGCGGACAAGATCGGCTGGAACTTCAAGGTCGCCGACGGCGTGCTGGACTCGCTACAGGCCGGCCAGACGCTGACGCAGAAGTACACCGTGTTCGTCAATGACGGCCATGGCGGTATTGCGGCACAGACCGTTACGATCGTGATCACCGGCACGAACGATGCGCCGGTCATCACCTCGGGTGCGCAGAGTGCCACGGTCACGGAGCGCGGCGACGGTGCGGCCGGCGAGAACTCAGTGGTGCACGTCAACGCCGGCAAGGTGGCTTTCGCCGATGTCGATACGCTGGATGTCCACAGCGCCAGCTTCAAGGCGAACGGCGAAGGCTATCTCGGCAAGTTCGCGCTCGACCCGGTCAACCAGTCCGGCAACTCGGTCGGCTGGACTTTCAAAGTCGCCGACGGCGTCATCGACTCGCTGCAGTCTGGCCAGACGCTGACGCAGACCTACGACGTGACTATCAATGACGGTAAGGGCGGCACGGCGATCCAGACCGTGACGATCACGATCACCGGTACCAACGATGCACCGATCATCACCTCGGGCGTGCAGAGCGGTGCGGTCACGGAGATCGCCGACAAGGCGACGGGTGAGAACACGGTCACACACACGCAGGGCGGTGCGGTCGGCTTTTCCGATGTCGACACGCTCGACACGCACACGGCCAGCTTCAAGGCGAACGGCAACG
>JAESGS010001032.1_pt1 | contig 10662 bp, 7 predicted proteins | sample 9269761 | NCBI WGS metagenome assembly JAESGS01 (sample SAMN15741799, study PRJNA653493) | algae metagenome | isolation source: Cyanosarcina radialis HA8281-LM2 and co-occurring heterotrophs from damp... | place: USA: Makauwahi cave, Hawaii | collected 2011-01-06 | reverse complement strand
ATTCGACGCTCGACATCAAGGACTACAAGCTGCGTTACAACCAGACGCTTGCCGCGGTCGACGAAGGGATCGGCGCGATCATCAAACAGCTTCAGGATCAGGGGCTGCTCGACAACACGATCATCATGATGATGGGCGACAATGGCTTCATGTTCGGCGAACATGGGCTGATCGACAAGCGCAATGCCTATGAGGAATCGATGCGCGTGCCGCTGATCGCGTTCAGCGGCGGCATGACGAAGGGACGCGTGGTCAACGATATCGTCGCGAATATCGACATTGCGCCGACGTTCCTGGCGCTGGCCGGGGCGAAGACCGATGCCCGAATCGACGGGATGAGCTTCGCCGATCAGCTGATGGGGCGCCCGCACCCGGGCAAATGGCGCGATGCGCTGAATTACGAATATTATTGGGAGTATAATTACCCGCAGACGCCAACCACCTTTGCGCTGCGCGGCGACCGTTACAAATATATCCAGTATCACGGCGTTTGGGATACCGAGGAGCTTTACGACCTTCAGGGCGACCCGAAGGAAATGCGCAACCTGATCGCCGACCCATCGCTGAAGAATATTGTCCGCACAATGCGCGCGGCACTGTTCGCCGGGCTCCATCCGGAAGAGGGACGCTCCTACGTCACCTTCACCGAGCGGAACGGCGAAGGCGCGGTGCTGCGCAACCGCAAGGGCGCCAAGGCGGCCGGCTTCCCCGACCGCTGGATACGGAACGGCGACGAGGCCGACCTACGCGACAACCTCAAGACCGAGGGCGGCAAGAAAGAGAGCACGTCCGAATGACGCGCCTGCTCGCGGGGCTGGCCGCGCTGACGCCGCTATTGCTCGGCGGTTGCGCTGAAACCCCTCCCCCCGCCGCCGCGGCGCGTGTACCCGCACGGCCGAACATCATCCTCATCACCGCCGAGGATCTGAGCCCGCGCTTCGGCTCCTACGGCGACAGTGTCGCGGTCACGCCGAACGTCGACCGGCTCGCGGCCGAGGGCGTGCGCTTTACCCGCGCCTTCACCACGGCGGGCGTTTGCGCGCCATCGCGCTCGGCGCTGATCACCGGGGTCAGCCAGGAAACGCTGGGCACGATGCACATGCGCACGCGCGATTATGGCGCCAAGATGAAAGAGGGCTTCCCTTATGAGGCGGTCCCGCCCGCCGAAGTGAAAGCCTTTCCCGAACTGCTCCGCGCCGCGGGCTATTATACGGTCAACGACCAGAAGACCGATTACCAGTTCGGCGATCCCTTCACCGTCTGGGACCAGAACCGAGACGAGGCCAATTGGAACGCCCGCAGGCCGGGCCAGCCCTTCTTCCTGATGTTCAACCATGAACATACGCACGAAAGCCGGACCTGGCCGCTGGATACCGATGCGAAACTGCACCCGTCGGTTCCCCATGTCATGAAGCAGAACGCCAGGCTCGACGCGGAAAAGACGTTCGCGCCGACCGATCCGGCGCAGGTCCGGGTCCCCGCCTATTTTCCCGATACGCCGGTCGTCCGCGCCAATATCGCGCGCGAATATGACAATGTCCGCGCGATGGACGCCGCGGTCGGCCGCCTTCTCGACCGGCTGCGCAGCGAGGGCCGTTTCGACGACAGCATCATCATTTTCATGACCGATCATGGCGACGGGCTCCCCCGCGGCAAGCGCACCATCTTCGACAGCGGCACGCAGGTGCCATTCATCATCCGCTTTCCTGACAAAAGATATGCCGGGACGGTGCGCGGCGACCTTGTCAGCGCGATCGACCTCGCCCCGACCTTCCTCCATTGGGCGAAGGCGCCGGTGCCGAAGTGGATCCAGGGCCGCGACCTGTTCGGCGGCAAAGCCCCCGATGCCATCTATATGGGCGGCGACCGGTTCGACGAGGTGCCGCAACGGTTTCGCGGCGTTCGCGAAGCGCGATATCATTATATCCGCTATTATTCCGACCTGCCGGTGATCCCGTCGCTCGCTTATCAGAACGTCAATCCGATCATGCGCGAATGGCGCCGGCTGCTCGCTGCTGGCGGCCTGACCCCGCTGCAACGATCTTATCTTGAGGGGCCCGCCGCGCGCGAGATGCTGTTCGACACGGCGTCCGATCCCGACGAAGTAACCAACCTAGCGGGCGATCCGAAATTCGCCGCCGTCAGGAAACGTCTCTCGGCGAAACTCGACCGCTGGATCGCAGCGAGCGGCGATCAGGGGCGCGACAGCGAGGCGGTGATGACCGAGCGCATGTGGCCCGGCGGCAAGCAGCCCATGACCGAGCCGGTTACTGCGTGTCGCGCGGCGACCGGCAAGATCCGCCTCGCCTCTCCGACACCGGGCGCGTCGATCGGATGGGGCGGCAGCGACGGCAAGACCAACCTCTATGCCGGTCCGTTGAACGCCGATGCTCCCTTCGCATCGCGCGCCATTCGCTATGGCTACAAGCCCAGCGACGCGGTTACCGTCGATCCGTCGAAGGTGCCGGCGTGCTGAGCCGCGGACCGTAGCGCAGCGCAAAGAAGGCGATCGCCGCAAAGCAGAGCGCCGGCACCCACAGTGCGCCGGCAAGCGAGGATCGGTCGGCGACCTCGCCGAAGATCAACGGCACGACCCCGCCACCAACGATACCGGTGCACAGCCAGCCCGCAGCCTTCGCCCGCGCCTGTGCCTCGAGGTCGGCGCTGGCGATCGCGAAGATCGTCGGGAACTGCGGCCCTGCAAACAGGCCGACAGCCAAGATCGCCACCGCCGCGGCACCTCCGCTGGCCGTACTCGCGACGAGGCACAGCAGCGCGGCGAGGAGAGCGGTCGCGGCAAGCACATTCTGGCGATCGAAGCGCAGCAGCACCGGGACCGACGAGAAGCGACCCGCGAGCATCCCGAGCCAGAACAGGGCGACGAGCGCCGCCGCGGCGTCGCGCGAGATCGCAAGTCCCTCTTCGAGAAAATTGACGAGCGTGGTCGTGATCGCGACCTCGGCCCCCACATACAGGAAGATCGCGGCCACGCCGGCGCGAAGCCGGGCGGTTTCGACCGGCCCGAGCGCCCGCCCCGTCTCTTCGGGCCGGGGCGACTGTGCGCTGTCATTCTCGCGCAGTGTCAGCCGTGCGAGCAGCGCGAGCATCAGAACAAAGACTGCGACGCCGACGAACAATATGCGGACCGGCTCCAGCGCGCTGTCGGGGGTACCAAGGAAAGCGACGCCCGCGATCAGCGGCGCCGCGACCGTGCCCAGCGAATTGAAGCCTTGCGCAAAGGTCAGATTGCCCGAAGCGCTGCGCAAATGCCCCTCGACCGCCGCAAGCGGGTTCGCGGACACCTGAAGCAATGTCACCCCGCTCGCGAGAACGAAGATCGACGGCAGCAACGCGACGAATTCGCCGGCGTATGTCGCCGCCGCCAGCCCGAGCGCGCCAAGCCCCATCAGCACAAGGCCGAGCATCGCGCCGTTGCGGAAACCGATGCGCGCGGTGATCGCCCCACCGACGCGCGAAAAGAGCAGATAAGTGATGAAGAAGGCCGACTGGACGAGCAGCGCGTCGCGATAGCCGAGCTCGAACGCTGCCTTGAAATGCGGCACCGTCATCCGGACGAGTACGCCGACAACACCCCATGTCAGGAACACGGCGAGCAACGTGATCCGCCCGGCGATTCCCAGCCGGTAGTTCACTGGGCCTTCGGCGCTGAGCCCGTCGATTCGCGGACAATCAGCTCATAATCGAGCTGGACGTTGTCGAGCGTCGCGCCTTCAGGGTCACGCTGATACTCGATGACCTTGCGGGCTGCGGTCGCCGCCATGTCGGCGACGGGTTGGCGAATGGTCGTCAGCGGCGGCCACATCGCCGACGCCGTCGCGGCGTCGTCGAATCCCGCGACCGATATGTCGCCGGGGACAGCATAGCCCCGGCGCTGCACCGCGATCAGCGCGCCCGCCGCCATGTCGTCATTGCTCGCGAAGATCGCCGTCGGCGGTTTGGCGAGACCGAGAAGCCTGTCAGCACAGACGAGCCCCGATCGCATCTGGAAATCACCCTGTTCGACGAGCGCATCGTCGAATGCGATTCCGGCTGCTGCAAGCGCGTCGGTGTAGCCCTGCAGGCGGTTCTGTGTCGTCGCCGTCCCCGCTCGCCCCTTGATGAAGCCGATCCGCTGGTGGCCGAGTTCGATCAGGTGGCGCGTCATGGCGCGCGACGCGCCTCGGTCGTCCATCGACACGCCGAACCCCAAGGTGAGTTCGCGGCTCGGCGAGATGCGCGCGAAGGGGCGATTGAGCTTCGACAGCGCGGCCAGCACCGTCGGATCGTCGCAAAGCGGCGGCGGCACGATCACGCCGTCGAGATTGCCCTGGATGACCAGTTGCGTGATCGCCGCCCCCAGCCCCTTGCCGTTGCGATCGAGCGGTTCGAACACGAGCTGATAGCCCTGCTCTTTCACCGCCTGCTGCGCGCCGATCAGGAGGTCGAAGGTATAGCTAGGGTTCGGGTTGTCGAACACGAGCCCTAGCATGAACGAACGCGAACCCGTGGTGCTGCGCGCCGAAATCGTCGGGCGATAATTAAGCTGCTCAATCGCAGCGCGGACCGACTTGCGCGTTTCCTCACTGACATTGGGTTCCTGCCGCACGACGCGCGACACTGTCTTGATCGAAACGTCCGCGAGGCGCGCAACATCGGTGATCGTCGAACGACGCACCTGGGTGTCATGGCTCTCCCCGTCGGACATGCTTCCCCTTCGCATCAGCAGGACAATTTCCGTCCGCGCGCCGGGCCGAGGCCCAAGCTGGCTAGTTGGATAGCGAAGCGGCCGTCGGTGGCAAGCATCAGCGGCATGTCGACATTCGAAAAATCGACATTCGGGCCCACGAAACATTTGAGCGGAACGCTGATTTCCTCCCACTGGCCGACCGAAAGCTGATTCAACACCGGGGTCAGGTCCACGCTTCCATTTTTCGGCACGGTGCCGAAGCTCGCAGTCACATTGGCGGTCGGAGCTTCCAGCATCGACAACGAAAGGACCACCGATTCGTCCTCGGCGACTCGCTTCGACATGTCGACGTCGTTGTAACCGAGAACGAACATCTTGCCGGCGCCCTTGCCCGACCAGCGCGCGATCTTCGTATCTTCCTGCCGGTTGCGGTCCGCACTTTCAAAGCTGACCGCCCCGGTCCGACTGGTGACGTAGCGGTCGCCCTCGGTCTTGAGCCGCGCCTCCGCGCTGTCGCCGAGATAGACGCGCCACGGCGCGATCGCGCGGCCTTCGGAGAAGAAAATGCCGTTGCTCGCCGCGCGCAGCATGTCGGCCGAAATGCCGGGATCTTCGGACAGCTCGGCGAGCGGCTTGCGGCCCGCCAGCGACAGGCCGTATCCGACCGGGAATAACGGGTCATAGCCCTTATCGCCCTTGTTCAAACCGTTCTGGCTCGCAAGCTTCGGCCAGGAGAAGGACAGGCGCCCGGTGAAATCATACGCCGGCCCGCCATCGGCGTCGGCGACGATCAGGTCGGCGACCGCGCGCCCCCCCTCGGTCCCGGGAAGAAATGCGGCAACCATTGCGTCGCTCGCGTTCAATTGCGGGTTGATCCACAGCGGCCGGCCACTGAGGAAGATACCAATAGTCGGGATGCCGGCCGCCTTCAGCTTGCGGATCGCGGCCAGATCGGGATCGCTGTCGGCCGCCTTGTAGATCACGCTTTCGCGGTCGCCCTGATATTCGGCGTAGGGAGTCTCGCCGAAGACAACGACGGCATAATCGGGCTTGTCGGTGAAGCTGCCGTCGCGGCTGAGCGCCGCCGAGCCGCCATTCGCGTCGAGCGCCGCCTTGAGACCCGCGTAGACGCTCGTCGAGCCCGGGAAATCCTTGTTGGTGAGACCGGTACCCTGCCAGTTCATCGACCAGCCGCCGACCAGCATCGACACATTGTCCGCGCCTGCGCCCGCGACGAGCACCTTCGAATTGGCCGGGAACGGCAGGATCTTCGGGTCGTCTTTGAGGAGCACCATCGACTGGCGTGCCGCGCGGCGCGCGATCTCGCGGTGCTCGGCGGTACCGATATGCTGCTGACCCGCGAAAGCGCGGGCCGATGGCTTCGGCGCGTCGAACAGCCCGGCGCGTTCCTTGACACGCAGGATGCGGCGCACGGCGTCGTCGAGCCGTGCCGCCGGGATCGTGCCGTCCTTCGCCTGCTTGACCAGATTGCCATAGAGCGCCTTCCAGTCGACCGGGATCATATACATGTCGACCCCCGCGAGCAGCGCGTCGGGGCAATTGCCGTTTGTGCAGCCCGGAATCAGCGCATGGCCGTTGAAGTCGCCGACGACGAAGCCGTCGAAGCCGCCGTGATCCTTGAGCATTGAGGTCAGAAGCGGCCCGTGACCGTGCATGCGCACCCCGTTCCATTTCGAGTAGGAGGCCATGATCGTCTGCGCCCCGGCCTGCAGCGTCGGGACATAGGGCGCAAAGTGAATGTCGCGCAGCTCGGCCTCGGGCACCACCGCATCGCCCTGATCGCGTCCGTTCTGCGTTCCGCCGTCGGCGACGAAATGCTTGGCGGTCGCGATGATCGAGCCGGAGGGGAAGAATTTGCCCTTGGGATCGCCCTGCAATCCCTGAGTATAGGCGGCACCGAGCTTGCCCGCGATAGCCGGATCTTCCGAAAAGCCCTCATAGGTCCGGCCCCAGCGGTCGTCGCGCGGGATCGACAGCGCGGGAGCAAAAGTCCAGTCGGTCCCGATCGCCGCACTTTCGACCGCAGTGACGCGGCCGACCTCGACCATCAACTTGGGATCGTTGGCTGCGCCAAGCCCAATATTGTGGGGGAAGATCGTGCCGCCGAACACCGAATTATTGCCATGGACCGAATCGATCCCCCAGATGATCGGCACGCCGACGCCGCCATCGGCCTTGTCGGTCGAGGCGGTCCAGAAGGCGTCGGCCATCTTTAGCCATTCGGCGGCGGACGCATGGATATTCTTGTTCGGGCGGCCGTTGCCGCCGTTCAGTACCGACCCGATGTGATATTGCTTCACCTCTTCGGGGGTGATGTTCATGATCTCAGGCTGGAGGAGCTGGCCCACCTTCTCCTCGACGCTCATCCGCTTCAGGATCGCATCGATACGCTTTTCGGTCTTGGCGCGGGCGCTTGCGGGGACCGCCGAGCCGATCACTGGCCATTTCGCGACATCGAGTTTTACCTCACTGGCGGGCAGTTTTGCCGCGCCGTCCTTCGCGGCCGCGCCGGCAGCGAAGCCAACCGCAACCAGCGGCAGCGTCACGAGCACCCAGCGCGCGGGACGAGAAACCTTCGACATCACATTCTCCCTTTTGCCGGTGTTCCGGCATTGCGGCACGCAGCTTTGCGACAAAACTGCGACAATTCCGCGATTGACAATGTTGTCTATTTAAGGAATGACCAAGCTAGTCAAGACAAAAATGGAACTGGAAGAGTATGCCCAGATTGCTTCCCCTGCTGCGTTCGACCTCGCTTGCGACCGCGGGCCTTGCTTTCGCCGCCTGCGCAATCACCGGCACCGCCGCGGCGCCGGCACCCGCCGCCGCGACCGAGCAGGCCCCCGCCCCCAAGGCGAAGGGAAAGCCCAACATCCTCTTCATCATGATCGACGACCTGCGCCCTGATCTCGGCATCTACGGCCATCCGACCGCGCAGACACCCAATATGGACGCGCTAGGAAAATCGGGCCTTGTCTTCGAAAATGCCTTTGTCAGCCAGGCCGTCTGCGGACCGTCGCGCGCCGCGCTGATGACCGGCCTTCGTCCCGACACCACCGGGATCACCGACCTGCAGACGCCGGTCGACAAGGCGGTGCCCGACGCCGTGACGCTGACCGACCTGTTCAAACGCGCGGGCTACGGCACATATGGTTATGGCAAGATCTATCACCACACCGACGACAACGCCGACGGGTGGACGGTCCGCAAGCCCGACATGGAAAAGGTACTGCAGCGCCAGAAGCGGAAGGATGGTGAGGAGAAGGTGGCGGTCGGACGCGCTGCCAGCGCTGACGACCTGCCCGACACGGTCAACGTCAACCTCGCGCTCGAACAATTGCCGAAACTCGCCAAGAGCGGCGAGCCCTTTTTCATGGCAGTCGGCATCCACCGCCCGCACCTTCCCTTCATTTCACCGAAGAGCGACTGGGATCGCTACACTGCGGCCAAGGTCCCGCCCCCGATCAATCCCGAAGGACAGAAAGGCGCGCCGCCGTGGGCGTTGGTCGCCTATGAGGTCTGGAACTATCCCGACACCAAGCCCTTCCAGCCCAACATGCCAAAGGACAAGGCCGACGAGCTGCGCTGGGGCTATCTCGCTGCGGTCAGCTATGCTGACGACCTCGTCGGCCGCCTGATGGCAACGCTCAAACAGCAGGGTCTCGACGACAATACGATTGTCGTCCTGTGGGGCGATCATGGCTGGAAGCTCGGCGACCATGCCAAATGGTCGAAGCACAGCACTGCGAACATCGACATCCATATCCCGCTGATTGTCCGCGCGCCGGGCGAAACCAAAGCCGGAAGCCGGTCGAGGGCGATTGTCGAGACCGTCGACATCTATCCGACGCTCGCCGAACTCGCGGGTCTCAGCGCACCCGCCAATCTTGAAGGGCTTTCGATGGTGCCGGTGCTCGAACAGCCCGGCCGCGCATGGAAGCAGGCGGCCTTCGCGCAATATGGCCGCAACGGCGGCATCACCGAGGGCAATGGCGCGCTGACGGGCTATACGGTTCGCACCGATCGTTACCGCTATACCGGCTGGGTCAACACCTCCGGCAAGCTGGTGCGCAGCGAGCTTTACGACCTGCAGAAGGACCCGGCCGAAAGCGTCAACCGCGCCGACGATCCGGCGTACAAGAGCGCCGTCGCCGAGCTTGAATCCGTCCGCAAGGGCGGATGGAAACCCGTGCGCGAACGGGTTGGACGCTGAGTCACGTAAATGCCGCGCGGAACGCGACATTCTGCGACAAATTCGTACAGCATTGGCATCAGATGCGGGGGTCAAGCTGCTAGGGAAAAGGCCGTCATAAAAAAGGAGAAACTCCATGATCGCCACCCTCCCCACCCTGCTTCTTTCGGCCGTCGCCACGCAAGCGGCGCCTCCCGCCACCCCCACCTTTTTCGAGCACGACGGCCAACGCTATCGTGTGGTCGATTTCCAGCGCGGCGAAAACCGGATCATCCGGGGCAAGCGCAGCGATGGTACGAAGTTCCGCTTCGTCGTGCGCGGCGGCCAGGTGACGGGTGTGGTCGACGACCAGCCGGTCGAATTTCCGGTCGCCGACGCCCGCTGACCGGACAGGCGGGGTTCAGCCTGCCCAATATAAGATCATCGCCAAATATCGGGATTAACCAGAGGATTTCACATGCGTAAATTGACTATAGCCTTCACCGCAATCGCCCTTGTAGCAGGCACGGCTCACGCCCAGGAAGGACGCGGCAAAATGTTTGCCAAGTTCGACGCCAACGCCGATGGCCAGCTCGACGAGAGCGAGGTCACCGCGCTGCTCAAGGCGCGCGCGGAAAAGAAGGGCCAGCCCGAGATCGCCGATCCGAAGAAGGTGAAGCGCTTCATCAAAAAGGCCGACACCGACGGCAATGGCACCGTCAGCCAAGCAGAGATGCAGGCCGCGGCCGCTGCGAAGCAAGCCGCGCCCGCCGGTGGTGGTGAAGCCGAATAACCTCCGCTCTTTCGAGGTCATTAAAAAGGGGCCGGCGATCATCGTGATCCCCGGCCCCTTTCTTGTGGCCGGATCCGCAGCGACCATGCTGATCCGGCGGGGGTGTCCTTAATTCTTGATGCGGATACCGAACAGGATACGGCGATCGTTTACGCGATAGGAGAGCAATCGCTCCTCGATTTCCTGATAGCGCAGCTCAGGTTCGTTGAGCAGGTTGAGCCCCTCGACGCTGACGCTGATGTTCGGCGTGATGTCATAGCTGATCGATGCATCGAACTGACCATAGGCCTTGGCGAACGACGCCTGATTGGTGTCGGTACGCTCATCATAGAATTTGCTGCGCCAGTTATACGCAGCACGCGCCTGGAAACCCCATTTCTCGAAATAGCCGATGAGGTTATAGCTGTGCTTCGACAGATCCTGCACTGGCAGCACCGTGCCGCCCGCGCTGATCGACCCGCCGCTCGCATCGACATAGGTATAATTGGCGATAAAGCCGAGCCCGTCGAGCGGCGACGGAAGGAAATCGAGGCTCTGCTGCCAGCCCACCTCGACACCCTTGACCTTCGCACCGCCGACGTTGAGCGGCTGTTCGAGCCGGGTGCGATCCTGGCCGACGAGACAGCCGTCGTTTCCGGGTGTCGTCTCCAGACCGCCTTGCGGCGTGGGAAGGCAGGTTTCGGTGATGCCTCCTTCGATCCGCTGGACGAAGTCCTTGTAGAAGAAGGCGGCAGAGATCAGGTTCGCCTTGCCGAAATATTTTTCGATCGAAAGGTCGAACTGCTTGACCTCCTGCGGTTCGAGCAACGGGTTCCCGCCCTTTGCGCGATCGAAGGAATCGCTAATCACGATCGTAGGCGCCGAATCGAGTATGGAGGGCCGCGCGATCGATTTCGCCGCGGCGATTCGCACATAAAGGCGGTTTGCCGGCTCAAAGGTCAGGTTCATACTCGGCAAAAATTTCGAATAGCTGTTGCCGATCGTCACCGG
>JAESGS010001031.1_pt1 | contig 10663 bp, 9 predicted proteins | sample 9269761 | NCBI WGS metagenome assembly JAESGS01 (sample SAMN15741799, study PRJNA653493) | algae metagenome | isolation source: Cyanosarcina radialis HA8281-LM2 and co-occurring heterotrophs from damp... | place: USA: Makauwahi cave, Hawaii | collected 2011-01-06 | reverse complement strand
CGACATGAAGCCTTCAAGGATCCAGACCGCGAGCGGCACGTTGAACAAGCAGTGCGCAAGGGCAACCGCGATGTGCGTGTCGATCAGGCCGAAGGCCGAATAGAGCTGGAAGAAGGGCAGCGCGAAGACGGCCGGCGGCGCCATGCGGTTGGTCAAGAGCCAGAAGAACAGGTGCTTGTCGCCGAGGAAGCGGTAGCGCGAGAAGGCATAGGCCGCCGGCAGCGCTGCCGTCACCGAGATCACCGTGTTCATGACGACGTAGATGATCGAGTTGATGTAGCCGTTGTACCAGGAGGGATCGGTGAAGATCACCTCATAGTTCCGGAGCGTCGGATTGACCGGCCAGAGCGAGAAGGTGCTGAGGATCTCGCTCGTTTCCTTGAAGCTCATGTTGACGAGCCAATAGATCGGCAGGAGCAGGAAGACGATGTAGACCGTCGGCACCAGCCAGGAGAGGCGTTCGGTAAGCGGTTGTTTTTGCATTTTGTTTCTCCTCCCGCCTTTGTCAGCCCTGCGCGTCGCTCGTGGTCATCACGGTGTAGAAGATCCACGAGAGCAGCAGGATGATGAGGAAGTAGATGATCGATAGCGCTGCCGCCGGACCGAGGTCGAACTGGCCGATGGCCGTCTTGACGAGGTCGATGGACAGGAAGGTTGTCGAGTTGCCGGGACCGCCGCCGGTGACGACGAAGGGCTCGGTATAGATCATGAAGCTGTCCATGAACCGCAGCAGGAAGGCGATCAAAAGCACGCGCTTCATCTTCGGCAGCTGGATGTAGCGGAACACCGACCAGCGCGAGGCGCCGTCGATCTTGGCCGCCTGGTAATAGGCGTCGGGGATCGAGACGAGGCCGGCATAGCAGAGCAGCACAACGAGGCTCGTCCAGTGCCAGACGTCCATGACGATCAGCGTGACCCAGGCGGCAACGGGGTTCTGCACGTAATTGTAGTTGATTCCGATCGCTTCGAGCGTGCGGCCGAGCAGGCCGATGTCGACGCGGCCGAAGACCTGCCAGATGGTGCCGACGACGTTCCACGGGATCAAGAGCGGCAGCGCCATCAGGACGAGGCAGACCGGTACGCCGAGACCCTTCTTCGGCATGTTGAGCGCGATGATGATGCCGAGCGGGATTTCGATCGCCAGAATGATCGCCGAGAAGATCAGGTTTCGGCTGAGCGCGTCCCAGAAGCGGTCGGACGTCAGCACCTGCACGTACCAGTCGGTGCCGGCCCAGAAGAACTGGTTGTTACCGAAGGTGTCCTGGACCGAATAGTTGACGACAGTCATCAGCGGGATGACGGCCGAGAAGGCGACCAGCACGAGGACCGGCAGCACCATGAACCAGGCCTTGTTGTTCCAGGTTTTCTCCATGGTCAGGCCTCCTCGCCGACGCGCCAGGAATCGGCGTAGATGTTGATGGCTTTCGGATCGAAGGTGACGCGCGGCTCGGCGGGGATCTCGCCGTCTTCATCGACGATGATCGAGATCGGCTGGTCGGCAAAACGGGCGCGCACGATCTTGTGGCGGCCGATATCCTCGACCTTGGTGATGGCGACCGGCATGCCTTCGCGACCGAGCGAGACGAATTCCGGGCGGATGCCGAGCTCGGTCTTGGCGCCGGCCTTGACCTTGGGCTGGAAGGTGAGGCCCAATTGCTCGCCGCCGATCGTCGCCGTGCCGCCGTCGAGCTTGACCGGCAGCACGTTCATGCCCGGCGAGCCGATGAAGTAGCCGACAAAGGTGTGGCGCGGGCGCTCGAAGAGCTCTGCCGGCGTGCCGATCTGCACGATCTGGCCGTCATACATGACGACGACCTTGTCGGCGAAGGTCAGCGCCTCGGTCTGGTCGTGGGTGACGTAGACCATGGTGAAGCCGAACTGCTTGTGCAGGCGCTTGATCTGCGAGCGCAGCACCCACTTCATTTCCGGGTCGATAACGGTCAGCGGTTCGTCGAAGAGGATCGCGCTGACGTCGTTGCGCACGAGGCCGCGGCCAAGCGAGATCTTCTGCTTCTGGTCGGCGGTCAGGCCCCGAGCCGTCTTCTTCGCCCAGCCGCCAAGACCGATCATCTCGATCGTTTCCTTGACGCGGCGGTCGACCTCGGCCTCCGGCACATGCCGGTTGCGCAAGGGGAAGGCCAGATTGTCGTAGACGGTCATCGTGTCGTAGATGACGGGGAACTGGAACACCTGGGCGATGTTGCGTTCCTGGGTCGACAGATGCGTCACGTCCTTGCCGTCGAAGAGGATCTCGCCTTCGGACGGGTTGATCAGGCCGGAGATGATGTTGAGCAGCGTGGTCTTGCCGCAGCCGGAGGGACCGAGCAGCGCGTAGGCGCCGCCGTCGTTCCACTCGTGGTGCACTTCCTTCAGCGCGTAGTCGTTTTCCGACTTCGGCTTGGCGCCATAGGCGTGGCGGATATGGTTGAGATTGATGCGTGCCATGTTTTCCTCCCAGCGCCTCCTTTAGGCCGTGCCGCCGATGGCGCGTCCGTCCGGCCCGAAGGCCATGAGATGGCGGGTATCGACGAAGACCTCGAGGGTCGCGTCGGGTTCGATGTCGTGAATGCCCGGCGCCAGCATCACCCAGCGCGCATTGGCAAAACCGACGTGAATGAAGCTTTCGGAGCCGGCAATTTCGGAGATCGCCGTCTTCACCGTCAGCGCATCGCCACCGCCCTGCGGGCGGTCAAACGACAGGTGATGCGGCTGGAAGGCGACAGTGCAGGGACCGTCGGCGATGCCAGCCAGATGTGCCGGGACGGTGAGCACAGACTTGCCGTCGAGCGTGAAGGCCGAGCTTGATTTGACCAGCTCGATGCAGTTCAGCGGCGGATCGGCGAAAGTCCGGGCGGTGATCAGGTCGACCGGGCGGCGATAGACGTCGATCGTCTTGTCGAACTGGGTGATGCGACCCTGGCTGAGGGCTGCGGTGTTGCCGCCGAGCAGCAGCGCTTCCGAAGGCTCGGTCGTCGCATAGACAAAGATGGCGCCGGAGGCGGCGAAGATCTTCGGCAGTTCCTCGCGCAGTTCCTCGCGCAGCTTGTAGTCGAGGTTGGCGAGCGGTTCGTCGAGCAGCACCAGATCGGCGTTCTTGACGATGGCGCGGGCAAGTGCCGTGCGCTGCTGCTGGCCACCCGAGAGGTTCAAGGGCGTGCGGTCGAGATAAGGCGTCAGCTTCAGCAGATCGGCCGCCTTGCGCACCTCGCGGTCGATCGTGGCTGTGTCGGCGCCGCTGATGCGCATCGGCGAGGCGATGTTTTCGTAAACGGTCATCGCCGGATAGTTGATGAACTGCTGGTAGACCATGGCGACCGAACGCTTCTGCACCGGCAGGCCGGTGACGTCGGCGCCGTCGAAAAGGAGCGAACCGGAGGCGGGCTTGTCGAGACCGGCCATCAGCCGCATCAGCGACGTCTTGCCGGAAAGGGTCGGTCCGAGCAGAACGTTCAGCGACCCCCTCTCCAGCACCAAGTCGGTCGGGTAGATATGCGTCTCCCCGCCCACGACCTTGGATATCTTCTTCATTTCAAGCATTGAATTCTCCACCCAGCCTGTCGGCAGTCCGAGCGTTTTCCACCCCAGCGCGGAAACGCTCTATCTCATCGGTCTTCTGCATTTCCGGGCGCGCGCCCGTATTGGAAATGCATTGAATGCGAGCGTTTTCAGGCGGCTGCGTTGGCCGCGCCTCGCATGTATTCCTCCAGCGCTGTCGCCTCGCCCGGCGTCAGCTTCAATCCCAGTTTCGTGCGCCGCCACAGCACGTCCTCGGCGTGCCGTGCCCATTCCTGCGTCATCAGCCACTTGACCTCGGCCTCGTAGAGATCGGCACCGAAATGGTGGCCGAGACTGGCCTCGTTCGACGCCGAACCCAGAAGCGCTGCGGCGCGCGTGCCATAGAGGCGCACGAGGCGGCGGGCATGCTGGGGCGCAAGGAAGGGATATTGCTTCCGCAGTCTTGCGACTTCGTCGGCATAGCCATGAGCGGGAAAATCGCCGCCCGGAAGCCTGGAGCCGGCGGTCCATTTCGAACCCTTGACGCCGATCGCCTCGCCGATCTTTTCCAGCGCGGATTCGCCGAGGCGGCGATAGGTCGTGAGCTTGCCGCCGAAGACGTTGAGCAGCGGTGCCGCACCCTTGTCGCCCTCGACCCGCAGCACGTAGTCGCGCGTCGCTTCCTGCGCCTTGCTGGCGCCGTCGTCGTAAAGCGGGCGAACGGCCGAATAGGTCCAGACGATGTCGTCCTTTTCCACCGGTTCGAGGAAATACTCGCTTGCTGCCTGGCAAAGATAGTCGACCTCGGCATCGCTGATGCGCACGTCGCCCGGGTTGCCGGTGTAGTCGCGATCGGTGGTGCCGATCAGCGTGAAGTCTTCTTCGTAAGGGATGGCGAACATGATGCGGCCATCCGGGTTCTGGAAGAAATAGGCACGCGGATCGTCGAACTTTTTCTTCACGACGATGTGGCTGCCCTGAACGAGGCGGACATTGTGCACGTCGTTCTTGCCGAGCGCCCCCGAGAGAACCGCGTCGACCCAGGGGCCGGCGGCATTGATGAGCATGCGGGCCTTGAGCGTCTTGCGTTCGCCGGTTGCCTGGTTCTCGGTTTCGATGGTCCAGAGCCCACCGTCGCGACGTGCGGCGACGACGCGGGTACGGGCCATGATGACGGCGCCGCGGTCGGCAGCGTCGCGGGCATTCAAGACTACCAGACGGGCGTCGTTGACCCAGCCGTCCGAATATTCGAAGGCCTTGTTGAACAGACGCTTCAGCGGCTTTCCGGCCGGATCGCGGTTCATGTCCAACGTCGCCGTTGCCGGCAGCAGCTTGCGGCCGCCGATATGATCGTAAAGGAAGAGGCCGAGGCGAATGAGCCAGGCCGGGCGCAAGCCGCCCTTGTGATAGGGCAGCACGAAGCGCATCGGCCAGATGACGTGCGGCGCCATCGCCCACAGCACCTCGCGCTCCATCAGAGCTTCGCGCACGAGGCGGAATTCGTAATGTTCGAGATAGCGCAGGCCGCCGTGAATGAGCTTGGTGGAGCCGGAGGACGTGCCGGAAGCGAAATCGTTCATTTCGGCCAAGGCGACCGAGTATCCACGGCCGACCGCGTCGCGCGCGATGCCGCATCCGTTGATGCCGCCGCCGATGACGAAGACGTCGTAGATTGCCTGCTCTGACACTGCTGTTTCCCCTCCACATTTCGCGATGCACAAATTGATGCGTCAGCGAAAGTGAAATCAGTTAAAACGAAAACATATCGAATGTCAAACGAATGCGCCTCGAATCTTTAGGGGTGGCTAAATCTCCCGTTTCAGGCGTCGGTTTCGATCAGGCGAACGTCCTGTTCGACACAGATTTTCCTGACGTTTTCGAGCGTACAGCGGTCGGTGATGAAGGTCTGGACCTGCGAGATATGGCCGATGCGAACAGGCGCGGTTCTTTCGAATTTGGTCGAGTCGGAAACCAGAATGACATGGCGCGCATTGGCGATGATCGCCTGGGCGACTTTCACTTCGCGAAAATCGAAATCGAGTAGTGCGCCGTCGTGGTCGATCGCCGAGGCGCCGATGACGGCGAAGTCGACCTTGAACTGCTTGATGAAGTCAACGGCGGCCTCGCCCACAATGCCGCCGTCCGAGCCGCGCACGACGCCGCCGGTGATCACCACCTCGATCGATGGGAAGACACGTAAGCGATTGGCGACATTGATGTTGTTGGTGATGACCATCAGTTCCTTGTGGTCGAGCAGAGCCTCGCCCACGGCTTCGGTGGTGGTGCCGATATTGATGAACAGCGACGCGTTGTCGGGGATGAGTTCGGCGGCGGCCTTGCCGATTGCCTGTTTCTCCGGTGCTGCGATCTGGCGGCGGGCGTCGTATTTGACGTTTTCCTTGCCGCTCGGGAAGATCGCGCCGCCATGGATGCGGTTCAGGATCTTGGCGTCGCAGAGGTCGTTCAGGTCCTTTCGGATGGTTTGCGGCGTGACGGAAAAGCGCTGCGCCAGCTCCTCGACCAGCACCCGGCCCTCGCTTTTTGCCAGTTCCAGGATCTCCTCCTGCCGACCGGTCAAATACATTCCATCCTCCCCATTTTCGTTTTGTTTCATAATATGCAAAAACGAAAGCTGCGCAATTTCAGAATCGGCGTTTGCGGCGAAATCGCTTTCGCAGCGGGACCAGGTATCGGCGCGCGTTGCATTCGCTACGGCGATAGGCGACCCTGCCTTAAGAGTGAAGAGGGGAAAGACATGTTTCATCCGGCCTTGTTCAAGGGCATGACCGTCGTGATCACCGGTGCCGGGCGCGGCATCGGGCTCGAGGTTGCCCGGCAGTTCCTGGATTGCGGCGCGCATGTACTCGTCCATGCCGGCCGATCGATCGGCGACCTGCCCGATTTTCTCGAATCTGCGGCGACGGAAGGCCGGGCCTATGTGGCGACGGCAGACTTTCTCGCGCTGGATGGTGTCGAGGGGCTGGCCGATGTGGTGCGCAGCCGCTTCGAGAGCATCGATATCCTCATCAACAATGCCGGCACGATGGTCGGCCGCTTCCCGGCGGCGGAACTGACCGGCGAGCAGTACCAGACCATCGTCCAGCTCAACCAGACTGCGGTCGTCGAGATGACGCGGGCGATGCTGCCGCTGTTGCGCAAGGGTACGCATCCGGCGATCGTCAACACCGTCTCGATCTCGGCGGTCACCGGCGGCAGCGCCGGGTCGTCGATCTATTCGGCGACGAAGGCGTTCGTTTCCACCTATTCCAAAGCCTTGGCGCGGGAACTCGCGCCCGAGGGCATCCGGGTCAACTGCGTTTCACCCGGCACGATCACCACCGAATTCCACGAGCGTTACTCATCGCCGGAGAAGCTGGAGGCGACCCGCAAGACCATTCCGCTCGGCCGCCTCGGCACGGCGGAGGATTGCGCGCCCGCCTATCTCTTCCTCGCCTCGCATGCGCTGTCGGGTTATATCACCGGGCAGGTGCTGGAGGTGAATGGCGGGCAACTGATCGTTTGAGTACATATTCGCCGTAGAGGTTGCCCCTCATCCGGCTACCGGCGCCCCGCTTGCGGGGAGAAGGAAGGCTGCGGCGCCCGCTCGCGTCCCCACTGCCTTCGGGGCCCGCGTCATGATGGGGCGACCTCGCGAAGCGCCACGTCCCCTCGCCCCGCAAGCGGCGAGAGGGTTAGGGTGAGGGGAAGAGCCACAACAACGAAGGCTACGCATGATCGACAAGCTGGAAATGTTCCTTGTCCTTGCACGCGAACGGCATTTTGGCCGGGCGGCAGAGGAATGTGGGGTGACGCAGCCGACGCTGTCGGCTGCTATCCGCCAGCTCGAGGACCAGCTCGGCGTCATGCTCGTCAGCCGCGGTTCTCGTTTTCAGGGGCTGACGCCGGAGGGGCAGCGGGTGCTCGAATGGGCGCGGCGCATCGTCGGCGATACCCGCACCATGCGCGAGGAGATGCGGGCGGCGCGAAAGGGTCTTTCCGGCCACATCCGGCTGGCCGCTGTGCCGACGACACTTGCCATGGTGCCGATGATCACAGCACCTTTCCAGGAAAAGCACCCTGATGTCACCTTTTCCGTGCTCTCGACGACATCGGTGCAGATCCTGGCGTTGCTCGAAAATCTCGAGATCGATGCGGGGCTCACCTATCTGGAGAACGAGCCGCTCGGCCGGGTGACCAGCGTTCCGCTCCAGGTCGAGCGCTATCACCTCGTCACCGCCGCCGGAACGCCGCTTTCGGAGCGGGAAAGCGTGACGTGGAAAGAGGTTAGCGACGTTCGGCTTTGTCTATTGACGGCCGATATGCAGAACCGCCGCATCATCAACCAGCATTTTTCCGAGGCCGGCGCCATCGCCAAGCCGACGCTCGAATCGAACTCGATGATCGTGCTTTTTTCGCATGTGCGCACCGGCCGCTGGGCCAGCATCATGCCCTTCAACGTCGCGAAATCATTCGGTTTTCACGAAGATATCCGGATGATCCCGATTGTCGATCCGGACGCCCGCCACACGGTCGGTCTGGTTGCGACGCATCGTGAGCCGTTTACGCCGCTGGTGTCGGCCTTGCTGCACGAAGCACGCATTCTCGGCGAGCGAAATCAGGCTCAATAGATTTTTTCTATCGACCGACGGAACAGCCTTATTGACCCATGCGGCCATAAGCGCGAAGCTTTTTGATCATGGCCGGAGACCGCCGAGGAACGGCCTTCGCCAGAAGTGAAATGTCGGCTGGGCCGGTCGTCCGTTTCGGGTGCTGCCGCCTCGCCCACGAGCCGGGAGGGCTCCCGTTGAACATCCATCAGCCGCGCGCCGATATCGCGGAAACCACGCTCGCCATCGTCGAGGAGCTGAAGAGGCTCGAAGGGCCCTTGCTGCCGATCCTGCACGAGCTGCAGGAAGAGTTCGGCTATGTGCCGCAGGAATGTCTTCCTGTGATTGCCCGCGAACTCAACCTGTCGCGCGCCGAAGTCTACGGGGTTATGAGCTTCTACCATGACTTCCGCGAGCATCCGGCCGGCCGCCACGTGCTGAAGCTCTGTCGCGCCGAGGCCTGTCAGTCGATGGGCGGCGATCAGCTCGCCGAGCGCGCGAAGCGGCTGCTCGGCATCGATTTTCACCAGACGACTCCGGACGGGGCAGTAACGCTCGAACCGGTCTACTGTCTCGGGCTCTGTTCGTGCGCACCCTCCGCCATGCTGGACGGAGAGGTGCATGCCCGGGTCGACGCCACTGATCTCGAAGCACTCGTTCAGGAGGCGCGGCGATGACGGTGAAGATCTACATCCCGCGCGACGCGGCGGCGATCGCGCTCGGTGCCGAGAAGGTTGCCAAGGCCATGGCCGAGGCGATCGGCGCACGCGGCCTCGACGCCACGATTGTGCGCAACGGTTCGCGCGGCATGCATTGGCTGGAGCCGCTAATCGAGGTGGAAACGGCTGACGGCCGTGTTGCCTATGGCCCGGTCAAGGCACGTGACGTTTACTCGCTGCTCGATGCCGGCCTGCTCGACGGCGGCGATCATACACTCTGTCTCGGGAAGACCGAGGAGATCCCCTTCCTGAGGCAGCAGACGCGGCTGACCTTTGCCCGCTGCGGCGTCATCGATCCGCTTTCGCTCGACGATTACCAGGCCCATGGCGGGCTTGCGGGTCTGCGCAACGCCATCGCCATGGCACCGGAGGCGATTGTCGCGCAAGTGACCGAAAGCGGCCTTCGCGGCCGCGGCGGCGCGGGCTTCCCGACCGGCATCAAGTGGAAGACGGTTCTCGAGGCGGCGGGCGCGCGCAAGTACATCGTCTGCAATGCCGACGAGGGCGACAGCGGCACCTTCGCCGACCGGATGATCATGGAAGGCGATCCCTTCGTGCTGATCGAGGGCATGGCGATCGCCGGCATCGCGACCGGCGCGACCAAGGGCTTCATCTACACCCGCTCCGAATATCCGCATGCGATCGCGGCGATGGTCGAAGCGATCGAGATTGCGCGCAAGGCCGGCGTACTCGGCGCCTCGGTGCTCGGCTCCGGCCGTGCCTTCGACATGGAAGTGCGCGAGGGCGCAGGTGCCTATGTCTGCGGCGAGGAAACGGCGCTCTTGAATAGCCTCGAAGGCAAGCGCGGCATCGTGCGGGCCAAGCCGCCGCTTCCGGCGCACAAGGGCCTCTTCGACTGTCCGACCGTGATCAACAACGTGATCTCGCTCGCCTCCGTCCCGATCATCATGGACAAGGGTGCCGCCTATTACCGAGACTTCGGCATGGGCCGTTCGCGCGGCACGATCCCGATCCAGATTGCCGGCAACGTCAAGCATGCCGGTCTCTACGAAACCGCCTTCGGCCTGGCGCTCGGCGAGATCATCGATCACATAGGCGGCGGCACGGCGAGTGGCCGGCCAGTCAAGGCCGTGCAGGTCGGCGGTCCGCTCGGCGCCTATTTCCCGCGCGCCCTGTTTGACACGCCGTTCGACTACGAAGCCTTTGCCGCGCGTGACGGCCTCATCGGCCATGCGGGCATCGTTGTTTTCGACGACACCGTAGACATGCTGCACCAGGCGCGCTTTGCGATGGAATTCTGCGCGGTCGAAAGCTGCGGCAAGTGCACGCCCTGCCGCATCGGCTCGACGCGCGGTGTCGAGGTCGCCGACAAGATCGCCGCCGGCATCGAGCCGGAGAAGAACCGCGAACTGCTCGCCGATCTCTGCAACACGATGAAATTCGGTTCGCTCTGCGCCCTTGGCGGCTTCACGCCCTATCCCGTCATGAGCGCCATGACCCATTTCCCGGATGATTTTCAGCCGGCACCGCGCGTTGAAGCCGCGGAGTGAGGAAGAAGACCATGTCTCTCATTCATGAAATCGACTACGGCACTCCTGCTTCCAAGTCTGAAAAGCTGGTGACGCTTACGATCGACGGGCGCGAGGTCACGGTGCCCGAGGGTACCTCGATCATGCGGGCTGCGATGGATGCCGGCATCGAGGTGCCGAAGCTCTGCGCCTCGGACATGATGGATGCTTTCGGCTCCTGCCGGCTCTGTCTCGTCGAGATCAAGGGACGCGCCGGCATGCCGGCCTCCTGCACGACGCCGGTGGCAGCCGGCATCGAAGTCTCTACCCAGACGCCGCGGTTGAAGGACGTGCGCCGCGGCGTGATGGAGCT
>JAESGS010001029.1_pt1 | contig 10736 bp, 10 predicted proteins | sample 9269761 | NCBI WGS metagenome assembly JAESGS01 (sample SAMN15741799, study PRJNA653493) | algae metagenome | isolation source: Cyanosarcina radialis HA8281-LM2 and co-occurring heterotrophs from damp... | place: USA: Makauwahi cave, Hawaii | collected 2011-01-06 | reverse complement strand
ACAGGTCGTCGCCGACGAGCTGGCACTTGTTGCCGATGAGGTCGGTCACAGCCTTCCAGCCGTCCCAGTCGTCTTCGGCCATGCCGTCTTCGATCGAGAAGATCGGGTACTTGGCGGCGAGTTCCGCCAGGTATTCAGCCATGGCACCCGGCTCCAGCGTGCGGCCTTCGCCCTCGAGCACGTACTTGCCGTCCTTGAAGAATTCGGTGGCGGCGCAATCGAGCGCGATGAACATGTCTTCGCCCGGCTTGTAGCCAGCCTTCTCGATCGACTTCATGATGAAGTCGAGCGCTGCCGGAGCAGAGGCGAGACCCGGCGCGAAGCCGCCTTCGTCGCCGACATTGGTGTTGTGGGCGTCGGCGGCAAGCTGCTTCTTCAGGGTGTGGAAGACTTCCGAACCCATGCGAACCGCGTCACGCACCGTATCGGCTCCAACCGGAACGATCATGAATTCCTGGAAGTCGATCGGGTTATCGGCGTGCGCGCCACCGTTGATGATGTTCATCATCGGAACCGGGAGCACGTGAGCGTTCGGGCCACCGACGTAACGGTAGAGCGGCAGGCCGGCAGCTTCGGCGGCCGCCTTGGAAACGGCAAGCGAGACGCCAAGGATGGCATTGGCGCCGAGGCGCGACTTGTTGGCCGTGCCGTCGAGCTCGATCATGGTCTTGTCGATCTGGATCTGGTTCTCGGCATCGAGACCGCCGATCGCTTCGAAGATCTCGCCATTGACGGCTTCGACGGCGCGCTCGACGCCCTTGCCGAGGTAACGCGTACCACCATCGCGCAGCTCGACCGCCTCATGCGCACCGGTCGAGGCGCCCGACGGGACTGCCGCGCGGCCGAAGCTTCCGTCTTCCAGGTACACGTCGACCTCGACGGTCGGGTTGCCGCGGCTGTCCAGAATTTCTCGGCCGATGATGTCGATGATTGCAGTCATGATCTCTTCCCTGTTGAGGACGGTGGGTGGTCGGGGCCTGTCATACGCCAAGGCCTCGAAATTACAATGGCGCGCAAGATGCAAAAACAACCGCGCCATTGCGGTTCATGAAAATTTCACGGAACGCCGCTGGCAGCTCAACCTTTGGCGATCGCGTCGAAGGCGAGCAGTTTTTCGAGTAGCCGCGGCATGTCCTTCAGGTGCACCATGTTGGGGCCATCGGAGGGCGCGTTGTCGGGATCTTCATGGGTTTCAACGAACAGGCCGGCGATGCCGACGGCGACCGCTGCGCGCGACAAGGTCTCGACGAATTCGCGCTGGCCGCCGGTCGAACCGCCCTGCCCGCCCGGCTGCTGCACCGAGTGGGTGGCGTCGAAAACGACGGGTGCGCCGAGCGAAGCCATGATCGGCAACGAGCGCATGTCGGAGACAAGCGTGTTGTAGCCGAAAGAGGCACCGCGCTCGCAGAGCATGACATTGGGGTTGCCGCTGTCGGTGAATTTCGCCAGCACGTTCTTCATGTCCCAGGGCGCCAGGAACTGGCCCTTCTTGACGTTGATCGCCCGGCCGGTCTTGGCGGCCGCGACAAGCAGGTCGGTCTGGCGCGACAGGAAGGCCGGGATCTGCAGGATATCGACCGTCGGCGCGACGAGCGCGCACTGCTCTTCCGTGTGGATGTCGGTCAGAACCGGAAAGCCGAATTCCTTCTTCAGGTCGGCGAAGATTTCCATTGCCTTGTCGAGGCCGATGCCGCGCTTGCCGGAGAGCGACGTGCGGTTGGCCTTGTCGAAGGAGGACTTGTAGACGAGGCCGAGACCAAGCTTCTTGCACAGTTCGGAAAGCGCACCCGCCATCATGAAGGCGTGCTCGCGGCTTTCCATCTGGCACGGGCCGGCGATCAGCGACAGCTTTTCGGTTTGCGAAAAGGCGACCTGGTGGGCGCCCTCACCGACAACGACTCTGGCATTGGTTTTCATCATCAAGCTCCAAACGCGAAGATCACCCCTTGCCCCGGCATTTCGGGAACAATGAGGCGCCCGCCCATTTCTGCAAATTCGATATCGTTCTCGGCAAACAGCGCGCGCGTCTGCTCGAGATCGGCAACGCGGAAGACGATCGCCCGTCCGCGCAAGCCGCGTTCGGCACCCTGCACCGAGCGGCCGAAGAAGGCTTCCATGCCGGCGGCGTTCAATACCGAGATCTTGGCGTTGGTGGTCGCCACATCCATGCCGAACGAGTGCGCCGAAACCTCGCGCTCATCGACCACTTCCTGCAGCAGATACTGGAAATCAGTCGGATTGGCTTCCGACAGCACCACTTCAGCAATGCCGATCACGCCGTTGTCGTGTCGCTCCAGCGCCGCCCGGTCGGTGGGGAGCGCACGGACGCGCTGACAGTTGAAGAGAAAGAGATCCGGCGCGCGCAGATCGGCGGCAAAGGCAAGACGGAAGGAGCCCAGACCTTCGCGGCCATCGGGCAGCTTCATCGGCCGGGAAAACTCCAGCATGTCTCCGCCGGAGATGCCGCGCGCGCGGAAACGGATGTGATCGCTCGCCGCATCCTCGGTGCCGAAGACCAGCGCCGAAAGACCTTCCGGCCCCTGGCGGAAACGAAACGCCTGATCACGCGCGACAAAGGCATTGCCGTCGAGTGCAGCGGCCTCGCATTCCTCGCGGGACGCAATGGCCAGAGGTTCGAGATAGGTGCCGTCGGCAAAGAAGACGCAGGCATTTTCGGTGCCGAAGGGATGGCGGGCATCGTCGGCGACGGTAAAACCGAGATCGGAAAGCCGACGCCGCGCCTGGGTAAGCGTATCCACCGGCAGCACGAGGTGATCGAGCGGGCGGGTGGTGCGCTTGGAGAGGCTCATGGCGTGTTCCCTGATGGTTCGCCGCTGTTTGCAACTTTTGGCCGGCGAATGCAAGCCGGGTCACCGCCAGGGAACGGATCAGCGGTCCGCGTTCGGGCCGCTGCCGCAAACGGGAGCTGTCCGCGGCCTACTGCGCCCGCCGCGGATTATGCCTGTCAGCGGGAGACGAACCGCCGGAAGGTCAGTAGTAGCCCGGCGCCGTCGTGGCGTTGGCCGTGTTCCCCGCACCGAGACCGGGGGCGAACGTCTGGGGCTGCGTGTAGGATGTATTGGTCGAGGACGTCGAGGCACAACCCGAAAGCCCCAGCACGGCGACCGCCAAAGGCACGAACAACAAAGCGATGAAGCGCATACGGATTGACCCCTTTCCAGTTTCGCTGACGAACAGGAAAGTACGAAACCGATGCGTTGGCGAGTACGTAACAGTAACGCGAGGTAAAAAGGCGGTGCGGAAGCCGGGATCGGCAACCACAGCGCCTTCCGACCGCTGCGGTTGCCCTCGTTGCGTGCAGCTTGCGGCCCGAACAGAGCGTCGGGCCTGCCGCATCAGGGATGACGATCGCTCTTGATGGCAAAGGTGGCGATGAAGGTCGGCACGAACCTGTCGATCAGGAAACGAGCCGACGGCTGCCAATCCTCGTGAAAGCCGGCCAACAGGAAACCGGCCTGCAACTGCCCCTCGATCTGCTCGGACAGGCTGTGTCCGAACACCAGGGCCTCGCCCCGAGCGACCTTGTCCTGCACGACATCGGGCGCGAGATGCTCCGCCTCGGCAAAGGGGAGCCGGTAAGCCGGGCGGATAAGGCCCTTTTCGGCATGGGCCGGATCCCGGTCGCCGACGAAAACGATCGGATTGAAGAAGCTCGAAAGCAGCCGACCGCCGGTCTTCATCACCCGGTGGCACTCGCGCCAGACCGGCCGGATATCCGGAACGTAGAGGTTCGAGATCGGGTGAAAGACGATATCGAAGGTTTCGTCGGCAAAGACCGAAAGGTCCCGCATGTCGCCCTGCACGGTCAAAAGCGACAGCCCTTCGCGTTCGGCGACGCGCCGATCCTGTTCAAGTTGTCCCTCGGAGAGGTCGAAGACCGTAACGTCCGCACCGGCGGCGGCTAGGATCGGCGCCTGCTGCCCGCCGGCGGACGCCAGGCAGAGGATTTTCTTGCCCTTGACGTCGGGCAACCAGCCCTCAGGCAGATCGCCGGGCGTCAGCCGCGCCTGCCACTGCCCTTTGCGGGCGTCGGCGATCATCTCCGGTGTTACCGGGCGCGACCATTCGCAGTCCTGGCTTGCCTGCCTGTCCCACGCCTGGCGATTGTGATCGATGATATCGAGATTGAAGGAGGAAATATCTTGCATGTTCGGTCCCTGAAACTTGTCCTGATGTGACCGCTCACGAAAGCGAATGGAGATCGCAGGCAGAAATGTCATAGCGTTCGTCCGTCGATGCGGATCGCAGCAATGCCATCGTCCATCCTCTTCGCAAGCGAAGTTGAGGCGATTCGGTTTTCACCGGGCATTACTGGCGCATTGAACGACGCTCCCCTTACTGGAAACCGCAAGCTAGCGGCTGGGTTGCGGACGGTCAACGCCAACGGAGGCCATCGGCTGCGACGTGCCGCCGCGATGGTTTCTCCGTTACGGCCACGGCGAACGAATATCCGGCATGGTCTGCGCGTTATCATGTTGCGTCTGATTTCAACCGCTTGAGAAGCCGTCACAATTGCGTAAAATTCGTCATTGCAGCCTGGAGTTATGCTAGGCAGCGGGCTGAGGGGCAGCATTTGATTATTGAGTCGCAAGACAAGAAACGCATCCGGGCACGGCCGAGGCACGCCAAACGGCGCTTCGGCACACTGGCTCGGCTCCCAACCGGGCACAAAACCACATGATACGCGAGATGATGGCCAAGCTGGCTTCCATCGCCATCATGATGTTTGCGCGGGCGCTGACGGCGGCGCGCGCCATCTGGCATGAGACCGGCCTGCCGCCGAAGCAGAGCATCTATTTCGCCAACCACTCCAGCCACGGCGATTTCGTGCTGATCTGGGCGGTGTTGCCGCCCTGGCTCAGGGAACGCGCGCGGCCGGTCGCGGGTGCCGAATACTGGCTGAAATCGAAGCTTTCGACATTCATCGGCCGCGACGTCTTCGACGCGGTGCTGATCGAGCGCGACCCGGAAGCGCGCACGCAGGATCCGGTCGAGCATATGACGGCCGTGCTCAACGACGGATCGTCGCTCATTCTCTTTCCCGAGGGAACGCGCAACCAGACCGAAGCGCGACTGCTGCCCTTCAAGAGCGGGCTCTATCACCTCGCCTGCAAGCGGCCGGACGTGGCGCTGGTTCCCGTCTGGATCAACAATCTCAACCGCGTCATGCCCAAGGGGGAGTTCGTGCCGATCCCGCTGATCTGTACCGTAACCTTCGGCGAACCTATGCGCCTCAAGGCGCAGGAGACGAAGGAAGAGTTCATCGCTCGCGCCGAGACGGCCCTGCTCGCGCTTTCCCCCTCTTCGACGGAAGACAATGCATGAGCACGGCAAGTCTGGACATGCTCAAACTGCTCTCAGGCGTCGGCGGCGTACTCGTGCTGGCGTCGAGCGTCGGCTACATGCTCAAGCAGAAGCTTTCGCCTGACGGGTCGAACGGCTCGATCGAGAACCTCAACGCCCGCATCAAGGCGTGGTGGGCAATGGTAGTGTTGATCGCCATCGCCTTCGTTGCCGGACGGGTCGGCGTGCTGCTGCTCTTTGCCTTCTGCTCTTTTGCGGCGCTGCGCGAGTTCATCACGCTCATCAACACGCGCCGCGGCGACCACTGGGCGATCGCAGGCGCCTTCTTCGTGGTCCTGCCGATCAACTACTTCCTGCTCTGGGCCGAGCAATACGGCATCTATTCGATCTTCGTGCCGGTCTATGCCTTCCTGCTGATGCCGATCGTCGCGGTTCTTCGCGGCGACACCCGCGACTTCCTGGTCCGGATCTCCGAGGTGCAATGGGCGCTGATGATCTGCGTCTTTTGCGCCTCGCACGTGCCGGCGCTGCTAACGCTGCAGATCCCGGGATACGAGGGACGCAACGTGCTTCTCATTGCCTTCCTCGTCATCGTCGTTCAGTCGAGCGACGTGCTGCAATATGTGTGGGGCAAGCTCTTCGGCAAAACCAAGATCGCGCCAACCCTTTCGCCTTCGAAGACCGTCGAGGGTTTCGTCGGCGGCGTTGCGAGCGCAACGCTGATCGGCGCCTCGCTCTGGTGGATTACTCCGTTCACCCCGGCGCAAGCCGCGTTGATGTCGCTCATTATCACGCTGATGGGCTTCTTCGGCGGGCTCGTCATGTCGGCGATCAAGCGGGACCGCGGCGTCAAGGACTGGGGGCATCTGATTGAAGGCCATGGCGGGCTGATCGACCGGCTCGATTCCGTCGTCTTCTCCGCGCCGATCTTCTTCCACCTGACGCGCTACTGGTGGTCGCTAACATGAGCGCGAAACTGAAGGGGCTGGCATCAAGCGGCGTCGTTCATGTGGCCTTCGCCTTTTTTGCCATGGGCGGCTGGGCGCTTTTTGCCAACCGCCATCACCCCATGCCCAAGCCGCTTGTTGCCGGCCTTGTCCAGGGAACGCTTTCGGCGCTGCTGACGCTCTATCTCAAGACGGCGATCGACGCGCTTTCCAGGCGGTTCAGCGGTGCTGCGCGCCTAGTCCTGCCACCGCTCTTCGCGTGCCTCGGCTCATCTGCAATCCTGGTCGCGATCCACGCCGCCAGCGGCACGCCCGAGATCCTGAAAACGATCGCGCTGCCGCTCACGGTTTCTACCACCTACGCCGCCATCTACAACTATTCCATCAGCCGAGGCGAACATGACCGAGACCGGTGACCGCAGGCCGCTCGCAAGTCGCAACACCCGCTGGGCGCAGGCCATTGCGCGCCGCCTGGCATCGATGAACCTCACGCCAAACCGGATGTCGCAGGCAAGCATGCTGGCGGCCGCCCTTGCCGGCCTTTCCTTCTGGCTCGCGGGCGAAAGCGAGGACGGCGTAAGGGCAGGCCTGTTCATCGCCGCCGCACTCTTCTGCCAGATGCGCCTGCTCTGCAACCTTTTCGACGGCATGGTCGCCGTCGAAGGAGGCAAGGGCGAGGCCGATGGTCCCTTCTGGAACGAGTTTCCCGATCGCATCGCCGACATCTTCATCTTCGTCGGCGCCGGATTTGCCATTGGCGTGCCGGCTCTCGGTTTTGCCGCGGCCACCTTCGGTGTGCTGACCGCCTATGTGCGCGAACTCGGCCGTGCCAATGGCGCGCCGAGCGACTTCTCCGGCCCGATGGCCAAACAGCACCGCATGGCGACGATGACGCTGGCCGCCGTGGTGTCCGCCTTCGAAGGTCTCTGGCTCGGCGATGGCGAGCTACTGTGGATCGCGCTCCTTGCGATTTCGACCGGGGCTGCGCTGACGGCCCTTCTGCGTGCCCGTCGCCAGATTGCCTGGCTTCGGCAAAACGCGCCACACAAAGGCTAAACACCCTCTTCACGCATCATGAACGAGGCCGCCGCAACATCGCGCGGCCCTCTTGACGTATGCCCATACCAATTACTAGATAGATTAGTCTAATTATTAAATGCTACGAGCGCCGACGACAAACGAATGCTCGCGCGCACCAAGATCGGTGATGATCAGCACATGGTCGCTGCCTCCTGAAAGCGAACTTTTTCAATCGGTTACGGCGCAAATTTATAGCGCCTCCAGTTACGGAGAACACCAATGAGTACCACGGACCGCATCGACGACGTCGACGCATTGCGCGGCTTTGCCTTGCTCGGCATCCTCCTGGTCAACATCATGGCCTTCTCCTCCGCCTTCTACGGGCTGGAAATTTCCGACCCCGCCTTCGACGGCATCCTCGATCGCAGCGTGCATTTCGTGGTCGCCCTGTTCTTCGAGATGAAATTCTACCTGCTCTTCTCGTTCCTGTTCGGCTACAGCTTCACCCTACAGATGCGTTCGGCGGAAAAATCCGGCGAGGCCTTCGTACCCAGGCTCTTGCGCCGGCAGATGGGCCTCTGGCTGATCGGGCTTGCCCATGCGGTCCTGCTTTTCCATGGCGATATTCTCACCACTTACGCGGTGCTTGGCATCGTCCTCCTGATACTCAGAAACCGCAGCGATGCGGCCCTCTTCCGCCTGGCGAAATGGCTGGTCCTCATCCTCGCCATCATCTGGGGCACGCTCGGCATCCTCATCACGCTGGATCCGGTGCCGCTCGATCGGTCTGCCATTCTTTCCGCCGCGGAGGCGGCCGAGCTTGCCTTCCGCGGTGACTGGCAAGCCGTCATCGGTCAGCACCTGACGGAGCTCAACTCGGTCTGGATCATCCTCGTCCTGCTGCAAGCGCCGTGCGCGCTGGCGATGTTCCTGCTCGGCCTCATCGCCGGGCGTCGCAAGACCTTGGCGCGGCCGGAGGAGAACAAGGCATTGTTCCAGCGCCTCGTTCGTACCGGTCTCTGGATCGGCCTGCCTGGTGCCGTCATCTATGCCTATGTCAGCGTCGAGATGCCCGAATCGCCGATCGCGGTCATCGCACTTTCGATCGGGCTCGCCACCGGCCCGCTTCTCACCGGCGCCTATGTCGGCGGCATGATGCTGCTCTTCGGATCTAAAACCGGCCACGGCCTGCGCAACCTGCTGGCGCCCGCCGGGCGCATGGCGCTGTCCAACTATCTGCTGCAGTCGCTGATCGCGGCCCTGATCTTCCACGGCTACGGCCTTGGTCTCATCGGCCAGGTCTCGCCTCTGGCAACCGTGCTGATCGCGCTTGCGATCTTTGCCGCCCAGCTCTTCATCAGCCGTTGGTGGATGGCCCGTTTCGCCTATGGTCCGCTCGAATGGATCCTGCGCTTCATCACCATTGGCCGCGTGCCGCAATGGCGCCGCCCGGCGGAGGCGCGCTGACGGACACCAGCCAATTCCCGCAACCAATGCCCGGCGCCTTCTGCGCCGGGCATTTTCGTTTCCTGGCTTTGAGACGCAGTTCGGAACTATTTCGCTTTGACTCTAATTAGATGTATATCTAAATAGAAGGACAACAAGCGGGCGGAGACGATGCGGATCAACAGGGTTTTCGAGGCGCTTTCTCATCCCGTGCGCCGGCAGATCCTGGCACTGTTGAAAGCCGGGCCGATGAGCGCCGGCGAACTCGCCGAACATTTCGACCTGACCAAGCCGACGCTGTCGGTGCATTTCAACAAGCTGCGCGAGGCAGAACTCGTCGCGGTCGAGCGGCGCGGCACGAGCCTCATCTACCACCTCAACATGTCCATTCTCGAAGAGGCGCTCGGCGGCCTCCTCAGCACAAGGGATCAAGCACCATGACCTTGCTTTTGCGTTCCCCGATCGCGCTGGTAACTGGCGGCATACTCTTTTCAACGACGCTCGTCGGCTATCTCGCAATCCCCGCCGAGGCGCTGCTTCCGATCCATTGGGGTGTTGACGGCACGGCCGATGCCTTCTGGCCGCGCGACCGGGCGCTGGCGATGGCGCCTGCGGCGGTCGCCGTGCTTGCCGCGCTCTCGCTCGCCGTCGGTCGGTTCGTGCCACAGGCAGAACTTCGGGCGGGCCGGCATATCGCCGAAGTCACCCTCCCCGCGATCCTCGCGCTCTTTGCCGCCATTCAAACTGTGATCGTGCTGATCGGGCTTGGCGTCGACCTATCGATGACGCGCGTGATCGCCTTCGGCCTCGGACTTCTGTCGATCGTCGTCGGAAACGTCCTGCCGAAATCGCAGCCGAACGGCCTTGCCGGCATTCGGCTGCCGTGGACGCTCGCCGATAACGCCAACTGGCGGGCAACGCACCGGCTTGCGGGCCTGCTGATGGTCGGCACCGGCATCACCCTGGCGCTGCTGGCCCTCATCATGGGCACCGGTCCAGCGCTTGCCGCAGCGACGATCGCCGCGCTGCTGCTGCCGGTCGCAATTGCCACGCTCTATAGCTACCACATCGCCCGTCGCAGTTAGAGGCTCCAGGCGTCGCACCTCGGCCGCAACGCAACGGCACAAATGAAAAAGGCCGGTCTTGCGACCGGCCTTTTGCTCGTCTTTCCTGTGCGCCTCAAACGAGACGCGACTGTTCCAGTGCCGCTTCGATAAAGCTTGCAAACAGCGGATGCGGATCGAGCGGACGCGATTTCAGTTCCGGATGGTACTGAACGCCGATGAACCACGGATGATCCGGATACTCGACGGTCTCCGGCAGGATGCCGTCCGGCGACATGCCCGAGAACACCAGACCGCATGACTCAAGCCGATCCTTGTAGTCAACGTTGACTTCGTAGCGGTGGCGGTGACGCTCGAAAATCTCTGTCGAACCGTAGATCTCGGCGATCTTGGTGTCGGCCTTCAGCGCTGCGCGATAGGCGCCGAGGCGCATCGTGCCGCCGAGATCGCCGGAGGCAGAACGCTTCTCGAGTTCATTGCCCTTCACCCATTCCGTCATCAGGCCAACGACTGGTTCCTTGGTCGGGCCGAACTCGGTGGAGGACGCCTTCTCGATGCCGGCGAGGTTGCGGGCAGCTTCAACGACAGCCATCTGCATGCCGAAGCAGATGCCGAAATACGGCACCTTGCGTTCGCGGGCAAAGCGCGCCGCGTTGATCTTGCCCTCGGAACCGCGTTCGCCGAAACCGCCGGGAACGAGGATGCCGTGTACCTTCTCAAGGTAGGGCGCTGCGTCTTCCTTCTCGAAGACTTCCGATTCGATCCACTCGAGCTTGACCTTCACCCGGTTGGCGATGCCGCCATGGTAAAGCGCTTCGATCAGCGACTTGTAGGCATCCTTGAGGCCGGTGTACTTACCGACGATCGCGATCGTGACTTCGCCTTCCGGCGTGCGGATGCGATCGGCAACCCGTTCCCAGGCGTCCATGCGCGG
>JAESGS010001028.1_pt1 | contig 10742 bp, 13 predicted proteins | sample 9269761 | NCBI WGS metagenome assembly JAESGS01 (sample SAMN15741799, study PRJNA653493) | algae metagenome | isolation source: Cyanosarcina radialis HA8281-LM2 and co-occurring heterotrophs from damp... | place: USA: Makauwahi cave, Hawaii | collected 2011-01-06 | reverse complement strand
CGCATTGTCCGTCAGGAGAAACGCGGCTGGTTTCGCACCCTCTGGGCGCTGCTGCTGCTCTTCGCGACGATCATGCCGCTGTATGTTGCGTGGACCTTCGGCCTGCTCGCGATGACGGTGAACTACTGACGCCAAGCTGGATGAGGAGGGGCCCGGCCGGGCCTCTCCGCCGGCGTGCTGCGCTGCCACCTCCTCGTCGCCGCGCGACGGGGAGGTTTTTTGTCCTCGCCACGCAGGCCTCTGAATCCAATGGCCGCTTGCGACCGGTAGCTGCCGCTCCCTTCCTCGTCATTCCCGCGAAAGCGGGAACCCAGGGCTAGGCCAGCCGACGGACGCTCTGGGTCCCCGCTTTCGCGGGGATGACGAAAATGGAGAACGGCTGCTCTCCACCCCTAAGCAGACCTAGTCGCAGGCGCGGTGGAGCTTTTGCGCGAGCCAGGCCGAGATTAGGCACATCGCGGCGCTCATGAGCAACTGATCGACGGTGCCGACGCCCGCGAAGCCCAAGCCCATCGCGAGCAGCGAACCCGCGACCATCGCGCCCGAATTGACGATATTGTTGGCGGCAACGGTGCGCGCGGTCTGATCCTTGGGCACCGTCGTGGTGAGGAAGGCGTAGAGCGGCACGACGAACATGCCGCCGCTGACCGCGATGCCGAGCAGGCTGAGGAGCAGGGGGACGACGCTTTTGTGCGCGAGGAAGCCGCCAATGTCGTAGAGCGCGCCGGCGGGTTCGGTGCCCCAGTTGCGGCAGACCCAATAGAAGGCGACAACGAACAGCGCCATCACGATCACACTGGCCGGGCTGTAACGGGCGGATACCTGTCCCTTTAGCAGGCGGTTCACCGCGACCGATCCGATCGCGATCCCGATTGAGAACACGCCAAGGAACAAGCTCGCAACGCTCTTGTCGGCATGGAGGATATTCTTTGCGAGCGGCGGGAACTGGATGAAGAGAACCGCACCGATCGTCCAGAAGAAGCTGATCGACAGGATTGCAAGATAGAGGCGCGGGATGTGCATTGTGCCGCGAACGAGCGCGATCGACGAGCGGATGATATGCCAATCGATGCCGGTTTCTTCATGCTGGGGCGGTGCCGGCGGGACCTTGCGCGCGGTCCAATAGCCTATTGCGGCGACGAGGACGACGCCAAGCGCGGCCCATTCGACGTCGATGACCCCGGCGAGGATCGTGCCGGCGAGGATTGCGATATAGGTGCCGGCCTCGACCAGCCCCGTGCCCGCAAGCACCTCGTCATTTTCGAGATGTTGCGGCAGGATCGCATATTTGATCGGGCCGAAGAAGGTCGAGTGGATGCCCATCGCGAACAGCGCGAGCATCATCAGCGGGATCGCGATGACATGGACGGCGAAGCCCATCCAGGCGAGCACCAGCCCGGCGCCGCCGACGAGCATGATCAATATCTCGCAGAATTTGACGATGCGGATGATCCGCGCCTTGTCGCGCGTATCGGCGAGCTGTCCGGCGAGTGCCGAGAGCAGGAAAAAGGGCAGGATGAACACGCCGGTCGCCACGGCGCTGAACAATGTTTCCTGTTCTTCGCTGTTGAACACGCCGTAGACGACGAACAGCACCATCGCATTCTTGAACAGATTGTCGTTGAACGCGCCGAGGAGCTGGGTGACGAACAGGGGCAGGAACCGGCGTTGCTTCAACAGCGCAAAGGTGCCCGTCATGCGTGATCCCATCTCGTCAGTATAGTTCGCTCACCGCGCGGTCTGCGGGCAATTCGGTTGTCGCACCGGGGGCTTATCGGCTAGGGCCTATGGGGTCAAAGGTCATTTTGTTACAAGCGCGCCACATTGGCGGGAATCAGGGGTCATGCTCAGTCTTCCGAACATCCTGACATTGTCGCGCATCCTGGCGGTGCCGATCCTGCTCTTCCTGCTCTGGCCGGGGGTGATCGAGGGGGCGCACCAGCCGAAGCCGATCGACTATGCGCTCGCCTTTGGCCTCTATTGCCTGATGGGCATCACCGATTATTTCGACGGCTATGTCGCGCGGTCGCGCGGGATCGTGTCGCGGCTGGGTGCGTTTCTGGACCCGATCGCCGACAAGATCATGATTGCGGCGGTGATCCTGCTGCTCGTCTTCACGCGCGACATCACCGGCTATCATGTCATCGCGGCGCTTATGATCCTGCTTCGCGAGATTATCGTGTCGGGTCTCCGCGAATTTCTCGCGACCCTGCAGGTGTCGATGCCCGTAACGCAGCTCGCGAAATGGAAGACGACGTTCCAGCTTGTTGCCTTCGGCGCGCTGATCCTTGCTGGCGCGCTCCCGGCGATGGAATGGATCAAGACCGTCGGGCTTGCCTCGCTGTGGGGTGCAGCGGTGCTGACGCTGATCACCGGTTGGGATTATCTGCGCGTCGGCCTGAAGCATATGGATTGAGCGTTCGATGGCGTTGAACATCGCCTATTTTGCCTGGGTGCGCGAGCGCATGGGGATCGCCGACGAGACGGTCGACCTTCCGACGAGCGTTACCGACGTGGGAGCCTTGGTCGCCTGGCTTGGCGCACGCGACGCGCGCGGACAAATCGCCTTTGCCGAGCCGCACCGCATCCGCGCCGCCATCGACGGCGTGATGATGGGACCAGGCGCGCCGCTTTCGGGGGCGAAAGAGGTCGCGCTGTTCCCGCCGGTGACGGGGGGATGATCCGCGCGCTCGTCCAGGCAGGGGCGATTGACGTCGCCGCCGAACTCGACCTGCATGATGCGGGTGGGCATGGAGCAAGCGCGAGCTTTATCGGGCGGGTGCGCGGCGATGGCGAACTGACCGAGCTGTTTCTCGACCATCATCCGGCGATGACCGCGGCAGGGCTGGCCGATCTGGCGCACGCCGCGGCCGATCGCTGGCATCTTTCGGCGCTGACGGTGATCCACCGTATCGGCGCGATGGTGCCGGGCGAGACGATCGTTCTGGTGCTGGCGAGCAGCGCGCATCGCGCCGAAGCGCTGGCGGCGTGCGAGTTTCTGATCGATCGGCTCAAGACCGATGTGATGCTGTGGAAGCGCGAAACCTTTGCGGACGGACGCGTGCAGTGGGTCGAACCGCGCGAAAGCGATCAGGCGCGCGCGGAGAAATGGGGCGCTTAATCCCCCTGATGCTTGCGGAAGATATCGGCGAGCATGCGGAATTCCTCGGCGCGCGGGCTGCCCTTGCGCCAGACGAGCGCGATCGTGCGCCAGTCATGGTCCGAATCGAGCGGGCGGGTGTCGATGTCGGTATGATCGAGGATGCCCGCCTCGATCGCCATCTGCGGCAGCATCGTGATCCCGAGGCCGTTGTCGACCATCTGGACGAGCGTGTGCAGCGAGGTTCCCATCATCCGCGCGCCGGCGCGCAGTTCGGGGCGGTTGCAGGCGGCGAGGACATGGTCCTTCAGGCAATGGCCGTCCTCGAGCATCAGCATCTGCGCGGGGTCGATCTGGTCGGCGCTGACCATTGCGGGCAGGTCTTCGGACTGGTCGCCGGGGAAGGCGACGAACAAGGCGTCGTCGAACAGCTTTTCGGCCTCGACGTCGCCGCAGGCATAGGGGAGCGCGAGGAGGACGCAGTCGACAGTGCCGTGATGGAGCGATTCGCACGCCTGCGCGCTGGGTTCTTCACGGAGGAACAGCTTGAGCGACGGGCGTTCCTTGCGGAGGCGCGGGAGCAGGCCGGGGAGGAGGAAGGGCGCGATCGTCGGGATGACGCTCATGCGCAGTTCGCCGACGAGCGGGGCGGCGGCGGCCGCGGCCATGTCGGCGAGTTCCTCGGCCTCGCGCAGCACGCGGTGCGCCTTTTCGACGATCGCATTGCCGAGCCCGGTGAAGCGCACGACGCGGCGGGTGCGTTCGACGAGCGTCTGGCCAAGCAGCGTCTCAAGCTCACGAATCCCGGCTGACAGGGTCGATTGGGTGACGTTGCATGCGTCGGCGGCACGGCCGAAATGGCCATGTTCGTGGAGCGCGACGAGATATTGCATCTGCTTCAGCGAGGGGAGGTAATTGTGCATTGATCGGATGTAGCAATTAAGAGCGAGCTTTTGAACAACTATGTCGATCAATATTCGCCGCCAATATGGTGCCGTTCGCTGTCCCCGCCAGGCAGGTCGTGCTAGCCAGAAGCCTCAACCGGCGCGGAGGGGCGTATGGCAGTTTCCCGTTTTCTGATCGGCGGCGTCGCGAGCGCGCTGATGCTGACCGGCGGCTTGTTCATGTGGAAGGGCTATACGCAAATCGCCGAGGAGGAGGTGCTGCCCGATCCGCCGCCTGCGTTGCCCGCGATCCCGGTCGCGGTGGCGGGGGCTCCGAAGCGCGGCCCCGCGCCACCGGCGCTGCCCGCCGCAAAAGAGGCATCGCGCGAGGAACGGCGGTTCAACCGCTTCGACCGCGATCGTAACGACCGGATCAGCCGCGTCGAGCTGATGTCCTCGCGCACCGCGGCGTTCCGCAAGCTCGACAAGGACGGCAATAATCTGCTGACTTTCGAGGAATGGGCGGCGGCGACGGGGCAGCGTTTTGCCGGCGCCGACGGCGACAAGTCGGGCGACCTGACGCGCGCGGAGTTCGCGACGACGGCGCCGAAGCGGGCAGCCGCGGCAAAATGTAGCTGTTAGGCGGCGACCCCGTCGGCCACCTTGATCCATTCAGCGAGCGAGGCGCCCGCTCGCTGCGTATAGCCAAGCTTGCGATCCTTCTTGCGCACATCCTCGGCTAGCGGCGGGAAGAGGCCGAAATTGACGTTCATCGGCTGGTAGCTCGAAGCGTCGGCGCCGCCGGTGATATGGCCGAGCAGCGCGCCGAGCGCGGTTTCGGGGGGCGGCGGGGGCAGGTCGCGGCCGCCAAGTTCGGCGGCGGCGAAGCGCGCGGCGACAAGGCCGATCGCGGCGCTTTCGACATAACCTTCGCAGCCCGTGATCTGGCCGGCGAAGCGAATGTGCGGTGCCGATTTGAGGCGAAGCTGCGCGTCGAGCAGTTCGGGCGAGCGGATGAAGCTGTTGCGGTGGAGACCGCCGAGGCGCGCGAATTCGGCCTTCTCGAGCCCGGGGATGGTGCGGAACAGTTCGACTTGCGCGGCGTGCTTCAGCTTGGTCTGGAAGCCGACCATGTTCCACAGCGTGCCGAGCGCATTGTCCTGACGGAGCTGGACGACGGCGTAGGGCCAGCGCCCGGTGCGCGGATTGTCGAGGCCCACACCTTTCATGGGGCCGAAGCGCAGCGTTTCGGGGCCGCGTTCGGCCATCACCTCGATCGGCATGCAGCCCTCGAAATAGGGTGTGTCCTTTTCCCAGTCCTTGAAATCGGTCTTGTCGCCGTCGACGAGTCCCTGGACGAAGGCGTGATATTGCTCCTTATCCATCGGGCAGTTGATATAGTCCTTGCCGTCGCCGATCGGTCCGACCTTGTCCCAGCGGCTCGCCATCCACGCGATGTCCATGTCGATGCTGTCGCGGTAGACGATGGGCGCGATGGCGTCGAAAAAGGCGAGCGCGTCCTTGCCGGTCGCCGCGCCGATGCTCGACGCGAGGCCGGCAGCGGTGAGCGGGCCAGTGGCGACGATGGTGAGGCCCTCGGTCGGCAGCGTATCGATGCGTTCGCGGACGATGGTGATGTTCGGATGATTTTCGAGTGCATGGGTGACGCCGCCCGAGAAGAGGTCGCGGTCGACCGCAAGCGCCGAACCTGCGGGCACCTTGTGGACATCGGCCTCGCGCATGATGATCGAGCCCAATGAGCGCATCTCGCGGTGGAGCAGGCCGACGGCGTTGCTGTCGCCGTCGTCGCTGCGAAAGCTGTTCGAGCACACCATCTCGGCGAGCGTGTCACCCTGATGCGCCGGGGTCATATCGCCGCCGCCGCGCATTTCGGACAGGCGGACGCGGAAACCGGCCTCGGCGAGCTGCCATGCGGCTTCGGATCCGGCGAGGCCGCCGCCGATGATGTGAATGTCGTAGCTCATTTACCGTATCCGTTGACTTGCATGGGGTGCGCCGCGCACTAGGCCCATTGAAAGCAAGATGCAAAGGGGCGGGCGATGAGCGGCGAACAGGGTTGGGATCGGGCACGATGGCTTTGGTGGCTGGCGCTGCTTGGCGGGATCAGCTTTTTCATCGCGGTATATCAGCGGCTCGACGGACCTGCGATCTGGGCGTGGAAGACGAGCGGCGTTGGCTTGCTCGCGGTCTGGGCCGCGGCGAATGCGCGCGGGAAATTTGGCTGGATGATCGCGGCGGCGCTCGGTTTCGGCGCGCTCGGCGATTATCTGCTCGACGCGAAGGGGCTCGAGGTCGGCGCGGTGGCGTTCGTCATCGGGCATGTCATCGCGATCACCCTTTATCTGATGAACCGCCGCGCACAGACGACGCCGTCGCAGCGCCTGCTGGGCTGGCTGACGATGCCCGCGACGCTGGCGATCGTGTGGGGCATGTTGAGCCCCGCGCCCGGCTGGTGGCACGCGGCGGTCTATTCGCTGTTCGTTGCCGCAATGGCGGCGGCGGCCTGGACGAGCCGCTTTCCGCGCTATCGTACCGGGGTCGGCGCGATGCTGTTCCTTGCGAGCGACCTGTTCATTTTTGCAGGCGAGGGCGGAGTGCTGTCCAAGGACGTCACGCTCTGGCTCGTCTGGCCGCTCTATTTCGGCGGGCAGGCGCTGATCGCATGGGGTGTGGTGAGCACGCTGGCGAAGGAAGCGAAAGCCTAGTCCTTACCGGCGGCGCATGACGCCATCCACGCCGCGTCTTCGGGCTCGGGGCCTTCGCCCGAGAGGGTGCGGACTTTCGGCAAGCCGGCCTCGGGCCGCGCGGCGGCGCAGGAAAAGGCCTCGCCCTTGTCGGCGCCGTAGAGGCGGCTGCCGCAGGCGTGGAGCGTCCGGTTCGAAGCTCCCCAACCGACCTTTTCGGCACCGGCGGGCGCTCCCCCGGCGCAATATGTATCGGTTTCGGAACCCGGGTCGCCGCAGATCCTGTCGATGCGCGCACTCTTGCCTTCGGCGGTCGCGATAAAGCGCTGCGTATAATAGGCGTTGGTGGCGAAATCGCGCTGGACGCCGCAGACGCGTGCGCCCTTTTGCACCGTCAGCGTGTAGGAGCAGATGCTTGCGCCCTGATAGGTTTCGCAGCTCATCCACGCGCCATCGAAGGGCCGAGGTGCTCGTTCGGGCGCTGCGCCGCCGGTCAGCAAGGCGGCGAAGGGGAGGAGGGCGAGAGAGGCAAGGCGCATGGCAGGTCGCTTTCGTGAAGGGGTGCGGTCAGTCTATCCGCACATCCGCGCGCGTGACAATGCCGACGATCACACGCCGTGCCAATATTTCCCGTCTTTGGAATAGGTTGGCGCCCTAACCGTCCCAAGCGGCGATCGTTGTGCGGTGGAGCAGGCGGTCGTGGCCGTCGTAGCCGCCGGTCGCGCGGTGGAGCAGCGAGCGGTTGTCCCACATGATCAGCATGTCGGGTTCCCATTCGTGGCTGTAGCGAAACTCCTCGCGGCCCTGCCACTGGATGAGTTCGTACAGAAGTGGCAGGCCCTCGCTATCATCGATACCATCGAAGCCGATGATATAGCCCGCGCATCCGAACAGACCCTTCCGGCCCGTCTCGGGATGTTCGCGGACGAAAGGATGGAGCTGTGTTTCGAGCGCCTCCTCGCCCGAACGGATGTCCATGCTGCGATCCTTGTCGTTCGCACCGTACATGCCCGATGGGGCGTAGCCGGCGCGGGCACTGTGGATCGCCTGCAAGCCTTCGACGCGCGCGCGGAGATCGGCGGGCATCGCGTCGAGCGCGGCGTGCTGGTTCGAAAATTCGGTGTTGCCGCCGACCGGCGGGATTGTGATCCCGAACAGGCAGGTGCCCGCGGGCGGGCGGGCCTGAAAGCTCCAGTCGCTGTGCCAGTTTTCAGCGAAGAGCGGTGCGGTCTCGTCGGCCTTGCGCTTCACCGCAATGATATGGTCGTGACCGGGAATCGGACGAATGAAGGGATCGTCGCCGAAGCCGCCGAAATAGCCGGTGAAGCGCTCGAGATCGTCCTCGCTCATTTTCTGGTCGGGGAAGGCAAGGACATGATGGTCGAGCCATGCCGCGCGGATTTCGGCGACCGTGCCGGTATCGAGCGGCTGGGTCAGGTCGACGCCGGTGACACGCGCGCCGCAGGACTGGCCGCTGGGGGTGATCGAGAGGGTCATGCGGCGATGCTGCGCCGCTAGACCGGCGCGGTCAATCCCGCGCGGCAGGCCGCCCCGAAATATCGCCGAACCGATGTGGAAGCCGGGCAATCGAACCGGCAATTCAGCGGGGCGCCATGTTTCTGATCCTAATCTGCCTGCGGGGGGCAAGGACGGAGAAGATAAATGTTCCTGCTCAAGAAATTGGCGTTGACGGCATTGATCGGTGCCAGCGCGCTGGCGGCCATGCCCGTGGAGGCGGATGCGCGCGACCGGCACCACCGCCATGGCTATTATGGTCATCGCGACAATGATCGTTATCGCGATTATCGCCGCCACGACCGTCGCGATTATCGCCGCGACTATCGGCGCAGCCACTATCGCGACCGCGACTATTATTGCCGCCGCGGCAGCGGAACCACCGGCCTGATCGTCGGCGGTGCCGCGGGCGCCTTGCTCGGCCGCGAGGTCGATCGTTACGGCGACCGGTTGCCGGGCACGATCATCGGCGGCGCTGCGGGCGCACTGATCGGACGCGAGGTCGATCGCGGCGGCCGCCGCTGCTAATCCGGCGTTAGTCGTCTGGATGCACTTTGGCTGCCGTTGGTGGCCAAAGTGCATTGCGACATTGGAACGGGCGGTAAATTTTTTCCACCTGCGGACGAATTTCGGCGTAGAGGTCGTCGCGGCGGACGTGCTTCCGCAGTTCGAGGTGGAGCTCCAGATGAAGACGCTGATGAAATTTGCTTTTTCGTTGGGCCTCGGCCTGTCGCTCGCCGTCATTCCGGCACAGGGCATTGCGGCGCTCCAGCAGGGCGCAAAAGCCCCGGACTTCACATTGAGTGCGGCACAAGGTGGAAAGCCTTTCAGCCTTTCGCTGAAGCAGACGCTGAAGAAGGGGCCGGTCGTGCTCTATTTCTTCCCCGCCGCCTTTACCCCGGGCTGCACGATGGAAGCGCATCTGTTCGCCGAATCGAGCGACGACTTTAACCGGCTGGGCGCCCGCGTCGTTGGCGTCACCGCCGGCAATATCGAGCGCGTCGCGGAATTCTCCAAGTCGGAATGCCGCGACAAATTCGCCGTCGCCGCCGATCCGGGTGCGAAGGTTGCGGCGAAATATGATTCGACGATGAAGCGACCCGACGGGACGATGCTGTCGAACCGGACATCCTATGTCATCGCCCCCAACGGAACGATCCTGCTGAGCTACACCGACAGCAAGCCGCAGGCGCATATCGAAAAGACGATGGCCGCCGTGCGCGCGTGGAAAGCTCGGCAGCGCTGATCCGGGTTTGCGGGAGGCCCCGATGTCGAAATCCGTCTTTCTGGACGATCGTGGCGGCCCGATCGAAATGACCGAGGCGGATATCGTCCGCTTCGCGCGCGAATATGATCCGCAGCCGATGCACATCGACATCGCGGCGGCGGCGAGCGGCCGTTTCGGCGGGATCATTGCCAGCGGCTGGCACGTCGCCGCGCTCGTGATGCGCGATTTCGTCGAAAAGGCGCCGTTCGGAGATACGCCGCTGCTGGGGCTCAAGATCGACGATCTGCAATGGCGCCTGGCGGTGCGACCCGGCGATGTGCTCGACATCACGCGCGAGGTCGTCGACATCGCACGCTCGAAGAGCAAGCCCGACCGCGGCGTGCTGACGATGCGGATGACCGTCACCAATCAGGATGGCGCGGTCGTGATGTCGTTCGTCAACCTGATGCAGATGCCGGCACGGCTCCAGTAACGGGCGCGCCGGCTATTTCGGCGTTCCGCTGTAGCCGGCGGCTTTGCGCAATTCGCCCGCGTCCATGACATAGCCGTCGCTCACGACCGTCACGACGCGGCGGAGCGCCCCGAGGTCGGTCGAGGCGTCGCCGTCGACGAGCACCATATCGGCTTCCTTGCCAACTGCGATCGAGCCGGTGCGCTTGTCGGCGCCGACGACGCGGGCAGGGAGGATCGTTGCGCTCTGGATCGCCTCGGCGGGGGTGAAGCCGGCCTGCTGATAGATTTCGAGTTCGCGGATCAATTCGATCCCCCAGCCGTCGGTCCCGGCGACGATGGGCACGCCCGCCTTGTGCAGGCGGCCGACGAGATCGACCATTTTCGCATAGCTTTTGCGATAATCGTCGCGCGTAAGCCCCTCAATGAGCGGATAGCCGCCAGCGGTGAACACCGAGCGTTCGAGGACGGGCGAGATGATGCCCATATAGGGCGCATAGGCCGGCTGGGGCTTGCCGCCGTCCTGTGTCAGCATGCCTTCGAAGATGACGATCGTCGGGTCGACAATGGTCTTTTTCTTCGCAAGGTCGGCAACGAAGCCCTTCATCAAGGGAGCGTCGAGATCGACGTCCTTGAAATAGCGTGCGGGTCCTTCGACGCGCTGCCGCGTGTTCGCCTTGTCGATCACGTCGCGTGGCATCGATTCCATCACGACGAAATTGAGGTGGGTGAGCTCGTCATAGCCCGCAGTAACCGCCTCGCTCGGCTTCATCCCGGCGGGGACGTGGCCGTGGACATGGAGGCCGAGCTTGTGCGCCTCGGCGGCGGCGGGCGCGATCCATGCGGGATTCATCGAGGTG
>JAESGS010001026.1_pt1 | contig 10744 bp, 17 predicted proteins | sample 9269761 | NCBI WGS metagenome assembly JAESGS01 (sample SAMN15741799, study PRJNA653493) | algae metagenome | isolation source: Cyanosarcina radialis HA8281-LM2 and co-occurring heterotrophs from damp... | place: USA: Makauwahi cave, Hawaii | collected 2011-01-06 | reverse complement strand
GACCAAGTCGGGTGTCCTCAATGCGCAGCCCTATGGTTTCGGGACGCGTTTCGAGGGACAGCCGGGGACGAACCCCGAGGAGCTGATCGCGGCGGCGCATGCCGCCTGTTTCACGATGGCGCTGTCGTTCGGCCTCGCCCGTGCGGGCTATAATGGTGACACGCTCGAGACGAGCGCGGCGGTGACGCTTGATCAGGTCGACGGCGGCTTCACGATCACCAAATCGGCGCTGACGCTGACCGGCAAGGTACCGGGGATCAGCGCCGACGAGTTCGCGAAGATCGCCGAGGAAGCCGAGAAGAATTGCCCGGTGTCGAAGCTGCTCAACTGCGAGATCACGCTCGAGCACAGCCTCGAAGGCTAGGCGGCGCGGCGCAGCGGCGTGGGCAGCTCGTCTTCCATGAAGGCGAAGGCGCCCTGCGCGGGCGAATCGAGCGTCCAGCGCTGCAATACGCGGTGGCGCCGGTGGCCGATATGGCTTTCGATCAGCACCAGCTCGCGCGGGGTCCAGTTCCAAGCGACCGGAACCGGGTCGAACCCTTCGCTCCGGCCATAGCCGAGCGTGATGTGCGGACGGAGACCCGACTTGCGATGCATCGGTTCGATGCCCTGCGCCGCAAGGCGCGCGACGATGCCCTCATAGAGATGGCGAATGCCGCCGATGCTTCCGACAGTATTGAGTTCGGCTCCCATCTCCCGACTCATGATGCGTCCAAGGGGAATGTGACTGGCGGCAGGGAGACCCGATGCGAACGCTGCCGCGACGCGCTGGCGCAGGAACGGGTGCTGCGCCATCGTTTCTGCGATCGTGCAGAGCGTCAGATGGTATAGCTGCGGCTTGAGCCCCGCGAACAAATCGCCTGAAACAGCGGGCGCGCGAGCCAGCCGGCGCGGTCGGCGGCCACCTGAAACCCCAGGAAATAGCGGAACATCGGGTCCATCATCCATCCTCCGAATCGGATCAATGTTCCTATTATGTTCTTATTTGCTGCGAGAGTCGAATCGTCAGGTTGACGGCGCCTTGCATGGCGGCACCGTAATACGGTGCGCGGGATCGCCGTCGATGGTTGCGAGCTGCGGTTTTTGCGCCGCGGTCTGCCATGCAAGCTTGGGCCACCAGCGCGTGGGCGGCGCCGCAGTCGCCGGATCGATGCTTTCGCCCGGGCGCGGCATCGCGAGGCGGACCCCGGCGCAGTGCGCCGCAGCAAGAATGCGCTCGGGCGGTTCGGTCCACGCATGCGGCGCAAGGTTGAACAGCGCCCAGTGGATCGGGATCAGCGTCTTGCCGCCGACGAGCCGGTGCGCCTCGACCGCGAGTTCGGGGCCGAGATGATTGTCGGGCCATGCCGGATTATACTGGCCGGTGTCGAGCAGGGTCGCGTCGAACGGGCCGAGGCGTTTGCCGATCTCGGCAAATTCAGGGGCGAAACCGGTGTCCCCCGAATACCAGACGCGGTGCGTCGGCCCGACCAGCGCATAGCCCGCCCAGAAGGTCTGGTTGCTCTGGCTGCCGAGGCGGCCCGAGGCGTGGCGCGCGGGCGTAGCGACGATGGCGACGTCGCCGATCCGCTTCTCGCCCCACCAGTCGAGCTCGACGATATTCTTTTCGTCGACGCCCCAATAGGCGAGGTGTGAGCCGACGCCGAGTGGGACGATGAAGGTCGTGCCGCGGCGGTCGAGCGCGCGGATCGTACCCTGGTCGAGATGGTCATAATGATCGTGCGAGATCACCACCGCATCGATCGGCGGCAGATCGCGGATCGCAATCGGCGGCGCATACCAGCGCGCGGGGCCGAGCCAGCCGACCGGCGAGGCGCGTGTCCCCCACATTGGGTCGACGAGGATGCGCTTGCCGTCGATCTCGACGAGCGTCGAGCTGTGGCCGAACCAGGTGATGCGCAACCCGCTGGCCGGAAGCTGCGCAAGCGTGGCCGCGTCGGTGCGCCGCACCGGCACCGGCGCGCCGGGCTCGGGCTCGGTGACCGCCGATGCGGTGAGCAGGCCGCGATAGGCCGCCTGCCGGTTGATCCAGCCGCCGCGGCCGTTGGTGAAGGCACCGTCCTTCCAGTGCGGCGAGCGTTCGAGTTTTTCGAGCCGCGGCCCCGACGGCGCCTGCCCGAAGGCGTTCCACCCGTTCACCACGAGGATCAGCGCAAACAGCAGGAGCAGGAGAAGCAGCAGCCCGAACGCGCGAACCGTCCAGCGGAGCACGCGGCGCGTCCGCGTCCGCGTCATGGCTTCGGCGCATCCTCCAGCGCCATCCGCGTCACATGGATATAGGTCGCCTGCCAGCTGTTGCCGTGGCGCCTGAAAATATCGGTGAAGCGGATGCGAACGCGAAAGGGCGTGCCCGCCGAGCGGCCCGACAGGATCGTCTCGGCGCTCGCGAGGCCCACGTCCTTGCCGAGCGGGAGGATGACGCGATCGGTCAGCGTGACCGGGTCGTAATCATCGTCGGCGCCCGTCCAGCCGTCGATGAAGAAGGCCTTGCCATACCGCTTGCCGCTGCCGTCGATGAAGACGAGATCGTCGGCGACCATGCGGTCGAGAGCGGCTCGGTCCTGCGCGATCTGCGCGGCGTCGAACGCGTCGGCGAAGGCGCGGAGGCTCGCCACCTCGTCCAACGGTGCATCGGCAGCAAGGGCGGGAGCCGCCATGCCGAAAGCCAGCGCAAACGCTATCGTTCCTCGCATGGCGTCTCCCTCCCTCGCTTCGCCGACCGTTACTGCGCCGGGCGGCAGTCCTTCAGCCAGATCACATGCTTATATTCGTCGAAATCCTCGACGGTGCCAGTCAATTTGATGCCCTTGTCGGGTTTGAGCTGGAGCGAATAGGCGGCCTGTCCGGGCGCCATATAACAGACGATATCGGTCTTGAACGGCGCCTGGTTCGGCAGGCGGATTGCCTGTTCCCAAGGCTCGGGAATTTTGTAGCCGACGCGGAAATCCTTGCCGTCCTTGGTGACATAGGCGACCGACCCGTCGATCGTGAACTGTTTGCCCTTGTAGCGCGTGAGAATGCCCGCCGAATTGCGTTCGGTGTCCTTCGACACTTGTTGCGAGAAGCCGAGGGCGCTGATCTTCACCGGCGCGGCGGCGACGGTCGTCGCGGTCGCGCCCTTCTTGGCAGCGGCAGCGCCCGCCTTGCCGCCCTTGATCTGGTTCAGGATGCCGCACATTTCGGCCTTCGCCGCATCGGTGCCGACCGACTGGCCCGCGCGCAGCTTGGCTTCCATAACGACCGTTCCGATTCCGCCGGTTTGCGTCGCGGTGATCTGGATCGGAAAGGCGCGCACGGTGCCGGTCATCGGCTGTTCGATCAGCATCGATCCATATTCGGCTTCGTCGGCCATGATGTCATAGCCTTTCGCCGCGACGATCCCGCGCATCTGGCCGATGGCGACCGCAGGGGGCAGGTCGGCGACGGTCACCGCGGCGGTGAAGCGCAGCGCGGTGATCGGATTGCCCTTTTTGACGAAGGCTTCCTCGCAGGTCGCGGCATTGGCGGTGCCGGCTGTAAAGAGCAACGTGGCCGGGACGAGCGCGGCGGCGAGACGCGAATAAGTCGTGGTGCGCATGAAGGGCTCCCTGAAATGTTTCTGTTATGCGACTTATGTTGTGCAACGCGTCTGCCGCAGTGCGGGGCCGCCTGCAATGGCTAAGTTACCAAGATGATGGCGTTTTGCGGGACAGGGAGCGGCCTCGTCAATCGGCGCTTGATCTCAACCGGGCTTGAGCTTTCATAAGGGCCGGACAGTTGATTCGCGAACGGAGCATTGTCCATGTTGCACTATCCCGCTGCCACGCCTTCGGGTCCCGCCGATTCCGACAGCGATGCGCCCGCCGCGGCCTTCCTGCCGCGCTACCTCGCGCGGATCGGCTATCGCGGACCGGTGGCGCCGACGATCGAAGTGCTCGCGGCGTTGCAGGCGGCGCATATCGCCGCGATCCCGTTCGAGGCGATCGACGCGCTGACCGGCGCAGGGATCGATATCGGCGCCGACGCGGTCGATGCCAAGCTGATCGGCCGGCGGCGCGGGGGATATTGCTTCGAACAAAATGGCCTGTTCCTTCGCGTGCTGCAGGCGATCGGGTTCGACGCCGAGGGGCTGATCGGCCGCGTGCGCTGGATGCTGCCCGACGATGCGCCGCCGACCCCGCGTACGCATATGACCCTGCGCGTGCGGCTGGGCGGCCGGCCGTGGCTCGTCGACGTCGGCTTTGGCGCGACGGTGCCGCCTGCGCCGCTCGCGATGGACAGCGAGGAGCCGCAGCCGACGCGGCACGAGACCTATCGTGTCGTACGGCACGGCGACGTCTGGCAGGTTGCGGCGCTGATTGAGGGCGAATGGAGGACGCTGTACCGGATCGACGACGCGCCGCCGCCCGCGATCGATTATGAGATCGGCAACTGGTACACGTCGGCGCATCCGGACTCGCATTTCCGCCACCAGCTGATCGCGGCGCGCACGACCGCCGAGGCGCGCTATGGCCTGCGCGACAACCGGCTGACGACGCGGCTCGTCGACGGGCGCATCGACCGGCGTTACCTGACCGCCGACGAGATCGAGCGCGCGCTGTCGGAGATTTTCCTGCTGCCGGTACAGCGCCACTGGCGCGCCGCGATCGAGCGCGCGGCGACGGCGGAGATTGCCGGCTAGGCCTTCACCCTCGCTTGACTCGCCGCGGCTATCGCGTTCTTTTGCCGGCGAAAGAAGGGAGTGCGATTCCATGGCCGACAAGACGGTCGTCCTGCTGTCGGGCGGCAATCCGCAGATCGCCAAAGGCTATGGCGACGCGCCGGTGCAGGCCTATATCGCGGCGATGCCGGGGTGGAAGTCGGGCGTCTGGAAGCGTCTCGACGCGCTGATCGAAAAGAGCGTTCCGGGGGTCGCGAAGGCGGTCAAATGGAACTCGCCGCTTTATGGTCCGCCGGGGCAGGGGGCGGAGCCGACGCACTGGTTCCTCAGCATCCATTGCTTCGACAAATATATCAAGGTCGCCTTCTTTCGCGGCCAGTCGCTGGATCCGGTGCCGCCCGTCGCGTCGAAGAGCGGCGACACGCGCTATTTCCATATCCATGAAGACGACAAGATCGACGAGGCGGCGTTCGCCGACTGGGTGAAACAGGCCGCGGCGCTGCCCGGCGAAAAGATGTGAGGAGCACAGGATGGCGGCGGACCTGATCGATGCGAAGATCGCGGGGCTCGGCGACTGGCGCGGCGACACGCTGGCGAAGCTGCGCGCGCTGATCCATGCCGCCGACCCGGACGTCGAAGAGACGGTAAAGTGGCAGAAGCCGACCAACCCGGCCGGGGTGCCGGTGTGGGAACACGCTGGGATCCTGTGCACCGGCGAGACGTACAAGGACAAGGTCAAGCTGACCTTTGCCAAAGGCGCGGCGCTCGCCGATCCCAAGAAATTGTTCAATTCGAGCCTCGACGGCAACACGCGGCGCGCGATCGATCTGTTCGAGGGCGATAGCGTCGACGAGGCGGCGTTCAAGGCGCTGGTCCGCGCGGCAGTCGAGGCCAATCTCGAAAAGCCGGCGCGTCCGAAGAAGCGATGAGCGCCGACCGGATCCGATCGGCCGCCGCGGCGGCGGCGCTACTCGATGCGATCGAGATCGATAATCGCGACCGCGACGGGTGGGCGCCGGCAATCTCGCGCGACAGCGCGGCGGCAATCCTCGACGCGCTGGTCTGGCTCTATGGCGCGCGGTCGGGGTCGGCGGCGAGCATCTATGCTGCAGATGCGCTGGGCAAGGCAGCCGAGTCGGTCTGGGCGCCGTCGGTCACACCCGACGATTAACCGCAGCCCATTCCTTCCTTGCGTGCGGCCCAGGCGATCGCGCCATCGACCATGCGCAGATGGATGGCGTCGGACCAAGCTTCGGCCTTGTGCCCGAGCGCCGAGTAAAAGATGCGGGCACGGCCTTCGCAGCGCCACCAGACGAGTGCGTGGTTGCCCATCCGCAGCTTCGGTTCGAGCCGCATCTTCGTTTCGTCGAGGCTGAGGAGGATATGCGCGTCGGCGGCGGGCGGAGCGTCCCAGCTGTAATATTCGTCGGTCCACGGCCAGAGCGCGGACAGGTGGCGCGTGGCGGGGTGGCTGCGGTCGGCGGCGATCAGATTGGCCGTCTGGAACTGGTCGATGCCGCCCGGATGGCCGACGAATTTGCCATTGCCGCGTATCTTCACGACCCAGTCGGGGTGGCTGCCGTCGCCCGCGCTGTGAAGTCCGACGAAGCCGCCGCCGTTAGCGATCCACGACTGGAACGCGGCGCGCTGATCGGACGTGTAAATGTCGCCGCTCGCGCTCGCGAAGACGATGACGTCGAACTTGGCGAGTTGCCGCGGGTTGAACACTGCGGCGTTCTCGGTTGCAAAGCTGCTCCAGCCGCGTGCCTTTACGAGCGCTTCGATCGCGGGCACCGCCTCTGCAATACTGTCATGGCGATAGCCGTTGGTCTTGCTGATAATCAGCACCGCGGGACGGGCGAGCGCGGGCAGCTCGGGCGGCACGCTGTCGAACGTCGGCGTGGGGCGGCGCGGATCGGGAGCGGTCGGCGCCGCTTGCAGGGCGATCAATAGCGCGGCGAGCATCGGTTGCATCATGGTCGGGGGTGCTATTTCGCTGCGAGCTGCTTCATCAGCGCGGCAATATCCATGACCCCCCATTCCTCGGCGATACGGCCCCCTTCGAATCGGAAAAAGGTCATGCCGTCGATCGCAAAGGGCTTGCCCGCGCCGGGAAGCCCCGCTGCGGCGACACTGTTGGTGCCGCTCGCGTGCCAGTGGACCGCGGCAAAATCCTTTTCGACGAGCGTGCGGATGACGCGGACCTTGAGGTCGGGCGCGGCGCGGCGCCATTCGGCGCCCGACGCATTGTCCATCTCCAGCGTATAGTCGCCGCACGGCGCGCGGACGCGGAAATCGGGCGTATAGACTTCGGGCGAGATGTCGAATTTTCCCTGTCCCATCTTCTCGAGGAAGACGCGTTCGGCGGTCGCCCGCTGCGCCTCGATCGCGCTATTTGCGGCGGCGGGCTGCGCGCTCGCGGCCGGGACGAGCAGCAGCGCGGCGGCTAGGGTGAGGACGGTCCTCATTTCGCAGTCTCCCTCGGTTTCATATGCCACATCGCGTTGACGATCACCCAGCGCTCGCCGAATTTGCCCATGTGGAAATAGTCGACGAACCACGGCGTTTCGACGCGGACGGCGGCGGCGTTGCCCGCGACGTCGAGGATGCGGCACGACCGGTTCCACTCGGCCTTCGGCGTCTTGAGCGCACCGCGCTTCGTCAGGTCGACGAGCTCCTCGCGGCTCATGCGCTGGAGGCCGAGCCGCTCGTCGGGGATGTCGCCGAGTATGCGGCGCTTGGCGAGGTCGGGGTGGAGCGCGCGCTTGACGCGTTCGGGATCGCCCTCGAGCTGGCCGTCGACGTAGTCGAAGCAGGTCGCCTCGATCGCGGCGAGGTCGGCAGGGGCGCCAGCGGGCGTTGCAGCTGCGGCGGCGAGGGTGAGCAAGGTCGTCAGCATCGGAAGCTCCCGGGTGGGCAAGTCGAACCGCCTCATGCGCTACATTTGTAGCGCCGATTTGGCAAGCGGCTCAGTCGATGATTGGCGCCCCCTCGGCTTGCAACCGCGCGAGATTGGCCTGCATCGCCGCGAGCACCTCGGGGTCGTGCGGGGTCCAGCTTTCGACCTCGCCGATAATGCGCAGCGGCGACCGGCTGCGATAGCTGCGTGTCGGGTTGCCGGGGAATTTCTTGTCGGTGAGATTGGGGTCGTCGAACCAGTCGCCCGTCGGCTCGACGATATAGATGCGCTCGCGGCCTTCTCCGGCCGCCAGCTCGCAGCCCCAGATTGCGGACTCCAGTGCGGCGGAGAAATAGATCCACGACATCGGCGCGGCCTGATAATTGCTGCCCCAGCCGACCGCGAGCAGGTCGCCGACAGCGAGGTCGGCGCGGGTGCCGTGATAGAAGGTCGCGCCCAAATCCGGGCCGGTGGGGGCGAGCTCGGTCATCAATATTCGTTCCGCTCGCTACGCAGCGCCGCCTTGCCATCCTTCCAGTTCACCTCGGCGGCAGGTTCGTCGGCCTTGCCGGGCGCGAAAAGCTCATAGACGATCGTCCCGTCCTCCTGCGTGCTTTCGATGACGCGCGCGGGGGTGAAGGCGTCGGCAGCGGCGCCCGCGGCAGTGCGCACCGGGGCGGGGGCATCGGCCCAGGCGATGTCGCGCTGCATCTCGACGACGCGATATTTACCCGCCTCCTCGATCAGGTCGAGTTCGACCGGGCTGCCGTCAGGGCGCGCGCCCTCGACGTCGAAGAAGATCTTGCCGCCGCGTTCCTTGCGCTCGGTCTCGGCGATTTTCATGCCGGGGACCTTGGCGAGCACGGCGTCGCGCACACCCTGCGGCAGGTCGACTTCGGCGACTTCGCGGATCTCGGCGGCGGGGCCGTCGGCGAGCACCGATTTTTCGGGCGCCGCAGCCGGGGCCTCGGCCTTGCCGCACCCGGCGAGCGCCAACATTGCGCCCGTTATCAGCCAAGCCTGTCCACGCATCGTCACTCTCCCATATCGCCAAACGCCGCCAGCCTATCGGGCCCGATCGGACGAGTCGAGCCGCGCGCGGCGGGATGTTTTCATTTGACCACGCCCCGCCGCCATGATGCTCTAGCGCCGGGTCGGTGAGGGGGATTTATGACGGGCACGCGTCCGGGGTTCGCGGCGAGACATCGCGCCGACCGGCTGTTTTTCCTGGGCTTCATCGCCCTGTCGTGGCTCGGCGTCGCGATGGGCTTTGCGCCGCAGATCGCAAAACGCTTCGGCGGCACCGCCGATTATCCCGCGACCGCGATGCTCGAGATCCACGTCTGGGCCTTTTTCGCGTGGATGACGATCCTGACCGTGCAGGCGCTGCTGATCGGGGCGCGGCGGCACGATTTGCACCGGCTCTTGGGGCTGAGCCTCGTCATCCTCGTCCCGGTGATGACGGTGTCGGCGATCGCCGCCGAAATCCACAGCCAGCGCTTCTATGCGCCGAGCGACCCCGAAAATGCGCGCTTCTTTGCCCTGCCGCTGACGTCGATGATCCTGTTCGCGGGTGCCGCGACGCTGGCCTTTGCAAAGCGCAGCGACCCGGCGGCGCATAAGAGGCTGATCCTGCTCGCGACCGCAGTGATCCTGTCGGCGGCGTTCGGACGCTGGTGGGGCGAGCCGATCGGCCTGACGCTGGGCGACGGCTATTGGGGCATCGTCCTCGGCAACTGGGCCGGGACGATCGCGCTGATCGCGGCCGCGGCGCTGTACGACGTCGCGACGCGCGGGCGGGTGCACCCGGTGCTGCTGTGGGGCGGCGGTGCCTATGCGCTCGCTTTTACAGCGGCGGCTGCCGCCTATCTCAGCGACTGGTGGCCCGCATGGGTGCGCGGTGCGCTGGGGCTGGCGGCGGGGTAGGCGCGGCGCGCGCGATCACTCGATATCGTCGGAGGGGTCGAGCCGCACCGTCCAGACGGGATGCCCCGCCTCGCTGCGTCCGATGTCGTGCGACGGGACCATGTCGTCCCCGGTCTCGATCCACCCGCGCCCGTCGCATTTGGGGCAGGCGTGGCGGATCGAGCGGTGGCTGACGAGGTCGATCTGCGTATTCCACTGGCCGTAGCCCGCGCAGACCGGGCACAGCTTGTCGAGATCGCCGCTGCGGTGGCGCCGCGAAATGCCGTCGAGGGCGTGCGGGTCGCCGGGGCCGGTGCAGTGGACGATGTTCGAGGGGTGCGACATGCGGCGCTCCTTTGGACGATATGACCCGCGAGTTGCGGCGGGGTTCCATGTGACGGTCGTCAGCCCGTATCCCCGACAAGCCGCCAGCGCCCATGTTCGACATGGGCGGTCTTGCCGACGATGCTTTCGGTCAGGATGATCTCGTCGACCGTCCAGCCGATCGGCGGCATCTTCTGGGCATTGAGCCGGTCGCCGCGATAGTTGATCGTGATGTGCGGTTCGGGGGTGGTGCCGTCCATGATCGGCGCCTTTTCGCGCAGCAGATGGTCGACCAGCGCCTTCTGGAACGCCCGCGCCCCGGCCAGCGGCTCGCGCGTGCGCAGCGTCACCGCCTTGCGGTTTTCGATCCGGTCGAAGGCGAGCGGAAAGGGCGCGGCGGCGAAGCCATCCAGCGCGGCGATGGTCGCGGGCAGCCACTCGGGCGGCGCATGATGCAGGTCGTAGAGCGAGATGAGCGTGACATGGAGCAGGTCGGGGCCGCGCCCGGGGTCGTTGCGCGGCAGTGCGGCGATCGCCGCCTGCACCTCCGGCGGCGGCTTGGCCATGACATAGAGGGGGTTCCGGGTGCGCATGGGTGGGAGTGTAGCATGGTGTGGGGGTGAGGCTGAATGGCGGGAATTTCGCGCCCGGAACTTAAGAATTCAGTAGACCTTCACTATAATCGTTATGCCCTAATCGGCCGGTCGTTCTGACCTACGACCAATGGCGCGATCAATGTCACTTTTCTTCCGTCGAAGTTCGATCCGTGCGTTCCGAAGCTGCCTGTCTTGATCGTATATATCGAGAATCGTGGACTCGTCTGCTGAATTGAGGAAATCCTCGCTGTCTAAACGAGATTTGTACATTCTAGACTCTCGGTGAAGTCTAGAGATCTCAAGGTCGATATCATTCTTCATGGATATAAGATCACTAACAGGATAATTAGAATATTCTGTCAAAGAATCAGGTGTATATCT
>JAESGS010001020.1_pt1 | contig 10778 bp, 11 predicted proteins | sample 9269761 | NCBI WGS metagenome assembly JAESGS01 (sample SAMN15741799, study PRJNA653493) | algae metagenome | isolation source: Cyanosarcina radialis HA8281-LM2 and co-occurring heterotrophs from damp... | place: USA: Makauwahi cave, Hawaii | collected 2011-01-06 | reverse complement strand
CACGCCGCACAGCCATGGCACCGGCTGCACGCTTGCGAGCGCGATCGCGACCGGGCTCGCGCAGGGCATGCCGCTCGAACCCGCGATCGCGCGTGCGCGCGATTTCGTGCGCCTCGCTCTGCATGATGCGCCGGGGCTGGGGCAGGGGCATGGTCCGATGGGGCAGCAATATGTCCGCAACGACGGGCTGTTCACCGGACCGGCGCTCAACCAGATTACATTGCCCGCGAACGATTATGCGGTGTCGGTCGCTTTCTACAAGCAGATGGGGCTCACGCAGATCGTCGACAGTCCCGACAATGGTTATGCGCGCTTCGAGGCCGCGAATGGCGTGACGCTGTCGATCCATGTGGACGACGGCGCGGCGGGCGGAGCGATCGCCTATCTGGAAAGCGGCGCGCTCGATGCGTGGGTCGCCTATCTTGCGCGGCGCGGGGTGCGGTTCGAACAGATGCCGAAGGATGAGGAATGGGGCTGGCGCGAGGCGCGGTTGGCCGATCCCGCGGGCAATCGCCTGTGCCTGTATCAGGCGGCCGAATATCGGCGCTATCCGCCGTGGCGCATATGATCGTCGGGGTCGACGAAGCCGGACGCGGGCCGCTTGCAGGGCCGGTCGTCGCGGCGGCGGTGTTGCTGTGCGAGGGCGGGATCGTCGGGCTCGATGATTCCAAAAAGCTGACCGCGAAACGGCGTGGCGAACTTGAGATCGAGATCAAGGCGCGTTGCCGCTGGGGTGTGGGCGAGGCGAGCGTCGCGGAGATCGACCGCATCAACATCTTGCAGGCGACCTTCCTCGCGATGACGCGCGCGGTCGAGGCTTTGGGCTTCGATCCGCATGAGGTGCTGGTCGACGGCAACCGGTTGCCGCGATGGCGCTACACCGCGCGCGCGATCATCGGCGGCGATGCGCTGCATCCCTGCATTTCGGCGGCGAGCATCATCGCGAAGGAGCATCGCGACCGCTTCATGGTTGCCGCGGCGCGCGACTTTCCCGGCTTTGGTTGGGAAACCAACATGGGCTATGGTACCGCACAGCATCTCGCGGCGCTGCGCCAGTATGGCCCCACGCCGCACCATCGGACCAGTTTTGCCCCGGTCGCACAAATGCAGCTGGTCTGAAGCCTGAAACCAGAGGGGGGAACAGGATGAGCAGGGGATTTACGGCCGACGATGTGTCGGTCCAGACCGGCCGCACTTTCCTTGTCACCGGTGCCAATGCCGGGATCGGTTTCGAGGCGACGAAGATATTGGCGGCGCGCGGGGCGCATGTGATCCTCGCCTGTCGGGACGAGGCCAAGGCCGAGATTGCGATGAACCGCATCCGGGTCGACGTGCCAAAGGCCGAATTGTCGTTCCAGCCGCTCGATCTTGCCGACCTCGATCAGGTGCGCGATGCGGCGAAGGCGGTGCTCGCCGGGCCGCGGATCGACGTGCTCATCAACAATGCGGGAGTGATGATCCCGCCCAAGACGCTGACGAAGCAGGGGTATGAGCTGCAGTTCGGGGTCAACCACCTCGGTACCTTCGCCCTGACCGGCCTGATCCATCGCCATGTCGACGATCGCATCGTCATCACCGGCAGCATCGCGCACAAGAATGGCGCGATGGATTACAGCGACCTGTCGGCGTCGCGCAGCTATCATAATTGGGCGCGCTACCAGATGAGCAAGCTTGCGAACCTGCTCCATATGTTCGAGCTCGACCGGCGATTGAGCGCCGAGGGGCGCGCGACGCAGGCGATCGGATGCCATCCGGGGGTCGCGCTCACCGAATTGACGCGCCACCTGCCGCTGCCGCTGCGCACGATGACGCCGCTTGCCGGGCCCTTCTTCAACAGCGCGGCGCAGGGGGCGTGGCCAACGCTGCAGGCGGCGACCGGCGCGCGTGTGCAGGGTGGCGATTATCTGGGGCCGCAGGGTCTTGGCGAAGTGTCGGGGCGCTCGGGGCCCGCACGCGCGACGCGTCAGGCGCGCGATCCGAGGCTGGCCCGCGAGCTCTGGATGCGGTCGATCGAGTTGACCGGGGTCGATCCGGGTCTCTGACTCCCGCAACGCAAATTTTTTTCACGGGTGAGTCTTCATCGCCACACCACCAGTGGTTGAGTCTCCGAGTCGCGGCCGACTCCATATGGTGTGCCAGACTCGTTTCGTTCTCATCGCGTTAACCAGTTAGAGAGGCGGAATCCCTAGAGTCCTGCGCTTGACGGCGGACTCCGCCTGACTCATCAGGGCCTTCTTTCAGTCGAAGAACGGGGTGAAGCATGGGTGTGATGGAACGGGTCAAGGCGCCGGCGACGAAGAAGCGGACGCCGAAGGTCGACCCCGCAGACCTGCCGCTGGACAGCATCTTGCAGGGCGATTGCGTCGAAATGATGCGCAGCCTGCCTGCTGCGTCGGTCGACATGATTTTCGCCGATCCGCCGTATAATCTCCAGCTCGGCGGCGACCTGCTGCGTCCCGACGGCAGCCAGGTCGATGCGGTCGACGATGACTGGGACAAGTTCGACAGCCTCGCGACCTATGACCGCTTTACCCACGCCTGGCTCAAGGAAGCGAAGCGCATCCTGAAGCCGAACGGCAGCATCTGGGTGATCGGCAGCTATCACAACATCTTCCGCGTCGGCACTGCGTTGCAGGACAATGGGTACTGGATCCTCAACGACATCGTGTGGCGCAAGGCGAACCCGATGCCCAATTTCAAGGGAACGCGCTTCACCAACGCGCATGAGACGTTGATCTGGGCGTCGATGGGCGAAAAGTCGCGATATACCTTCAATTATCGCGCGATGAAGACGCTGAACGACGAGTTGCAGATGCGCTCGGACTGGCTGATCCCGATCTGCGGCGGTCAGGAGCGGCTCAAGAAGGGCGGGACGAAGGTCCATCCGACGCAGAAGCCCGAGGCGCTGCTCTATCGCATCCTGCTCGCCTGTTCGAACCCCGGCGACGTGATCCTCGATCCCTTCTTCGGAACGGGCACCACGGGCGCTGTCGCGAAGCGCCTCGGTCGCCATTTCATCGGCATCGAGCGCGAAGATGATTATATCGAGGCCGCGCTGGAGCGTATCGAGCTGGCGCTGCCGCTCGACGAAAGCGCGGTGAAGACGATGATGGCGCCGAAAGCCGCGACACGCGTAGCGTTCGGTACGCTCGTCGAAGGCGGACTGATCGCGCCGGGGACGGTGCTGACCGACGCCAAGCGCCGCTGGAAGGCGAAGGTGCGCGTCGACGGCAGCCTCGATTGCGAAGGCCAGCCTGCGGGGTCGATCCACAAGGTCGGCGCGGGCCTGCAAGGGGCGCCGAGCTGTAACGGCTGGACCTTCTGGCATGTCGACAACGGTAAGGAATTGCGCGTGATCGACGCGGTTCGGCAGGACTGGCTGCTGGCGAACGAAGCCTGATGTTCCAGCCGCTGACCAAGCCCGACCTCGGCGCCGCGTCGGCGGGGGCGCAAATCTATTGTCGTCCGACCTGTTTCGTCGATCGGCCGCACGAGCTGGACGACGATTGCCTGCGCGTTGCCGACACGATGGTGTGGTTTGCGGCTTGGCACATCAGCCTGCGCGACGGTTTGACGGTCAAATCGGCGATCGTTCCGGTTCCCGAATGGGACGGCTGGATCGCGGCAATGCCCGACCGGATGGCACAGGCGGCCACAGCCCAGCGCGCGGGCGTCGCCCGCCCGCGCGGCGTGCTCCAGCTCGGCGAACGGACGATCCGGCTGAACGAGCCGCAGCTGATGGGCATATTGAATGTGACGCCCGACAGTTTTTCGGACGGCGGCAAGCATGTCGATAGCGAGGCGGCCGCCGAAGCGGGCTTCGCGATGGGGTCGGCGGGTGCGGCAATCATCGATGTCGGGGGCGAATCAACGCGCCCCGGCGCCCCGCTCGTCTGGGAAGGCGACGAGATCAAGCGCATCGAAGGCGTGGTGTCGGCGCTTGCGCGCGGCGGCGTCGCGGTGTCGATCGACACGCGCAAGGCTGCGGTAATGGAAGCGGCACTTGCCGCCGGCGCGCGGATCGTCAACGATATTTCGGCGCTGCGTTACGACGACCGCGCGATGGAAGTGGTCGTGCACGCAGGTTGTCCGGTCGTGCTGATGCACGCACCGTCGGCCAAGAGTGATCCGCACGAGGGTGGAAATTACGCGCATGTCCTGTTCGACGTCTACGACATGCTCGCCGAGCGGGTCGCGGCGTGCGTTGCGGCGGGGATCGATCGCACAAAGATCATCGTCGATCCGGGACTCGGCTTCGGCAAGGGGGTTGGCGACAATCTGGCGCTGATCAACGGTCTTGCGCTGTTCCACACCTTGGGCTGCCCGATCCTGTTCGGGGCGAGCCGCAAAAGGATGATCGGCGCGCTCGACAATGAGGCCGCGGCCGACCAGCGGATCGGCGGCACGGTGGCGCTGCATTATCAGGCGGCGTCGCAGGGCGCGCAGTTGCTGCGCGTCCATGACATTCCGGAAAACCGGCAGGCGATTCGCGTATGGCGCGGGCTGCGCGACGCGGCGCTGACCGCCTGATCAGGCGGCGGTGTCGATCCCGAGATCGCTCAGCTTGCGGTAAAGCGTCGAGCGGCCGATGCCGAGGCGGCGGGCGACTTCGCTCATGCGGCCGCGGTAATGGCCGATCGCGAGGCGGATGACGTCGGCCTCGATTTCCTCGAGTGGCCGGAGATTACCGTCTGGTAGGTAAAGCGTGACGCCGATTGCCTCGCCGTTGATCGCGATCTCGCCGTCGTTGCTGGCGCCGCCGCCAAGCGTGGCTTCTATCGCGCGGAAATCGGCGCTGGTGAGGACGTCGGTCGTGCTGTTTACGGCGGCGCGGAACAGCACGTCCTGCAACTGGCGGACATTGCCCGGCCAGGCGTAGGCCGCGAGCAAGCGGAGCGCGTCGTCGGTGACCCCGATGGGCCCCATGCCGGGCAGGCCGCCGATGCGCGCGAGCAGATGGCGCGCGAGCGGGCCGACGTCGCCGCGGCGTTCGGAGAGCGAGGGCAGGGTGAATTGGGCGCTCGAGAGCGCGTAGAACAGATCTTCGCGGAAGTGCCCGGCCTCGATCAGCTTGTCGAGCGGGCTGGCGCTCGTCGCGATAATGCGGACATCGACGCTCTGGCGGATCGATCCGCCGATCATCTGGACTTCGCCGCTGTTGAGGAATTCGACGAGCTTCGCCTGCGTTTCGAGCGGGATACATTCGACATGGTCGATGATGATGCTGCCGCCGTCGGCCTGGACAAGGCGGCCGACCTGCCGGTCGAACGCGCCGGGAAAGGCACCGCGTTCGTGGCCGAACAGCCCCGATCCGATCAGGCCCGGCGACACCGCCGAGCAATCGACCATGACGAGCTGGCCGCGTGCGCGGGGCGAGGCGCTGTGGATCGCGCGGGCAAAGACTTCCTTGCCGGTGCCCGGCTTGCCGTTGATCATCACCGGGACGCGTGCGCGCGCGGCCTTGGCGGCGATTGCGAGCGCGCTGCGGAAATTGGGGCTCGACCCGATGATTTCCTCGAACGCGAGAGGCGCGCGCAGTTTTTCGGTGAGCGGGCGGAGTTCGCCCTGCGGGCCGCTGGTCGATACGACGCGGTCGAGTGCTTCGAGCAGGCGGTCGGGGGCGATGGGTTTCTGGACGAAATCGCTCGCGCCGGCACGCATCGCGCTGACCGCGACTTCGACGCCGTTGCGCATCGTGATGACGACGAGCGGCAGCGCGGGGCGCCAGCGGCGCAGTTCGCCGACGAATTCGGCAATATCCATGCCCGGCGCGCCCTGGTCAACGAGCACGGCGTCGAGCGCCATGCCTTCCTGGGTGCCGAGCTTGGCAAGCGCGGTGTCGGTGTCAGCCGCGATGACGCTACGCCAGCCGCCGCGCGATACAAGGGCTGCCAGAAAGCGCTGCTGGGCAGGCTCGCTGTCGACGATCATCACCATTCGCGTGTCGCGCGTGTTCGTCATGGTATCGAATCTGCCCCCTGAACCGACATTGCTATGAGTTTGTTCTGCTGAGGGCTGCATATCTATCCGATAGGGGTAAAAGGGCGATTAAGGGCATTCGTCTTTTCCCGCAGCGAAGTCCACCACCAAACCCGCACTTGAGCATCGCGGGGCGCGTGGCTAAGACCGGCGCGATAACCGATTCTGGGCAGGGCGCTGTGCGTTCGCGCACAGATATGGCCGTTCAAGGGGAAAAATGATGGCACAGCAGGAAATGAAGGCAGCCGAAGAAACCTACACGGGTTTCATCAGCCTGCTGAAAATCGGTTCGATCATCACCGCGATCGTGACCGTCGGCGTCGTCTTGCTCATCGCATCCTGACCGGGATTCGCGCATGCGCATCGCTGTCCTGAAGGAGCTCGCCGAAGGCGAGACCCGCGTCGCCGCGACCCCCGAAACCGTGAAGAAATTCATCGGGCTGGGAGCCGAAGTTGCCGTCGAATCGGGGGCGGGAGATCAAGCCTCGATCGCTGACGCCGATTATAGCTCAGCGGGCGCCAGCGTCGGCAGCCGCGCCGATGTGCTGAAGGGCGCGAATATCATCCTCGCGATCCAGGGGCCTGATCCGAAGGGATTGTCGGGTTTTGCCGACGGCGCTTGGCTCGCCGCCGGACTCAACCCGTTCGGTGAGCGCGCGCGCGTCGACGATTATGCGAAGCTCGGACTCGAGGCGCTGGCGATGGAATTCATGCCGCGCATCACGCGCGCGCAGTCGATGGATATCCTCTCCAGCCAGGCGAATCTCGCGGGCTACAAGGCGGTGCTGATCGCGGCGAACGCCTATGGCCGGGCTTTCCCGATGATGATGACCGCTGCCGGCACCGTCAGCGCCGCGAAGGCGTTCGTGATGGGCGTCGGCGTCGCGGGGCTGCAGGCGATCGCGACTGCGCGCCGTCTGGGCGCACAGGTCAGCGCGACCGATGTCCGCGCCGCGACGAAGGAACAGATATTGTCGCTCGGCGCCAAGCCGATCTTCGTCGAGACGGTCGCGGGGATCGAGGGCGAGGGCGCCGGCGGCTATGCCACCGAAATGTCTGACGAGTATAAGGCGGCGCAGGCCGAACTCGTGTCGTCGCACATCGCCAAGCAGGACATCGTCATCACCACCGCGCTGATCCCGGGGCGCCCCGCGCCGCGGCTGATTTCGGATGCGCAGCTCGCAACGATGCGCAGCGGCAGCGTGATCGTCGACATGGCGGCCGAAAGCGGCGGCAATGTCGAAGGATCGGTCTCGGGAGAGGCGAAGAAGATCCACGGCGTGACCGTCATCGGCGCGAAGAATATCGCGGCGCTGATGCCCGCCGACACCAGCGCGCTGTTCAGCCGCAACCTCTTCAACTTCCTCTCGGCCTTCTGGGACAAGGAAGCCGGCAAGCCGGTGCTCGACGAAGAAATCGGCAATGCGGTGCGCCTGACACAGGGCGGCAAGGTCGTGAACGAGCGGCTGTTGGGTTGAGCCTGCTTTTGGCCCTCGCGCTTGCCGAGGCGACGGCGCCGGTTGCGCCGCCCCCGGCGCTGCAATTTTCCTTCTGGCGCATGGCGGCGTTCAAATCGCGGGCGAAGCAACTGGGTTGCGGCGCCGGCGCGCTCGACGGCGAGCTTGAGGCTATCCGCAAACAACTGGCAAAACGCTACGGCAAGGAAGCCTTTGCCTGGCCAAAAACGCCGTCGTCCGCTAGCCAGGGCGAAGGTGACTGCTATGTTGCCTTGATGGTGTACCGGACAAATCTTGGCGATTTCAAGCGTGAGGCGGATGCTGCGCTCGCCATTGCTCAATAGTCGATCCGTCCGGCGAGGCATATCGTCCCGTCGCAGAAGTCGGCCAATTTCGGCCTTTTCATGAAACTTCCTTTGGTTACTATGCGTTCAGGGTTTCCCTAACCCTGACTCTCAACCAACTGGAGAATGATTGATGTCGTCTGCGAAGCTTTTCGCCACTCCCCTCCTTGTGCTTGCCACCCTGTCGCCCGTCTACGCGCAGGAAACCGCCGCTCCGGCCGAAGCGACCGAAGTCGCCGCCGATGCCGCCGCTCCGGCTGAAGCCGCGGCGCCTGCCGCACCCGCGCAGCCCACGGGAATCGCGCTCGAACTCGGTGCGAAGCCCGACCACAAGACGCTGGCCAACGCGCTGACCGCCGCAGGCGTTTCGGACAAGCTGGCCGGCCAGCCCTTCACTTTGTTCGCCCCGACCGACCAGGCCTTTGCCGCGGTACCGCAGCAGATGACCGACTGGCTGATGAACCCGGGCAACACCGAATCGCTCGCCAAGGTGCTGACCTATCATGTCGTCCCGGGCCGCGTGACCGCCGAGGATCTCTATGCGAAGATCAAGGCTGGCGGCGGCAAGGCGACGCTGGCGACCGTCGAAGGCGAAACGCTGACCTTCACAGAGGTGCAGGGCAACATCAAGGTCGACGGCACGCAGGGCAGCAGCGGTTTCATCACCCAGCCCGACGTCGAACAGTCGAACGGTAATATTCACGTCATCAACGGCGTGTTGATGCCGACGCTCGGCTGACGATTCGCGCCGCTGCGGACGTCATTTTGAAGGATGGACAATGAAGACCCCCCTGATTTTGACGGCCGCAGCGGCCGCGCTCGCGCTTTCGGGCTGCGGCAAGACCGACACGCCGACCGAGACGACGACGATCGCCACCGGCGAAACCGCCGTGGCGCCTGCCGCCAGCCCGTCGCAGATGCTCGCGAGCAGCACCATCGCCGCGAACCTCTCGGCGTCGCCCGACCATAAGTCGCTGGCAGCTGCCGTGACGCAAGCCGGCCTGTCCGAAACATTGTCGGGTGCTGGACCGTTCACGGTCTTCGCGCCGACCGACGCAGCCTTTGCGCAGGTGCCGCCGGTGACGCGCGACGGCTGGATGCGTCCGGCGCAGAAGGACGTGCTTGCGGGCATCCTCAAATATCATGTCGTGCCCGGCAAGCTGACCGCCGCCGATCTTGCCGCGAAGATCGCCGAGGGTGGCGGCACGGCGCTTCTGAAGACCGCCGACGGACAGGATCTGACCGCGACGAAGAGCGGCGATGCGATCCTGCTCACGAGCGGCAGCGGCAACAAGGCAACGGTAACCGCCACCGACCTCGGCCAGTCGAACGGCATCGTTCATGTCGTCGACGCGGTGCTGATACCCAAAATGTAGTATTGCCGCGCCCCGGCGCAGCGATATTTTATGTCACAATGGGCTCGCATTTCTCGCCTGGAAGAATGCGGGCCTTACTTTTTGGCTGCTTTGGAGTCGACACGCCAGCATCGTCACGGCAAGAGGTGGCCTCGCGGAATCAGCAGGGGAGCTTGCCGTGGATTTTATCTCCATTTTTTCGATTTTCGTCCTGGCCTGCTTCGTCGGCTATTTCGTCGTCTGGTCGGTGACCCCGGCGCTGCACACGCCGCTGATGAGCGTCACCAACGCCATTTCGTCGGTCATCATCGTCGGCGCGCTGATCGCCAGCGCTGCCGCGGGATCGGCCACATCGAAATGGCTCGGTCTCGCCGCCGTGGTGATGGCGAGCATCAATATCTTCGGCGGCTTCGCCGTGACGTCGCGCATGCTCGCGATGTACAAGAAGAAGGAGCGCTGAGATGGACGTACAGGCCATTCTCTCGGCCGCGACCGGCGGCCATGGCGCGGTGAATCCCTATGCTGCCATCGCCTATCTGGTGGCTGGCGTCCTCTTCATCCTCGCGCTGCGCGGGCTGTCGAGCCCGGCGACGGCGCAGAGCGGCAACCGCTTCGGCATGATCGGCATGACGATCGCGGTGGTGACCACCATGCTGACGCATGCGCCCGTGAGCGCCGACGGCCTGCTCGACACCATTTCGCTCGTCGAAATCCTCGTCGCTATCGGCATCGGTGCGGTCATCGGTATCGTGATGGCACGCAAGATCGCTATGACCGCGATGCCGCAGCTCGTCGCGGCGTTCCACAGCCTCGTCGGTCTTGCCGCGGTCGCGGTGGCGGCTGCCGCCTATCTCAACCCCACCGCCTTCGGCATCGCCGACGCCGCGGGACAGATCCATGTCGTCAGCCGCGTCGAGATGGGACTGGGCATCGCGATCGGCGCGATCACCTTCTCGGGGTCGGTCATCGCCTTCCTCAAGCTCAACGGCAATATGTCGGGCTCGCCAATCATGCTGCCGGGGCGGCATATCATCAACCTCGGCACGCTCGCCGCGATCGTCGCGCTGACCGCCTATTTCACGCAGGACCAGTCGCCGTGGGTGTTCTGGACGATCACCGGGCTCAGCTTCGCGATCGGCTTCTTGCTGATCATCCCGATCGGTGGCGCCGACATGCCCGTCGTCGTGTCGATGCTCAACAGCTATTCGGGCTGGGCGGCGGCGGCAATGGGCTTCACGCTCGGTAACACCGCGATGATCATCACCGGCGCGCTTGTCGGCTCGTCGGGTGCGATCCTGTCGTACATCATGTGCCGCGCGATGAACCGCAGCTTCATCAGTGTGATCGCGGGCGGTTTCGGTGCCGACGATTCGGGCGGCGGTGCCGGCGGTTCGAAGGAACAGCGCCCGTGGAAGCCGGGTAGCGCCGAAGATGCCGCCTTCCTGATGAGCCAGGCCGAGAACGTCATCATCGTTCCCGGTTACGGCATGGCGGTCGCACAGGCACAGCACGCGCTCCGCGAAATGGCCGACCAGCTGAAGAAAGAAGGCGTGAACGTCAAATATGCGATCCACCCGGTCGCGGGACGCATGCCGGGCCATATGAACGTGCTGCTCGCCGAGGCGAATGTGCCCTATGACGAG
>JAESGS010001017.1_pt1 | contig 10801 bp, 5 predicted proteins | sample 9269761 | NCBI WGS metagenome assembly JAESGS01 (sample SAMN15741799, study PRJNA653493) | algae metagenome | isolation source: Cyanosarcina radialis HA8281-LM2 and co-occurring heterotrophs from damp... | place: USA: Makauwahi cave, Hawaii | collected 2011-01-06 | reverse complement strand
ATGCGATCGAACATGCAGCGTCAGGCCGTGCCGCTGGTGCGCGCCGAGGCTCCGTTCGTCGGCACCGGCATGGAGCCGATCGTCGCCCGTGACTCGGGCGCCGCCATCGGCGCCCGCCGTGGCGGCGTGGTCGATCAGGTCGACGCGACGCGTATCGTCATCCGCGCGACGGAGGATCTCGATCCGGGCAAGTCCGGCGTCGACATCTACCGCCTGATGAAGTTCCAGCGGTCGAACCAGTCGACCTGCATCAACCAGCGTCCGCTGGTGAAGGTCGGCGACAAGGTCAACAAGGGAGACATCCTGGCTGATGGTCCCTCGACCGACCTCGGCGACCTGGCGCTCGGCCGCAACGTCCTCGTCGCGTTCATGCCGTGGAACGGCTACAACTACGAGGACTCGATCCTGCTCTCCGAGCGCATCGTGGCCGACGACGTCTTCACCTCGATCCACATCGAGGAGTTCGAGGTCATGGCGCGCGACACCAAGCTTGGGCCGGAAGAAATCACGCGCGACATTCCGAACGTGTCGGAAGAGGCGCTGAAGAATCTGGACGAAGCCGGCATCACCTATATCGGTGCCGAGGTTCAGCCGGGCGACATTCTGGTCGGCAAGATCACGCCGAAGGGCGAGAGCCCGATGACGCCGGAGGAGAAGCTCCTGCGCGCCATCTTCGGCGAAAAGGCCTCGGACGTCCGCGACACTTCCATGCGGATGCCGCCCGGAGCCTTCGGCACGGTCGTCGAGGTGCGTGTCTTCAACCGCCACGGCGTGGAGAAAGACGAGCGCGCTATGGCGATCGAGCGCGAGGAAATCGAGGCCCTCGCCAAGGACCGCGACGACGAGCAGGCGATCCTCGACCGCAACGTGTACAGCCGTCTGGCCGACATGCTTTCGGATCAGGACGTCATTGCCGGACCGAAGGGCTACAAGAAGGGCGCCGCGCTCACCCGAGAGACGCTGACCGACTACCCGCGTTCGCAATGGTGGCAGTTCGCCGTCGGCGACGAGAAGCTGCAGAGCGAAATCGAAGCGCTTCGGGGGCAGTATGACGAGTCCAAGAAGGCGCTCGAGCAGCGCTTCATGGACAAGGTCGAAAAGGTGCAGCGCGGCGACGAGATGCCGCCCGGCGTCATGAAGATGGTCAAGGTCTTCGTCGCGGTGAAGCGCAAGATGCAGCCCGGCGACAAGATGGCCGGCCGTCACGGCAACAAGGGCGTCGTGTCCAAGATCGTCGCGGTCGAGGACATGCCGTTCCTCGAGGACGGCACCCATGCCGATATCGTGCTCAATCCGTTGGGCGTGCCCTCGCGCATGAACGTCGGTCAGATTCTCGAAACGCACCTTGGCTGGGCCTGCGCCGGCATGGGGCGCAAGATCGGGGAACTGATCGAGGCCTATAACGAAAACGGCGAGATCAAGCACCTGCGTGCGACGATCGAGGACATCATCCCGTCCAACGACCGAAACGAGCCGGTCCGCGACTATGATGACGAGTCGATCCTGCGGCTGGCGGACCAGATGAAGCATGGCGTCACCATCGCGACGCCGGTCTTCGACGGCGCCAACGAGGCTGACATCAACGAGCTGCTTTCGCAGGCGGGTCTTCATACCAGCGGTCAGTCGACCGTCTATGACGGCCGTACGGGCGAGGCGTTCGACCGCAAGGTGACGATGGGCTACATCTACATGCTCAAGCTTCACCACCTGGTCGACGACAAGATCCACGCCCGTTCGATCGGTCCGTACTCGCTCGTCACCCAGCAGCCGCTGGGCGGCAAGGCGCAGTTCGGCGGCCAGCGCTTCGGCGAGATGGAGGTCTGGGCGCTTGAAGCCTATGGCGCCGCCTACACGCTGCAGGAAATGCTGACCGTGAAGTCGGACGACGTGGCCGGCCGCACCAAGGTCTACGAGGCCATCGTGCGCGGCGACGATACGTTCGAGGCGGGCATTCCGGAGAGCTTCAACGTTCTCGTCAAGGAGATGCGCTCGCTGGGGCTCAATGTCGAACTGGAGAATACCCAGGCCGATCTGGAGCAACAGCAGCTTCCCGACGCTGCCGAATAAGGATGAGGGCGCCGCGATCGCGCGGCGCCCGTCCTCTCGCCGGTCCGGTGGGGTCGGTGTTCAGATATCGAGATATTCAAACGATCAGGGCGCGTCGCGCCTCATCGTTTTTCCAGGGAAGGGGCGTTTCGCCCCGATAAGGAGAACGGCATGAACCAAGAGGTCATGAATCTTTTCAATCCTCAGGCGCCGGCCCAGACCTTCGATTCCATCCGGATTTCGCTGGCCAGCCCGGACAAGATTCTCTCCTGGTCCTACGGCGAGATCAAGAAGCCGGAAACCATCAACTACCGTACGTTCAAGCCAGAACGCGACGGACTTTTCTGCGCGCGCATCTTCGGCCCGATCAAGGACTACGAGTGCCTGTGCGGCAAGTACAAGCGCATGAAGTACAAGGGCGTCATCTGCGAGAAGTGCGGCGTTGAAGTCACGCTGTCGCGCGTGCGCCGCGAGCGCATGGGCCATATCGAGCTTGCCGCTCCGGTCGCGCATATCTGGTTCCTGAAGTCGCTGCCGAGCCGCATCGGCACGCTTCTCGACATGACGCTGAAGGATATCGAACGCGTTCTCTATTTCGAGAACTACATCGTCACCGAACCGGGCCTGACCGCGTTGAAGGAGCATTCGCTCCTCTCCGAGGAAGATTACATGCTGGCCGTCGACGAATATGGCGAGGATTCCTTCACCGCCATGATCGGGGCCGAAGCTATCCACGATCTTCTTGCCGGCATGGACCTCGAGAAGATTGCCGGTGACCTGCGTTCGGAGCTTGCGACAACCACGTCCGACCTGAAGCAGAAGAAGCTCTTGAAGCGCCTCAAGGTGGTCGAGAACTTCATGGAGTCGGGCAACCGTCCCGAGTGGATGATCATGAAGATCGTTCCGGTCATCCCGCCGGACCTGCGCCCGCTCGTCCCGCTGGACGGCGGCCGCTTCGCGACGTCGGATCTCAACGATCTCTACCGCCGCGTCATCAACCGCAACAACCGCCTGAAGCGTCTGATCGAGCTGCGCGCGCCCGGCATCATCATCCGCAACGAGAAGCGCATGTTGCAGGAGGCCGTCGACGCTCTGTTCGACAATGGCCGCCGCGGCCGCGTCATCACCGGCGCCAACAAGCGCCCGCTGAAGTCGCTGTCGGACATGCTCAAGGGCAAGCAGGGCCGGTTCCGCCAGAACCTGCTCGGCAAGCGCGTCGATTATTCGGGCCGTTCGGTCATCGTGACCGGTCCGGAGCTGAAGCTGCATCAGTGCGGCCTGCCTAAGAAGATGGCGCTGGAACTCTTCAAGCCCTTCATCTACGCACGCCTCGACGCCAAGGGTTATTCCTCGACCGTCAAGCAGGCGAAGAAGCTGGTCGAGAAGGAGCGCCCGGAAGTCTGGGACATCCTCGACGAGGTGATCCGTGAGCATCCGGTTCTTCTGAACCGCGCGCCGACGCTGCATCGTCTGGGCATCCAGGCCTTCGAACCGATCCTGATCGAAGGCAAGGCGATCCAGCTCCACCCGCTCGTCTGCACGGCCTTCAATGCCGACTTCGATGGCGACCAGATGGCCGTTCACGTCCCGCTTTCGCTGGAAGCCCAGCTCGAAGCGCGCGTGCTCATGATGTCGACCAACAACATCCTCCATCCGGCCTCCGGCGCACCGATCATCGTGCCGTCGCAGGATATGGTTCTCGGCCTTTACTACCTCTCGATCGTCAACGACAACGAGCCCGGCGAAGGCATGATCTTCGCCGACATGGGCGAGTTGCAGCACGCGCTCGAAACCAAGGCCGTGACGCTTCACGCCAAGATCAAGGGCCGCTTCCGCTCGGTCGACGCAGAGGGCAAGGTCGTCTCGAAGATCTTCGACACGACCCCCGGCCGCATGATGATCGGCGAATTGCTGCCGAAGAACGTCAATGTGCCGTTCGACATCTGCAACCAGGAAATGACCAAGAAGAACATCTCCAAGATGATCGACCAGGTCTATCGCCACTGCGGTCAGAAAGAGACGGTCATATTCTGCGATCGCATCATGGCGCTCGGCTTCAGCCGCGCGTGCATGGCCGGCATTTCGTTCGGCAAGGACGACATGGTCATCCCGGACACCAAGGCCGGGCTGGTTGCCGAGACCGAGGCGCTCGCGAAGGAATATGAGCAGCAGTACAATGACGGCCTGATCACCCAGGGCGAGAAGTACAACAAGGTCGTCGACGCCTGGGCCAAGTGCTCCGAAAAGGTCGCCGACGAGATGATGGGCCGCATCAAGGCGGTCGAGTTCGACGACAACAAGCGGCAAAAGCCGATGAACTCGATCTACATGATGTCGCATTCCGGTGCGCGTGGCTCGCCGACGCAGATGCGTCAGCTCGCCGGTATGCGCGGTCTCATGGCCAAGCCTTCGGGCGAGATCATCGAAACGCCGATCATCTCGAACTTCAAGGAAGGCCTGACCGTTCTGGAGTACTTCAACTCCACCCACGGCGCCCGCAAGGGTCTTGCCGACACCGCCCTGAAGACGGCGAATTCGGGTTATCTGACGCGTCGTCTCGTCGACGTGGCGCAGGACTGCATCGTCAATGCGGTCGATTGCGGCACGGAAAACGGCCTCACCATGCAGCCGATCGTCGACGCCGGTCAGGTGGTCGCGTCGCTCGGCCAGCGCGTTCTCGGACGCACGGCTCTGGAGGACATCGTCCATCCGGTCTCGGGCGACGTGCTCGTCAAGGGCGGCACGCTCATCGATGAGCGTGACGTCGATGCGATCGAGAAGGCCAGCATCCAGGCGGTGCGTATCCGTTCGGCACTCACCTGCGAAGTGCGCACCGGCGTCTGCGCGGTCTGCTATGGCCGCGATCTGGCGCGTGGAACGCCCGTCAACCAGGGCGAAGCCGTCGGCGTCATCGCGGCGCAGTCGATCGGCGAGCCGGGTACGCAGCTCACCATGCGTACCTTCCACATGGGCGGCACGGCACAGGTGGTGGACTCGTCCTTCCTGGAAGCGTCGTACGAAGGCCTGGTCAAGATCCGCAACCGCAATGTGGTGCGCAACTCGGATGGCCATCTGGTCGTCATGGGCCGCAACATGGCTGTCGTCATCTCCGATGAGGCCGGCAAGGAACGCGCGGTTCACCGCGTCACCTACGGTTCGCGCATCTTCCTCGACGAGGGCGACAAGGTGAAGCGCGGCCAGCGTATCGCCGAATGGGACCCCTATACCCGTCCGGTCCTCACCGAAGTCGGCGGCAAGGTCGTGTTCGAAGATCTGGTCGATGGCATCTCGGTTCAGGAAACGGCCGACGAGTCGACCGGCATCACCAAGCGCGAGGTCATCGACTGGCGTTCGACGCCGCGCGGCGCGGATCTGAAGCCGGCCATCACCGTGATGGACGAAAAGGGCAAGGTGCTGAAACTGTCGAAGGGTGGCGATGCGCGCTTCCTGCTGTCGGTCGAGGCGATCCTGTCTGTCGAGCCGGATGCAACGGTGCAGCCGGGTGACGTGATTGCGCGTGTTCCGATGGAAAGCGCCAAAACGAAGGATATCACCGGTGGTCTGCCGCGTGTGGCCGAACTCTTCGAGGCGCGTCGTCCGAAGGATCACGCCGTCATCGCCGAGATCGACGGAACGGTCCGCTTCGGACGCGACTACAAGAACAAGCGTCGCATCCAGATCGAGCCGCATGACGAAAGCGTCGAGGCGGTCGAGTATCTGATCCCGAAGGGCAAGCCGTTCCACCTCCAGGAAGGCGATTCCATCGAGAAGGGCGACTACATCCTCGACGGCAATCCGGCGCCGCACGACATTCTGGCGATCAAGGGGGTGGAGGCTCTGGCTTCCTACCTCGTCAACGAGATCCAGGAAGTCTACCGGTTGCAGGGCGTCGTGATCAACGACAAGCACATCGAGGTGATCGTTCGCCAGATGCTGCAGAAGGTCGAGATCACGGAGCAGGGCGACTCGCAGTACATTCCGGGTGACCATGTCGACTCGATCGAACTCGACGAGATCAACGAGCGCCTGATCGAGGAAAAGAAGAAGCCGGCCGCCGGTGACCCGGTTCTGCTGGGAATCACCAAGGCATCGCTTCAGACGCCGTCCTTCATCTCGGCCGCGTCCTTCCAGGAAACGACCCGCGTCCTCACGGAGGCGGCCGTCGCCGGCAAGATCGATACGTTGCAGGGTCTGAAGGAGAACGTCATCGTCGGTCGTCTGATCCCCGCCGGCACCGGTGGCCAGATGAGCCAGATTCGTCGCATCGCATCCTCGCGCGACGATCTGATCCTCGACGAGCGTCGCAAGTCGTCGGGTGCGGAACTGGCAAATCCGATGCTGGCAGACATGTCGGAGACGCCTGCCGAATAAGGCGCGCATCTTCCAACGAACAAGAAGGCCGCCGGCGTCATCCGGCGGCCTTTTTCATCGCGTTTGCAGGCCGCCAGTGCGCTGGTGATTTTCGGCCGATCCGCCTGGTTCGGCATCTGGCGTACGCCGGTTGATCCGGCTGCCGCACGCCATCCGAGGATTTACGGGGCAGGGCCTTCGGCAACGCCGATCGCCATGCTGGATGACGACCGCGAAACCGCAGTCAGCCTACCGTCACAATGGCGATCTCGCCTTCCAGCGCACCCTGCCAGGCCGACATGTGCGGCTCCTCGTCCGGCATCCCCTCGAGTTCGCCGATCTGGTCGAGTTCGGCGCGTGCATAGCCTTCACCGGCGAGCGCTTCGAGCGCCATGCGGACGGCGGAATCGTCGTCGGGCGCGCGCAGCAGCACGTTGATTCTTTCAGCCGGCGCGGAATCGCTGCGCCATACGCGTCCGACGATGACGGTGACTCGCGGTTCTTCATTGTCGTTCATGACGCTGCTCCGATCTTGATTCCATTTCGCGGTCATTCCATATGGCATCGGGCGGAACAACCTCCTTCTGCGCGGTGGTGTTTTCACTCGTTTGCCGTCCTTATTGCGATATTTTATTTCGCAAGCGTCGAACGGGCGACGTATCTCGCTGCTAGGGGCCGAATGGGGTTGACGATCCGGTGGCTTAGGGTTAGAAGCCGCCTCGTCTGAGCCGATGTGAGACTCTCCCTTCCGAAGCGACGCGCTTTGGAGTTTGTCTCAAACAGGGTTCGTTATTACGAGCGACGACACATTTCCGGCTTGCATGAAGCGGCGACGCTTCCTCTGCGTTTGTTGGGCGAAACCGCAAGTGCGGTGTTTTGCCCGAATTCGTGCATGGAATTGCTGCCGCTGGCCGCCCTGACGGGCTTGAGACACGAGATTGAGAGAAAGAGGAAGGTTTAATGCCTACCGTCAACCAACTGATCCGCAAGCCGCGCATTGCGCCGGTGAAGCGCAACAAGGTTCCGGCCATGCAGGCCAACCCGCAGAAGCGCGGCGTTTGCACGCGCGTCTACACGACGACGCCGAAGAAGCCGAACTCCGCTCTGCGTAAGGTTGCGAAGATCCGCCTCGTCAATGGCTTCGAAGTGATCGGTTACATTCCAGGCGAAGGGCACAACCTTCAGGAGCACTCCGTGGTGATGATCCGCGGCGGTCGCGTGAAGGATCTTCCCGGCGTGCGCTACCACATCATCCGCGGCGTTCTCGACACCCAGGGCGTCAAGAACCGCAAGCAGCGCCGTTCGAAGTACGGCGCCAAGCGTCCGAAGTAAGGTTTTCCGGCTGTGGCGGTTCGACCCGCCGGCCGCGATCGTGAGAGACGAGAGACATGTCCAGACGCCACCGTGCAGAAAAGCGTGAGATCAACCCGGACCCGAAGTTCGGCGACCTGGTGATCACCAAGTTCATGAACGCCGTCATGTTCGACGGCAAGAAGTCGGCTGCCGAGCGCATCGTCTACGGCGCGCTGGAGCAGCTCGAGACCCGCGCCAAGGCCGAGCCGGTCGCGCTTTTCCACACCGCGCTCGACAATGTCGCGCCGCATGTGGAAGTGCGTTCGCGCCGCGTCGGTGGCGCGACCTACCAGGTTCCGGTCGATGTCCGCCCGGAGCGCCGTCAGGCCCTCGCCATTCGCTGGCTCATCACCGCTGCCCGCAACCGCAACGAGACCACCATGATCGATCGCCTTTCCGGCGAACTCATGGACGCCTCGAACAATCGCGGCACGGCAGTCAAGAAGCGTGAAGACACGCACAAGATGGCCGAAGCCAACCGCGCCTTCGCGCACTACCGCTGGTAAGTCCGGCGATAAGGGAAAGGCACAATCATGGCCCGCGATTACAAGATCGAAGACTACCGCAATTTCGGCATCATGGCGCATATCGACGCCGGCAAGACGACGACGACCGAGCGCATCCTTTTCTACACCGGAAAGTCGCACAAGATCGGCGAAGTCCATGACGGCGCCGCGACGATGGACTGGATGGAGCAGGAGCAGGAGCGCGGCATCACGATCACGTCCGCCGCGACGACCACCTTCTGGGAAGGCCGCGACGGCAAGAAGCGCCGCTTCAACATCATCGATACGCCCGGACACGTCGACTTCACCATCGAAGTCGAGCGTTCGCTGCGCGTTCTCGACGGTGCGATCGCGCTTCTCGACGCCAATGCCGGTGTCGAGCCGCAGACCGAGACCGTCTGGCGCCAGGCAGACAAGTATCATGTCCCGCGCATGATCTTCTGCAACAAGATGGACAAGATCGGCGCGGACTTCTACCGCTCGGTCGAGATGGTCAAGAGCCGTCTCGGCGCGACTCCGGTCGTCGTCCAGCTTCCGATCGGCGCCGAGAACGATTTCGCCGGCGTCGTCGATCTGATCGAGATGAAGGCGCTCGTCTGGAAGTCCGAGAACCTTGGCGCCGAATGGGATGTCGTCGAGATTCCGGCCGACCTCCAGGAGCGCGCCGAGCAGTTCCGCGAGCAGATGATCGAGACTGCCGTCGAAATGGACGAGGGCGCGCTCGAGCGTTATCTCGAAGGCGAGATGCCCTCGAACGACGAACTGCGCGCGCTGATCCGCAAGGGCACGATCGCCGTCAAGTTCTTCCCGATGTTCTGCGGCTCGGCCTTCAAGAACAAGGGCGTTCAGCCCCTGCTTCACGGCGTCGTCGACTTCCTTCCGTCGCCGATCGAAGTTCCGGCCATCAAGGGCATCGATCCGAAGACCGAAGCCGAGATCGCGCGCAAATCCTCGGACGAAGAGCCGCTGTCGATGCTTGCCTTCAAGATCATGAACGACCCGTTTGTCGGTTCGCTCACCTTCTGCCGCATCTATTCGGGTGTTCTCAAGAAGGGCGTTTCGCTCGAGAACACCGTGAAGGACAAGAAGGAGCGCATCGGCCGGATGCTTCAGATGCACTCGAACTCGCGTTCGGACATCGAAGAGGCGTTCGCCGGCGACATCGTCGCTCTGGCAGGTCTCAAGGACACGACGACGGGCGACACGCTTTGCGATCCGCTGAAGCCGGTCATTCTGGAGCGCATGGAATTCCCCGATCCGGTCATCCAGATCGCGATCGAGCCGAAGACCAAGGGCGACCAGGAGAAGATGGGCCTCGCGCTCAACCGTCTCGCGGCCGAGGACCCGTCCTTCCGCGTCAAGACGGACGAGGAAAGCGGCCAGACCATCATCGCTGGCATGGGCGAGCTTCACCTCGACATTCTCGTTGACCGTATGCGTCGCGAGTTCAAGGTCGAGGCCAATGTCGGCGCGCCGCAGGTTGCCTATCGCGAGACGATCACGCGTACGGCCGAAGTGGATTATACGCACAAGAAGCAGACCGGCGGCACCGGTCAGTTCGCCCGCGTCAAGCTGGTTTTCGAGCCGAACCCGGATACGGAAGAGTTCGTCTTCGAATCGAAGATCGTCGGCGGCGCGGTTCCGAAGGAATACATTCCGGGCGTCCAGAAGGGCATCCAGAGCGTTCTGTCTTCCGGTCCGGTTGCAGGCTTCCCGATGCTCGGCGTCAAGGCGACGCTGATCGACGGTGCCTTCCACGATGTCGACTCCTCGGTTCTGGCGTTCGAAATCGCCTCCCGCGCCGCCTTCCGTGAAGGTGCGCAAAAGGCCGGAGCGCAGCTTCTCGAGCCGATCATGAAGGTCGAGGTTGTGACGCCGGAAGATTATGTCGGATCGGTTATCGGTGATCTGAACGGCCGTCGTGGCCAGATTCAGGGTCAGGAGGCGCGTGGTGTCGCCGTCGTCATCAATGCGATGGTGCCGCTGGCAAATATGTTCAAGTACGTCGATACGCTGCGTTCGATGTCGCAGGGCCGCGCCCAGTACACGATGCAGTTCGACCACTACGAGCCGGTCCCGCAGGCCGTCGCTCAGGAAATCCAGAAGAAATACGCGTAAGCGCCTCCGGGCCGCGCACTATCAGACATCAAGCCCGACCGGGCAAAGAAGGAATGGAGAATTCACATGGCGAAAGGTAAATTCGAGCGTAACAAGCCGCATGTGAACATTGGCACGATTGGCCACGTCGATCACGGCAAGACGTCTTTGACGGCTGCGATCACGAAGTTCTTCGGCGAGTTCAAGGCGTACGATCAGATCGACGCTGCTCCGGAGGAGAAGGCGCGCGGCATCACGATCTCGACGGCGCATGTCGAGTACGAGACCGAGAACCGCCACTACGCCCATGTCGACTGCCCCGGCCACGCCGACTATGTGAAGAACATGATCACGGGCGCGGCGCAGATGGACGGCGCGATCCTGGTGTGTTCGGCTGCCGACGGCCCGATGCCGCAGACGCGCGAGCACATCCTTCTGGCCCGCCAGGT